>Ga0105054_10011731_pt1 | contig 10854 bp, 2 predicted proteins | sample BON02_FD_78091 | JGI IMG/M metagenome (GOLD analysis project Ga0105054, IMG submission 78091) | Freshwater microbial communities from Lake Bonney liftoff mats and glacier meltwater in Antarctica - BON-02 (megahit assembly) | ecosystem: Environmental > Aquatic > Freshwater > Ice > Glacier... | reverse complement strand
TACATATGGATGTATTCACGTACGCGTATTCCATACATGTACATATCCATATACACATATTGCATATACACACACACACACATTTATATATATATATATATATATATATATATATATGGGTGTATTTTAATCTTTATCTATACGTAAATATGTGCTTTGTTTCTACATGATACCACTCACAGGTCCAATCTCGGCGCTGACCAGCCTCATATATGGCTTGCAAGACAGCATTAAGGCGGGCTCGTCGGTTGGTCTGACCATCGAGGCTCGTGACACTTACCACAATCGCATGCGGGAAGGAGGCGCGCCCTTCACAGCGCGGTTGGTGAGTCTAGATGAGGATTCGACGACTGTGAGTGAAACATTAACGGTGCTCGACTGCTCGCTCGGCACGTGTGGCAACGTGACGGTTGGGACTGGTGGGTATGAGACTACGTACTTTGCCACGAAGTCATCTCGGTATGCAGTGCACATTGATTATCGTGGAGCAAGTGTGGCCTCGTCGCCGATCAAAACGATCGTGCAGCCGCTTGGATTAGATGCCTCGGTGTCCACCATGAGTGGCTCAGGCTCCATCGGCGGGTTTGTCAACGTTGAGACATCTTTGATCATACAGATGCGCGACAAGTACGGGAACCAGCTCTCGACAGGCAGTACGATTAGCTTCAAAGTCACCATCTTGAATCCCGACGGGTCACAGTTGGGTGAATCGAAAATTGCTCAGGATTTAAATAATGGAAAACTTTCCACGAAATTCGTCCTCAACGCCATTGGCGAGTTTACGCTCTTGGTGAGAACTACATTCGACGAAATTCATGCTGTGGGCAGCCCTCGGGAAAAACTGCTGGGCATGGTTGACAACGGTGGCTCAGTGCCGACCACAAGCTTTGCCGATGGCGCGGGTGTTGGGCCGGTTGTCGTCGCAGGTGAATCTGTCACGCTCACCATCTTTGCTGCGAATTATCTGGGCATATTGCGCTCGACAGGAGGTGACAGCGTGGGTGCAAGTCTCACGATTCAGTTGGAATCTGGCGAGATCAAGTCCGATTTTTTTACTGCGGTTGACAATCAAGATGGATCCTATTCCATTAGCTACTCCAAGACGCAAGCTGGGTTCTATCAGCTGCAGGTTGTTCTGAATGAAGCAAATATTCTCGGCTCGCCGTTTTCCTTGCAAGTGGTGCCAGCTCCGTCGTCCCACAGGAGGTCATCGGTGATTCCTGAAAAATCCAATCAGCTAGGTGCAATTGCCGGTCTAGTGCGATCATTTAACCTCCAAGCCATGGATGTACATCTCAATTTTGCCGTGTATGACGACCTTGCTGGACCAGATCGCTTCCTCGCTTCTCTAATCCCCGAGGATCTCGATCCTAAGGGGGATCACCGCAAGATCATCGACGCGACCATCACCAACAATGCTGATGGGACGTATTTGGCTACTTTCTTGGGCACCGTCGCCGGGCGCTACACCCTGCACGTCGATCTGCAGCCTGTGACGAGACAGGGGATCTTGCTCTCGCTCGCTCCTGTGGCTCAAATAAGTGGTCTAAGGGTCGCAGCGTCTAATGTTGCAACCGAAGAGTGCTCAGCGAGTGGCGAGGGCCTTTCGCGTGCTGTCGCCGGCGTGCAGACACTGATTTCTATTCAGCCCCACGATTCCTTTCGCAATGTTGTCGAGGAAAACTTTGCGAGCTTCACTGGGTCTCTAGAGAACGCCGACGGAGTGCAGACGTTTCCTGTCTCGTGGACGGCCTTCACTAATTACTTTGCCACGTACACGGTGACGAAGGCTGCGATCTACAAGCTGTCCATCTTGCAAAGCGGGGTAAACATACCGGGAAGCCCGTGGAAACTCCTGGTGCGAGCAGGTGATGTGGTGACCTCCAAATGCTCTATCGACGGGGATCTCATCAAGACCATGCGTGCAGGTAAATCAAAAGACTTTGTGCTGCGCACCTTTGATGACTTTGGCAACGCCATTCAAACGGGTTCCAAAGCTTTTCAGTGGGCCATGAGAGGAGCGGTCAACTCGCGCGGTCTTGCAATCGACAATTTTGACGGTTCCTACGGCATCCAAATTCCTTCCTCGCAACATGTCGGTGCATATTCACTCGACGTTTCCCGGGGTGGAGTGCATATTGTGGGATCTCCGTTTGTCATCAATATGTCTCCAGGCGATCTGAGCATCTACTCGACATCGGTCGATGTGACAATTTTACAGGGACTGCGTGTTGGCCAGACTTCTGCGGCTGTCATTCAAACAAGGGATGCGTCCGGCAACAAGATTCTGGAAGGCGGTGAAATTTTTCGGGCTGTCTTAATCGACCACATGCTCGGCAGCACGATGCCTGCCGTGCGTGATATGGGAGATGGTACATACACCGTGGGAATCAAGGTCTTGCTCAGTGGGGTGTTTGAGCTAGTTGTGGCTCTGGATAATGTCCTTGCGGGTGGTCGTACCAGCACTTTCACTGTATTTCCTGCCGCACTGTCTCCACCTAATTCCCTTGTGTATGGCACTGGCCTGAGCACCTCGATGGCGGGGATTGCCACACAAATTACCTTGGTGCCTCGAGATTCCTATGCTAATGTAATTTACGGAGGTTTTAATGCTCAAGCGCGGCTGGAGCTGCTTGAATCCGCAAACGCCTCGCAAAGCAAAGTGATGTCGACGCAAACGCACCGCCTTGTCGAATCCAGCAATGGCGACTCAGTAGTCAATCTCGTGACGACTGCATCTGGGGTCTACCGGGTGTCGGTGATGATCCAAAACGTCCAGGGAGCCATGGAAACATGCGTAGAGTCTATCATGACAGTCTTTCCCAGCAAAACCGCTGCTGCTTCGTGTTCTCTAAGCTCGCTGCATTCGGGGACGTGCATAGCATCAGAACCTTGCAGCTACTTACTGCAACACAAGGATCGCTTCGGAAACAAGGGTACAGAACCCGGCGATGTCTTTGAAGCTACCCTCATCTCGCAGGACAAACAAGAGGATTTGCTTGTGGTGCCAGGGACTGTGCAGTACAACCTCAACAATAACTATGATGTCACGTATATTCCAACACGCAGTGGTGAGTACCGAACTGTGGTAACGCGCTACAAACGGCATGTTTCTGGGTCGCTCTCAAGCCTTATTGTGCTACCAGGCCACCCAGTGGCAGCATCAAGTTCAGCTGAAGGATTTGGGCTCATTGGTGGTGTCAAGGCAGAACAAGCTTTCATCCTCATCCATTTGCGTGATTTGTCTGGCAATCCCATTGGGACGTCAAGCTCCACCAGCTACAAACAGCTCTTGACCGTCGCCACTGTGCCATCTGACGTCATTGTCGTTGAAATCTCCGAGGTGACCACGGCAGTGTTAAGATTGACATGGACATCTTCGGTTCCAGGCACGTTTCGCATGGATATCAAGTTGAACAACAGTCACATTGCCCGTAGCCCCTTTGCAGGCATCACCGTAGCCGAAGCAGGCTCTCCAACGCAAGCTGACAAGCGATATACTACCGCAGAAGGTCAAGCCGTTGAAGTGGGTGCTGTCGCTGGCGCACGCACACACTTTGTCGTCGTGCCTCGTAGCATTGGCGGCCGCGCCGTCACAGACACGAGCGGGCGTTCAAATGCGAAATATGTGGTACGCATGGGGCCTAGTGCAGCAGGCGTGGGGGGTACGTCGAATGATGGGTACTTGACTTGTCCATTGGCACCTGCCTGCATAGAAGAGGCTGATAGATTGGGAAATTGGTGCTGCGTAGACCACACAAACACTCAACAAACAGGGCAAATTGAGATCAATTTCATTTATGAGCTTGCCGGCAAACTTTCGTTTTCCATCTACGAAGAACAGTACGACAACACCATCGAAAGTCATCCCATCTTCAATTCACCAGCAGTCATACAAGTGGCTCCTGCCACCATCAGCGCCTTAGGATCTTCAATCACTAGGGTTGGCTCTGGCGGTGGCACATGCCAGTTTTGCGCGCTCACTGCTGCAATCGCAGGTGTTATTTTGATCTATTTGAAATCCATAGACTTGTTTAAAAATGCCAGTTTTTTGGAATATAAATATATATGCATACATATGAATGTTCTTTTTTTGATTTATTATTCAGAGCTCTGTGAGGCAATATGTGGCTGTGGCATGCAAATGCCTCATCGCCTCATCTATGGCATGCACATGCACCTCATCTATGGCATGCACGTGCACCTCATATGCAGGCATGCCGTGGCCACATACGCTCAACTGAAATACGATTAAAAAACAGGCATCGAAAGCAACTTTGCTCTTGTCCTCAAGGATCGCTTCGGAAACAGGATCCCCGGAATTCTCTCGCCTGATACCTGGCCCATCGTTGCCACTGTCATGAATCTCCAAAACAACCAAACAGACATGTCCACCCTTGTCATTGAGGGTGGAGATGGCATGCAATTGCTGACTATCAATCCTACTGTCAGCAGCCTCTACAGATTCTCGGTCTCGATCGGCAATGTTGCCGTAGCTGGCACGCCGTCCATTATTGCTGTGAGTCCGGACAGTGTGCAGGCATCTTCAAGCACACCGCAGGGAATACCATCCACAGCAATTGCTGGCAGTCTAGTCAATCTTGCCGTGACTTCACGAGATCTGTACGATAATAAGATCCCAGGCGGAAGCGTTCAGTCTTTCAGAGCGTTTTTTACAGGAACTCAACGGTTTTCGCGATCCTTGCGCCGTGAGGGTGAATCTGCCGTTTACCGCTCTGCCATCACGATGACAATTGCGGGCGACTACTCTCTCGCTGTAGTGCTCATGAACAGTCAGATCAAGGGTAGTCCTTTCAAGATGACGGTGTTTGCATCGGATGTAGATCCTGATGCGTGCTTTGCTTCGGGATCTAGCATTCATGCGGCCGTTGCCGCTGCGCCGTCTTCGTTCCTGATACACGTGCGGGATAGGTACTTGAACTACATTCGCAGTGCATCAGTGCTTGAGGGAGGATTTACAGCAACCTTGTCGTCGTGGGCCATACCCGATCCCTCTCGCCCGGGTCTGTATATTTTCAACACAGAATGTGACAGGACGCTGACGTGTCCGCCTGCTACAAAGGCTGCAGTGCTTCTGGCGGCGGCTCAAAACGCCGCGCTTGAAGAGACATTTGGCAAAGACAATTATGAAAAGGTGCCTGTGCAAAATGCTGTGCGTCGGGTGGTTGTGACTTCTGCTGGCGTGCTAGAAAATGCTGGTGCTGGGAATTTGGTGGTGAATTTCATAGCGTTGATGCCAGGATCCTATGTGCTCAACGTGACATATTTCGGCCACCCTATTGCCAAAGTATCGGGCGATCCATGCACAACGAAGTGCACAAACGCGGCGTGTACAGCCTGTCCCACTGTGGCTCCTGCACCAGCACCGCGCGTGGTAAACGCTGTTTTCGAAAATAATGGCGGCCAATTGGCCGTCAATTTTCTCACAGACTCGGATCGAGCAGACCAGCGGGGTTTATTCGACTGCAACTTACTACTCACGTCCGACAGCATATCAAAGCTCGCAGGCACAGGTCGAAGCCCGCAGTGCACCTTTTGCAACCCGCGCTCTTTCGTTGTTCACCTTGCTTGGGGTGCTTCCCTCAAGGTGAACCAAGAAATCTCCTTCTCTGCACCTACAACATCGTCTGTTGAGCACGATTTGACAATAGGTGCGGGTGGATTGCGGAGCAAAATCTATTGCGAGAGCCCATATTCTGTGGAATTTGTAAATCTCACTGCTATGCCGAGGCTATGTTATCAGGTTTCAAAGTCAGTCATGGGTCAGGTTCGTGTATTACGGCCAGCAAATCCTGTCAAGCCCACTGCAATCTTGAAGGGCCCATCTTTGTTGAGTTCGTGTGACAAGCTCACGCTCGATGCAAGCTCATCGTACGGATCTGGTGGGCGGCAGCTGACGTTTGAACTTGGCCTGAGCCCATCGAGCGCTGACGACTCATTGCTCCGAGCGTTTATTTCCACAGCCTCGCACCCCCCCTACACTCAAAAGTCTTGGACGTTTGACTCACGTCTGCTGCTGCTGGGGGTTCCCGCAACCTTTGTAGTGCGTGCTGTAAATTTTCTCGATGAAAGCAGCCTCTCTGAATTGACTGTGATGAAGCATGACGTCACGGCACCCATCATTATGATCGAGGGGGCACACAGCAGAGACGTGTTCAGCACTTTGATTACGCGTCTGCGCGGTGATGTGGTCTTGTCGTCATGCGCTTCAGAAGCTGATAAGAGTGTGGATTTTGAATGGAAACTCACAAAGATTGCGCCAGATGATCTGACTATGGCCGTGGAGTTGGATACTGTAACACGCTACACGCGTAGTCTGTACATAGCGCCGGGGCAGCTGGTGGCAGGTCACAAGTACACGTTTCAACTGTCGGGCACGATGAAAACGAACACGTCCAACATGGGTACTGAGCAAGTGGAAATTAACTGTCAATATGCTCCCCTCGTGGCGAAACTCAAGGGCAGCGACCGCGCAGTCAATTGGGGCCACATGCTCACGCTAGACTCGAGTGCCTCACTCGATTTGGACGGCACGCCACCGCCTGGTGCGCCAGTCTGGAGTATCGATTACCGCTGGAAATGTTTTACTGTAACTGGCGACCCGTGCCTCGGGCCCGAAAATCCAGCGCTGCTGGTCAACGAGCCTGTGGTTCAACTTGACACTCAAGTCCTGTCGCCGGGCACCTATACGTTTGAAGTCACGCTGTTGAAAGAACCGGGCCCACGCACCGCATCGGCGATGGTCAAGATCTGGATTACGCCCAACATTGCTCCGCAAGTGGCGATTCGGCCGGTGTCGGTGCGGAAAGTGAATCCTGGCACGCGTGTCTTGCTGCAGGGCGAGGTGACTGCAGCATTCGAGGCGCATCTTATGACTGAAGAGGAGCTCCTCGCAACCACCACTATGGACTCTCCCACTGCTGTGATCACATGGACGCAAGTTGCTGGCGAACATATCATGGAATACCCCGCCATGCTCTCCATTCCACCCCGATTCTCATCCCTTGCGATTCGTCAAGGCGTGCTTCAGTGCGGCCAAGACTATTCGTTCCGGCTCACGGTGAGCGACTCCCGCTACCCATCGCTCCAGGGCATGTCAGAAATTCATTTTCGCGTGAACACTCCCCCCTCGAGCGGCCAGTGTATGGTGTCGCCTCTATCTGGTGGCTACAGCAACACAATCTTTTCGATGCTTTGCAAAGATTGGGTGGATGAAGTCGACGATTTGCCTCTGAATTACGAATTTCGATACATGCTCCCTGCTTCTGTCGACCCTCTCGATGAAATCCCTCTTGGCACGCTCGACAAAAACCTGTTTACCACTGGCCTACCAGCACCGCCTGCTGGAGAACCCCGACACGATGTCGTTGTACTCATTTACGTCATCGATCAGTCGGGCGGTAAGTCTCGTACGTCAAGTAACACAGAAGTCTTGGAGGGGTCTACAGGCAGCTCGGGGGGCGCAGGACGTCGTTTACTTCAGGTCCAAGGGCTGGCTAGACTTGACGAGTGTGTAGATACCGGCAATGTCGAATGTATCATCCAGCTGACCATTGCCGTTGCCGAGTCGGGCGGTTCAGGTACGCTCAAATGTGAAGACAAAAAAGGCATGATAGATCGGCTGCGATCCGCAGCTGGCAAACTGCGTATGAACAAAGTAGAAGTGGCTGGCTTTGCCACAGCCATTCGACAGGCATCAGTCGTAGCATGCGTCTCCCTCACAGGCTCCCGCCGAACAATGGCGTCGTCTGAGATGAGCACCTCCCTGGATCTCATTTCGATGCTTGTCGGCACCTCGCAGCAAGTCGGGCTTGAGGATGTGGCGGCCAAAGGCATGGGACACAGTCTCTCCACAACGCTGGGCAGTTTGGAAGCTATCAATGTGGCGCGCCGCAGCGTGCGACACGTACTCGACCATTACCTCCAACACGCTATGTTTGACGCCAACACAAGCACAAGCACAAGCACAAGCACAAGAGGCAGGGGCACAAGAAGATACACTCGAACATCACGGGAAGATTCTCCGTTCGTGCGCCGAGATGCGTCAGATTATATAGTAGACCGGGAGTGGGCTCCTCGAGATGAACAGGGAGGAGGCTGGGGAGGGAGGCGAGTGTTGAGCAATGGTCGGCGCAGCAACTCGGATACTTTGCTGGATACTTTAACGTCGCTCAGCGAGTCGCAGTTGGAGGGAGCTGTGCAAGGCGAAGACAGTGCTGCCATAGACACGCCTCTCATTAAAATGCAATCCAAACGCTCTGCCCCCGACTCTCTTGATGACGCAGACATTGCACCAACGCCAGGACCCAACAGCCCAGCGTTTTCGCTTCCGAATGGTGTCACGAACGGAGTCACGTCACAGTCTTCTCGGAGGAGTCAGGACGCAGGCTCGACCGATGCAGTTGATGTGCAGGCCACGGCAATGGGCGTTTCACCCTTTGATTCCGACAGGGAACTTGGAGGGGGGGTGGCCTCATTGAGTCTGGGTGGTATGGTCGTTAGAGACTTACAAGAACCGATTATCCTTCGCATGCCGGGTGGACGTAATGGGTCGTCTAGTTATGATCAGCTGCCGGGTCGTCGAGGCCTGATCTTTGCGGATGGGGAGTTCGTGCATGATTATGATGGCAAGGTGGACACGTGCCAATTTTGGAATTTTGCAGCAGAGGAATGGGATGCGCAAGGGTGTATCGCAATAGGGACCAATTCTGAATCGGGTCATCTTGAGTGTGAATGCTACCATTTGACTGACTTTGGCGGCGTCGCTAGCGACGCGATCCCCACGATGAGCATGCCTGATCCTACCAATCCCGGGGCAGCCTTCAAAAGCTTCAACTCCGAGGATATCACCGTCGTGGCGGTGCTCGGTGCGCTGCTGCTGACCTACTGGGCCTTGATGTACTGGGGCTGGCAAAAGGATAGAGAAGACTCGCGTCAAACGCAGCAAGGGCTACTGAGTCAAGACCCGAACTTTTTCCGGAAGCGCAAAGAGCAAGAGTCCGCCGACGAGCTCGACAGCGCGATCAACGCTAACAACGCTGAACTGACGAAAAGGTTGATGCGGGGCTCCTTTGTGCATCAGCTTATGCAGCTCCGGCATCGATTATTTTCTGCCATCTCCACCAAGCATAAACTGTTAGGTGGGTTTTTTGCTGTGAATTCGAATTATACGCGGCCGCGCCGGTTCACTGTGCTATTTTGCATGCTTGTTGGCAACATGTACGTCAATGCACTGTGGATCGGATCGGGCACCCAAGAAACCTTCATTCAAAAGGCTCTTAGCGGGGTCATTTCAGCCTTCATCATGTTCCCAGTCTCCTTCTTTTTCGCATGGATTTTCAAGAATCTCGAAATCAGCCCGTATCGTCAAAAGATTCGTGATGAGCGCATTGCTGGCGCCAAGGCATATGCAGTGCAACGTGTGGTTGATGCACTTGGCCATGGGGGACAGGCGCAGGGTCCAAACGGCAACGTTATTGCAGCTCCTTCATCTCTCGTCACTCGTCGTCCCCCCCGGCGTAAAAACTGGATTCCTGCACCTGATTTCCAGCGGATCGGCCGAGGAGCCAACACACCTACTACTGATGGCGAGGGAAAGAGTACCTACAAGCGCATGCCTCTGTCGTCACCTATGATGAACTCTTCAATTACCTCGGGTCAGGATTCTACTTTGCCGTCACCTGGGATGTCAGATCGTGACACAACAAACACGCGGCTGGCCCTCGGGCACGTGGATGAGGCAGCCATTTCGCACGTGGGCATGATGATTCAACGCCGATCTCTGCCCATGCACAAAGGCCCTCGCCGACCAGCACCTGTGCCCGTACACACATTGACATCTCTGAGCCAACGCAGCGCCCGTGACTCCAAGGTTTTGAGTGGCTCGTCGTCGGACGACGAGGACATGCAAAGTTTGTATGACGGGTCAATTCTCAGTTCCCCAAGTGGCGCCACGTCCAGTCCAATGGGTCAGAGGGGTAAGCATGTAGATGGGAGTGGTAGTGGGCATTCTTCTGGAACCAAGACGTCTCGTGCTGTGTTGGCGCTGCCGCATCAAGACATGCAAGACGGCGCGGACAGTCCGGGGACGCGCATCGACTACACCACTCGGCAGGTGGGAACAGGGAGAACGCTCGACAAGAAGACACCTGCCAAAGTCGGGCTGTCGCACAAGCTGGCAGCTAAAGCAATTCAAAACGTGATGGCGCCCAAAAAGAAATTCGACCAACCCAAAACCCTGATTGATTATCGCTTTCAGTACCTTGCCTATTTCTTGGCCGTCATTTGGTACACGGTAAGACTGTTCTTGTGTATGATATACACACGTGCATATATATATATATATATATATATATACGTGATATATACACGTATATATATATATATAGATGCATGCATGCATACATACATATACATGTGAGTCTGTAGAATATGCAATTATTCTTTTACCCACACGATTGTATTGGCATTTCACTAAAACACATTGCAATTCTCTGCAACACACCGCAACATGCTGCAACACGCACTGCAACACAATCGTGATAGAACAAGCACTTCATACCATTCTTTACGACAGTAAAAGAACACATTGGAAACACAAATCATGAAATTTGTACCGAGCAACACACATTGCAACACATGTTGAATACACATTGCAATACACGTTGCAACACGCATTGCGACACACACTGCAATACACACTGCAATCTTGGTACCGAGTCAACACACTGAATGTACAATTAGGTATACATATATATGTTTATACATGTATATACATATATATATATATATATATATATATATATATATATATATATATATATATATATATAT
>Ga0105054_10011727_pt1 | contig 10857 bp, 3 predicted proteins | sample BON02_FD_78091 | JGI IMG/M metagenome (GOLD analysis project Ga0105054, IMG submission 78091) | Freshwater microbial communities from Lake Bonney liftoff mats and glacier meltwater in Antarctica - BON-02 (megahit assembly) | ecosystem: Environmental > Aquatic > Freshwater > Ice > Glacier... | reverse complement strand
GCTCGTCAAATTTACAACCAGCAGCCACTGGGTCAATGCGTCAAGTGCCGTGCGGGTTTCTGCCTCGGAACTCGACGAGAAAGAGGTCGGATTTGTCTGCGGGGCCAGCATACCACGGGCGGACACAGTGTAGAGACTGTGTGCAATTGTAACGTTGCCTAGCGTGCCATACAAGGCCTCTCCCAGCTGGGCACCGGGGACACTGCTCACACCTGCGACATTTATCTTCATCACGTAGTGGTGCAGAAGGGAGAAAGAAACGCGTGGAGTGAGGGGGAATCCCGGCTGTGTTTTCAGAAGCTCCAAACCTTGTTGCTGGAATGCACTAGCACACATGTCAGAGCCCGGGCCTACCGAAAACTTGGCACTGTCGCCACCGCCAAAAACAATAATGAGCAATGCGTCCAAATGTTGGACTAGCCCGCCCACTTTCATCATAAAAGCTGCCCGCTGAACTGGCCTCCCAACGCGCCACGGCCCGAGTCGATTATCGATACGGGTTGTGTTGAAGAGGACAGGTCCTGCACAGTCCTCAGCAGGCGTATCGCTCTTGCTCCTTTGATCGTCCCACCATCCAAAAAGCTGTGAAAACACTTCTGCGCCCTCGAGGTCTTGTAAGTACGTGAAGCCATTGCTGTGTATAGGGAGTGCAGGGTGTGCCAATACAATTCCAGATGAGTCGACGACCCACATCTGCAACATTTCTTCCTGTTGACCACTAAAACTAGACCACCACGTTGGGCCAACCATCTGTTGCTCAAAAAACTCGTTGAAATTCGTCATCACCTGCGCGAGCACGGGTCCTGGCGCAACATCCATTGCCACAACACCCCTGACACCTTGCGAGTCATTCTCTTGTGAGGATGCATGGCCTGTGGACGAGTACCCGTAGAAAGCAGCTGACAGAGTTACAACTGGCAGACCATGATTGGCGCTGAGGCGCAGAGCGCTAACTGCGACGAGCCTCTGGCCGTCGACCCATTTTCGTGCTGCTAATCGGTACCAGGCACCTGCAGTTTGCTGCCAAATGTAGCGATACGGAATGTGGCTCAAGGTGCCACGTCCCGAATCCCCGCACGCCAGTTTTTTCAGCCAGGTTTTCTCGTAGTCTGTCCCCAAGGCGCCAATCGAAACAAAATGTAACGCGACCTCTAAGTCCTCTGCACGTTTGCGCACGCTGTCGTGCGGTGCCCAGCCATGCGCGCTGGCAACAACAAGAACTTCTAGTCTCGGCAACAAAGGTGCTGACGCCGCGCCTGTGCCTGCAGTCAGCTTGGCCCATGCCTCTGTTTCAGCTTCTATGAGCTGCAGCGCCAGCGAAAGGCCCTGCTCGAGGTCGCAGATCCCATAGGACGAGTCAAGAAAAGATTCGGCAGCGCCTGCCATCAACCAGTCGAGAGTTTCGTTCCTTGCAGCGCAAAGCCGCAGACCATCAGCAGTCGCGCTGGGCAATGCACATTGTCCAACTGAATTTCCGCATCCAAACACTCGAGGCTCACTTGCTCTGGCTGCAATAAGCGCAATCAGGTCTGCAGGACCAATGGAGCGAATGACGGCTCTCACAACGCGCAGCGCAATTTCCCTCCGGTCAAACTCCTCCATCGCTGCCCCCGTGTCGAGCACAACAACGAGCGCCCGAGGAGCACTGGCAGCCGCCCAAAACCACGACTGCAGCCGCGGATCATAGCGCTCGTAGGGCTCAGTGGATCCTTCCGTCCAGACCATGGCAGGAAAAGACCGCTCGGCGCCCATATACGCATGCGAAATACGCTGCCAGAGAAGCCCCGCAGACGGTGGGCGGAGGAGCACCGTGCGCATAGCGGAGTCAAGTGTGGCAGACGTATTGAAAAATTCCGCTGTGTCAACCAGCTCGGCAGACGACCCACACGCGAGTACGCGCGCGCTGAGCCGCGTCATGCAGTGGATTTGCATCGCACTGTCCAAAGACTGCTGCTCGAAGTTACCGCGGCGTGTCACGCACGGATACTGGCCCTCGGCATCGCGCGGTGCAAGGCCTCCCAGCACACCCTCTGCCACGTCGCCCCGGTGGGAGGCGTCCGAGTATGCCGATCCAAAGCTGGGGACACCAACACGCAGGCAGTATTGCGGCAGGGTCACAACGCTGCCCGCAATGTTCACGAGGCCCTTGCTGACCAGAGGAGACCACACAGACCCAACAGGCGGGGTGGCAGCAGGCTCCAGCGCCTTGACGTCTGCGTCTAGAGAAGCCTCTCTAAGAACGCCCGTCTCCCGCATCATGTCTGCGTCCACGCCCAGGTCCCGCATCGCCTGTCCAGGAGTGGCAGCATCGTGCAATGGCATTACTGCTGCTGCCTCCGCCGCCGCTGCCTGCCACCGCTGCGTTTGAGCCTGTGCGGCTGCATCACGCAACCGCAGCAGCGCCGGGCCGGCGCTAACAATGCCCTCCGCCCACAACACCGCTTGTTGTCGCAGCAGCGCAGCTGAGACCTCAGCTGTGCGCGCCTGTGCGCCTGTGCTGCGCCCGGTGAGCACGTCCTGCAGCACGTGGGGTTGCGTGACGTTATCGACCACAGCGCGGAGAAGAGCCGCCAGCTGAAGTGCTGGTTCGGCCGCATCGCCGGTCGCACCGATGGCAGCGGGCCAAAGCGCAACCAGCGATGCAGAGAGAAGGAAAAGACAGGGGAAGCGCCGGATCAGCCGGCCGGACATGGGCTGTGGGTATCAACACAGGGTCCCAAGCCGATGGGCAGGCGTGGGCCTCCAATGCTGTCTTCACGCTGCCACAATCATTGGCATTGCTGCCAGAAGAATGCCCCGCCAACGCGCTCTAGGTGATGTTGATGTCATCGGATTTGGCGCCTTTTTCAGATCAACTGATCTCTGAGCATCTCTGGATCTTTGAGACTCAGTGATTTTACAATCGTCCCGCAGATGCAGCGCGAAGATACTTGGGAAACGGCTTGGCCCGGAGATGACGTGGTGACAACAGTTGCAGTATGAGTCGCAACAATGTGCTGCCTGCCATCAATGATGGGGGGCAATTGCACTCGAGCGGGAGCCCGGCGTCGCAAGCGAGTAACAACGCCGGGCGCACGAGCCCAGGAGATGACGTCACGCAGAACAGCCCTGTATCGGGCGAACGCACCAGGAATATTGCAAAGTCCATGAAGAGCAAAAAAGAGCTGCTTGTGCCGGAGCCTGCGCTGTTCTTCAGCAAAAAATTCCCTGAACCCGAGCCAGGCGAGTGGCCTGTGCGGTGGACCCTCAGCAAGCGAGATGTGGCATGGGAGGCCGCACGCTTGCTGGGTGATAGAGACGACGATGCAGACAATGTGATGCAGACAACGGATGTGCAGCGATGGTGGGGTGACGCGTACGTAGCGGCGCTGTCGCTGGTCCGCGCAAAGCGCCAGTGCAGGCGGTGGGACCGCCGCGAGAAGCGGGGTGTGCTCCTTGAGTGGGCCAACGTGCGATCGAAAAAGCTGGACGACGAGATTGCGCGCCAATTGCAAAAGGCTGCCGTAGACAAGGGAATTGACCTGCCCAGCCTGAAGCTACGTGAGGTGCCGATTGAGGTGCTGCGCCTCGCTGCAAAGGTCGCCGGGGCTGTGAAAAGATTTGCGCTTCATGACAATCGTATCGAGTACCTACCGCCCAAGGTCTTCAGCCGCTTCACCGAGATCAACACGCTGCGCCTGTCCGAGAACAGGATCGTGGCAATCCCGGCCACCATTTTCCGCCTGACCAGCTTGCAGATGCTTCTCATAAACGACAATGACCTCTGTATTTTGCCGCCAGAGCTCGGTGATCTGGTGTCCCTGCATACGTTACACGTGCAGGGGAACGCTCGACTCACGCGCTTGCCAAGAGAGATGGGCAAGCTGCACCACGCCACAATGGGCGGTCATCTCAAGGATTTGTCATATGATAGAGACCGCGTTACGTATCCGCCTCTGGAAACGGTTGACCAAGGCCTGAACTTGGCATGCGACCTGATGCACCGAGTATGGCATTCGGCCAAGAGCGGTCGCCTGGTGCTGAGTGGCATGGGCCTTGCTACATTACCTCCGTATATTTGTGATTCGCCGCTGGTCACGTGTCTGACCGAGCTCAACATTTTTCAGAACAAAATCACGCGCTTGCCACCGGCGATGGGGCTTCTGTCCTGCCTCGAGACGCTGCGCTTGGACGAGTCTTCTATTGTTTTCCCAAACCAGCATCTGATGAAGCAGAGCGAGGCGCTGCGTGATCCTGAGACACGCGTGATTCTAAATGCAGCATCCGCCCCCTTTATGGGGTTTCTTCGCCGCATTGCAGATTGCCGTCTGAACCGCACCATGATTCTGCAAGGCGGCGCATGGAAGTATGGGGGTGCACAGCTGACACTGAGCTTGACAATGATTGCGCCCGAGATTCTCTGGCAGGAAAACTGTAAATTACTGGACGTGAGGCACAACAATCTCAAAGAAATCCCTGAAGGAATCTCGCGGCTGCCGCACCTGACGGCACTGCATGCTGATCATAATAGGATCCGGCACATTCCTGAAAGTATTGGTTCCCTCTTCCGACTGCGTGCGTTCACGTGTGGCGACAATGACCTCTTCGATGTGCCTGACCTCTTCGGGGAAATGTCGAGCCTTGTGTCGCTTGACTTGAGCAGAAACAGCATTCGCGAAATGCCGCCATCGTTGCCAGTGTGCACAGCGCTGACGCGACTGAATCTTAGCCACAACAAAATCCGGGAGCTTCCAGACTCGATATCGCGTCTGTGCAATCTCCGCTACGTATACGTCGGGTACAATCCTCTCATACAGCTACCGCCTGCAATGGGTGCTAGCAAGTGGTTGATGGAGGTCACAGCTGACTGCTGCATGCAGCTAGGCGATTACACTCCGACCGAGGTGCTCAACGGGACTTGTCCGCCGCGTTGCCCGCTGGCCGATCCGACCATGAACCACGACCCTTTGTTGTGTAACGTGCATCGCATCGTGGGAATGCTCGCGGAGCCTGGTGTTGCTGAGGCCTACAGGGAGAATATCAAACTCGACTCCATTATCGATAACGTGGCTGCTGGAGACCAGATACATGCAAACATGCTCGAAACGATTGTGGAGCTCGTCAGAATATCGACTAAGACGCATATTCAGCTGACAGAGGACGCGGCACTGGAGGCGGGAGCAAAGAAGGCCCGGCATCACATAGAGTATGAGCCAGCTGAAACCACATACAGCCGGAGGTGGCGGCTAACCAAAGACGCTACTATTCGAAGTGTTGATCCCGTGATTGTGAATCAATTAGTGGCGGCTGGTATGCCACAGATTGGGCGCTCGCCACCTTTAGTTCGCTACCTGTGGGGACTTCGGACAGGACAGGAGGTTGGAATCTGTGATTTGTCTGGTACAGGCATGATGAGCATCAAAAAAGATGTGGTGCAGATGACGTGGATCACCAAACTCCTGCTGTCCTACAACCGCCTGGTGGCTCTGCCTCCAGCCCTCACGACGCTGACGCAACTCGTGACGATTGACCTCGGTCACAACCAGCTGACCGCCATTCCCGACTACTTTGGACAGCTTACCACGTTACGCGAGATTGACCTATGCTACAATATGCTGGACTCGCTGCCAAAAGAGATGGCAACCCTTTCCAACTGGACCTACCCCCGAAATCCTCAGGCTATGCATCTCTTCACCATCGACTGGGCTCTAGGCAATCCGCTCACCTTCCCACACCACGAAATTCTGCAGCTTGGGCCAGCACAGACCCGCGGCTTCTTACGACAGGTGGCGGCAGCGGTTGAAACTGGATTTTTGGATTTTCATCAACGCGAGCTGCCACTCTTCCCAGATCAGCTTACAGACTTTGACTTTCTCATCAATATCGACTTGAGCTATAACAAAATCGATCGTATCCCTCCTGCTATCACCAATATGGTGCAACTAAAAAGCTGCATTCTTGCCGGAAATACAGTGGATCGCCTGCCTCCTCGCCTCAGTACGCTCACCTCGCTTGAGGTGTTTTTTTAAAGTAGACACACATGTTCAGTCGGAGCGACTTTTTCCTGCGTGTACATGTCTGTCCTGTGGTTTGCAGCTCGTGTGTGATTCAAATCATGTTTATGCGTAGTTGCTCTTTCATTTTGGTTTTGTGTGCATGGGCGCGCGGCGGTGTCAACACACTGCCACACACTGCAAGGGGTGTGTTACTATCTGTTACTGTCTGTTTGTATCTGTTAGGGTCTATCGGGATCTGACAGGGTCTAACAGTGTCTGGTAGTGTCTGTCAGCGACTGTTCGGTGTCTGGTAGCGTCTGCCAGTGTCTGTTAGCGTCTGTTAGCGTCTTTTAGCGTCGGCTAGCGTGTGTTAGTGTCTGCGAAGGTCTGTTAGTGTCTGTCAGGTGTGTGTCAGTGTCTGTGAGGGTTTGTTCGTGTCTCTTAGTGTCTCTTAGGGTCTATCAGTCTGTTAGTGTCTATTAGTGTCTGTTAGGGTCTGTCAAGTTCTGTTAGGTGCCTCGCCGCCGCGCGCCCAACACATGTACTACGAGCACATTTCGGCATACTTTGATCTGCAATTAGTGTTCACCTTGGTGCACTGCGCTATCTGTGTTGATTGAGGTATGCGAATGGTGGCAGATTCTTGATATTCGAGATAACCAACTGTTGGGCCTTCCAGAGAGTATTGGCCTATTGCACGCAAAACTGACGAAGTTGCTCCTGGGCCGCAACCGGATCTCGTCGCTGCCTTCAACGCTGGGCATGTTGTCAAATCTGGTCTTGTTGCACTTGAATTGGAATCAACTCAACGCCGTGCCCGATGAGATTGGGTCGTGCACGGCACTGGAGGAACTGCAGCTGAGTTATAACAAGTTGCGCATGGTCCCGCAGACCTTTTCGAATCTGACGAATCTCAAATTCGCTGCGTTGCAGAACAATCTGCTGGAGCTGCTGCCAACGAGTCTAGGCAACATGCCGAATCTCAGCAAGTTGGCATTTGAGAACAACATGTGGCTAATGCCTCAGCAAGAGGTTTTGGTGTGGTCGGATGAACACAAACTAGACAGTAGGTTGAAAATGTCGACGGGTATGCGGGTTTGGTGTCGTTTCCAGAAGATGAAGAGCTGGCGACCAGCGCATGTTGACGAGGTGCATGCCGATGGCACATTTGATCTAAGCTACACCTTTGACAGAGATCCGCAAGCTGGACTTGATCGCGAGACCAATGTGGAACGCTTTGAAACAATTGAGACGGATGGTGAGATTGTCAGAATTGAGCTTGTCAAGCCCTTGTCGGACCACGAGCGACTAGTGGATTTCCTCACTCGGCTGCATTCGAGTGGCAAGAACAAGGAGCTCAACTTTTCTGGATTCCACATGACAGAGTTTCTAGACTATGAGGCCGGATCTGGATTCAAGCACATCAACGAAGCTGGATGGTACACACGAGGTCTGCGGAAGCTGAATCTATCGCATAATCGGCTGTCGACGTTGCCACCGTCAGTGAGTAAGCTCTCCACTTTGACCGTCATGGACCTGCAGCACAATGCCATCATTGGGCTACCGGAAACGCTCAGTGTGCTGGTGTGCCTCAAACACCTAGACTTGAGTTTCAATTATCTGACCGTACTGCCTTGCGGACTAGGCCTTGCGGCAGAGATTGAGACCATTGCAACACACCATAACCCGCTCATGGCGCCGCCTGTGGAAATTATTCGGCAGGGCGCACAGAAGATTGCAATGTACTTACGCGGTGTGCACATGGCAAGAAAAAATGGAAAGCTGGATTGGAACAATCTCAACTTGTGCACCATCGACACCCTCACTGTCATGATGCCAGAAGGCGACTGTGCACTGATACAGGAGCTATATCTGGACGACAACATGATTGTGGTGCTCAATCCGAGCGTCTTGTGCGAATTGCAGAATCTTGAAGTGTTCCGCTGCTGTCGCAATTACCTCACCGTGCTGCATCCTAATCTTGGAAGCTTTTGTCCGAAGCTCGAGCAGGTGACTGTAGATTGCAATCGTCTGACACATATGCCCGCCACGCTAGGCACGTTGCCGGCGCTGCTGTCTGTCTCGTGCGATGATAATCCACATCTTATTTCACCTCCTCCAGAAATAAATGTCATGCCTTCGTCAGCCAAGATTCGGTATCTCCAGGAGCTTCACAATGGTGGGTCAGGTGCCAAACAAAGTGACATGAGCGACTTTGATCTGTACGACTTTCCTGAAGCACTGACTGATATGTGGAACGTCTCAACATTGAATCTTGGCCAGAATAATCTCACTCAGCTCCACCCGGGAGTTTGCAAGTGGAACGCCATTACCATGCTCAACTTGGAGCACAATAAGCTAGAGACCCTCGACGCTAACTTGGGTCTATGCTGCACCTTGACAGCACTCAATTTAAGCAATAATTGTTTGCGCCGTGTCCCGCCCGAGATTGGTAACTGTTCGTGTCTCACGTCACTCACCATGCTGCCGCAACAGAACCCAGCCTCTCTCGATATCAACGGCCGCACCCAAGGATTTGATTGGTGTACTCGCGAAATCACGATGCGTCACGTGCACAATATCCATGACTGCAAGATTTATCCGGCAGAGCCTGTGGAAAAGTGTCTGGTGTGCCCAATTTGTATCAAGGCAGGAGATTTGGAGGTGACTTTGTTCCCAGCCGCCAAATGTAAAGAACTCATGGACGACTACCTTGCCGTCGAAAAGAGTCGGGCTGAACTTGGAAAGCCGTCCAAGCCGCAACCGACACGAACGTGCAATACGTGTGGTGTGGCTTCTGAGATCAGGCATCTTCTCCAGCCACCGTCCATGCGAAGCAACAATGTGCGCCATTGGCTTCCCTCAAAACTGGTGCACATAAACACGTGGTCGCCGTCTTTGCCAGAAAGCACATTTCGTGCATGCTATGTGCGAACGTGTCCCGCGAGGCCGGCAACGGATTTCAGACCGCAACCCGATTTCATTGAAAGTCCGCCTCAAAATCTGCTTGAGCAAGAGAACGGTGTTAGGGTCAGTATTGAGTATTTGCGGCGGTGTCTGGAGGGACGGCGGTCAGGAACAATTGATGTGTGTGGCTTCGAGATTCCTCAATTTCCGTTGGAAGCGTTGGATTTGGGGTGTCTGAAGGAGTTGAGGGCGTCAAACAACAGCATTCGCGACCTTCCCGATGACATGGACCGTCTGACAAATCTGCAACTGCTGCATTTAGATCACAATCTGCTGGAGACTCTTCCTGCCGGTGTGCGATTCTGGACATCGATGAAAGACTTGCAGCTCAACGACAACTTACTCCTCGATATCTGTCCGGAACTTGGCGCATGTGTGAATCTGCAGAAGCTGAATCTGCACGAGAATAAACTCGTCACGTTGCCGCATACCTTGGGCAACTGCAGTTTGCTTACGCAGCTCACGATCCAAAAGAACAATATGATCGTGCTACCTCCGTCGGTGAGTGTGTGTCAGGCCAACATGCAATACCTCGATCTCGACCGCGACGCAGCTACCAACACCTATGCTTCGCCACCCAACCCTATTCCGCAACAGAGCTCGTTTCAGTTCCTGCGCTACCTCCAAGAGCTCTATACATATTCGAAAGAATCCAGGCTCTGTACGCCCGGATACCACCTTGATTATATCCCGGATCTCATTCTCGAATCAGCCACCAGTGTCACCGCTCTTAGTCTTGATGAGAACAATATTTCGGAGCTTCCAGAAGGAATCGGAAACTTCACGCTGCTCACTGAGCTCTTTTCCGTCTGCGACAATGCGCTGAGCGTCATCCCCGCGTGCATCGGCAACATGACGAAACTTACGAGTCTGCGTCTGTCAGGAAATAGTCTAGTAGACCTACCCAACGAGCTCTCCTCAATGGTGATGTTGAAAACCTTTTTGGTCGACCACAACAGCCTCAGCAAATTCAATCGCAGCTTCAGCACGATGACGTGTCTCGAGGTCCTCTCCTTCGTCGACAACAAAATCCGCGAGGTGCATCCAGAATTTGGCCTCATCTCCAGCATCACGTCGCTGCGGATGCATGAAAATCCTATCATACTACCCGGACCCGAAGTCTTCGAGCGGCCCACGCCCCAAGTTGTCGATTATCTAGGCCGCATCAAAGTGTCGCAATTTACTGGGCACCTCGATCTCGGCGATATGAATTTGCAGTCGCTCATCCACCAGCTCGGAGATGCCTACGAGGCGCGGACTATCAACTTGGCGCGCAATCACCTCACGTCTCTGCCGCAGGACTTCGGGAAATTTTCAAAGTGCGAAGAGCTCATTCTCGATGAAAATCCCATGCCCTACCTCGAGGACGTCGTCGGCAAACTCAAAATGCTGCAGCTCCTCTCGCTCGAGAAAATGAAGGAGCCTCTCCGTGGCTTCCCGGACAACACGTTTGGGGGGCTTCGTGCGCTAGTTGTCTTGCGGGCAGCGCATAATGTCATTGCGGCGCTGCCCGATGTTTTCAAGTTTCTGACCAAAATCGAGTTTGTCGACATGACGAAAAATAGGGTGCGTCTCTGTGCCGCGCGGGTGTCTTGCGCTTCTTGCATGTGTGTGTCCCGTGTCCCTTGTTTCGGTTGCTTTCTGCTTTCTGGCAACGGTGTACGACTGTGTGTGTATGCGTGTGCGTGAGCATGTGTATGCGTGTGCGTGGACGTGAGTATGCGTGTGCGTGTGCGTGTGTATGCGTGTGCGTGCGCGTGTGTATGCGTGTGTGTGTGTATGCGTATGCGTGTGCGTGTGCGTGTGTATGCGTGTGCGTGTGTATGCGTGTGTGTGTGCGTGTGTATGCGTGTGCGTGTGCGTGTGTATGCCTGTGCGTGTGTGTGTGTATGCGTGTGCGTGTGCGTGTGTATGC
>Ga0105054_10011724_pt1 | contig 10860 bp, 7 predicted proteins | sample BON02_FD_78091 | JGI IMG/M metagenome (GOLD analysis project Ga0105054, IMG submission 78091) | Freshwater microbial communities from Lake Bonney liftoff mats and glacier meltwater in Antarctica - BON-02 (megahit assembly) | ecosystem: Environmental > Aquatic > Freshwater > Ice > Glacier... | reverse complement strand
GGGCGAGACGCCCACGCTCCCGTGAAGATGCGACTTCATGCCATCAGAGATGCGCCCGCTTCCTCTCCTTCACCGTCTGGCATGAATGACGATCAGTGAAGGAGCGATTCCGCCCTGCCCTCAAGCTCGTCCTGGAAACTTCCTGATCCAAATTTGAGAGAGGCCAGGTTGCGTCGGGAGGGAACCCCACTCGATGAAACGCTGGCCGCGCTTTCATAATAGGTGGTGAAAAATCGCTCGTGGTGGAAAAGTAAACTGAAATAGCAGTAATTTTTTTCGGACCCTTCGAGATTGCCAGCATACTTCCAATTCCGGCCGGCATCCTCCGAAAAGGCCACCGCCAAAGGGGTGCGCAAGGAATGAAGGGGAGAGCCTAGCGGCGTGGTTCCTCGATCATTGTAAAGCATCACCAGTCGATCTGAGCCCGGCACTCTGCGGATCGTTTGTGGCCCCATACAAACGTTCAAACCCGGGATGGGGCCACAATCTTCCCAGGGACTTTCCACATTCGCGGCAAAAGTCCGGTAAACCCCATAGTTGGAACGCATATGGAGGAGGAGCGAGCCATCCGCGAGTTCCTGCACGCCGGGTTCTTGAAAAGCTCCCAGTCGGTGCTCGAACTCATATCGGAGTTCCTGATGATCCAGCGCGCGAGGGTCAAGGTAGAGCGGCTGATAAAAAACCTCAGGGGTATGAGTGATTCCTTGGGCAGATCGGCTCCAGGTTTCGCCATTATCCTGCGAATAAAATAACCCGCACCAGGCATTCCAGGCGGGATCCCAGTGTTCATGTTTTTCTTTTCCCGCGATCCCAGCATGCAAGGCGTAGGGGAGAACGAGCGTCCCGTCGCGCAATTGAATCAGGCGGTCGTTATTGACCACAAAGTATCCTTGTTCGTCAGTGAACGGCTGGGGGGGGGTCCAGGATTCTCCCTCATCCGAAGAAACCGACCATTGCGGGGTCAGTCGGGTGACGGAATGTTTCAGCAAACACACGCAACCGATCCGGCCGTCTTGCAAGCGGAGCAGGGAGACCGACATGGCATTCAAAGCATCGGCAGGCGGCTGGAAAATTGTTTTCGGCTCACTCCAGGTGATTCCGCCGTCTCCGGATCGGATTGCGGCGATGTGCGCTCGGCTCTCGTCCGAACCTCCCCCGGTAAACTCGGAGTAGAAGAGCAAAAGCGACTCATCGGCCAGCATGACCAAGGATCCCTCCCCCGAGCGCAGTCCGTCCGTTGAGTGATCTAGCAAAAGCCGGCTTTGGAAGGAATGTGAAGACAGAGGGTGATCGGATTTGGCCATGGGAGAAGTGCTATTCATTTCGATGTTGGTTGGCAAGGTTGAGACCCCAGGCCGCGCGCAAGCGGAACGAGATGGAGGGCAACGCTCCGTCGCTGCCCATATATTCAGGAAGCGCCGAAGCGTTTCCCTCCCCGGAATGATCGGCAGAACTCCATCAACTCAACCGGCACCAACGCCCGCTTCACCGATGACGGAAGAGGCACCGATGTCATCCCGGTCGATGGCGGCGGGCGGCGCTCTGACGGCGGGATTGGCGGGAACAAACCCTCCGCTGAAAGTGAATGAAAAAGAAAGAGGTTAGAGGAGCCGGTTGGCACCATCATAGCCGGAATCTGGAATACGTTTTTTCATCTTAAATCATCCGATGCCCTGTCCCTCATTATCACGATTCCTAAAAAAAATTCATCCGGGCTTACTCTCACCATTGATCCGATCGAAAGGGCTGAGCAGGGAGTCCCTGCCGATTGACGAGGATCGCATTTTCTGGATTATTGGACCACGCATAGCGCACCGCGACCGGACTGAGGACCTCGGAGGCGGAAACGACCACTTCATTGCCCTCAATTTTAGCCTCCGCCCAGTGAAACGTTTTGTCGTCACCCGCAATCGCAAATCCGTGAATGGGACCGGCTTGTCGGGCGGAGAGGCCCTCTGCATGATCAAAGGAAATACGGATCTGGTTTCCCTCAATCTTCAGGGCGCGGAATTCGGGTCCTTGGTGAGGAATATCCTGCCCATAGGCAACACCCAGCGCGGTTAAAGCCAGACGGCCGCCAAAATCCTGCTTGTTCGGGGGATGCAAGTCATCCGCGACGCCAATATCGATGGTCACCGCGACGCCGCAGTGGGGAACCTCTCTGGCCACCGCCGCTTGGGCTTCCCGAAAAAGCGCCCATGGAGCGGGCTCGGACGGTTCTTTGGGAGCCGGTCCGCGATTGGGCAATTGAACGATGAGAAAAGGAAAGTCTCCCAAGCCCCATTTCTGCCGCCAATCCTGAATTAGAAGAGGAAGCATCAGCCGGTAAAGTCCCGCCCCATGGCTATCGGATTCCCCCTGATACCAAATCACTCCCTTGATCCCAAAGGGCATCAGAGGATGGATCATCGCATTAAAAGTGCCGGTAATCGTGCGCCTGAAGGCATTCGGAGAAGTCGGTTCCGACGGAAAAGGAAATCGTTCCGTCACCCTCACCATCCAACTTCCCGTCAGCGGCAAACGATTTTTTGAATCCGAGTGGCCCAAGGCCGACTGCTGAAATAATTCCAGCCAACCAGTGTCGTATTGCCGCACAAAACACCGGAGGGCGAGAACGCCTTCGCCCGCCTGCATCTGCGAACCCGGAATCCGATAGACCCAAAGAGGGTTAGCCCGGCTACCGGAGATGTACTCAGCTTTCTGACCATTCCAAAAGACCTCCAAACCGGTTCCTTTTTTCAGCATCATGAGAACTTCAACATCCTTTCCACTCCATTCGGGCGGAATTTTCACCGTCCGCCGCAGATCCATCAAAATGGATTCTGGGCCTTCCGTTGTCGAAGCCTCCGAGCCCGGCAAAGTGGTCTCCAGCGGCGTCCAACCTGGCGAATCATCGGAGGGAAGCATCCAAGGATCGGCTGGCGCTCGATGGATCTCTGAACTCAAAACGTTGGAGCGCTCCCAGTTGCGACGATAGGTTTCCATGCTTCTCGCCACTTCCGGATCGGAAGCCAACTCATCAAATTTTGCCAGCCGCGCCTTGAGCGATTGATTGCTTTGCATGGCTTCCCGGGACATCCAAGCCTGAATCTTGGTCGCACCGACGCTGGCATCGATCAATCCGATCGGGACATCCAGCTTCTTCCGCAGATCCTGCCCGAAGAAATAACCCACCGCGGAGAAATTAGGCACGCTCTCCGGAGAGCAAGGCACCCACTTTCCTCCCGTATCCTCCATATTGCTGACCGGCTGGTAATTCGCCTGTTGGGGCTGGGTATAAAGTCTCAGCTGCGGATCATGCGCCTCTTTCGTCGTTTGCTCGGCATGAGAACTCCGCCTGACCTGCCATTCCATGTTCGACTGCCCGCTGCACAGCCAGACATCGCCGATCAAAATGTCAGAGAAAACAATCTTCTCTGCGCCCTGCTTAACTTCCAATGAAAGCGGTCCCCCCGCCGTCTCGGGTTCCATCAGAACCTGCCAACTCCCGTCGGCGTCGACCGTACCGACCTTTGTTTGTTCACGCAGTTGCACGTCCACCTTCTCTCCCGGAGCGCCTTCTCCCCACAACCAAAGAGGCTGATCACGCTGGAGAACCATGTGCTCCTGAAAGATCGGGGCCAGACGGAAGTCCCCGGCATTAACCAATCCTGGCAGGAGCAACAAACAGGCCAAGGCGCGGTGGAACAAATGCGATAAATAGTGAAGAGAACTCCTGAAGCGGGGGTTGGGACCAAATGACATATTACGCTCCTTTTGCGGAGGTGACCGGAAATTGCAACGCTAACCAACTGGCAAAAATACCTGACCAGACGAACGCGAACCCCCTCGTCAGCACAATGCCTGCATTTTTTGATCCCGTCCGAAGTGAAAGCTATTTTCAAAGAACCCAATGAAAATAGCGAAGAATCAGACCATGCTGGTCTAATCTCCTGACCAGAAGAGAATCGCTTGTTCCGGGACTATTCCATGAGAAAAAAGGGCGTTTTTAACAAAATGAACCTGGGGGCATCTCCGAAAAATGCAAACCAAAGGAGCGTCCCGCCCCGCATCAACAAACAAAAGCGGGCAAGATGCCCACGCTCCTGTGGAGAGCCGTCTTTCCACTTATCTGGTCAAATCGCCTGACCACAGAAATACCGTTTGCACCGAGGCTGTTCAGCCGGTACAAATGACCATTATGAAGTGCAAACCACTCCTGCCTCTCCGTCTCTTACTTGCCGCAGTTTTCGCCGCGTTTCTTAGCGCTGCGCAAGGAGCCACGCTGAATTATAATCCGGAAAATTTTGGCTGGTTCGATACGGGCAACCAGTCATGGGGTGTTACGCCACCTCCTTATAATACAAACTGGACCTCGGGGGACTCCGCCATCCTCGGCAACGCCACCGTAGGTGGGGGGACCTACTCAGTTATTTTTGACCAAAACACCACGGTGGGAGATGTGACAACCACCACCTCAGGTAATAAAAGCCTCTCCAGTTCGGGGACTAATATAATGACGTTGAATAATGGCACGATCCAAACAGACCCCGGTGGTGGTCTCGTCGTTCGTGAAGGGGCCACGATTCAGGGGAACTACACCAAAGCTGGTAACGGAACACTTGCCCACGAAGGCTCAACGGGAAAGGCAGCCTATGTCGGCACCGCAACCATCAACGCAGGAACGATTTACTATAGCCAGGCCGCTCAACTGGGTGCATCCTCCAACTTTGTGATTTCGGGAGGCACTTTACTGTCTCGCCAGAATACACTTTCCGCAGGATCGGTAGTCCTGAATTCCGGCGCCTTAAGCGTCGGTCGCCCGGGCACTAGTGGTGCCTCTGGGTCATTGACGGTTACGAGTTTCTCTGGTGCAGGTGGGACGGTTGGGCTGGAAAACAATACGGCGAACACGTCGTTGCGCGGTTTCACTGTGAATCAAGCGACGAACACCACTTTTGCGGGAAACATTGAAGGCGTACTTGCCACGACCGGCTCGACACAAAGACTGCAATTTACGAAGTCCGGCACCGGCAACCTTACGCTTTCGGGTACGGTCACGCTGGGCACCCTGACGACGGTTTCCGGGGGAACTTTGTTAATCAACGGAAATACGACCAACTTCAGCGACGTATCCTCCACCACGGCCATTTCGGTGACCGCCGGGACCTTGGCGGGCACCGGCACCATCACCATCACTGGCGGAGACAATGTCGTGCTGGGTGCGGCGGGTAAGTTGACAGCAGGTCTTGAGAGTACCGCGGGACTCACGACGTATAATTTCAGCTCCGGAGGTTCGCTCGATCTCACCACCGCAACGGCAAGCGCGAATACCGGCTGGCTGAAATTTGAGCTTGGCAGCGACGCCTTGGCTGGAACCAGCTACGACCAAATCAACCTTTTGGGCGGAAGCCTCAATATCGGAACCGGCCTGAACTTCTCAGACTTTGATTTTACCGCTCTCACTGGCTTCGGAGGAGGAAACTATGTGCTCTTTCAAACTCCGGGAACGATTCTCGGTAGTTTGGGAACCACCACCGGCACGGTCAACGGATTCAACACGACCTTGTCGATCTCCGGCAACAATCTGGTCATGAACGTCGTGCCCGAGCCATCAAGCTTGGCCCTTTTGGGCGGCGCACTTCTCCTGACGCTCGTTCGCCGTCGCTGCCGTCAATCTGACTCCCGTTGACTCCGCGCAAAAATTTGCGGGGTTCTCTCAATCTCCGGAGCATTTTTTTGTCACAAATAAAGAACAGATTTGCGGTAGGATTGGTTGTCGTGGCCGCAAGTTTCCTCGCCATGGCTTCAATCCACGCCGCGTCGGACGCGGAACTTGTCCTGGCCGAAAATGGGACCTGTGATCGACAGATCGTGATCCCCGACAAAGCCGAGTCCGAGATCGTCGAACAATGGCTCTTGATGACCGCGAAACTGATGGAGGCGACTTTCGAGAAGAACGGGTTTGAGGTCGATGTCGTCAAGGAAAGCGCAAAACAGACCGATAAGCCCGGCATCTACCTTGGAGCGACGAAATTCGCGGCCCAGAACGGAGTCACGGTTGATCCGTCTGATCTCTGGGCCTATCGAATCAAGGCCGTAGGCCGCGATCTTGTCATCTCCGGCAATGACAACCAGGATCCGATCAAGACCATTCAAAGGCTGAAGACACCGCTGGCCATGCTGGGGACGGTAAAAGGGGCCTGCGATTTTTTGCGCGCATACGCCGGCGTCCGTTTTCTTTTCGTGAACATGTCCCAGAGCCAGTACGCCTCGAGCGGCGACGGACTGGGCATTTTAGATAAGGATGGCTCGCTCAAAATCGACACGAGGAGTGTTGCCTTCACGCCTGTGCGGAAAATCGCCGTGCCGGCGGATATTGACCTCAAAAAAACGCCGATGATGCGGGCCAACTACGACAACGCGTACGAGACGTTTTACTACATCGCCAACAATTTTTTCCCGCCTTTGAGTTTCGTCGAGGGATCCGAGATTCTCTGGGGGTGGTCATCTTGGCGAAAAAATATGCCCAAAGCCACCCGGAGTATTTCGCCCTACTCCCGGACGGGAAACGCTCCTCTGAGTTGCCGATCCCGGCCCGCATCCGGGCCATTTCCTACTGCGTAACGAACACAGGCGTGCAGAATTTGATGTTCGAAGCAGCGGAGCAACTGATCAAAAACGGCGAGAAAACCATCGCCATCGGTATTCAAGACGGGTTCGGGCTGTGCGAATGTAACTGCGCGGACTGCAACAAGCTCTTCGGACGCAAGGCGGAAAACTTTGAACAAGTTCTCGCCCGGGGGAAATTTGAAGCGGGATGGGGTCTTCATTGGGATTTTCGGTTGTTTGGACAATCCTACATTAAAAAGCTACTTCCGCGTCAGATGCAAGTAGTAAAAGCGCGTTTGGGCGCCCAAAGCTACTGGTCATGCAATCTATCCGGAGTCCGGAACCCAAGGCAGTTTCTCTCATTGGCGGAACCGCAGATTGGCTCGCCCGGTTAAACAGCATGGAGGAGGTTCCGAGCGGTCAACGTCTCCTCCCTCATCGGTCAAGGATGGCTCCGGAATCGAGCAAAGAGTTTATCCACTCATTACCGTCTAACTATTGACTAGAAATGGTATTTCTTTATCCGACAGGGCGGGCTGGCAAGTTTTTTTCCTCTGCGGTGCGTGCGGTTGCTCCTCCGAAAAGTGCCAAGACGCCTCATCAAGGGAGAGTGCACGTTTCACCCGCTTTCCGAATCATTGGGTGGGACGCTCCACGCTCCTTTGGAATAGAGATCTCTCTGGGACGGCGGAATTCCCGATCGGCGTTGCTTTCAGGGCGCATTCTGGATCCTGATTCAAATGTCGTTTCTTACTTTGAGCCGGCCAGGAAGGCCTCGGCATATCTGGCACCCACGATCATTTTTGCTTCGCGATTAAAGTGAAGCCCGTCGTAAAGGAGGGGACGCAGATCAGTGGTATCGAAGTAGTCGATGGTCGGATCGGTGGCAGCTAGCTCCGATTGCTGTTTGCGCACGAGGTCGCGGGTGTCGTTTCCGGCGCAGATCCCGCCGATGACGGCGCGCATGTCGGAAGCGTTAGGGAGATCCTTGCGCAGGTTGACGATGAGCGTTTCCAACCGTGCGGCGGATGCGTTGGCTTCGGCGGGGCTATCGCTTTCTCCCTGCAGATACATCAGCCCGACGATTTTGAAGGTGTCTCCCCGGGCGGCCAGCGCGGTGGTTGCTTCAGTCACTTCCTTGATGATGGCCTCATACATCTTAGGTTGATACGTCAGACCTTCACCGCTCTTCGACCAGTGACCATTGCCACCGCCGTCGCGGCTCACCTTGATGATCATAAAATTGCGCTGACCCGCCTCGAACATTTTCCGGGCGAAGTTGAACTCGGGGCCCCAGAAAATGGGGTTCTCAGCGCTGGTGCTCTGCTGCACCTGAAGGGTTGTAATCTCCCCGGCCGAATTGCCGGACAGCCCGACATTTCCCCACCAGAAGGGAATTTGAGCGTCGATGTCGCTCGCGACGGGGGCCGTACCAGACTCGGCGGGGTCAGCGGTGCAACCGAGGGAATTGGACTGACCTGTCAGGACATAGATATTCATGGGACGGCCTGTCGATGCGGCTGGGATCGAGGGGTCGGCGTGGAGGCAGATCGTGGTCACGAGAAAGAGAGAAAGGAGAAACCCTATTTTGTTTGGCACGGTTTGACCATGCCAATTCGGGGAACGAGGTCAAAACCCAATGGAACACTTTGTCTTCTCCCACAACTGCAAATCCTTGAACGGCTCCCTCCGAGAGCCGCAGCGAAGAACTTCCTCTAAAACTTCCGGACCACGGGGGCGCTGGAATGGCGGCTTTGAGGAGGACTTGAACCGGTCAATCGATGGTATGCTGGTCAAATCGCCTGACCGCATAAGGATCGTTTGCACCCGGGCTTGCCATGAGATAAAAATACTCCACCATGAGCACCCGTCCGTTCCGCCCTCTCCAATTCGCTGCTTTCTTTCAGCCCCGCACGAAACCAAGCGCATTCAGTCGCCTCCTCGCAGCGGCTGTCCTCGTCCTGTGTCTCGGGCCTCAGTCCGCCCGGGCAGTGGACTATTATTGGGACACCAACGGAGCGACCGCCGGTTCCGGGGCCGCCACCGGCACATGGGGAACCAGCACTTTCTGGACGACCGATTCTGCGGGAACGATCGGTACCTCAGCTTACGCTGGAGATAATACCTCGGATATTTTCTTCTCGGCTGGCGCGAATGGCACCACTGGCACAGTCACGGTTCTCGGCACACAGAGCGCACACAGCATCACCTTTCGAAACCCCGTGGCGATCACGCTGAGCGGCGGCACCGCCCTGAACCTCGGCAGCGCCACCGCAGGCTCTGGTATTTTCGTGACGGCCAACGCCGCCAATACCATCAGCACCCCGGTGATTCTTAACTCGGCGGCATCCGCGATTGGCTTCAGCAATTCTGGAACCGGACTGCTGACCATCGGGGCGGTCACCGGAGCGGCGGTGAGCGGGACCCAGACGATTACGGTGGGGTCCGGCAGCAGCGGCAACATTGCCTTGAACGGAGTCATCGGGGATGGCGCTGGAGGGGGGAAAGTGGCTCTGACCGTCAACAACACTGGCACCGGCATTACTACTCTCGCCAACCTCACTAATACTTTTACCGGCCCATTGACCCTCAATGGAGGAACGCTTCTGGGAGCGGGAAACGCATTCGGTGCTGGATCATTATTCCCATCACTCATCCTCAACTCCGGAACTTTTGGCAATTCCGCTAACTCAGCGGTCACGATTAAGGGAGCGGTTACGCTCAATGGCGACATTGGCTTGATTGGGGGGACGGGCGTGCTTCCGGGGACTTCGAAAGCCCTTTCCTTTACCGGAAATTGGACGCTGACAGGGAATAGAGCTCTCGATGTGACCACCTTGGCATCCAACAATGCAGTTTCGATCAGCGGAATTATTTCTGGCACGGGTTTCAGCCTGACCAAAAATGGAACAGGCGTTTTAAATCTTTTCGGCAACAATACTTATTCTGGGGGAACGATAGTCAATTCCGGCACATTGGCTCTAGCCAATAGCGGACAAGTACTGGCTGCTGGCAGTGCTCTCACGATCAATGGAGGCGTTTTTCTAGCCTCCTTTGGACAAAATAATATTGGCACTTTAACCCTTAATGACGGAGCCATCGAGGCGCCAATCGGTTCCGGCTTCATCACCGCTTCCAGCTATTCTTTGTCAAACGGCACCATTGATGCCGGATTCTCCGGAACCGGAGCCATTTCAAAAATTACCACAGGGACAGTGGCTCTGAATGCTTATGGCTCCGGCACCGGGAACGTTTCCCTCACGAGCGGAGTACTCCGCCTGGGAGGTGCCCAACGGGATGCGACGACTCAAACTGTTACGACAACCAGCGGGACGACAACGGTCACAGTAGCCGATGGAACTCTCCTATCTGTAGGGCAGAGCCTTACTGCGACCGGCATTCCTGCAAACGCACTTATTCAAAGCATCGTTGGCAATGTGGTCACAATAAACAGAACCGCAACCGCAAGCGCATCCGTAACCGGTGCTTTTTCAGCCGGAGGGCCCCTGGGAACAGGCGGCACGATTTCGTTTTCCGGAGGCACACTGCAACACAGCGCGGCGAACCAGTACGACTACTCTTCGCGCTTCAGCACGGCCGCGAGCCAGGCCTACAAGATCGACACGAACGGCCAAAATGTGACCTATGCCTCGAACCTCACGAGTTCGGGAGGTTCAATCAACAAACTGGGCTCGGGCACCCTGACGCTCTCCGCCGCCAATTCCTACTCCGGTGTGACCACGGTCACAGCGGGCACCTTGCTCATTCAGGGAGCACAGTCCGGCACGGGTTTGGTCACGGTCGAATCCAATGGTACTTTGGGCGGCAATGGAAGCATCGCCGGCAGTCTGAGCCTGCTGGCCGGGGCCGACTTTGTCTTCAGCCTCACCGACACTCTCAGCGTCAACGGGGCCACCGTCAGCTTCGGCGGATTTGGCATCAGCGATCTGGTTGGCCTCGATTCCTCCGTCGCGCTGGGCACCTACACCCTGATCGATGGAACGGCGACCTTCGACTTCACCAACGTCTCCAACTTCGGATCGGCCAACGCCGCGTCCATCGGTGGCGGCAAGAGCGCCTACTTCCAAGCCGGAAGCCTGCAAGTGGTCGTCGTCCCCGAGCCCACCACCTTGACACTGCTGGCTGGCGGGTTGGCGCTCCTCCTGTTCAAACGTGCGCGCCGCCGCGCCTGAATCTTCGCCGACAGAAATTTTAGGAAGGTGCCTTTAAGTGAGCGTATTTCCGAAAGTGCTAGGATGCCTCCCAGAG
>Ga0105054_10011723_pt1 | contig 10860 bp, 13 predicted proteins | sample BON02_FD_78091 | JGI IMG/M metagenome (GOLD analysis project Ga0105054, IMG submission 78091) | Freshwater microbial communities from Lake Bonney liftoff mats and glacier meltwater in Antarctica - BON-02 (megahit assembly) | ecosystem: Environmental > Aquatic > Freshwater > Ice > Glacier... | reverse complement strand
GTAGGAACCGTTGTTTTATTGCCATGCCTATTATAAGAAGGGGTCATACCAAGACACGCGCACTCACACAGCGCCACAGCGTGGCAGCCTCTCTCTTCTCTTCTTCCTGTCCTCCCCTTCTCCCCCCATCAGTTAGTTTCGTCATATATAGATATATATACATACGCAACGTCGTCTCCTCCTTCCCTCCCTCCCTCCCTCCCCTCCCCTACCACACCTCCAACGTCGCTCCCTTCTCACAATATTGCCCCTTGTGCTTGTCAAATAATTCAATCAAAGCACTCACATACATCAAATGATACTTCTTCACCTCCTCCTCCGTCGGCTTCTCCAGCCTCGGCAACACCACCGGCGAGCCAATCACCGTCACCAAATGCGAATCCCACCCAGGGACCAAAAGCAACTTCCCCACGAACCCAACCGCAGGAAATCGATACCGATTCAAGCACAGCCTCGCCTTCGTAAGCCACCCCCAGTCCGGCATCAAAGAGAGATAGCACTTCTCCTCCCCAAACACGAAGGAAGGGTAAATGTTATATCCATACCTAAGGGCATACACAATAAAGCCCGTGCGCTTTCGGACATAGACTCGATAACAATTGTTTTGATAAAGGGTTGCTTCTTCAAACCCACCGGGGAGCAAGGCGAGATTCGCTCCCTTTGTCATCCTGTTTTGCATGTAGCTCTTGCTGGCGTGGGCGCAGCCGTTCCAGGAGAGGAAGTCGCTGGTGTGGGAAGGAGGGAGGGAGGGAGAATTAGCGGGTTGATTTTTGGGACCTCTCGGGACGCAGGGCAAGATTCGTTCCCTTTGTCATCCTGTTTTGCATGTAGCTTTTGCTGGCGTGGGCGCAGCCGTTCCAAGAGAGGAGGTCACTGTTGTGGGAAGGAGGGAGGGAGGGAGGGAGGGAGGGAGGGAGGGAGGGAGGGAGGGTTAGGTTGATGGAAAATGCGCGAGTCAAGGTTCGAAGGAGGGAGGGACGGAAGAACTAAGGGAAAAGCTCACCTGATGAAAGGCAACCGCAACAAAGCCTCCGTCACCAACTACTTGACATTGGCGTGCGTCATCGTCGGACTCGTGCTGGTCAAGGCCCAGCCGATCGTCAGAATGCCATGAGGCTGGGAGGGAGGGAGGAAGGGGTAGAAGAGCTTACCTGATGAAAGGCAACCGCAACAAAGCCTCCGTCACCAACCACTTGACATTCGCGTGCGTCATCGTCGGACTCGTGCTGGTCAGGGCCCAGCCGATCGTCAGAATGCCATGTGGATGCATACAGATCAATGACCTCGAGTCGGGTTTGATATCCTTGAAGCCATCAAAAAGCACTTCTTGTGGGTAGAAATACCGGTTGCCTGCCCTATAGATGTTGCGGACGAAGGCCCATTCTTTGGTGGGGTAGACGGAGCGGTAGGCGTAGTAAATGAGGAGGCCGAGGGCGAGGCGATAGTCGCCCTGTTGGAGTTGGTTTTGGAGGGGGGGAAGGAAATGGGAGGAGCATGGAGTTTGAGAAATTGGACGGAGGAAAGTGGGTATAAATAAGTGCATGATACAAACTACTAAGTAATCAATTGCGGCCATTATCGGTTGCGCACAAAAGAGAGGAGACACAGCAGCTCTCCTCCCAATCCCCCCCCTCCCGCCCCTCCGCCCCCAATCCCTCCTACCTGCGCCAGCAGCTTGTAGGTGGCCAAGGGCACAACAATGACGCCTAATACCCACACGTGAATGAGTGAGGCCAGGAGAAGGCCTCCAATCAGGCGCTCCTTGAAATCGGGCTGTAAATAAGGTGGTGTTGAAGGAGGAGGGGGCTTCGTGTGAGATGATGGTGGGAAAGATGATGGGGCCAGGCAATCGTGACAGATGAAGCACTTCCCCATAAACGACATGACAATGAGCCGACGCATTATTGAGGGGATCCACACAAAAGAGGGGTCGCAAGGTGGTGAGCAAGCGCAAGCGCAAGGGACTTCATCTCTCGTTTGATGCCTGCACATGGGCCGTCAAAGGGGCCAGCTGGAGGAGGACTCTCTTGGCCAACCAAAACCACACTACGTACCGGCGGACGTTTGGACGAGATTACGACCATGGCTGTCGTGGCCGTGGTGGACGTGCCTGTGGTTTGCGTGATAGGGTTGGAAGGGAAAGGTCAGCGCCGTGTTGATTGAGGTTGGGTGATGATGTCGAGGTCTCGAGAGAGGAGAAGAGGTCGACTAGCGAGTGAATGGCCTGGCTTTGTGTCCCCTGGACAATTGTGCCAGTCCTCGGAACCACCCAGGGACAACGCCTAGATAATGTACAAGCACAAAACATTGTCGAGCAGCCATGTCGTCTCGCACTGGTCGACCACAAGGACCGCAAACCGCTTGATACTACTGGTAATCCACTGGCCCACAGCACCATTGCTTCTTCTAGCCTGCCCATCTCACACACCCCTCTCCCCATCCCCACACATACACACCAACAACAGGCCGCCAAGATGTTTCACCATCGGGCCGGCAAGCTCAAGCAGGCAAACAAGAAGCACAAGGCCCGCCGGCACCTAGCCTCCAAGCGTGCAGTCAAGCGAGAGGAAGGGGGCAAGGTCAATCTGGGTGGCGGCAATGCGTCGGTGGCCTCCTCCTCCACCTCCACCCACCGCACGGGCAACAAGCAAAAGACCACGGAGAAAGACCTGAAGCAAGACCGCTTGAACCGAGCCCGACAAGCCAAGGAGCAGAAGCGGCAGGATCTCTTCTTGCAGAGGCGTATCGGCTCGGCGGATGGCCCACCGAGAGTGGTGGCGTTGCTGCCCCTCTCCGCCTTTTGTGACACGGCCGCAGTCCGAGATGCCTTGCTCAAGACCCGCGAGCCCCAACAAGCTGCAGGGGAGGACGTCGTTATGCCTACCCCTCGCATGGCGACAGCGTCGTTCAAGAGCTTGAAGCAGCGGTTCACGTTTTTGGTGCCTCGGTTTGGGTTGCAGGAGGCGTTGGAAGCTGTTCGAGTCGCAGACCTGGTCGTCTTCGTCCTGGACGTCAGCCGGGGAGCCGAAGGCGCCGTGGCGCAAGAAGGTGATTTGGCCCTGTCTGCGTTGCGGGCACAGGGGCTGCCGACTACTGTGGGGATTGTGCAAGGGTTGGAGCATCACCATGGGTGTAAAAGCCAGGTGGAATTACGTAGGTATGGCCATCGGTTTTTCGAAACGGAGTTCGGGGATAAAGTCAAGGTGGCCGAGAGTAGTAATACAGCGCAGTTATTGAGGGTGTTAAGCACGCCGACGGGCCCGAGTCTGCATTGGCGCCAGACACGGTCGTATGTGGTGGGGGAGGAGGTGGCTTGGACGCCTGCAGGAGCAGAGGAGGGAGGGAGGGAGGACACCAAGATGGGAGCTAGAGAGGAAGGAGGGGTGTTGAGGGTACGGGGGTATGTGCGTGGGAAGTCGCTGAATGTCGATCAGTTGGTGCATCTGCCGGGGGTGGGGACATATGCGATGTCTCGGATTCTGAAGGCGGGCGTGGCGGAGCCTTGTCCTCTTAGGGGAGCGCGGAGCAGCAGCAGCAGCAGCAGCATGGAGCAAGGGGAGGAAGGGAGGGAGGTCTTGGCGGAGGCGGTGGGGGGGGCAGGGAGGGAGCAGGCGTTGAAGATGTGGGCGGAGGTGGATGAGCTTGCCGGGGAGCAGACGTGGCCGACGATGGAGGAGGAGAGGGAGGGAGGGGGGGCGTGGTCGGATGAGGAGGAGGAAGGGGAGGAGGAAGGGGAGGAGGAGGAGAAGCAGACGAAGAAGAAGCTGTTGAAGAAGATGTCGGAGTATCAGGCGTCGTGGTTTGAGGGGGACGAGGACGAGAAGGAGGGAGCGGGGGAGGGAGGGGAGGAGGGGGAGGACGAGGACGAGGAGGAGGAGGAGGACGATGATGGCTCGACGGATATGGATATGTCGGCGGCGGACCAGCAGCAGCAGCAGCGGCGGAAGGTGAAGCAGTTGGAGGAGGACGAGCTTGAGTTTCCGGACGAGGTGCAGACACCTGATGATCGGCCAGCGAAGGAGCGATTTGCGCGTTATCGTGCGCTGAAGAGCTTTCGGACCAGTCCTTGGGACCCCTATGAGAGTCTACCGAGGGAGTATGCCCGCATTTTCAAATTTTCGAATTTTGCCGCGTCGCATGCGAGGGTGATGAGTGAGATGGAGGAGGTGGAGAGGGCGCAGAACCAGAAGCTTTTGTCTGCGCTGTTGCCCCCGCCGACTCCGAAGCAGAAGGAGGGTGGGGAGGATGGAGGGATGGAGGTGGAGGAAGAGCAGGAGAAGGCGGCGCAGGAGGAGAACAGTTTGTTGAAGGGTGTGGTGGCGGCGGGGACGTATGTGACCTTGGAGATTGTGGGCGTGTCGGTTGCTGCGTGGGCGCAGATCCAGCAGCAGCAGAAGTTGCAGCAGTGCCCCTTAAATGTGTTTTCTTTGCTCCGGTACGAGAACAAGGTGAGCGTGCTGCATTTCAACATTCAGAAGCACCCGAGCTTTACCGCGCCGTTGAAGAGTAAGGAACGTCTGTTGTTTTACACGGGCTTCCGTTCCTTTGAGGCGAGGCCGGTCTTTTCGGAACATAATCTCAATTGTGATAAGCACAAGTTTTCCCGGTACCTGCACGGGGGCCGCTTTGCCGTTGCTACGGCCTTTGGACCTGTCAGCATGCCGCCTTGTCCGGTGTTGATTTTTAGGACGTCGGCGCCTGCAGTGGAGGAGGAGGGAGGGAAGGAAGGAGGAAGTGTCTCGTTTGGTGGTGACCTCCCTCCTCCTACTTCTCCTTCTTTGACCTTGGTGGCGACTGGTACCTTGCATACTATTGACCCAGATCGAATTATTTTGAAGCGGATCCTGTTGACCGGGTACCCTGTGCGAGTGAAACGACGCACCGCTGTGGTAAAACACATGTTTTATAACCCAGAGGATGTGAAGTGGTTTAAGCCTGCTGAGCTCTCGACGAAGCTGGGGGCGGCCGGGCATATTAAGGAGCCGATTGGCACGCATGGGTTGATGAAGATGAGGTTTAATCGGATTATTTCCCAGAGTGACACGATTTGTTTGCCCTTGTTCAAGAGGGTGTTTCCCAAGTTGTTGCCCGGGCAGCAAGAGGATGAGGAGGCGGAGGGAGGGGGGGGAGAGAAGGGAAGTAAGCAGAAGAAATAGGAGGGGGAGTGAAATAGAAGAGATGGAGTGTGTTTTTGTGCGGGAAGGAGAGGAAGAAGAAACAGCAAAGTTATTGTGATTGTGATTATTTTTGCCTGGGAGGCTTTTTATTTTGGTTTGAAAGAATGGCTTTACGGATTTTAGTGCTTTTTAGATGCAATCTCTTTTCTTTAAGACTCTGCAAGGCAAAAATATGCTGAAACGACCCTCAAAAGTAGGCATGTGAAACGCTAAAAAGGTAGATACACGCTGAGCGGTGCTCTGTGCTCTCATAGTCTAGTGGTTTATGACTCTGCACTTTGAATGCAGCAACCTGGGTTCGCTGCAGATCGAGTCTGCATGGCAGACGTCTACTCTACAGCCCCGTGCGAATCCCGGTGAGAGCTACTTTATCTTCTTTTTTTTTTGGGATGCTTGAATGGAAACGAAGTGCCTTCTATTCTGTTGGTACACTTGTGCACGTACGCTTTACCTCTACGGGTGGGAAGGCGACTTGGGTGGCGGAGAAGCGGCCCATAATGACAAGGGATGCTTTTGCGAGCTGTGTCCGTGGTCGTGTGTGATTCTGCCACTCGAAAACATGTTGAGCATTTGCTTTGCCTCAAATACGAATGAATGCCGCAAAAATACAAGAGTCTCCTTGTTTGTGCTGTGCCGGGGAGGTCGAGCGGTCGAGCGACGCCGCTTGCCCTCCCTCATCAACTGCCGCCCATAGCAAACTCAACTCGCCTCGGCCGCCCGCTTCCCAAGCAAGAAGTGGTATCAAACCACAACCAGGACTTTTCTACGTCACCTGAACTGATGCTTTGGTTCTCCCTTAGTCCTCGCAGCAAGGCCTTCCCCAAAATTTGGCCCAGCGGGCTTGAACACGGCTTGCTTCTCAATCATCATCATCACGACGAACGGCGGGCGGCGCCCACAGCGAGGCAGGCGAGCGAGCGAGGCGGCGTTACTCTGGCTTTGACAGGGACGTCGTGACCCACCACCCCAAACCCACAGGCACAAGCATGCGACATTTAACTCGCCTAGGGCGGGGCCGGGAGGTGGCCTAGCCGCGTTCGTGTCCAACAAGCAAGAGCATCCACACGACGATGAAAAATTCAGTTACTCACGGAGGGGGGCTTCAGCTCTCCTCGCACAACGGCATGCAAAGCACACTCCCTGCATGTGCCACACCCTACTCGCGACCTACCCAGACCCCTCGCGAGTTCAATGTCCTTGTACTTAAAATGCGCTCGGGGCGTCTTGGGCCTGCCCTGAGACAAGAGCATCATTGCCTTCCAGTGCTTGCTTCTTCATCTGCCTGCCCATGCAACACGGCGCAGCACTTGCTGCGACGCAACCCACCTCTCCCACCCACCCCCACCTTCAATACAGGCAGGACGCCGCTCTCAGCTATGCCCTGCGCTTGCCTGCCTTTGCTGCCAGCCTTGGCTCTTCGTTTTGGAGAGGGTCAAGGCACTGCACTGCTGCTACTACCACGCCCCGCATACACCCCCGGCTTCATTCTACATGCTTGCTCACCCACCCCAAACCACACCACCCCAACCCACCACCCCCACAGAACTCGCAGCCATGACGCTTGCGTCCGTCCCCCCACGTCTGTGGGCAAGCGCCTTCACCATTGGGCTGTCCTCCCTCCTGTTTGGGTACTGCCTGGCCTGCCTCAACACGGTCATCACCTGCCCATCCAAGCCCTGCCCCAAGGGCTCCATCCTCACCGACCTCGACCTCAGCCTCGAGGAGCAACAACTGGCCACAGCCATGACGATTATTGGCGCTATGATTGGCGGGCTCTTTGCCTCCTACCCTAACGACCACTGGGGCCGTCGTAAGTCCTTGCTGGTCAACAATGTGTTTTTCATAGTCGGCGGCGTGCTCACGGCCATCACCAGTCGAGACTTCATCCTCATCGGCCGGTTCTTGCTCGGGCTGGGCACGGGCGTCGGGTCCATGGTCGCCCCTGTGTTGCTTTCCGAGATTGCGTCTAACCAGACCCGAGGGGCGATTACGAGCTTACATCAATTGAATATCACCTTGGGCATTTTGATTTCGAATTTGATCGGCTACGGCTTCGTCCCCAGCGTGCCGGGCGGGTGGAAGTACGTCCAGCTCTTCGTCGTCCTCCCCGCAGGGTTGCAAATGCTCTTATTTTGGCTGGTGCCCGAATCCCCCCGGTGGCTGCTGCGTGCCGACCGCCGAGAGGAGGCAAGGGAAGTGCTGAGCCACCTGCGAACAAGCAAGAAGGGCGATGCCGCCGCGCAGTCTGCGGGGGCTGCTGCTGTGGAGGCGGAGCTGGTGGCGTTGGAGAAGGAGTTGGGCTCGACGATGAAGCAGCCGGCGGCGGGGTGGAAGGAGACGTTCAGCTATGGGACGGCGATGAGGATTGGGATGTTGATGATGTTTTTTAGTGCTATGACGGGGATTAATACGGTGATTTTCTATTCGACCACGATTTTTGCGTTGGCCGGGGTGGAGAACGCTTTTTTGGGTACTGTTTTAGTGGGTGTTTTAAATGTGGTTATTACCATGGTTTCGGGGTATCTGGTTGACAAGGCGGGGAGGAAGGTGTTGTTGACGAGGGGGACGTGGATCATGCTTATCTCTCTGTTGTTGCTCGGTGGGATTCTCCTAGCGGAAAATATGCCTGCGGTGGCTATTTCGATCGTGGCAGTGGGGGCCTTGCTGCTGTATGTGTTTGGTTTTGCGATTGGCATTGGGGCAGTCCAGTGGGTGGTGGTTGGGGAGGTGGTCCCGACGAAGATTAGGTCGAAGGCGTACTCGATTTTTGTGACTAGTAATTGGACGGCGAATTTGGTTATTTCTCTTGTGACTCTGTCCTTGATTGATACGTTGGGCAAGGCGATTGCCCCTGAGGGGGCTTTGAAGGCGAAGCAGCAACAGATGGGGGTTGCTCTCCTTTATTTGTGTTTTGCGGGGATGTGTGTGTTGTGTTTGCTGTTTCTGTATGGGATGGTCCCCGAGACGAGGCATGAGGGGGAGGAGGGAGAGGAGCACCACCATCATGTGTGCTCGGAGTTTGCGGCGGGCGATGCGGATATGATGACGGAGGTGGTGCATTGCTCGGAGGGGTTAGGACATAGTCACAGCACGGCGAGCAGTGAGGGGGAGGGAGGGAAGGTGGCGGTGACGCGGCCAGTTTCCATGGTTTAAGGGAAGGGAGGGGGAGAGGAAGAGGCGGATATGATGACGGAGGTGGTGCATTGTTCGAAGGGGTATGGGTTGGGATATAGTCATAGCACGGCGAGCAAGGGGGGGAGGGAGGGGGGGAGGGAGGGAAGGTGGCGGCGACGCTGCCGGTTTCCATGGTTTAGGTTGAGAGGAAGGAGGGAGGGAGGGAGGAAGAGGTGTATGTGTGTGTGTATGTGTATTTGGTGTGTTTTAAGAAAGAGGGAGGGTGGGAGGAAGAGGTCAGGGAAAGGGAGGGCGATAAAGTACTTGTGATTGAGTGTGTAGAGCCCCGCCAGCTAGGAGGGCAGCAGCAGCAGCAGCAGCAGCAACGACAGGCAAGTAGCAGCCGTCGGCAGCAACAGCAGCAGCAACAACAACAATTTGTGTTTTTTGAAAGAGAGAGGCCAAAACAAAATAAAAGTAGATAGATAGAGAGCAAGGGCAACAACAACGACAGCAAAGAGACGAAAGAAGACGATGTAGGGTATTTCGAAAACACATTTTTGTATGGTAACGCCGGCTAGATCAGTGCAAGGCCCCCGGGATAGGGGCCAGTGTGTGATCTCACGCCCTGCAGGAAAGAGAAAAAAGAGGACGATGACGATGAAGAATTAGCAAGCAAAGAGGAGGCTAGATAGAGAGTAAAGCACCACCAATAAGAAGAAAATTATGCTATCCATTCGGGTGGCTGCAATGGGGTCCGCAGTCATATCCGGTGGGTGGTAGGGGAATGAAAGCAAAGCAAGGCATTGAAGAAGAAAGAGGGAGGGAGGGAGGGAGGGAGGGATTGTTCCATGGAGTGGGACGGCCTATATTTAGCTGAACGTGCGCGGAGGGGTCACGGTTGCTGTGGTGTGGTAGCTGTGGTGTTTGCGTGGTGCAGTGAGAGAGGGGAGAGAGAGGGAAGGGTGAAGGGGAGACTTTTGGAGACCACCAAAGATAATCAATGAAAAGACACTAGTTTAGGTAAAACTATTTTGGGGTCTTAGCAGATCTTGCTTGGTTGTTGTGTGTTGTGTTGTGTTGTTGTTGTGTTGTTCTTTTTGTTTTGTTTTTGTTTTTGTGTTTTTGTTGTTTTTGGTTTTGTTTTTGGTGTTTTTTGGCGGCTTTAAATTCATCATATATATATATATATCTGTTTCCTCCGTCGTGTTGAGGATGTTCTTCCCCCCTCTATCTATCTTTTCTTGTTCTTGTAGCTATTGGGCACGGAGAAGGAAAGCGCGCGGAGAATAAAACGTGTAGCGCGCAGCATGGTTGAAGAATGAAGAGCATTTTGGTTTTGGCTTCATCCTTTTTTCGTTTCCCCGTTTTTTTCTTTTTTACACAACTAGAGAGTGCGCAGGCCACCCCTTTCTTTCAAAACGTGCACACCTCTGTCTTCCTCTCCTCTTCTGACGATCAGCGTTACACCATCCATTATCCGCCCCTCCATAATCCATACCCACGCGCGCGACGATTAGATGACGAAAGGAATAGGAGGAGAGAGAGGAGAAGAGAAAGAACTACAGCCTCCCCCCACCCTGCTCGCCCTTCCACGTCCCACGTTTCGCACTCTACTTGTTGAAGCCCTGTGAGTAGAAAATAAGGGGCATGAAGGAAAGAGAGAATGTGAGAATCACAAGGAAGGGAAGGGGAAGACGATGGAGGGAAGGAGAGAGTGGATGGATCCAGCCCCCGTCGTCGTCGTGCACGTACCTGCTTCTTGTTCTGGAATTTCCACGAAGCGATGATGATCCCCGCGCCCACCGAGACGCCGCCGCCCACAAGGCAGGCGACAAAGACCTTGTTGAACGGGGCCTCAAAGACGAGGTGGGGGTGGTGCCCGCCGTCGCCGCCCATCATGCGTCTGCGTTGGAGGAGGGAGGGAGGGAGGACAGGAATGGGGTCAGCTTGACTTGACCTGCGGCAGTAGACCAGGCAAGGCACAGCTCCTACTACGTCGTATGTACTGCGGTGTTGTACGCTGCAGCAAGCAAGCAAGCATGCATGCCACAGGCCGTCATCCCTCCTCCCTCCCTCCCTCCTCCCTCTCCTCCCACAAATCAAAGCATCTTACCGGGCAACGAGCTGCGCCTGGTTCTTGGAAGGGGCCACGCGGGCCAGGCCACGAGCGACACCAAACATGTCTACAAAGAGGGGTGCTGTGTTTGTTGTGTGTAGGGAGCAGCGTTTGGATGTGAGTTCTCGTGAGGAGAGGAGACAGATGGGGTTCTATTGCCCGCGTCTTTGCTTGCTCGAGGTGGTGGCCATACAAATCCGTGAGGCGTAGCCAAGCAGATGCAGAGGATCACGACGGAAGGTATGGATCGGGGCCTGCCTTTACGCACACAGGGCACACACACACAGAGGACGCGGTGGGACTGCTCAGCAAGACAACAAGGTCTATGAACAGTGCCGTAATCGGTACCAAGAATACTAGTCGATACTAGTGGTACCTACTAGTCACTTACTACCAACTGGTAGTTTGGCTCAAGCACCTGGTACCTGTGAGGATTGTGATGACGCGGAG
>Ga0105054_10011709_pt1 | contig 10869 bp, 11 predicted proteins | sample BON02_FD_78091 | JGI IMG/M metagenome (GOLD analysis project Ga0105054, IMG submission 78091) | Freshwater microbial communities from Lake Bonney liftoff mats and glacier meltwater in Antarctica - BON-02 (megahit assembly) | ecosystem: Environmental > Aquatic > Freshwater > Ice > Glacier... | reverse complement strand
CCAGCGATGTACACCATTGACGCCAGGGTTCCAACGCCGAGGTTTGTAGTTGTAGCGCGTTAGCATGCAACAATTCAGATCCCACGCCCCACAAAGGAGCTGCAGGAAAAATATCATGTTCAATCACCCTATCCTTAATCTCATCGGTGACGGCGTCAATAGCAAAAACACTATGGCTGCCGGCCAGCATCATTAAATCACCTGCTACCGCAACATTCCAACAGCCTTCGTTGATCCGGGTATGCAATATCAGGTTGAAAAGAAAAGAGCGGGCAGCGGAATAATATATGCCACGCAGATGGCGATCTTTGATTTTTTTATTTTCTAATAATAGTTCACCGGCCCGATCAAGATTTCTGCCTTGGTTGCCAAAGCGTTGTAAGCCAAAATAATTAGGTACACCATAGCTCTTAATAGTTTCAATGCGGGTGTTGAGTTCTTGTTCATCATAAACAAAATCATGAATTTTAATGTGAAAGTGATTTTCTTTAAGTGCCCCAACTTTGAGCTTTTTATTGTGGCGCATCGCCTTTAATAAACGATGGTTTTCTGCATTTAAACAAGACAGATCGGGATCGGTAATCCCGGGTAAATGCACACTAAACCATTGAATGGTGGTGGCAAATTTATCTTTAAGACCTGCATATGAAATGGATTTATACGGGAGCTTAAATTGGTGGGCGATAATTTTTAGCATGTCTTCGGTGTTTAGCAGTTTTTTTTCAATGAGCAAAAATAAATGCTCACCCTCCCCGCTTCATTCAAAGCCGAGGTTTTCCTCAACTTTAAAATCGTCGGGTGAGTGGTTAATTTGACCCTTGGAAGCGGGAAGGCCATCAGCAAAATTTAACGCAGCTAGCGTCTCAGACCACATTGGATTTATTACAAGTCATACTTTTTTGACAAATTGAGATTTTAATTTCATCGGGCCAATGCCTTCAATTTTACAATCGATATCGTGATCGCCATCAACCAGTCTAATATTTTTTACTTTAACCCCAACTTTTACCACCATGGATGTACCCTTCACTTTTAAGTCCTTTATTACCGTGACTGTGTCACCATCTTGCAGAAGATTGCCATTCGCGTCCTTAATAACCCGTCCGGTTTCAGCAGTGGCCTGAATAGAGTCTTTCAGCCATTCATGCGTGCATTCGGGGCAAATGTAAAGTGCTGCATCTTCATAAGCGTATTCTGAATTACATTGTGGACATTTTGGCATGGCACTCATGAGTTAATCCTTTCATTTACTATTAAAGACGAAATGCTATGGCTCAACGGGCACGACCAGCCACATGATGACATAGATTAAAAGTGCTGATCCACCTAACAAAAGGAAAACAATAAAAATTAATCTCATCCAGGTGGGATCCATGCCAAAATAGTCAGCTAAACCACCACATACCCCGGCAATTAGCCGATCGCGGCGAGATCTATACAATCGTTTATATGGTTTTAAGGGTTGATTCATAAAATCTCCTGCGTGAGCCTAAGGCTCATTATCATGCAATATTATCCAGGATAAACCCCCTGCCGTCGCCCTGAAGCGGCGGCAGGGATCCCGGGAAAGGATTAGCTATAATTGATCAATCTAATAACGGGTACTAAATCATTGTTGGTTGGGTGCTGGTGATCAAAGCTGCCGGCGATAATAGTTTTCTCATTGGTTGAAAAAAATAAACCGATCTGGCCATTATTGGCACGCCTTAATACTGGCGAGCTTGGAGGCAGCTCATCCTCAACAGCAATATCATTAATTTTCATAGACCTGGCAACATCTGCTTGGCGAAATTTCACCGCACCAGCATACATGTTGATAACATGTAACGTGCGTGCTCTTAATTCAAAAAATCTAGCCATCAATTCCTCCTTGATAGATTTGTAAACTATTATGAGTACATCTTAACGATAACTGCAACCGGTTCACTTTACCTTCATCACAACGTGCGGGTTAATATCTGCTTTGTAACCCCCTGCCAATTCTTGGTATAAATTCACCATGGTAATTAATTGCTGTAACTTATCCTGATTGAGGTCGATGTTGATTCTATCCAAGGCTATTTTGCTTTTTAAGGTATCCATATAATTTTGAATTCCCCGTTCATATAAGCGGTTATTTAACTGATAAGACTTGGCTAAATGCCGTTGCGCGGCCTGGGTATGTTTGAATTTATTGGTTAAGCGCTCATTAGCGGAGAATGCATTCGTTGTATCACGCAAGGCTTTTTGCAGGGTATCTATGTAATTAAAATACGATACTTTATCCAGCCCCCGCGCCTTGGCAATCTCTCCCAGCACTGACATTTTAAGTGCCGGTATTTTTAGTAGCTGATCATTAAAATACACCATGTTTTTAGGCAGGTCGTAACGACTATCCCCGGCAACTGGTCCCATAATCAAATCAAGGTGCACAGTAGGCAAAAGTTTACTGGCTGCCAATCCTATGGCTTCGTTAGACGCGCGCAAGCGATTTTCAGCCATTTGCATGTCTGGCCTATTTTCCAGGACGGTTAAGGGTAACGATCCGGGTATTAAATAATGATTATTTAAATGCAAAAACGTCTGTCGGGTTTTAATAGCACCCGGATTTTGATTAATTAAATACCTGAGCGCATTGCCACTAACCACAATATTGCGCTCGATAACTTCTTGTTCACCATGGATCAAATTAACCTGACTATATAACGTGAGGGTGTCAATATCCGAGCTTAAGCCGTCTTTATAAGTTTTAGTTGAAATATCAGCGAGTTGGCTTAAGTCCTTTGCCAGTTTCTGTAATAATTTCTTATGCTCTTGTTCCGCTTGATAGGTAAAATAACTGGCGGCAATCTGGGAAATAATAGTTAATTTGAGGGCGTCATCTTCGGCTTTGGCCGCTGCTAATTCATACACTGCTTTTTTCTGCTCTTTGATTTGGCTAAATATGTTCATGGTATAGCTGGGCACGAAAAGTGCGAGGAAACCCGGAAATCCAGTGGCCGGATTTTTGGAGTAGCCTAATAAGAAATCAATATCGGGTATCCATTGTAATTTAACTTTTTTAAGCTCGCCTTCTGCCGCTTCAATGTGCCCTTTGGACATATTGACACTGTTATTGTAAATCATGCCGCAAGCAATTAAATGATTGAGGGTAGGATCGTTAAATCCTTGCCACCAGGCAATATAGGGTAAATTGCGTTCATTGCCATGAGTGACATTCCGATCAGCGACCGTCCACTCATTCCTCACGGGCATGTTAGGCTTAGGATAAGGACTATTGTAAGCACAGGCTGTTAAAAGAACAGGAAGTGCGATGCTAATGAGATGCCTCATGTAAAACTCCAGGAGTGATGCTGCTAAACTGGCCATCGGTCACAATTTTTTCTAACTGAGCCAAATCAAATTGCACTTGCTGGAATAATTTATTGTAGTCAAATTTATGATGCCGTTTGGTAGACTGAGCCAGATACAACGCTTTCAGGCCAATAAAAATTCGATTGGTAAGTTCCACAAACTGATTAAATTCACCACCCACCGCTTGTACTGAGCTTATTTCAAACTGGGCATTATTGATCAGACTATTAACGGCAAAGATACTGCCGGTGAGCTTTATACAGCTTCTGAACCAGTCACCGCGCTTAATTTTATTGGAATTCAATAATAAAACCAGCCTATTGAGGCCGCTAATCACCTCGGCTTGGGTATCATTAATAAATCGGCGCATCATATGAAAGCGCCTAAACCAAAAATATTCAAATAACACAATGATAGTAAACGCAATGATTGTACAAATAAAATAATCAACCAGGAAAAAAGTTATCGAAAATAAATTATGAGTATCGAAATAACCCGTACCGATGATGGCGGTATTTACCGTAAAAACGGTAGGAACGCTATAGGCATGACCGACTAAAAAGTAAGCCAGGAAAACGGTTACCGGAATAATGATAATTAAGGTGCGGTAATCGATATGCCCGATAAACCAGAGTAGATAACCACTTAATAAACCAAGCAATACCCCCAGAAAACGATGATAAGCGCGCAGTAAAGTGGTGCCATTATCAAATCCGGCATAAATCATCATCACTGCAAACCCTGTCCAGCCCGCACGCGGATAATTAAAAAACTCCTGAATGAAAATGGTAAAGGTAAACACAATACTAATCTGTAGGCCGCGCATGGAACGATAATCAAGGTGCTTGGCCACTAGTGCTCCAGACATAAATAATTCCAGCTTAAAATTAAACGCTGCAAGATGCGCAATTCATAGGTTTCATTTAAAACCGCTAACTCTTGTGCGCTAATGGCCAATGGTTGCCGGTTTTTACAGGCTAGATAAAGTGCTGAACAATACTTGTTCAGCGTAATAACATAGTGAATTCGGTGGTGGCTTTGAAAGGAAATTAAATAAGACATGGCCATAATCAGTTCGAATGTTAATAAGGTTATTTTTAAAATGCTATAGCATTTCATCTTACTGGAAAGCATGCCACTGTAGCGCTCCATAACAATTATCCCGGAAAAAATAGGGATAGTTTTGGCTTCTCCTGTCGCTATTTGAGCGGTAATTTTTTCGAGATTCAACAATACATCGCAAAAAGCGCGCCGCCATATAGCTAGATAATATGTTTTAGGAAAAATATATAAGCCAGCCAGGATAAGTAAGGTTGCTACTATCGTAAGCAACGCATTGTTTAATGCGACATAAAGGTTACTGTCCGCATTTTTATAAATTAACGAATAAGCCGCCAGGCTTAAGATCAGCGGTGCTGCAACAAACATACTTCTTATCTTGTTGATTGCGGTGTAATAAATAGTTAAGGCACCGCCAAAAACAAAAAAGAGAAAGAAGAGTTTGTATACGGAAAACACCCCAAAAAAGAAAATGGCGATGGTACTGCCGATCAGCGTAAATGTTAAAAATAAATATTTTTCTTTTAAAGTGCCGCCTGCTATTTCAGCCGCAAATGCGGTGAGCGGCACATAAAAGTAATAAAAATAGGGATTGGGTACGGTATAAATAAAGTTAAATATAAACAATATCTCTAATACAAATAAGGCTTTTAAGCCATTTGTCCGATGTTCACCAAATTTATCATAAGCGTCTATCTTATTTTTTAGTTGAGATATATACATATGCACTGGCGCCAGGATTAAGCGGATAATCGGGATCCGGATCGAGAATTTTAATTTGCACCGGGAAGCGCTGTGGTAAAAGTAACCATTCATTTTCATTGGAAACCAGCTGTAGCTGGCTCTTGGCAGCAGTCACTTGCCGTTCTGCCGCCCATAACGTGTTAACAACCACTCCATGGAATACTTTATCGAAATAATACATGCGCAAATAAATATACGCTTTGTCCCCAGCCCGGACATTGCGCAGATCCGTTTCGTTAAAATTTGCCTGAATGTAGTAATTGGATGTATCGATAAATGAAAACACCGGCTCATGAATTTTAATCGGCGTATTAGGTGACAGATACATGTTATCGATTACCCCATTGCCAGGTGCTCTTACTACCGTTAAGTGCAGATTGACCAGGGCATTATCTTTTTTAGCTTCAAGGCTGGCGATGGTATGCTTTTGTTGATCAATTTTGGCATTGAGCACATCGACTTCCTGCTGGGCTGATAATAATTTACTGCTAAGGGTTTGCACATCATAAGACAGTTTTTTGATTTCCATTTTCGATACCGCTTCGATGACATCTTTATTTTTTTTAAGGTCGTACTCATAGGTAGCCTTATCCAGCTCCGCCACGATGGATTTAATTGACGCCTGTGTTTGGGTAATTTGTTTTTCAAATACAATTATCTTTTTTTGCCCTTCCTGATAGTCAGCCTGAGCCTGACGATATGCTAATTGATATGGCCGTTGGTATACGGTGAATAACGGTTGGTTCTTGATCACGGCCTGCCCGTTTTTAACATGAATATCGGTGATAAATCCTGAAACATCTGCAGCAATGGGAGTAATATTAGTGACTACAAACGCATTGTCGGTAAAAGGGATTAAATAAGAAAACAAATGGTAAATACCAATTAACAGTGCCAGCAACACAATCACCACTGGCAGGGTCAGATTTTGTCTCAATGACCGACCAGCTTTTGGCAAGGTATGCTGGAAAAAAAAGCGTAATTTTTGCTGGTATGGGTGAGTATTATTCACTAGACATTCTGCCCTATCACGTTAATTGACTCGCGGCCCTGATTTTAATATAGGACAACAAGGTGACAAACATCATGGTGAAAACAGTTACTAGTGCCATGGAGTTGTACAAACCTATATTGGTGGTAGCGGTCAACGGAGCAAGCACTTGAGTTAATCCCTGTATCCCGTAAAGGGCAACCATTTCCATCCAGAAACTTTTGCTGGAAAAAATAACCTGTTTTTTAGGCTCGAATAATTCGTAGTTGGCAATGTAGAGCGCAAAAAGCTGAAAAACAATATAAACCACAAAAAACCAGCCAAAATAATTTTTTAATGGTACTCCAAAATACGCACCGGGTGTTTGCCATACCCATAGCGAACTATCGGTGGAGCTAATCGGATCCATACACAGATCCCACATAACCATGATAAATGCGCCAATCAGCGGCACCAAAAATATCTGTTTGCCAGGGGTTCTGCTGAAGAACCTACAAAAAGTGGGATTTCAAGATAAGCCAAACTATCTGATCAATATAAGTTCTAATAGCTAAAAATTTATGTTTCTAACTCAGAAGCAGGTATCCAACGATATAATGTTGGAATTGATACACCAAGGTTTTGAGCAACGTCCTTAGGTAACGTCCCGGAAGCCAGTAGCTGTTTAGCTGACTCAATTTTGCTTGGTGTCATTTTTCGCTTACGACCACCCACTCTTCCTTTAGCTTTTGCAGCAGCTAAGCCTGCTTTAGTTCGTTCCGCAATTAATTCGCGCTCCATTTGCGCAAGGCTTGCCATCATATGAAAAAAGAAACGGCCTGATGGCGTCGTTGTATCAACATTATCGGTAATGCTTTTAAAGTTAATTTCCTTCTGATGTAACTGGTTAACCAAATCGATTAACCCCTTGACCGTACGGCCTAATCGGTCTAATTTCCAAACAACTAAGGTGTCATTTTTTCTTAATACTTCAAGTGCCATCCCAAGACCTGGGCTATTTGTCTTGGTTCCGGATATTTGATCTTGATATAGCTTCTCACAGCCAGCTTCCTCCAGTGCAGAAAGCTGAAGATCTATGTTTTGTTCTGCCGTAGATACCCTTGCATAACCAACCAACATGATTTACTCCAAAACCCAAGAGCCATGTTTTTTTATTTCTGTATGCATAGCATCAGGTGCTAAATCAAGTTCCCCAGGCCAAGTAACAACGCCATGGTCAACGTACACCTTATTGAAATAAGATTCATCTTTAATAGATTCAAATACACCTGTTAAAAATGAGGGTTTAAAACAAACTGTTCCTTGTAGTCCATCAATGAACGTTACTTTCAAAGTTAAATGGCCAACCGGTTTTACGGTAGTTACGTCCCAATACATAATGTATCTCCTACTTCAATGGTTCAATTTTATTTGGCGTTTGTTTTTTCATGCAAAGTTCCCAATCAAGTAACAATTCTTTTTGGTGAAGCTCAGCCCAATCCAAAATTAAATTGAGTGCACGACGCGGTAAGTCACCTTCCAGCATCTTTAATGTATTAATGTCAATGATGCCTTTATATTCGGCATATCGTGCATGAAAATGAGGTGGTGCATGATCTCCCCAAAACATTTGAATTAATATTCCATAAAATGTGCTAATAGTCGGCATTAAGTCATGACCCTATTTTCTCAAAACTCATATGGAGTATAATGCAACGAGAATCGGATATCAAGAATGGTTATCAAGAAGATTACAAGCTAATAAACAGGGTGATCTATCCTTGCAAAATTTTTCTGCTTGAATACGGCCGTTTTCAATAACAAGCATCAAGGTAATTTATGTACAGCCAAAGTCAGTGTCACATCCACCTGTTATCCGATCAAGAAATTAAAGACCTGTATGCTACTTCTCAATTTAATAACGGCGAACGTACATTGTATTTTTCATTGACTGACAAAGAAATGCTCACTGTTAAAAAGTATCGAACGGTGAAAGCCCAGATTTATTACATTCGGTTGCTGGGGTATTTTAAGGCCAAGCAACAATTTTATAAATTTGATCTAGGCCAGGATAATGATACTCAGTATATCTTAGAAAAATATTTCAATAAAAATACATCAATACCACGTGGCAAAATTGATATTAAGACATATCAAAAACAAAAAAATGACATCCTAATGTTGCTTGATTATTTCGATTGGTTGCCAAAACATGCACCTAAAATTCAATCTCACCTTGGTCAGCTAATTAAGATTTATCCTAAAACACATGATGCCCTTCGCCATCTACTGAATTATTTTGATAATCAAACAATTGTTCTTCCTTCATATCGCACATTACAAGATCTGTTTACACAATCATTGGTAATAGAAGAGGCTAGACTTGACGCTATTATCTCAGTAATTCCAGAGTTAATACAAGAACAACTATCCACTTTAATAGCAAAAGAGGACGGAATTAGCCCGTTAAATGTAATAAGATCTGATCAAAAAAATTTTAAATACACAGCCATTAAAGAAGAGGCTGCCAAAGCAGTGGGGATTTCTGCGTTATACGAGTTTGCAAAATCATTTCTTCCACGCCTTGGTATATCAAAAAATGCGATTCGCTACTATGCGGATTTAGCTGAACAGTATGCTGCATTCAGGTTAAGACGACTAAGTAAATCACAGCAGTGGCTTCAAGTATTGTGTTTTGTTTATCATCGGTATCAACAAATCATGGATAATTTAATCACCAGCTTTATATTTCATATCCGAGCTATAATTTCTGATGGAAAAACTGAAGTTGGGAGGGCGATGGCAGAGCATAGTTCTGCGTTGGTTGTTGATTTACCCAAAGTGGCTAATTTTTTAAAATGGTTTCCAAATCGCAAGCGTGATCTAAGTTATGATGAGTTGAACCATGAGGCCTACGATATTTTGCCAGAAGAACAATTCCCAGCACTTTCTGAATTTCTAGAAGGTAGATTATTTGATAAAAAAGCAGTATTAAGATCTTTTTATTTAAAATCAGCTCGTCTATTTGCACTTTATCTACGGCCAATTTTATTAACAGTTCCCTTTGTTTTTTATAAAAACGATAGTAAGATCATGGAATTAATCAATGCGATAAAAAAACACTATGGCCGCGGAAAAAGCCCGGCAGCATTTAAATTGCCAAATGATCTGGAGAACCTAATACCTAAAGGAGTGCTTCCTTATTTGAAGCAAAACCTAAGTGATGAACATGTCGATCCACATTTATTTGAATTTTTTGTCTATCAAAAAATGTATCGTCGTTTGGAAAAAAACCTGCTTTGTTGTAATGAAAGTATCTCTTATTGTGATGTGGATCATGATTTAGTTGATGATTCCATGGTAGATGATGCTAAAAAAATAGCTAATGAATTTGGTTATCCAAATATTCCAATTTACTGTGATCAACATTTGGATGAAGTTCTTGATCTTCTTGATCATACATGGGGTAAAACTATGGGGCGAATAACCATGGGTGAAAATGAAGGATTTAAAATAAAAAAAACCAAATCTGGTGAACAAGAATGGAATTTACTTTACGATAGTGTTGATAAATTGGATGACGCATTTTTTAAGACACTACCACAAGTAGAAATACCTGACGTTGTGATGCATATAGGTGAACGTGTCAACATGTGGTGTGCATTTACTCATATGAAAACACGGTATAGCAAAAGAAAAAATCCTGATATAGTTGCTCTTATTGCGTGCCTCTTGTCAGATGCCTTTGGTATTGGTACTGAGAAAATGGCGGAAATGTCTGACTTGATCTTTAGCCTGCTGCGCTCAACCCAAGAAGACTTCATTCGCTTGGATACATTGTGTGCAGCAAACGATATGGCAAGCAATTTGCTCCATTCATTGCCTATTTTTAAACAATGGAATTTAATGAATGAGAAATTATTGGCTGATGCTGACGGGCAAAAGCTTCCAACAAGTGAAAGCACCATTCAATCCAGATATTCAACCAAATATCTTGGTAAAGATCCTGGGCTTTCAGTGTATACTTTGATTGCGAACTTTATAGCAGTGAATGCAAAGAATATAGGGCTTAATGAGTATGAAGGACACTCTCTTTTTGATATCATTTTTGGAAATAATACTGACATTGATATAGATATGGTTACGGGAGATAATCACTCTTTAAATCAGCTCAACTTTGTTATACTCGATGCCATAGGCGTTGATTATGTTCCGAGCATAAAAAATATTAAAGAAGCATCTAACGATCTGTTTTCATTTAAATCAAACGATAGTGACACTGGAATTATTAAACCAAAGGGCGTGATCGATCGTGAGCTGATAAGATCAGAGAGAAGGGGAATATTACGCGTCTTGCTCTCGTTATTGCTGCAAGAAAACACTCAAAGTAATATCGTAAAAAAAATAAATTCTTCTGCTCGTTATACCAAACTAAAAAAAGCGCTCTTTGAGTACAATAAAGCACTAAAAAGCATCCATGTATTAAATTTGATAGACAACATGTCTCTGAGACAAGCTATACGTGCAGCGCGTAATCGAACTGAGGCTTATCATCAGCTACAGAGCCTCATTAGAAAAATATATCGCGGGGTTTTCAAAGGAAGAAAAGTAGTAAACAATAGAATCAGCGCACACGCAGTAAGACTTATTGCAAATTGTATCATTGCTCATAATGGTATTATTTTGAATACTATTTATGAGAAAATGCTAGATGAAGGTGTTAGCCAAGAGATTATTGATGAGTTTCTTCGAATATCCCCCAT
>Ga0105054_10011706_pt1 | contig 10870 bp, 5 predicted proteins | sample BON02_FD_78091 | JGI IMG/M metagenome (GOLD analysis project Ga0105054, IMG submission 78091) | Freshwater microbial communities from Lake Bonney liftoff mats and glacier meltwater in Antarctica - BON-02 (megahit assembly) | ecosystem: Environmental > Aquatic > Freshwater > Ice > Glacier... | reverse complement strand
TAATTTTTTAAAAATTTCCATTATATACTATATTAATATTTTATGGTATCTTTGTAAAAAAGTATTTATTACGAATCAATAATGTGAAAATTCCTAAATGTAGTAGAAAACTAATACATATAAAAATCAAAGACAAATAGATATAGGGATATATGATTGATAATACCATATCAACTATGGGAGACATCAAGTTTTTTAACTCATTTTTAACATCATCACGTTTAAGTATACTTAAACATGTTTGAGTTAATTGTGATTCCATATAATGGACGGGTACTATTTATTTAAGTTTCAATCCTATTATTTTATTATAAGCAAACAATAATGAATACCCACGAACCCGACGCGTCGTTCCAGTTTAACAATATGATATTAGGGAGTCCTTATGCGTTGAAAGGTGGAGGAGAATATTTTACTAAACTTAGTATTAATAATACCCCGATATATGTGCAATTACCTAAATGTTCTAGCACAAATGGGATTGTTACTACTAAACGCAATAGTTATATAGATTTATTGTATCGATGCGAAGACAATCAAGTATTGTTAGATTGGTTAACTGCTTTAGAGGATTCCTGTAGAGAATTAATAGATCAAAAAAAAAGTATGTGGTTTTCAAATGACCCGTCAAGGTCTGATATAACAAGAATGATGGGACCAATATCTAGAGAATTTATATCAGGAAAAAAGATTATCGTGAGAGGAAATATCGACCTACATATATCTAAAGAGTCCGATTGCAGAATATATGATGAGAAGGAGACCGAAATAACTGACGTTGGTGCAATAACACCTACTATTGAATTTATCCCACTTATATGCATAGAAGGTATAAAATTTTCTACCAGAACCATCGAAATCGTGCTTCGAGTACAGCAAATAATGACATTATCTCAATCAATCCTTAAAAATGCGTGTATGATACGAAGGAGCAGTAATGATACTTCATTTAGTAATAATATCAAGAAATCTAACCAGGAATCTTGTCAGTCAGTTAACCTAGATAGGTCCAATATGAGTAATCCACTACGACCATCTTCGGTGCAAAATACTTCGGTGCAAAATACTTCGGTGCATGAAATATCTGAGGGTTTACCACAGATGAAGTTAATTAGACATAATAATATTATTAATGATGCTGGGTCAGAGGCATCTAAATATTCAAATAAGCATTTAGTAGATAGTTCCATGAGTGGAGGAGATATACCACTTGGCGAAATTAGTGAATTGCCCGCGGACCTAGATACTAAACTAGCGAATAAATTAAAAGAAGTCACCGTAACCGATGCCTCGGCAACAAATACCATAGTACTCAAGGAACCAGACGAAGTATATTATAATTTATATAAAGTGGCAAAGGAAAAGGCTAAACAAATGAAGAAAGAGGCAGTACATGCCTATTTCGAGGCAAAGCAGATTAAGACGAAATATAGGTTACAAGATTTGGAAGAATCAGAAGTGGAATCTAGCATTAATACCAATTATTAAAGCAGTAAACCCATTTTTTTTCTCGTAGCCTTAATATATAGATGTCTAGCATGGTAAAGGATTTAACGAAGCAATTTAAGGGACGTCATTCGCAATTACTATTGGGTGTTGCCATAATATTTATAGGGTATCTAATGTATAGATATGTTAATAGGTCGAATAGTGACAGAGATTATATGTCTAGCGGACGCCTAACTAAATCTGCCTATTCCACGACGACCTCGGATAAGGGTTCGGTTCGACCAGCAAACCCTCAGGGAGAAAATGAGCAATATATGAAGGTCGATGATATTGAGGGACAAGTATATCCTTCCTCTGATAATAGTGGTCAATCAACTATATCGGCTTCTGACCTACTACCTAAGGACAGTAATTCACAATTTCAAAGATTAAGTCCCAATGGCGTGGGAAATTTACAAGATGTCAACCTTCTCAAGGCCGGGTATAATAATGGCATTGATACAATAGGAAGTTCATTGCGAAACGCCAACCTACAACTTCGTTCTGAACCACCTAACCCAACCTCAAAGGTCAGTCCGTGGATGAACTCTACCATTGAACCAGATTTAATGCGCGTACCTCTTGAAATTGGTGGATGTAATTAAATAAGATTACTTTAGGATTAATGATATAGTTATTAGATAAAAGAATATCACTAATTATTATAATGATATTTTCTTTAAAAAAAGAAAATATCCTTGCTATTGCATTGATAACAATGATAATATTTACAACTATAAAAATGACCAAGGAATCTGAATACTATAATTTAAAATGTATAATTTCAAAGGTGGATGGGAATACCTATTGCGTTAGAGATAGACGTCAGATGGAAAGATCTGCTGACATATTGGCTAAAACCACTGGTAAAATGCAAGCACTGGTGGACCACTGTTATAAGGAATATCCCACAAGAGGTAATATAAGTCGATTAAAAGAGAAGTTTAATCCAACTAAAATACAAGAAACACTTCCCAATAGCGAGTACACTGCCTATAGTGAGAATAAAGGTGAAAAAATAGCCTTTTGCCTTGACAAGCAAAAAAATAGCGGTGGATTAATTGACCAAAATACACTAACGTTTGTCGCCATACACGAACTTGCACATGTAGCATCTTTATCGACTCAGCACGATGACGAGTTTTGGTCAAACTTTAAATTTTTATTAATAGAGGCACAGAAAATAAAAATATATACTCCGAGGGACTACAAGAATAATACTCAGGAGTATTGTGGAATGGATATTGTAGATAATCCATATTATGATTATAATACCTAAAGTATTAAGTATCAATATAAGGTTATATTGATATAGGAATAAAATCACATTATATTAATATATAATATGACTGATGTGTACAAAATATGTTATGTTGATAATAATATAGTGCAAAAAATATATGTATTTATTGGTTCCAGAGTAATTCCAAATAAGGAGGTAGACCTAACCTCGTTGTATACAAAGGACCCAACAAATACCATATTTAGTAATATTTTTTCTGTTGAAGAGAAAAAAGATATTATTGAGGCAGAAATAATATTTTTCCCTATGGAAATACATTTAGATGATACTATCGAAACCATAAAAAAAAAATATATCATTGCGGCCAAGGAAGAGTCACCTACCTATTCGGGATTATATTTATATACAAAGACAGAACAGAAATTAGATCCCTATAAGGTATTTCAATTACTTACGCATAACGGAGACATCGAGTTAACAAGAGATATATTAATCCAATACTTACTTAACATCGACGACGTCAATATAGATAGCCTGCCTGTAAAAGACGTATACGACTATGATGACATGATACTAGTGAATTTAAAGGTTAATGATAAGTGGGCAATGTCAATCCCCTTTGGTCAAACAATACAGGTAGGGAATGAACCATATATTTATCCTATAAACCCGTTTAATGTTCTGGAATATGATGATTATTTAACTACCCATGTCAGCGACATTTTAGTAACGACTAATCATAATTTGCTAATGGAATACCCCGATATGCATCGAAATACCATTTATGCTTGTCATGCACAAGATGTATTATCTTATGCGGACAATTCCGACCTATCACAAGAATCGACCATATCAATTTATTATCCCTATTTAAAGGCCGCCGAAATCTCTTCTTTAGGCCAGTATATGTCCTCGCTCGAACAACTAAAGGTCGAGACCGATAACCTAGTAAATGATGTAGTTTGGTATAAGAATATTCAAAATGTGGATATTTTATATGACGTAAATCATAGTAAAACAGGTGAACCAATACTCATGGCAAATGGGGTAAAAAAAATACGTATAACTTTAAGCCCCGATTATGCGTATAAATTACCTTTGGATGTGGTATTTAAATTAGTGCATGCTACACAAAAGACCCCTCTTATTAAATTTAATCCTACAAAACGCCAAGAGAATATTTACCGCATATATACGGATCGTGTAGCAATTAATGGTAAAAAAATACCTTATCTATCAAAGGGGATTATATTTAAATATATGAAACTAATGGCCAATTCTAAGGAGGTGGCCATATATATTCAGCCAGAGGATCTACCATCTCCAATTATCCTTAGTTTTTATGACAATGGTAATATAGAAGCCTTTCTAGATATGCCTGATATAATGAGTGTGGAACAAATAGACGTATTACTTACCAGAGAATGTAATCCGATAATTGATATAGTGGCACAATATTTACAACAAAGTGGATATACCATGAAACTGTTTGAAAGTATTAGAAATGGAGATATAGAAATAAGCGATGTAGAATATATTATTAAATCTAAACTTAGTAAAAAACTAAAATTATCATCATTAAATAAATGTATATCTAGTATCTTTAATATAATTAGCGACGATTCAGCAAATGGCATTATCATGAGATTCAAAAAGGTAGCAAATTATAATGAAATGGATAGCCAGGAAGCATATATAGTTGAATCACTTAACGCTGGTGCAAGAGATTTAGACATAATGAAAGGATTGGTAGAGAATTTTCACATTCGAACGGAAGAAGAGGCACGTACTAAATTAGTTGAATTTATATCCCGCCAGCAAGTAGTTCAACAAGCCTTTAAGAATAAGCGAATTAAAATTAAAAATAATCCAGGATTTCTTACCCACATGACAATGGAAAAATTTGAGGCAAATATAATAACCACCGTATTCGGTATAAACGCCATTGGTTATTTAGATACTATTCCCAAATATATTACCAGCATCATGATAATATCTCAAACTCCAACCGCTTCTCTAGTACCATTAGAAAGAATCAATACATTATGTAAGGGAAAATCATTGGCATTAGACACTATTATAAAAGAAGACATATCGGCTAAGCCTGTGCTGGCCAAGGTAACGGCGATAGGGTTTAATACCCTTCAGGAAGATGCACCAGTGGCAGATATGCAGCAGGATTTACTAGCAATGCTTATGGACGACGACGAAGATAGTGACGAAGATAGTGACGAAGATAGTGACGAAGAAAGCGATGAAGAGGGTATAACAGGCGGCGCACCGTCCCCTGAAGAAATTACCAAGGACATTACTGGTTTGAGTTTGTCGAACCCAAACCCCTTTTCAGAGAGGTTAAAGTCGCGGGAACCAACCCTGTTCCTAACAAATCCCAGCCCAGGATATAACTCTTATTCTAGAAGTTGTCCGTCAAGTACTAGGCGTCAACCTGTAATTTTAACCCAAGAGGAAAAGGATAAAATAGATAAGGAGCATCCAGGTTCTTATGAGCATTCTATTTCTTATCAATCAACCAAAGGAGGTCCGAGTTATCATTATATATGTCCTAGGTACTGGAGTTTGAAGGAGGGTGTTAGTTTGACCCCCGAAGAAGCGGCATCAGGTAAATATGGTGATATTATTCCAAAAAAAACTAAAAATAACGTAGTTCCACCAAATGGTGGAGTATACGAATTTGATAGTAGTTATTATAGAAACGATGTAGGAAAATACGAAGGAGCTCACCCGGGATTTATGAAACCATCAAAACACCAAGATGGCAAGTGTATGCCATGCTGCTTCAAAGCATGGGACACTCCTGCGCATATTAGTCTTAGAAATAAATGTGATGTGTCAAAGCCCAAGGGGGATAAACCAGTCGCATCCTTGACCAATGGTTCTGTTACCGAAGATAAACTACCTATTTCAGACCCAGACGATAAGGAAGAGGCTAGTATTAAAAAACCAGGCTATAATCATGAACGATTTGACGAATACGTGAAGGGGCCAGAAAAATTTCCATTGGAACTGGGTCGCATCGGATATTTGCCTATAAATATACAACGGTTTTTACATACAGATAATAAAAAGTGTCAAATAAGTTCCCATAACACCAACATTAAATTAAATACCACGTGTTTGGTACGACTTGGAGTTGAGAGGAGCATTAACCAATCCTTTATATCTACTATAGCATACATATATGCAGATACTTTACCTAGTAAGAAGGTGCCTACCATTAAAGAAATGAAAGAAGTGTTACTACAAGCATTAGATATAGATATTTTTATTTCAATACAAAACGGAAGTCTATCAACTATATTCTATAAGGACGAGAGTCTAGATATTGATATAGAACAACACAACCGCTCTATTATTTATAAAAATACTAATATGAGTAATATAGACGAGGTAAAAGGCTTAAAAAAAATAGCGGTGGCCTTTAATAATTATAAATCCTTTATACTAGACCCTACTATAATCATTGGATATGAATATTTATGGGACTTGATATGTTTCAATAATCCTAAATTATTTACAAAGGGATTAAATTTGGTAGTATTAGAAGCCCTTGAGGACGATATGACGGGAAATGTTAGCGTTATATGCCCCACCAATCATTATTCCAGTGCCTTTTTCGATATTAATAAAAAGGTAGCCATATTAATTAAGAAAGATGGATTATTTGAGCCAATCATATCATACGAGGACCAAGGTAAAAGATACGTAATAAATAGACGATTCAGTCTAAAATATAAGGATATGCTCCCCAATTTAAAGGCCGTGATAGACTCTATTAGGAGGTCCATGACAGATAAATGTATCCCTTTGCCTAGCAGACCCAATGTTTATAAATTTGCTACGAATCTTCCGTTGTCGCGTGTTATATATTTACTCAAACTTAAAAAATATGTCATTTCAAATCAAATCATCAATAATAATGCAAAGGTTATTGGAGTAGAAGTAACTAAAGGAGACCTCAGGGGTATGGTACCTTGTTTTCCTTCTTCTCCTGATTTATCCATAGAAGGATATACACGAATTGACGATTATCTAGGTAATAGTTATTCGGATACCAAGCAATTTTTAACTAAAATAAATAAGGATACTAATGGTAAACTTCCAATATTACCCTCCATTAAAGTAATAGATGACGACTTAATCGTCGGAATAATTACCCAGTCAAATCAATTTGTCCCAATTAACCCACCCATACAAGACGTATATGGGGATGACCTGAAAACAGTAACTGATATGGATTATATTAATGTAAATAATATATCAATGATAAATAAAAGCACTGATAAAAAGAGACTTAAATACATGAAGCGCATCAAATTAGAGACAGGGTTTTATAATACTTTTAGAAATATGGTGAGAATGATGCTTGGACAATACAAGTATAATTCCATTCGTCAAGAAATAGAACAACTAGTATCAAATGTCAAATTATCATACTTAACTAAAATACGGCAAGTGGATGCAAAAATACATTTGCTAGTCAATGGATTAATTAGTTTTACTAAATTAGATAAGTCGATCATATCTAGCATTCATACGGTTACAAATTGTAATACTCTGAGCAAGGACAAGTGTAATGAAAAACTCAATTGTGTTGCTACGGATGGCAACTGTGTATTACTGTTGCCTAAAATCAATCTTATAAATGACGTGGACAATGAAGCTATGTATTTTGGGAAAATTTCGGATGAAATAGTTAGGTACAGTCGTATTAGATCATTTATATTTGAACCTAAATCTTTTTTAAGTTTCACCGTACTAAAGTATAATCTCTCCGAGGATGAGATAATTTTATTACAGTCATTATTAACACAAGATTATTTTGATGAGTTAACCCCGAGAACCGAGAACAAATATATAAAACACAATGCCTTTGATACTGCTCCTCCTATAAATGGACAGGTATATGATAATATAATACCCATTGTAGATAAAAAACTAGACCAGACGACATGTAGCACACCCACTATAGCCCGTGTTGCTGGAAAATGGGATAGGATATTTCCCACAAATAGTAATGAACTGGTATTCTCAAATACGCCCGTCAGATGTACATATGACATTATAACAACCATATTACAAGTGAATGCAAAGGAAGGGAACGGGCTCACTACAAATGAAGTGAAAGATCTTCTATCAGAAGAGTACGTATCTTTATATAATGAAAATGGTCGAGGCATTATATCTGCTCTTAGAATGGAGGGAAAAGCAGCCATGGTTAAACAACTGATATTTGGACAAATTACCCTGCCCGATTTAATTATGAGCGAGGAGTATTATCTAACTACACTAGATATATGGATAATAGCCCGATTATTCAAAATACCCATTGTTTTATACTCAGCAACCAAATTCCCTGAGAATAACAAGACTATTTTAGTAGTATATTCAGATTTATCGGATAATTATTTTTTTATTAAGGTGCCTGGTATTAAAGTGGAGGTTGCTTCAAATTATAGATTACTAGTTAATAAGGCAAAGTCCAAAATATCCATCTTAACACTAAACGCCGAGACGAAAAAGGAAATTCAATCCCAAAGCACATCTAGCGATGATTTATTATTAACATTTTTAAATGCACCAATAAAGAGAAATCTAAGGATTGTTCTGGATGATTCGCAAGATGAAAAAAAGATTCCTAAGGAGCCAAATAAGATTCCTAAGGAGCCGAAGAAGATTCCTAAGGAGCCGAAGAAGATTCCTAAGAAGCCGAAGAAGATTCCTAAGAAGCACAAGGTAGTGGTGTGATGAGTGTCCGATTAAAAAGATTAAAATAATTAAATTATTTATAATAATTTAATTAGGTCAAGTCAAGTATGCTTAAAATCCTGCATCATACGCATCGTCAATCATTCCCATGTCTTCTGCTATAATATTGTGAGCATTTGTTTGAATATTCAAGTTACTTGTAGAACAAGGATTGTCTGTAGAACCCAAATCAGCAAAGGCCTCATCAATTGCCTTTGGAACATCAACCAACTCTAGTGTTTCGCTAGTAATTTCAGACAATAGGTCTGTATCCAATACGCACGAGAAGGCGCTTGTGCCGAAATACCCTTCTTGTCCGCACATGACATTGGCCGATATTCCTCTCATTGGGTCAAGTTCGCCATGACGGGCCGCTTTTAAAAACATCTCAGGCGTTTCCTCGAAAGAGGCCTTGGCGATGGGCCCAATATCATCATTATTAATGCCATGTCTGAATACAGATATCATATTCTTACTACAAGTCATCCTATTAACTAGAATGCCGAGATGATGGGAATTGATATACGTATTATCGTGCTCCATCACTTCAGTGATTTCGTTGTAAATTGCTTGGCGCGCTGCCTCAATGCCCAGCGTCTTATATATTTCCTGTAAATCGTTTGTATATGTTCGAGACGAATCAATATAATCTAGTCCCAGCAAATCGATTAGGTTTGTTCCAACCGTATCCAATACCCAGGTCTCTTTGCGGGCATATGCGCCATTTTCTCTCACCATGCTATCTACAATTTTGCGGGGAATTAGTTTGCGTAGACCCTTAATCCCACGCAAGACTAGATTATCTAGTAATTGGTCTTGAAAATTCTTTAGCATATAAATCTCATCCTGCTGATCGAGCGGGTCTTTATTTTTAATGTTCTTCTTCTTAAGGACATTGGATAGTCGGAGACGGAAGATGAGTTTGTCTTGGTTGTAGTCGCTATATACACACGACACCTCGTCCCGGTATGCATTTTTAATGGCAAAGTTAATATCGTCCATGGTTATATTACGGTCAAACATTTCCTCTTGATTTACTTCCATTCTAATAATCCACTTAGACCGTTCTGCTGACGGAGTTTCTTTTTCGTCCTTAAGACATCCTGCCAGGGCCGTTTCGAATAGTTTATACTGTTCCATAAGCACCGCGTCTTCTTTAACCAGGGTTGCCCCGTCGTCTGGGTCGAAGCAGATTGATATCGAGTCAACCACTTCTCGTAGCTGAGTATGCTCAATTCGGTGCATAATTCGCTTTGCATTTTCTTGATCTAATTCCTCATGTGGAAATAAATGAATAGTACACGAGGGTTTCTTTGGGTTCTCGGATAATGACAAGATTTCCTCAAATCTGGTAACGCCGTGAGTGATGTTGGCCTTTGAAGCAATCCCCGCAAAATGAAAGGTGTTTAGGGTCATTTGTGTAGTAGGTTCTCCAATACTTTGGGCCGCAATGATTCCCACCATCTCTCCTGGAGCAACAATGGCCTTTTTGTATGCAAGCACAATCGCATCCATAATAATCAACAAGGCCTTTTTATTAATTCTCTTTACTAATAGCAAATCTCTTGGTGAAAGATAATAGTAGAATAAGATTTTAAATAGATGATTGGGCTGAACATAATGAATCAATTCGAGGCGTTTATACGTATCATCAATGATCTTGAATGCTTCCAAGGGCGTAATATCGACCATGGAATTTGCATTGATAAATAATTGTCCCTGTACATTCTTGATAATATATTTAAATGCCACAGGTACATTGATGGTATTATTCTCTCTTGATTTATACACGTTGACTAGCATGCTTTCACGGATACCGACCATCATATCAATAACCTCTTTACATTTAAAAGTCAATTCTTTCTTTTGAGATTTCATTCGTGTAATAACACTGGAGGTATAGGTGGCTTTTGCAATTGGCACCGACAAGTCATTGCCCGTAAGTTGGAAATAAGCATAGATGTCCTCGATCGACATTGATACGATTGGTAGTTGTTGACTTTCAACTTTAACCGTGTCAAACCCGTCATCTCCATACGAGTATTGTATGATTTTTTGTTTATTGTTGCGAACGGTCATGTCATATTCAATCTTGATGTCCTCAAGGCTTTTAACCAATCGACGCTGAATGTATCCAGTTTGGCTGGTTTTAACGGCCGTATCAATCAGACCAACACGCCCTCCCATGGCATGAAAGAATAGTTCCTGCGGAGTAAGCCCACCAATAAAGGAATGTTCCACAAACCCTCGAGCTGATGGAGAATCGTCAAATTTATTATAATGGGGCAAGGTGCGGTCTTCGAATCCATATGGAACTCGTTTACCATCCACCTGCTGTTGCCCCAAGCAGGATATCATTTGCGAGATATTAAT
>Ga0105054_10011705_pt1 | contig 10870 bp, 9 predicted proteins | sample BON02_FD_78091 | JGI IMG/M metagenome (GOLD analysis project Ga0105054, IMG submission 78091) | Freshwater microbial communities from Lake Bonney liftoff mats and glacier meltwater in Antarctica - BON-02 (megahit assembly) | ecosystem: Environmental > Aquatic > Freshwater > Ice > Glacier... | reverse complement strand
CCGATCATCCCCATTGGTGCAGGCCTCATCCAGTTTGTCTATGATTTGCGCTCGCGCTTGGCCAACAGTGGCTACCCGTCAGAGAAATCCATTTCCGCCATTTTTCGCGCGAGTTAAGAACCTGCGAAAAAAAAGGAAAAGGCAGCAGAGGAAGGTGGGACGTGAAGAGGAAGGATCCAGCTCGAAACGTCCAAAACTAGCGGTCTTTATCTTGGCATTATGCGGCACCCCCGTGGCAACCCCCATGCTTTATTTGTGCGACAACCAAGCGCTGCTGAAAGCTATAAAAAGATGGGTAGGTGAAGGCGGGAAAGCAACGTTAGTCGCCAGACGCAGACATTTTATTGGAAGCAATCGAAGAGCTTCGAAAAAAGACAACAGCAGGAGCAGCGACGTTTCTGGTCAACATGAAAGCGCATCGAGGAGGACCTGCAAACGAAGGAGACGACATCCAAGCAGACAAGGCTATTTCAGGCAAAGATGTTCTCACGGAATGGCACGACAGGACAAATCGAGCAGTCTTCACGTGGCAAGAGTCTCGCTGGAAAGGAGGTACGGTGAGCATGAAGATTGGAAGTCGACGTGGAACAGCGGGGTGTGGAAGGCGATTAGACGAGGAATCAGCAGAAGAGGAGGTGCACAAACACCAGGATCGTGTGACAGGAGCTTGGAAACGAATCAGCAAACAAAGAGGATGAGTCGATGTAAGCTATGATCCGAGTTTGGAATGGCTCTACAGCATGGTACATGGATGGATGAGGAGGGTTTCAAAAAGACTTGTATCAAGGAGAAGACAAAAAGGGGAGGCATCCACTAGCCTCTCTACGTACATGGGTAGCGGACTTCATGCTGAGACAGGATGCAGGAAGGTTTATGCTGGGAACGTATTTGAGTGACAAAAAAATCCCAATCCTTCAAATGAGTCAGCGAAGGAGACGAGTGCGGATGGCGGTGGCAGAAAATACGCTAACAGCCGGTTTCTGACCAAAGTAGGCAAGATGCAATCAGCTGGATATCGGCTGTGCAGAATAGTGCGAGAGGCCCGAGGTGAGAGCACTGACGGTCTGGTGGCTGGAACACACGGTCACATTAACAGTGCAGGCTGCGAAGGAATAGCAACGACAGTCACATAGTACGGCTGCCCAATACTCCATCTGGAGGCTCCTGTATGACAGCATGTATGCTGCACAAAAGCCAAAAAGCAAGCTCAAGTTTGTCACGCTTTACAAAGAAAGTAACATGAGCACGCTGTGGCGACGAGAAAAGTTTCTAAGAATCTGCAGCAAGGAAGAGCTGGCTGAGAAGGCGCAGGATATAGAGGTGAGAATACCAGTCAAAAAAAATCAAGAGGCACGGTACAACCTCGATCCAGGGTCTTTCTTCGTAAATCGTTTCTAAGGTAGGCGGCCGGATGGGGTCGCAATCAATGAGGATAGGCAGATTGTGTGTATTTTAGAATTTAAACAGTCGACAGATAGGGACGAGGGGTTCCTAGAGGTGAAAGAAGCAGAAGCAAACGAGCAGCATTAAAGCATCATCAGTGCGCTCAAAGCTGCTGCTCCGAAGTGGGAATTCGAGCAGATTAACTTTGTGGCGGGTAACCGCGGATCGGTTGTTGCAAGCGACTTCTACACCGAACGCAAAAAGCTTGATGTACAAGAAGGAAAAAAATACAAGCTCTTCGCCGATCATGTGACACTGGTATGCGAAGCACATAATTAGGTGATTGTGTCCTTCCTCCAACAGGTGCAAGGAGGTGCGAGGCCAACCACAGAGGGTTCGAGGGAGAACATAGGGCACTATGTGCATGTGTGAGGAGACAGAGAGAGGAACACACGCTTACAGAGCGTCAAAGCTGGGGTTCGTCGAACGATACTGGACTCAGGATGGTAAACTGGGAATCACAATCCAAGAACCCCCCCTAGAGTCTGGAAGACGGACACATTTATTGTAATTACTTATTCGTATTGCATACTGTCACGTGTCTGAAAACTTGCCACTTTACTGCTTGTTTTACGTCACTATGAACATCTATTTCTGTTTGCTATGTTGATACTGCACGTGACGTCGTCACGGTTTTGCTTATATGTGCTAAATATTTATCACTTTACCTATACATTTTCACATACACTGGCATACAGAGGCACACACGCACAAGCACACATGTATAATCAGCATACAAGAGGAATGGTGACAACCAGACACAGGAGCTTGGTTCAGAGGGGCGGAAGAAGCTTTTGTCAGAGACCAAGGCCTTGCACACACACAAAAAGGGGGAAAAAAGGGAAAAAACTGTAAGGAAAAAAACGATATTCACGAATTTAAACAAAAAAAAAGATTCGAGCACATAGAGCTTCCATCAAAGCTACTAGACTATTTCTTACGAAGTAATAAAAGCAACACCAATTAATTCAGCCAAAGGGTACAGGAAGTTTAGGAGAATTCAGGAGCAACAGCTGGTACGTCGCACCCTTGGGCGCTACTCCAAGGGGTTTATGCCACGTGTGAAACGAGGTGGCTTCGTGCTCCAAAGAGAGACCAAACCTGCCAGACACTGATTGCTCAGGATCTCTCCCCAGGATGGCCTCCAAACCCGAGCAACCTCGGGCCTGATTTTCGCAAAGCAAGCGGCAACAACAGATGTAGCGGGCGGCGGCAGCAGATGGCAGCAGCAGGCAGGATGGCAAGCAAGCAGGGCTTGCGTCATGGACGGTCTCGTGCCGCAGGTTTGTGCTCCGGAAATAGAATACACCGCGATAGTGGCAGGCAGCATAGTGCGAGGGCGGCGCACCGTTGTGGTTTGGCTTACCAGCTCAGCTGTGTCGATCTGTATGGCTACCAATTGGCTGCGCTCGTCTCCGCTTGTGCAGTCACTTCGTATTTGTCGCATTCTACACGGTCCCAGTCCCAACGACCAAGGGCTTTTGCCCTGGAGTCTCCGTTAACACCCCAGACTATCACGCAGCCCCCACACGTCATCGCTGTTTGACTTGTTGTATCTGCTCACCGCGTCCCTTCTTTCAGCGAAAAAAAATCAGTATTCACGCCAGCTCATGACGCAGTTGCGGCTGCATTGTCATACAAGCATCATCCGACCATTCACGTTGGTGAGGGCCCCATCTAGCGGATCTGTGGCCCAACCTTGCTACGTATGACATTCTGTTTTCGCCATTGTTTTCGTGGACTTTTTCTGTTTATCGCGCGCACACGTATAAGTCCAATTTAAGGTCCACAGGTAGGAAGCAGCTTCACTTTAAGAGTCCTTGAGTCGCTGTGTCTTCATCAAAGACCACGAGCTTAAACACAAGTGCCACACGGTGCCCTAAACACTGAATTATTTGATATGACATATGTGAAGTACCTTGGTGCTGTACAGATGCAATCACTATCTTTCCTTTCTCTCTTGTTTTCTTTGTCCCTTTCTCCTCCTCTTTCTCCTTCTCTTTATTTTCTCCTTTGTTTTTCTCTTTGTCTTTGTCTTTGTCTTTGTCTTTGTCTTTGTCTTTGTCTTTGTCTTTGTCTTTGTCTTTGTCTTTGTCTTTTTCTTTGTCTTTGTCTTTGTCTTTGTCTTTGTCTTTGTCTTTCTTTTTCTTTTTCTCTTCCCGGTGACCGTGCCACATGGGCGTGCTCGCGCGTTCTCGCTCTTGCTCCTTGTTCCCTCTCTCTCTGAGGTTCTCCCTCCCCTTTTGTTGTGTCTTTCGCGGCGAACTGGACTCGCCAACGCCAGCGCATGGCACTAGTGAAACATGGCATGCGAAAAAGAGTGTCTCTAGGAATCAAAAAGTGTCTTCAGGTATCGTCTTCGAGAAGAGACCAACTGCGGCCCTCCTTTCTCCTTCTGCCCTTGCCTCTCTCATTCGCGCTCTCTCGCTCCCCCCCGCCGGGAGAGTCACGGTCTACGAGTTTCAAGTCTCAGGCTACCCGGGCCCTTCGACTCTGAGTCACGAGTCTCTGATTTTTGTTCTCTTTCCTTGGTGGCAAATACCCAACTTAATTACTGGACTCGTGACTAGGTACGTAGTGGGCACCCAATTAATGAGTTAGGACACAAGAGACTCTGTCAGACTGTTGCTGCCCTACTTATAATGGCCGACCCACCAGTTGGTAAAAACAGAATACAGTGCTTGTGGGCTGGCGTGCATCCTCTCCGAGGCTGCTCCCCCTTTTGTGTGTGTTGCTTGGTTCTATGGACTTTTCTAATAAGGAAGATCCAAAAAAAATGAGCCGCGCAAACTATCACGAACTTTTGAAGCTGCATGCAGATGGGTTTGTCACTCTCTATAGGACGCAAGCAAACCAATCAGGCCGCAGGCAAGTCTCATAAAACAAAGTGCGCTGGAGGCCAGATATTTTGACTGAATCCTGATGGATAGTCTGTCCTATTGATATAGTATGTAATCCATTTTTCACACATCACAGCTTAGGATCTTCTTTCTTCAATTGACTAATCAATGAATTAATGAATTGATTGATTGATTATTAATCCATTAACCAAAAGCAACATCAATCAAAAATTTGGCCGGCCTATAGCACGTTTTTTTTCCCCACCGTCAGTCGCTCGACGATCACCGCACGAAGCGGAGCAGCTGGGTGGCGAATAGCCTGATTGGCCTTGGATTTGGCGCATGCCTCCGGCATCTTGTCTTCTCCTAGGATCCCGACTCAGCCTGACTGGACCCTGTGCGCCGGCCGCTGGGAGCCCCATCCTTGTGATTTTACGGCTCGCTACGGATCTTAGGATCTCTCATACAGCCAGCAGCTGGTCTCGCTCTCGGATTTTTTTGGTCCAGAATCACCACGCTGGTCCTCTGGTTCTATTCCGCCATCCAGCTCCCGTGAGTCCCGTCTGTGCACTGGCGGCTAGAAGATGACGCTGTGCACTCGCCAGCTCTCATTTGCGTCGATTCTTGGGTCCTTTTTCTCTTTTTGTTTCCCTTTCTCTTTGTCTCTCTCTTTTTCTGTATCTTTCTCTTTCTCTTTCCTTTTCTCTTTCCTTTTCTCTTTCTCTTTCTCTCCCACCGTGATGCATGGGCGTGCTCGTGTGTTCTTGCTCCCTGTTCCCTCTGAGTCTCTCTGAGGCTCTCTCTCGTTCTCCCCCCCTTTTGTTGTGTCTTTCGTGGCGAATCAGAGTCGCCAGCGCCAGCCGCCAGCGCCAGTCGCCAGCGCCAGTCGCCAGCGCCAGTCGCCAGTGCCAGGAGAGATCCATACTTCGCCTCCCGCCCTGGGAGGGAGGTGAAGCCCCTGGGAGTATATCTACTCGGGCCACGTAGCTCTTCCTGCGGTCCTACCAAAGGAACACAACCGCCTGGAGACACTCTACGTGCCAACTGAGGTTAACACTTCACAAGTTGACGGGTCGGCTTGCATCTCTGGACTTACGCAAGCCCCACACTTGTCACATCCTCAGCCACTGAATAGCGTCCTGAGATTCCCCACGTCTGATCCTCATAAGCACAAACACTCAAGGCAGTCTCGTGCCTTAAGCACCAACACTCAAGTGAGTATTGCTTTGTTTTGTTGACCAGAGGGTGAGGACGATTAGAAATGAAGCCTCCAGTTGCCCTGGCATCTTCTCCAAGAACTCTCCGCTTTTACCATGTCGCTAGCTCCCCCGGTTCACCCCTCCCCCATCTTCTTGTCGGAAAACTTGTAGGATGCAGTGCAATGACTCCAGCAAGGTCATGCCCAGTCAGGGCGAGAGAAAGAGTGTTCGTTGCTATTTTGATTAACCCGAGGGTGAGGAAGATGAGAAATGAGGCCTCCAGTTAAATGGGTAATTTTTTTTGAGTTTTGAATGTTCACTGCTAGTGTGCCAAGTACATCAGGAACGCACACAGATGGAAGTGCAGTAATAAGGAAGCCCGGGAGCGCCTGGCTCGAAGGCACTCCCGCAATGGACCTTGGACACATGAATGTTGTTTTCAAGTGGATGTATTTGTATGTTGGGAGTGGATTGAGGAATTGAAATGGTTATTATTACTAAGGATGTGTCTTTCTTTCCTTCTTGGGTTTCGAAGACCCAACCTATATACCGGACTAAGTAATAATGTAAGTTGTATGTTTTTGTTTAATTGATTGTGTGTGCGTTTGTTTGTTTGTTTGTTTGGACTAAACATGCTTCGACGAGGCGAAGCGGGCCTGAAGGACGGATGCGCGCAAGTGTCCAGTGTCCTTGGCAGTGCTCTCAGCCAGGTGCGCATCCGTTGTAGCGTAGAACCTGTCCCAAACCGGAGGACCGGTATTTTATGGCAGACCCAAGCAGATCCCCGACTAGTGGGTAAAACAGATCACAATGTTGGTGGGGTGGCATGTATCCTCGGGCTAACCAATTCCCACAATCAATCTCCCTAACTGCCAAGAAACGTAGCGCCCAGGGATCAATGGTGCCCCCCCACTAGGGTAGAAACAAGCCTAGTGTCCTCCCAAGCAGTGCTCGTCAAAATTGTGACTGAGATACTCTTCGGGCAATGTGCCTTTGGCGAAGCCATGAAACAACCATCTTGGCAGTAGATCACAGACCATCGCACTAAATAAGGACAGAGACCTAGACCACGCGCATGCAATGGGTAGGGGTCGTACCAGAGTCGGGGGAAGTACTGACGTATTATCATCATATGTTTAACAGAACAGGCACGACATGTCGACAGATCAAGATGGGTATGGTGGCGTACCTGGGTGCTGTGTAGACCCTGCATGTGGGTACCATCATCAAACTTGTATATGTCGCAAATGGCACGTCAAACATACATTCAAACAATGTAACCTAGACCGTTTAAACAAGATGGGTATGGTGGCAAACCTAGGTGTTGAGCATGTCACAAGCATCATACTTTGTACGTCACATGAATCACGCAAAGCACACACCTAAACAACACAAATTAGACAGTTAAAAAGTGAATCCAAGGGTGCGACGAACAAAACGCCAACCTGTGTGGAGCCTGTGCACGCCCCACAGACGAACTCCCTTTGGCGAGGGGACGGTGAACAGCGCGTGTGAAGTGGTGTGTTTGAGGAGGGTACAGAGTACAACCAAGGCTATTATCATGAGAAGGAGCACAAAGACTATTATTTGTGAAGTGCCAAGCTTGTGGATCTAACTCTGAAGTGCTGATTCGTCCGAGTAATTCGGATGTTTCGGCCCAACTTTGAAAGAGATCTGGTGGAAGCAGAGTCATGTGAAAAAATATATGATTGAGGCACCTAAGTTGCTCAGCCCTCATTAAGTTTTCTTTCTTTCTTTCTTTCTTGGGTTTCGAAGACCAAACCTCAACACTGGACTAAGCGAATGGCGAGCACTCGATTAGACACGTAGGACCCAAGAACCTGTCCCGGACCGGAGGACTGGAGCATTACCTAGTGTATGGCAGACCCAAGCAGATCCCCATTAAGTGGGTAAAACAGATCACAATGTTGGTGGGCTGGCATGTATCCTCGGGCTAACTAATTTCACAATCAATCTCCCCAACTACCAAGAAACGTAGTGCCCAGGGATCAATGCTGCCCCCCCGCTAGGGTAGGAAAGGCACCAAATAAGCCTAGTGTCCTCCCAAGCAGTGCTCGTCAAAATGGTGACTGAGATACTCTTCGGGCAATGCGCCTTTGGCGAACCATGAAACAACCGTCTTGGCAGCAGATCACAAATCAGTGCACTAAAAAGAAATTGAGACCTAGACCACGCACATGCAATGGGTAGGGGTCGTACCAGAGTCGGGGGAAGTACTGACGTATTATCATCATATGTTTAATAGCACAGGCACGACATGTCGACAGATCAAGATGGGTATGGTGGCGTACCTGGGTGCTGATCATCATATGTTGAACAAAACAGACACGACATGTCAAAAGGTGAATTTGGGTATACTCACATAAATGAACTTGGCAGACACAGCATGCGCGCCCGGGTAGGTGCGATAAGTCGGATATCACAAAATGATCCATGGACAATCACAAACTGACCACATCGCCCCGCGCACTCCTCACGATGAGATGAGCTCAGGACCTACGGCCAGTGGAGTGAAGGTGCCGACATGTGGTACCTCCTGGGCGTGTGCGTACAACCAAAATGCTCGAGTCCTAAACAAAAATTCACAACCTTCGAAGTGGTATCGTCATCATACTTTTATGTGTGTGTGTTGCTTTGTTTTATTAAACCAATGTTGGGGAATCTTTATGTACGGTCCAGGGGCTTCATCGTGAGCAAGCCAAGGGAGACACAACCACGATCCAAGATCGCCGACATTCCAACCTCACCCTGTCCCCCCTTAGATAACCTGGGGTGTCCGGATCCTCACCCTCCACCTTGACTACGTCGCTGGCTACACCGGTCCCCTCCTCTTGCTCTTCGAACGGACCCACAACTACTACGTTGACAACCAGGGGCTTGTACCCTGGCGGCTCCGTCGTCTGGGCAGGTCCAAAGTTCGATCAGCCTCATAGGTGAAGGTCCTGAGTGATGTTAAGATTTCTTGAGATCCAAGGTCCCAATTGTCGTGAAACCCTCCACCACCCATTACCCAAAGCAACACTTGTTTGTAAAAAAAAAGAAAGAAGGAAAAACATGAAGGAGAAGGCGCACCTGCACCAGAGAAACCAAGTCTTTCCCATTTCCATTATGGAAACACTACTGAACTTGGTGTTGCTGGCCAGTTTGTGACGAGTTTAGACTCATCTGGGAGTGTGAGGCCTGCGTGTTTCAAACCAGGCCTACCAATTTACACACACCTGTCACATGAACACGACAATCCACACGCTCACGACAATTGCAATCATCATAGAATTGTCAGGGACAGGGGCAGGCAGGTGATACAAAAGATGTGGAGGGTGGAACAAGAACACGACGTCATCGGAATATTCTATTACACGCGGGGTTGGCAACAGGAGGGGACGGCGGAAAACACGAGTGGTGAGCCCAGTTATGGGCCAGGTTGGTTGTCCAGGCTGGGAGCCAGACTGTCTAAAACCTGCAGGAACGTGGCTGGGAGTTAGCGCTCGCATGTATAATGATTCGAATTCACTTGGAGACAGGGCCAAGGAGGGTCGTGGAAGCGAAGGCAGGCACGCGGGAACAGGGGAGGGAATTAGCGCTCGCAAACATGTGGCAAATTCACATGCAGACAGGGCCGAGGATGGATGCAGAAGCGATCGCAGGCACAGCGCAAATTCATTGTGAAAGGATTGATTCCGGCATGACGGTGGAGGCCAGCATTGTCGTCGCATATGCTGCAGGTTGCGGTGATGGTGTGTCTCTCAGTACAGGAGTGAAGGGTTCAACCGAGGTTGGAAATTGATAAGAATCATCAAGAAACGAAAGGCCAGAGTGTACAGCAAGCGTAGTCACAACTTTTTGGTTTTTGGTTTGTGATGCCGCCACACATCTAGCAACTCTTTCTTTCCTTCTTTCTTGGGTTTCGCAGACCCAACCTACTCACTGGACTAAGCGGATGGCGAGCACCCGATTAGTCACGTAGGACCCAAGAACCTGTCCCGGACCGGAGGACCGGAGCATTACCTAGTTAATGGTAGACCCGTAGACCCAGTCAGATCCCCAACCTAGTGGGTAAAACAGATCACAATGTTGGTGGGCTGGCATGTATCCTCGGGCTAACTAATTTCACAATCAATCTCCCTAACTACTAAGAAACGTAGCGCCCAGGGATCAATGGTGCCCCCCCACTAGGGTAGGAAAGGCATCAAATGAGCCTAGTGTGCTCCCAAGCAGTGCTCGTCAAAATTGTGACTGAGATACTCTTAGGGCAATGCACCTTTAGCAAAAGCCATCAAATAACCGTCTTGGCAGCAGATCACAGACCAGCGCACTAAAAAAAGACAGAGACCTGGACCACGCGCATACAATGGGTAGGGATTGTACCAGAGTCGGGAGAAGTACTGACGCAATATCATCATATGTTTAACAGAACAGACGACATGTTGACAGATCAAAATGGGTATGATGGCTTACCTGGGTGCTGATCATCATATGTTTAACACAACAGACACGAACTGTGTACAGGTCAATTTGGGTATGGTGGCGTACCTGGGTGCTATGTAGACCCTGTATGTGGGCACCAGATATTGTCATCATATTTTTACGTGTCACAAGTATCACGTCAAACATATATCAAAACAATGCAACCTAGACCGTTTGAAGAGTGGATCGAAAAGGGACACCAACGAGACGCCAACCTGTGTGGTGCCTATGCACGCCCCACAAACGAACGCTCTTTGGTGAGGGGAAGAGGGGGGTACAACCAAGGACGCCGAGGCTCCTTTGTATACTTTGCCAAGGCGTGTGGGGGTTGAGTGGATGTGGGGGGTCGCTCTATCCTTAGCGGCTGTTGGGGTGAGGCCCATCGACACGCCCGGGACAGGCTGTTTACAGCCAAAACAGAAATGGCTATGGGGTACAAGGGGTGGGTGGGGATGATGTGGGAGTGAAGGTGTGAGATGTTGGCGGGTCATGGTGCAGGCAGGGATGACACGAAGACAAACAAAGTCGGCGCTTCCGCGCGCCAATCATCGGTTTTGCCGCCGCGCTCCGAGGGAGGGAGTTCCCCTCCCTAAGTCTTCAACATGGTGCAGGTAGCGGACAAACAGATTCGGCGCTGCCGCGCGCCAATCGTAGGTTTCGCCGCCCCGCGCGCATTATGATCGAGGGTCGGAGTCCCAACCAAATGGACTTCAACCGGGGTGTTGCTCTGTAGCACAGGTTGGCAACCGCTGCCTGTGTGTGTGTGTGTGTGTTGCTTTGTTTTGTTGACCCGATATTGGGGAATCTAACGGTCCGGGGTGTGTTGCTTTGTTTTATTGACCCGAGGGTGAGGAAGATTAGAAACGAGGCCTCCAGTTGCCCTGGGATCTTCTCCAGAACTCT
>Ga0105054_10011700_pt1 | contig 10873 bp, 10 predicted proteins | sample BON02_FD_78091 | JGI IMG/M metagenome (GOLD analysis project Ga0105054, IMG submission 78091) | Freshwater microbial communities from Lake Bonney liftoff mats and glacier meltwater in Antarctica - BON-02 (megahit assembly) | ecosystem: Environmental > Aquatic > Freshwater > Ice > Glacier... | reverse complement strand
TGCGCAACAGCATTATCAGCTGCTTTACTGGCCATCCTAGTTTGACCTAAAAATTTTGGTTTGAAATCCTCAACGGCAATTAGTTGATTACCGGCAACAACTTTTCGGGCCCATTGCCGAGCAACATGCTGCCGTTGGCGAGCAGCTTTTTTGTGCAATTTCGCGGTTTGCTTTTTCGCTGTTTTATAGCCGTTCGAGGAGAGCTGGCCCGGCTTGGGTTTCCGGCGCGCCATTCGTCGCTGATATTTAGCAAGCTGCTCAGCGGAAGCTTTAGCAAACTGCGGCGACTCGAAATCATATTCAGAATCGGAAGCGGTAGCGATCACGGAAACGCCCCAGTCAATCCCAACTGCGCCATCAGTCTCAAGCAGCGGCTGGTCAGTGACACGAACCACAAAGGATGCATACCAATCCCCTAGCGAATCTTGGTAAATACGCAGCGAACTCGTGCGTTGCTGGCGGATAGTACAGTATTGCAGAGCAATCTTGGTAGCGCTCAAATTAACGGCCCGGTCTATATCGGGCCAGGGACGGAGATTCAGTCCGGAGTGATGATTTCAGGTCCAGCTTGGATTGGAGCTAATTGCTCAATTCGACATGGAGCGCAAGTACGCCCAGGGACCATCTTAGGGGATGGTTGCGTGATCGGTCATGTAGCAGAAGTTAAAGCCTCTATCTGTCAGTAAGGCTGCAAACTTCAAAGCGGCGTGTTTGTAGGAAACTCTATTTTGGGACGAGGAGTGAGAATTGGGTCAGGGGCCATTGTCGCCAATCGACGTTTCGATCAAGATACAATTCGGCTCGGATCAAGCAAAATAGGAGTATCATCCGGATCTGAATTCGCTGGAGCGATTATTGGAGATTACTGCCGACTGGGAGCAAATGCTGTTTCGAATCCTGGCACATTAATAGGTCCTTTTACATGGATCAACGCTTTAGTTAATTGCTATGGCTTTATACCTCGCGCCAAAATGGTCTCGGCCATATCAGAGCTTGCTATGACTGATAAATCAGCGATCCCCCTGCAAAGCGGGGATCGCTGCTACGAAAAGACCTAGCTCCTAATAATTTTTAAAAAGATAAGGAAGAGCTAATTGCTGGCTAGTCCAGGAAGAGCTAATTGTGAGATTGGCTCAGGAGTTAAGGTTTATCCTTGGCTCTGCTCGCTTCGCAATTCTTCAAGATATTCTTCGAATGTCTCTCAAGTCGCTCCTAAGCTAGCTAATATATTGGCCGACAAATAGGGCAATAGCTGGAAATTTTAGGACAGGCGTTTAAGATAAGTGTATAAGTGATCGTCCTTGAATGGGGCAAAGGAGCTAATGAAATGGGTAAAGGTAAAAATGATCCTAATTGTAAGCAAGGTGCGGAAATGAATTCTATGCTGGGATTCGCGGATGCTCAGACCACAGTCAAGGTTAAGACCAAAAAGATCACTAAGAAGGCTAGGGCTAAGGCTCTTCATCTCGAAGCAGGCCGCGCTGCTCAGGCTGAGAAAGTTCTTCAGCAGCGTCACTTCAAGAAGCATGGTGTTGAAACAGTTGTTATAGTTGACCGCTATCGAGTTGTCAATAATCATGGTAACGATATTTACCCGTCACCAGGGGGCGGCCAGACCGGATTTTCGCTTGATGAAGCCAATCGCCTCAGCAACGGCTTGTTTTCTAACAGCTTTGTGGTTTTGATTGAGCAGCCAGTTGCTGACGAGCAGGAAAGTAGCTAGTAGTAGTTCGCTGAGCGAGCTGGGTGTGTTTTCTCTTTTGCTTGTCTGGTACATGACTGGAATGACGACGAGTAGCTAGCATGAGCAGCATGACTAGCTAATATTCACTAAATTGCCCTTATTCACAGCACTTGTGAATATATCCTGCTTAGTAAATATAGGCAAGGTCCTATGAGGCGATGTCCCTAGCTAAGCTAGCCCAGAAAGCAGCCCTAACACTGGGAGCTATTAATAGACATCTTTTCACCGACTGCTGGCCAATATGGTCGTCAGGAAGTTTGCTGAGATCCAAGCAGATCATCAAGTCGCTGCTGAGCGATCCAAGCGGCCCGCCATAAACTTGGGGCATAACCCAGAGCGCGGCCTGCTGCGGAGTGCACAACCCATCTGTGATTATTACGAGAACGCTGAGCTGTCATCTCTCCCGCTAACTGATAATAACCGTCATTAGTGGGCCGATAATGAGGTTTCTTAGAAGGGCTAATGGCTTCTGGCATTTGCAAAGCTAATCTGGTGGCTTGCAGAGCATCTCGTCTAGTCCGGAAAGAAGCATTGTCCAAACGGTTCGCTTTTAGCCACTGGTCCGCTTCGGAATTGACGGGCAGCACATGCCAATAAGCTCTGATTTTAATCAATCGCAGTGGGTAATCGTCTATCCACCAGGCGCTAAGCACAGCATGAAGAGTTAGAATATCCATAGCTGATATTTATGATGTCTGACCAGAAATGGCTGATGATTAGTTCATGGCAAATCTGTCTCTAAAACTTGGCTCTGACTTAGCATTTGTAATGCTGCCAGTTTAACGGTTAACTATGGCTGGCTGCAATAGAAAGGTATGAACCTCCCCTAAACACAAAGGACTAAGGGGAAAGTCATAGCAGCAGGCTGCCCGCTCCTTTGGATATTTTATCGAGAGTGCCTAGCTTTTGCAGCTGGCCTCAGCAGCTCGCTCTGCAACTGGTCGAGACTCAACTCTTTCTAGAAGTGAAAGCTAGTCTGGTTGTGATCTGATACACCAGTCTGCTAAACTAATGGTATGAGCGGAAGATCTTTCTATAACATAGTCTTTGGCTTCCATGGCTGGCGTTATTGTTTGCTCTCTTCAGCTGCCATAATCCGCCGGGCATTATCGTTCGCTGTAATCGCTCTGATCAGCGTGCTTGGAATATTAGCTTTAGCCCCGGCCTCAGCCCAGGCTGTTGCCAGCGAAACGGACTACATCGTTCTCTATAAGAGCGGCATTAATCTGACACAGAAAGTGCAGTCCGAAAAAGCTCGCGGTAATCATCTTCAGGATGTTTTTCGCAATGCCGTGAACGGTTTTGTTGCGCCATTAGATGCAGTCGACGTGGAGCGCCTGCGAGAGCGCAGCGACATTCTATTAGTCGAGAAGGACAAGCCAGTTAAAGCACTTGCTCCTGGACCCCGTAGTAGTCCTGCTGCTTCATGGGGATTAGACCGAATCGACCAGCGGACATTGCCACTCGATAATCAGATTTCAACTAGCCAGAACGGCTTTGGTATCACTGCTTATATTATTGACAGTGGGATCCGAGCTGACCACAGCCAATTTGGCGGGCGCGCAACAGTTGGTTTTGACGCGATCGGCGATGGTCAGAATGGCAATGATTGCAATGGCCACGGGACGCATGTTGCCGGTACTACCGGTGGCGCAGATTATGGAGTTGCGCCGCAAGTCTCACTGATCGCAGTTCGCGTTCTTGATTGTGATGGTAATGGACTGACTTCCGGCGCGATCGCTGGTATTGACTGGGCAACAGCAAATCATGTCACTGGCGTTCCGGCTGTTGCTAATATGAGCCTCGGTGGCGACTACTCAGCGGCGCTTAATATGGCGTACAGAGTGCAATCAGCGATGGGATTAGTTTTGTTGTAGCTGCTGGTAATGAGAATGCTGATGCTTGCCAATCCTCGCCGGCTTCCGCGCCAAATGCGATTACGGTCGGCTCAACTACTTCAACTGATGCCCGTTCCTCATTCTCTAATTGGGGCAGCTGCCTTGACATTTTTGCTCCCGGCAGCAGCATTATTTCAGCCTGGAACAATTCATCAACAGCGACTGCTGTCAGCTCCGGCACTTCGATGGCTGCTCCTCATCTGGCCGGTGCAGCAGCATTAATCCTTTCCGGCAGTCCGAGCAGGACACCGGCACAAATTGCCACTGCTCTAATCAATGCATCAACGACTAATATCGTTACTGATCCTGGAGTTGGTTCAGCTAACCGATTATTGTTTACCGGCCCTGCAGTGTATGTCCTATCATTATCAAAATCCGGATCTGGTAGCGGATCAATTATTTCATCACCAGCTGATATTGATTGTGGTTCAGATTGCTCAGAATCATTAGCGGATGGGACATCAGTTACTTTAACGGCAACACCGACTTTCGGTTCATCGTTTACTGGATGGAGTGGAGCTGGCTGTTCAGGAACATCAACTTGCACTTTGACCATTAATTCTGCGCAGACCGTCAATGCAGAATTTGCTGCTTTACCACCTGTTCCTGCTAACGACAATTTCGCTAATGCAGTCACATTGAATTCGCCTACGGCAGTGACTGGCACAACAGTTAATGCGACGCATGAAAGCGGCGAGCCTGATCATGCCAGCCTTGGATCTGCCGCATCAATTTGGTATAAATGGACAGCTCCAGCTGACGGCATATTAACACTTAGCACTCAAGGCAGCAGCTATGACACACTGCTGGCTGCTTACACTGGTAGTAGTGTGTCTGGCTTGACGCAGCGTGCCAGCAACGATGATTCAGCTGTCATCTCCGGCACTTTATGGAGCCAGGTCAGTTTCAGAGTTAGTGCAGGAGCCGCCTACCGGATCGCTGTTGACGGCTATCGCGGAGCTGCCGGCACAACTAATCTCACAGCAAGATTTGTTAAGTTTCCATCGAATCTTTTCGCAATTAGCTCAATGAAAGTTAGCAGAGACGCTTTACTAACAACAGTTTGGGTTCCCGGACCTGGACAGTTAGCTCAGCGCATTACACGTAATTCAAACAGTTCCATAATCGTTTGCAAAACGAGCAGGAAAATGATAAAATCAGGGAGAGCAAAGCTGACTCGCAAGTTCAGCTCCAGAACGCATGCCACGCTCAGCAGACGATCATTAAGGATTAACATCAGGACATCGTTCACACCAACTGGCGGATTAAAAGCCAGTAAACTGAAAACCATTAAATTATCGCGCCGATATTAAACTCAGACAAGCATTCACTAGACTAGACTTTCTTTGAAGCCACCCAAAGCTACAAAATTACTTTTATTCCGCTAACATCCATCTGACACGTAGCTCTGGTTTTTGTTAATATTTCTCAACGGCCGATCAGGATTTAAGCAGCTTCTGGGATACACTCAGGATTAGATTGTGCTATGATGGTAATTAGCGATGACTTACTGCTTACGATACTCAATAACAGCCACACTAGCTGGCGCGCTATTGTTAACTGCGGCTCTACCAGTTACCGCCAGCGCATCCAATAAGCCGCTGCTGGCTATTGGTGAGCAGCAACCCAGCACACTGCGCGGCCCGCTGCCAGGGACTTTAAGTCCATTGTTCGCTAAAACAACCATTAAGCAAATCAGGATCACAGTTGCCTGGGATGCCAGTAAAACAGCAGCATCCTCAGCTGCTCTAACACAGCAGATGACAAGCTTCCATCAGCTGGGCTTGGAGCCACTAGTGGTCTTCGGAAAATCTTGGAGCCAAATTGGCCCAGGTCCGCTAATGAGCACCGCTCAGTACTCGAAAATGTTTCGTGATTTCCATCAGCGTTTTCCATGGGTGACACAGTTTGCTTCCTGGAATGAAGTCAATGCTTTTAATCAGCCAACTCATGCTTCACCTCGACGAGTGGCTCAATATTATAAGATCATTCGTCAGCAATGTCCTCAATGTAAAACGCTAGTGGCAACGCTACTTGATAGCAGCCAGCCAGTGCAATATGTCAAGCAATTGCAGCGCTATACTGGCAATAGCAAAAATCTGATTTGGGGCTTGCATAATTACAGTGATGTCAGGTTGCGCAAAGATAAGGCCACCCGCCAGGTTCTGGCGGGTGTCAAAGGGCCAGTTTGGCTAACTGAAACAGGTGCGCTAGCTCACTATCGCGGTCCTAATAAAGTATTGCAGCGAAGGCCAATGTCTGAAGCTAAGCAAGCTAAATCAGTTAAATATTTACTGGGGCCAATGCTGAAGCATAATCCGCGCCTGCGCCGCGTTTATGTCTATCAATGGCAGGGAGTTGCTAACGGCTGGGATAGTGGCCTGCTGCGGCCGAATGGCAAGCCGCGCCCGGCTTTAACGGCTGTCATGCAAGCCTTATCCGCTAAGCGCGTCACTACTCGCTAAGGAATGCCCATTTAATTCAGGGGCAGGAGCTTGCTTCTGAAACGACACCACTCCCAACTACTGTAACATTTTTCCAGTACATTCTAGTTCGTCCGAAACTAAGCCCAGCTACCAAGATCAGACATCAGTGATACTGGCGGGCAGTCAGTTGAGCTCTAGCCAGTTGGTGGGGCTTGCGGAGCTTGCGGGGCTTGCGGGGCGCTTGGCGGAGCCTTATAATTGTTGCAATCAGCGACAATGTATCCTACTTGGCATTCAGTTAGTTTCTTCCAGCGTTCTTGATAAGATTTACCGAAAGCAGCTAATGCCCGCTGGGCTTTGTCAGCGATCACAGTTTGTTTAATTTGGCTTGTCTTTTTGATTTCAGCTTCACTCTGAGATGTTTTTGCTGTCTGCTTAGTTACTTCGAAAACATAATAGCCGAGAGCGGTCTTAACTGGACCTTGGATTTGATTAAGCTTAGCACTAAAAATTGCTTGATCTAAGCTATCTTCCTGTGAGCCTTGTTTAACTGATGGTAATTTACCGCCGGCCTTTTTTGAAATATCATCAGTTGAATATTTTTTAACAACTGATGAGAATGAAGCGCCGCTAGTTAACATTGCTTTAGCTTTATTAGCTTCAGCTTCTGTCTTGGTCACAATCACTTTAAGATCACGGGTGGCTGGCTGGTTAAACTGATCCTGATTTTTCTTATAATAGGCAGAAATATCAGCAGAGCTAACATTTGTTGAGACTTTCTGCACTTTCTGAGTGATTTTTTGTTCAAGCATTTGTGAGCGCTGACGGAATAGCAAGTCAGCTTCTGTTTGACCTGATGCTTTCAAGAATTCAGCGTACTGTTTGGATTTCGGAAATGCTTGCTGGCGAGCTTTATTAAATTCAGTTTGAACTTTAGCGTCAGAAATCTCAATTCCTTGCTCTGAGGCTTCAAGATCGATCCATTGTGAGCGGATCAGCAAAGTCATTACTTGATCTTTAAGTTGCGTGAACTGTTGCACACACTGCAATTTAAACTGTGCATCGCTCGGAGCTGGCTGACCTTTAACAGGTTTGGGTGCGAGAGCTTTTTTAGCAGCAATGCATTCAATGTAATTCGGCGGGAGAGGGACAATACCTGGTTTAGCTTTCGGATCTTGAGCAGCACGGGCAGCAATCGTCACCCAATGATTAAAAGTTGTTTTTGAAATAGTGGTCCCATCAATCTTAGCGACATCCTTTTTTGAAATACTACCGCCGGATGACAAAACAAAAACTAAAATGATTGCAATGCCTAATATTAGCAGCAGCGCAAGTTTAGTTACTGGGCGCAATACAAATTCTTTAATGATCTTTTTTGAAGGCATTCAATCATCATACATCATCAGCGGGCCGTTCGCCTTGCCATCTGGTATAATCTTCGCTAATCCCTCAGCTCGGCTCGCTTCATCTCTTCAGGAGTTAGCTTCGCTAATCCCTCAGAGCCTCAGCTCGGGCTCCACATCCCACCCTTAGAAGGGTGGGCTTTCCTAGCCCCAAACTCCAATTGCTGTAATGCAGTCGGCTTTGCTTGTCTTTTCCGGGAGGAGATGGAGCTTCAGATGAAGTTTTTAACCTAAAAAAAGAATAATTTTCTGATATGGCGTGCCTTTGATATATAATTAAATAGTGTTTAAAAAGATTAGCTTAATGATAATCGTTTTCTTGATGGTCGGCGTTAATACTGCTGCCGCTAAGAGTAGCGTTGTTGCCAATAATAGTGCTGTTAATTATATTGTTGTTTATAAGCCGAGCGTTAATGTTTCGGAAAAAGCTAAAGCTCTGACAAGTAAAGGCCAGCACGTTAAGCGAACTTTTCGCAGTGCATTCAATGGTTTACTGGTTTCTTTAACGGCTATTGAAGCAGAAAATTTAGCTAAAAATAATGATGTTGTAATGCTTGAAAAAGATGCGCCAGTTACTATATCTGCCGCCGGAGCCGTCAGCAGAAGCGCTTTATCATGGGGCTTGGATCGTCTTGATCAGCGCTTACTGCCTTTAAATAACAGAATTTCAACTAGTCAGAATGGTTTTGGAATTAAAACTTATGTAGTAGATACTGGAATACGATTTGATCACACTGAATTTAGTGGCCGTGCCCAGCCGGGCTTTGATGTGATAGGTGATGGACAGAACGGCTCTGATTGTAACGGACATGGGACGCATGTCGCGGGAACCGTCGGTGGCACTAATTATGGTGTGGCTCCGCAAGTTTCATTAGTGGCAGTCCGAGTTCTAAATTGTTCAGGTTCTGGAACTATTTCGGGCGTCATAGCTGGTTTGAATTGGGTGATAGAAAATCATCTGGCTGGGCAGCCAGCAGTAGCTAACATTAGTTTAGGTGGTTCATACTCAGCGGCTTTAAATACCGCGACAGCTAATACGGTAGCTGACGGAGTTAGTGTGGCAGTGGCCGCCGGAAATTCAAATGCTAATGCTTGCAATTACTCTCCAGCATCCGCTCCTAGCGCCATTACAGTGGGGGCTACTGCTAATACTGACTGGCGAGCATCCTACTCTAATTATGGTAGTTGCCTGGATCTGTTCGCTCCTGGAAGCAGCATTAAATCAGCTTGGAATTCTTCCTCTTCGGCTTTGGGCACTATTTCTGGAACTTCCATGGCCGCCCCGCATGTGGCCGGAGTGGCAGCCCTGATTCTGTCAGGGAATCCAGCTAGCACACCAGCTCAAGTAGCTGCTTTATTAAGTAGCTCAGCTACTTTAAATGTGGTTAAAAGCGCCGGAGCAAGATCGCCTAATCGCCTGTTATTTACTAATTAATTAGCGAAGCCGAATTGAGACTCTGAAGCGCTGGCTCGGAAGCTTCTACTCTTTTAATCTGACCGAATGTCGGCGCAAGCCCCTTCCTTTAGGTGAGCTGAAGCTCTGAAGAGTTGGCTTTAGCCGACCTCTGAGGAGATGAAGCGAGTGGGGTCAAGACGATCAACGCTGGCACTAAATACACCTCCCAAGTTACAGGCCGAGCAAGTGTTTTCTTTGGCAATAAGCACTTTTCTAACCATAAAACAAGTATAATATAAGCATGTTAGTAATGTGCGCTTATCAGCATAAATTCTTGTTCACTGCTCAACAAGATCAGCAAGCCGCTCAGTTTGCTGGCTGCGCTAGACTGATTTATAACACTGGATTGCAGCAGCGAATGATTGGCTATCAGATCTTTAAGCGCGGATTGAGCTATAAGCAGCAAACTTATTTTCTGAAAGAAGCCAAAGCAGCTGAAGGCTATCAATTTCTGCAAGAAGCTCCGGCGCACATTCTGCAACAAACCCTATTGGACTTAGATCAAGCTTACCAAAATTATTTCGCTGGGCGAACCAAATTTCCTACTTTTAAAAAACGTGGCCAACATGATTCTTTTCGCTATCCGGATCCGAAGCAAATTGGCGCGCATCACCCTGGTCGGCAAAACCAAGTTCGCTTACCTAAATTAGGATGGATCAAAATTCAGAATTGTTATCCGCGCCTGGGAACTAACTTATTTGAAGGACAACTAAAATTCGTGACAGTGACCCGCAAAGCTGACGGATGGTACGCCAGTTTCACTTGCCAAGTAGAAATCAAGAACCCGGTCGCTCCGACGGGCCAGCCGATCGGCTTGGACTTAGGAGTAGTTAATTCAGTTGCCACTTCCGAAGGCGAACTAATGCATTTGCCAATCGCAACTGCTCGAGAAAAAGAGAAACTAGTTATTTTGCAGCAACGAGTCAGCAGTAAAGAATTACGTTCCAGGAACCGAGCTAAAGCTCAGCGACGTTTGAAATATTATCAGCAAAAAGTTGGTCGCCGTAAAAAAGATGCCCAACATAAACTAACAACTCAATTAGCCAAAAATCATTCCAGAATAGTAGTTGAAAAACTTAACGTTAAAAAGATGACTAAAGCTAAAGGAGCCCAGAAGAAAAACTTGAATAGTGCTATTTTGCAGCAATCCTGGGGCGAGCTAATTCGTCAACTGGAATACAAAACAGCATGGCATGGCAGCCAACTAATCAAAATTAATCCAGCATTCACTAGTCAGAAATGCAATGCTTGCAGCAATATCAGTCAACAAAATCGCAAAAACCAAGCTTTTTTTGTTTGCCAATGCTGCGGGCATCAGGATCACGCCGACATTAATGCCGCAAAGAACATTTTGGCTCATTTCAGCTCTTCAAGAGTTGGATTACGCCAATCTTTCAAAACTTCAACTCGGACCGGCGGGACGCCGGATCCTTCCTTTTCGGAGGAAAACGCCTGGACAGTTATTCCAGGAAGAACTAATTGTAAAATTAGTTCAGGCACTAAGATCGTTTGTTCTTAGTCCGAAACCCCGTCCTTTAGGGCGGGGAGGTTCATAAGATCCTTCTTTAATCTGATAAGATGAGGCACTGGTTGCTAGATTTACTAGCTGGCTTAGTGCTCCTGAGAAATCAGATTAGCTAGGTTAGCTAAAGCAAGCAGGCATCTCATCTAAGCTGATCTCAGCTGGATCCGGAAACGAAGTCCTGCTAGTTTACGGTAGCTTCCGTATTCAAAGTCAGCAGTCTGATCTCAACTTAAACTTCCTTGCTTAGGCGATTAAGCTGTCAGCGCTTTCATCGTTCAGCTTATTAAGAGAATGGGACACTCCTAAGGTTAATGCTGCAGTTTGTTTAGCCAAGTTCAAATAATGTTCTGAGTCCTCTATCAGCAGCACGGATTCATTCTCAGTTATGTATTTCAGAATATGCTGTTCTTTGTCTGCTCGT
>Ga0105054_10011698_pt1 | contig 10875 bp, 8 predicted proteins | sample BON02_FD_78091 | JGI IMG/M metagenome (GOLD analysis project Ga0105054, IMG submission 78091) | Freshwater microbial communities from Lake Bonney liftoff mats and glacier meltwater in Antarctica - BON-02 (megahit assembly) | ecosystem: Environmental > Aquatic > Freshwater > Ice > Glacier... | reverse complement strand
TTTACCTACAGATGGCGCCGTTGCCGCAGAACTTTTTGTGATGAATGGTTACACTTATCTGGCCCTGTCAAACATGGAAAAGTTGGCGCAGGCGACTAGTGCCTCGACAGTGAAGACTGCCATATACCTTTGGCAACATGCTGCAAAATGGGTTGGTGGCCTCACTTTCACGAGCGTTTACACGCCTAGTGCGTTTTTTGTACAAAGAAGTATTAGTGACACTAACAATGTCAGTGAGGAGCCAAACGTTTTCACTGTTAAGCTGCAGCCTGATAGGTCACTTCCTGCTGGAACAATGATTACAATTTCTGGTCTTGTGGGTTCCAAATCGTTTCTGCCTACGCTTGCACTCCAGGGAGCGTCCGCAGGTGTCTTTGGAAATATTGCACAGTGGGATGCGGTAATTGGCAGGCTGACTCTCATGGCACATTCTAAAGTGCCAACAGAGCTGATCTCCTTCGGGTTCGAACTGCAGAATGGCATTGAGTTGCAGGGGACCATTCGCCCAGTTATTAATGCCACTGGGGCCGTGCGCATTCCGCGAGCAAGTATGAACGGCAATGTGATGGGCGTACTGAGTCATCCTGCACCGGGATTCAAGACTGTGGTAGCTGCTGAAAGCTCGAAGGTGCAGAGTTCGTTGTTCAACAACATTACGCTTACAATCCGTTCGACAGTCCATATTCCAAGTACAATGGTAATTAACGTTACGAATCTCAATGCACATAGCAAGGATGGACCAATGGAAATAACAGGTAGAGACAGTAATTCTATTAAGTCAACAGTGTTCTTGTATGCCGCCACCGGAAATTGGAGCCAAGACCAGATGTCGTTGGTCTTTGACCTGTCTGGTAATGGTATCCCCGCTTTTACAGACTTCAGTTTTGCTTTTCTACTGCGTAATAACGATGCTGCACAGGCACCCGTGTTTCCTGTCGTCCACGTTCAGCTGCGAAATGGGACTGCATACATACCCGCAGGAGCAAGCACAAGATCAATTTTGTCTTGCTCCCAGACCCCAGCGTTCGTACTTGCAGAGCTCTCTGACTCGAACAAGGTGCTGGGGGCTGCTAACAACATCACAGTCAGATTGCAGCCGAACCTGGGGCTGCTTGGAGGCACCAGGATCACGATTGTTGGTCTCGAAGGCTCAGCGACAATGGATGGTCTAATCAAAATTTGGTCCAAGGATCGTCTTTTCGTCGACGGCAGGGGCTCATTTGCTGCCCGGGACCGTGGCAAGATGGTGGTGGAAACCCTGCCGAAATGCAAGGCCCTTTGCCCAGACGGGCACTGTCTCGAACACGGAAACGACTGTCGATTTCCGTTTTCCTACAAAGGTGTTGTGCATTATAGCTGCATTTCGCTTGACGGCCTTGACTTTCCTATATGTTCCACGGTCAAGACATTTGATGAGGAAGGGGAGGTGACATACAGGATATCCACTCCCACTTCAAATGCATCAGGAACAAATGCGACTCAAACAAATGCTGGCGGATCCTTCACAAAAATACCGATATATCCAGCCCGAAGGGTGATGGGATGGGCAAATACCACTGGATGGGGCTATTGTCCTTTTATCTGCGGCCCAGTAGTACCTGTGAATGAAGTGACAGAATTCAAGTTCCAGCTAACAAGTGCAACCACGCCACAGACGGCATCCTTGCAGGAAATTTCACTTGTTGACGACGCGAATAGCATCCGTTTCATGCAGGAGATGATAAGCAAGAACGGCATCTTGAATCCGCGTCAAGGTGCTCAGAGTCTATTCCTGCCACCAGGCTTTCATGTGAAAACGTACTCGCCCCTAGTATACCAATCCTTGTCAGAGTTTACAGTGGAGCTTTGGCTCAAATCCGATGGTGGTCTTCGAGCGCCACACGCCCTGGTCCAGGTGGGCGACTTCATGCTAAACGTTACGGCCAAAAGTCAAATCCTCCTGGGTCTGCCTCCTCTTACACTTGGCGGCAGCAGTAGCAATCACAGATTTTCTCAAACAGTGATCAACGGCTCTTGGCATCACATATCTGTGAGCTGGTCTAATGCCACGGGCAATCTAACTCTATACTATAGTGGTGTGCGAAATGATACGATTTCAAATGTGCATGGTGCTCTTCGTCTCAACTCGCCCTTGATTCTAGGATCCACGAAGTCCACAGTTGCGGTACGTGTAACGCAGGTGAGACTATGGAAAAGTGCATACGTTCAAGCATATTACAAATATATGATCGATCCTGCTAGCAACATGAGCGGGGGCTCTCTTCTAGCGTATTACCCTTTCTCTGGCGCCAGCACGTTCCTTGGGCCGGGAGAATCGACCTTCACGACAGCTGGCAGTGACCGTTCATCAAATCAGAACGATCTCAATCTCGGCAGCGCACTGATCGAAACCATTCCTATGAATCAATTGTTCCTCGATGTTTACCAGCTCTAGTCTTGTTTGCATACTCTTTTTTCGAAAGGATGAGGCGACGTCTTTATTAAATCTTGCAATTCTGATTTTTTTATCTACGTTTGTTTTTTGATCACGAGTGGCTGCCGACGCTATGTGGTCGATTGATACCACGTGTTGGAAAAGAATGATGCTTGTGTCGGAGCACTTGCACGCGCTCTCCCCAGGCCAGAAAGGGGCCTTTGAGCCCACGCTGGCTATCATACGTCAGGGCTTTTCGCAAGGAAAGGAACCTGTGCTCGCGTTGCTTGAGCGTCAAGCCCTCAAATTGCTTTGTCATGCCGAAGGTTTCTTCGATGACTCTCATCTCGCCGCTTGCCTTGTGCATGGCCGTAAGTTGTGCCATTGGATCAAAGCGTGCCCAAAATACTGTAGCCCTGAGATTCAGATCCTGTGGTGGGCAATCACATGCACATGAATTGCAAGCACTTTTTTTAAAAGATGAAATTCTTCTTGCAGGTCTTATAATCCATTAGCAGCACTAATGCAAATGAGACTATTGCGTGTCAAAATGTGCATGTGCTTGCTGCGCGCGTGTGAGAGAGTGAACTGAAAAGACAGAGTGGGGACAGGGGAGGTTGGTTGGTGAGTGCGAAGAAGGAGCGAGAACGAGTGACAAAAAGAGCGGGCACGGGCAGCCAAGCGCGCAAGCTAAAGTGTGACTGAGCATGCTCTTTATGTATATGGATGTATATGTTTATGGATATGTGTGTATATATATATATATACATGTATGTATATATATGTGTATATGTATATGTATATATATATATCTATATATATGTATATAAGTATATATATAAATATGTACATTTATATATGTACACGCACATATATATACATATATACATATATTTATACATATATATATATATATATGCACACATATATATGCTGATATATATTTTCATATGTACAATCACATATGTATATATATGTATATATATATATATATACATACACTTATGATGTATATGCTTTAATATAGATCATATGTGCGACCTCGAATTTAGCGTCGCCATCAAACTTGCAATCCGTCAATATCTGCTCACACTCGGCCGTTTTCGTTTTTGAAGCTTTACTTGTTGAACGAAGGTTTTTGCGGCACAAGACCTGTGGTGTTAGGGTGACTTCTATTAGTTGGCTCCATGAAATATCAGATTTCTTCTGCGAACGAGCCCCACACAAATAGGGCCCTGTTACCAAAGATATTTGCCATTGTCTCGAACCTGCAAGTCGGGCAAATACAAGAACGGAATGCTGAAAAATTGGTAGGAATATAAAGATCTGAGGTGGAACCTTAATAGCTAGGGCTCTTTTGTGACCGAAACCTCTTCGTGTAGGGCACATTTGCCAAAACAAGAATAATCTTTGGGATCTTGATTGACACGCGTACTTTGCCAGTGTCATACTTCTTTCGCTTTCAAGACTCCTTGCGTGGTGATCATCTTCGACGAGGCCCCCCGATACCGGGAGGTCCAATCAAAGCCCGGGATCAAGCATCCGAGAATGACAGCATCTCGAGACAGAGCGAGCAGCCAAGCAGAGACGCGAGAGGAGACACGTCCACGAACAAGATCTGCCGTAGCGCGCCAAGGGCGGTCGTGGCTCCAATGATGGTATTGATATACAAAAAAAAATTTACCTGGAGTTTGGTACCTACAAAAAAAAAATTTACCTGGAGTTTGGCTCCAATGATGGTATTGATGTGAATGATAGTCTCTGCTTGAGAAATGAGCTTGTTCTTTCGCCGTTGCAACCGCTGCCCTTCATCCATGGCCATGCTATTGTGCACAAGATCACCAGGATCGCTTTCATTCTCCACTAATGGATCCAACGACGCGGGTGTGACCGTCGTCATTCGTAGTCTCTCCATACAGATGCTCCTGTGTTACATGTACCAAAGAGGTTTAGGCGCTCACAGGTAGGGGTTAGGATATGGTGGCGGTCAAAAGAGCGAGTCAAAGACAGAAATGCGAGCAGCTGCTTGAAGGCGGAGCTTTGCAATCGCAAACAAATTTACATTGGCGTGTACAACAATGCTTGTGCCCTACTAAGGTATGATTCGTTTACGTAACTAGTCTGGATAAATTGATACTAGGTGCCTTCATCTTCTAATAGACCATAATGTATTCCACAATTTAGCGGTCATTCACCTGGCCTCTAGCGCCCACTCCCTGATGGTCTTCTGATGCTCACGCCATCTCTCAAGAGCAATAAAAGCAGCAAAGGCGAACAAGCGCGGTTCGAGGCGGGAAAGCGTTGAAGACGACCAACTTGGAGCCAAAGACTGATACTCATCCAGCAACGACATGTGTGCAACGCCATAAATTTTTGTAATGCACAGATTTAGCAGCTCAAGAGCTCCCGTTGCAGGACGCTTATGCGCGAGTATCAACATGGCGCTTGTAGCACAGTCTAGAACAAAGGCACTTGCTTCCATATCCCCCCAACACGAATCCATCTTGGCGGCATTGTCATCTGCCAAGACTTCTGCGGCCATGTCTGCTCGAGATGCCGATTTCAAAGGGTGTGAAGCAGTGAGTGCTGATCCGGTACCTGGTCTTGAGGGCTGCATAGCAGGCTCCAATGCCATCTTCTCAGGAAAATACGTCTCTTTGACGCTGCTGTGAACAAAAGCAGAAAACGATTGGAAGAGTTGTGCACATCGGAGAAGAGGCATGCGTTCACTGCGTTCCTCGTTCTCATCGTTCTCGCGGTTCTTGTTTCGGGTAGCTTGCAACTTTTTATTCGCAACATGCTCCACAAGCTGTGCAGTTGACCGCAGGTGCATGTATTGCCGCGTGGTCCAAGATGACGCACCGGCCATCGCAAATACGGCAAAATCCTCAAGCATGTCGGTCAGCAGTCTCAAAAAGTCAATATCATGACCTGTGTGCGTGTGTGCGTGCAAGAGAAAGAGAAATAGAAATTGTGTGAGAAAGAGAGAGAAAGACAAAGAAAGAGAGAAAGAGAGAGCGAAAGAGAGAAGGGGGGAAAAAAAGAGCGAGATTGAGGGCGAGAGTGAAACAGAGAGAGAGAGTATATCTTGGTGCGCGCGTGTACAGGAGAGAGTGGGTATGATATGGAGGGTACAAGTGAGGGAGCGGAGAGAGGGAGAGCGTGCGCACGCACGCACGCTGTGTGTGTGTGAGAGAGAGAGAGCGTGTGGGTGTAAGAGAGAAAAAAAGAGGGAGAGAGAGAGTGTGTGTGTGCGTATGTGCTTGAATGAGTGTGTGTGTGTTTGCATGTGTGTGTGTCTGCGTCGGTGTGAGTGTGTGTGCGTGTGTGCTCGCCCACGTGTGCCGGGTGAGAATGGTACACGAGAGAGAGAGCGCGAGCGAATAGCGTGCGCGCGCACGCACGTGTGAAGCACAGACACACAGACCCCACGGTTTAGGCTTGTTGCTTTTTTTCTCTACACCGCCAGCAACCATCTGGAAAAGCAGCAGCGATTTGGAGCTTGTCTCGGGAAGCCATGGCAGACGACTGAAATAAATCATTTCGAGGCACAGCTGGCCAAGAAGGACCATTCGTCTAGGAGAACGTCTGGATCTACCTTTCAACCATTCGAGCATCACCTTCATATACAGCAGCCGCTGCTTGTTATCAGTGAATAGGGCTACATGCGCTGCGTTCCGCACGCCCACACTGGTGAAGTCGAAAACCCCACCAAGCACAAGAATGATACGGCGGTCGAACATTTCAGCACGGAAGCGCGAGAAACGTGCGCTGTCCATCGTCGAATTGCTATTTCGTGCCTTAAGCAATGCGACCATTTCATACTCTGTCAAGCCTGGGCGGGCGATTGCAAAGAAGCGAAGACAGTCGCCGTAAGAGCGGTACTTATCATCTACGTCTTTCAAGAAAGCCTGCATGACATCATTTGGGTCTGTCGATGATAAACTCTTCCGAATAGACAAGGAGGAAGTTTCAAACACAGAGTGTGCGTGAAAGAGCGACCAATCCAAAAGTAGTCGCAAACGTCCTGGTGTCATTTGAATCGTGGGTTTCAAGGATTCTGCCACTAATTCTGCTTGAGTAGAGCTTGAAGTCGTTCGTGCTGGGCCGCCTGACATGGATGCTGCTCGGGAAAACGGTTCTGAGGCTACTTGTGCAGGTGCTGGGTTCAGCAATAGATTAGTAACTGGTTCGCACAATGCATCTTGGCTCTTGCTTGATAGATACGTAGCGATGACAGTTTTGACAGAAGTCAAGAGGCTTTCACTGTTTTCCATGTCGATGGTCGGGTCGCAGAATTTGGAAAGGCGCACGGGAATATCCTCGCTATCGTGTGTGACAATAATAGTCAGGGACCCTTCGTCCTCAGACAAAGTTTGCAAATATTCGTAGTCACCTTTTGCTGGATTCATAAGTCCATCGATTATCCAAATGATGTGGGCTCGTTGTGTGGCGTGGCGAAGCCAATCGCGCAGCTGCAGCTTTAAGGCAGCCAACTGTGGCGCCAACGTTTCGGTTCTCGCAAGCCCAACTGTCTGTAGCTCCATTGCGAATCTGAGCAGCAGCTCGTGCAACGTACGTGTGTTGATCAAATCATGCATAAAATTCACTGATATATACACGTCATGTTGCTCATGCATGCTAGCCTCATCTTTCATGCATGTTGAGGCCTGAACATTCCAGTGTGGCTCTTGAGTATCGAGTCCCTGCCGCAAAAATACCAGCTTGCTGTGGCCAAAGGGATTGTTTGGGCCAGGTGTCTCGCTTCGAAGTCGCTGGATCGCTTGGCACAGCAGGTGGGTCTTGCCAGAGCATGGTGGTCCCTTGAGCAGAACCATGCGACCAGCGAATCGTTTGTCTTGGGGCACCATACATTCAACTAGACTATCCAGGAGATCATTGAAGCCGAAACATTGAGAGCCCAAGTGCCTCTGTACCATTTGCTCATTCATGACATCCGCCCGCTGTAATTCATTGTGCAACATGCTCCTTGGGGCGCCAAATTCCTGCACGAGATTCTGTACATATATATATATTCATGTGTACACGTGCATGCACATGACTCTTGTCAAGATGCCGACAAGCTCAACGTTTGCACATTGCGTGTTGCAGTGTGTTGCATCGTGTTGCAATGTGTGGCAGTGTGTTGCAGTGTGTTGCAGTGTGCTGCAGTGTGCTGCAGTGTGTTGAAGTCGTCGCACAGTTCACGCACACATACAGGCGAGCAGAGACAGGCGAACAGGAATGTGCCGTCATAAAACATACCTTTGCTAGAAACTCAAGACAGAGATCGACAGACTGGGATGGTTCTAGGTACTCCTTGATCATTAGAGGCTTGCACGAGAGAACACGCTGATGCAGTTCCTGTCCTGCTCGTTCTAGCGCTATTTCCGGAGCAATCGTTTCGTCAGCGGCTGGTCTCAAGTGCAGGTGTGCGAGTGTATTTTGTTGCCCTTGTGTTGGCTTGATAGCAGAAAATCGGTTGAGGACAAGGTTGTGTGGCACCCTGTCGGGACTAAGTAAAAAGCCATATGCCATTTGTAATTCAAAGACACTTGCTTGCAGAACATTTGGGTCGGCTTTCAGATGCGGGTTTTTGATAGCGGATACCCACGGATGCATCTCAAAAAGGTTATTTCCATCATCCTTCTGCATCTGCTCTTCTTGTGCACGCGCTTTTGTCTCGTGCATTTTTTCCAGCATTGCAGCATTTGCTGCCATTCGCTGTGCCATGAAGACATCGAGATGCTGGCGAAGCGTTGGGCGGTCACGGACTAAGCGCATCAGGGTGTCCTTGGTGATTTCGAGAACTGAGCAGCCTTGCTCTTTGGCGCGACAAGTTGCACCCGCTGGCTCTCCCGTCAGCAATGACATTTCACCCACCATTCCTCCGGCCTTGATCACAGCAACCTCTATCGTATCTCCTGCGATCAGTACCGAGAGATCGCCGTTGATGACAGTATACATGGCAGTCGAGATGGTGCCGACACGAATTAAATCGGTTTTGGCATCCAACTTTCTCAACAGCGACGACGCAGCAAGACTTCGCAGGTCGGATGAAGCTATATTGGCAAGCAGCGGAGACTTTCGTAGCGACAAGATCCTTGTCACCTGCGAGATTTCTCCCGGCAGCACGTCGTGATCGTCAAATTCATCAAACAGATCTTGATCATCAATCGCCGACTGGTCCAGTAATCTTGCAACCTGCGACAATTTCCCTGCATCGACTAGTCCACGCATTTTCTGCGCGAGCATACTCACCGATCTCCCTCCAGGTTGTGAGACAGCTGACATGTCCACCTCGTTGTCTGCCTCTTCGCCTTTCCACGTGTCTGCCTCTTTGTCTATTTCATGGAGTTTCTCCTTGTCTGCAGTCTTGATGACCTGCCATTTGCTCGATGTTTCTTTCGGAGGTGTCGAGAGCCGTGGGGGCGTCGATCTTGCTGACGTGGGAGTTGGAGATGCAGCTTGCATTGAAGCAGTTGATGGTGCTGGTGTTGATGTTACAAGAGGGGGTGGGACAGCAGGGGCAGGGGTTGGGCAAGATGGAGTGTCGACTGTTGGACAATTTCCATAAGTATGCGGTGACGGCAAAATGGCGATGAGGTATGGCTTCGATGCGTCCATATCCGCAAATGTTCTCACCAGTGACCCTGTTGAATTTCCGTGTTTGAACGTGAGTGAGTGGCCGCGTGATCATAAGCGTGCATGTGTGAGTGTGTGTGTGTATATACACTTGCATTTGGTATCATGTACATATTCAGGCAGGCGTGTATCACTGTATGCTTGTAGAAAGACAGATATACAGCCAGATAGACAGCCACAACGCAACAAGTTGGATCTGCAACGCACTGCACTGCGCTGCAACATACACACTCTGTTCCACTACTGGAGACACCACTAGAGCACACTGCAACACACTGCAACACACCGCAACACAAAACATACTGTACCGCAACTGGTAGCTTCCTCTCCCATCACCTGTTTTGTGAATGTATTTCGCCGCAGTCAGAGTAGTGTGGCACAATCAGTAAATAAGCCCATATATCGTAAACACTTTACATTTGGTGCAGTCATACACTCTACGCTACTAATACAAGTGCGCGTTTTAAATCCCATGCCCCGGACATGGGAGACGAAACACGATGGCGCTATGCCGGGCGTGACTCATGACTCACCCGAGCAAATAGCGCTTCCAGCAGAGCTATTAGACTTTTTGTTACGAAGTAATAAAAGCATCATCAATCAAAACGTATTATATACAACTGTATGATATGTGACTATCTGTGGCACCTCAGATGATGGGTGAGTCAAAGCACATTTATGATTCGGATATGAATCATGTCATGTCACATATGGATGAAATGCCAAAATGTTTTCCCCAAAATGGTCTTCGTGGGTTGCTACGGAATATCAGAGAAGCACGTACATAATACTATATACATTAACACAAGTATATGGCACATATATCCGAGTGACACTCAGATATTAGTGCCTTTTACTTATATAAATGTATATAAGTGCTCAGAACTGCCAATCTCCGTGCCTCCCTCTTTTTCTGTCTCTCTCTCGCAAATTCTTGTTGCCCATTCTCTCGTATCCCCTCTCCTTCTCTCATGCTTGCTCATTTGCTTTCGTTTCTGCTAGTAGCTCACTCACAAGCATAGTGAAGGCGAGACTTAGTTGCTCACACATGCGCTGCATTTTGTGTTGCAATATTGTCTTTATCAGCTCCCTCTCCTCCTGTTTGTTTTGTGTATATGTGTGTGTACGTGTGTGTGTGTGTGTGTGCGCGTGTGTGTTTGTGTGCGTGAGTGTGTGTGTGCGTTAGTGCGTGTGTGCGTTAGTGCGTGTGTGTGTGCGTGTGTGTGTGTGTGCATGTGCGTGTGTGTAAGAGAGAGAGAGAGAGAGAGAGAGAGAGAGAGTGGAAGTGCGTGCGTAGGTTTGCAAGTGTACGTGCAATCTCTTGATTATTTCTGTGTACCGGTGGTGTACCTGCACATGCCCATATGGCACCGTAGAATTAAGGGGCTTTTTATCAAAACAAATGCACTGAATAAAACAACAAGACGCCATTTATTGTGTAATTAAGTGTGTGCTGTGTTACACACACGCATACACACACACACACACAAACACACACACACATACACGTACACACACACATAATCACACAATCACACACGCACACGTACACAGACGCAGAAACAGACATAGACAGACAAAAACAGGCTAACAGACCGACACACAAACAAATACATGAGTGCTGTGTCTGGTGCTGTGCGTGTGTGTGTGCACGTGTGTGTGTGCGTGCGTGTATTAATCCGTGTCCCTGTCTCTCTATGTCTCTGTCTCTCTTTCTCTCTGTCTCTCTGTCTCTCTGTCTTTCTGTCTCTCTGTCTCTCTGTCTCTCTGTCTCTCTGTCTCTCTGTCTCTCTGTCTCTCTGTCTCTCTGTCTCTCT
>Ga0105054_10011688_pt1 | contig 10883 bp, 11 predicted proteins | sample BON02_FD_78091 | JGI IMG/M metagenome (GOLD analysis project Ga0105054, IMG submission 78091) | Freshwater microbial communities from Lake Bonney liftoff mats and glacier meltwater in Antarctica - BON-02 (megahit assembly) | ecosystem: Environmental > Aquatic > Freshwater > Ice > Glacier... | reverse complement strand
TCTGAAGCACTTGTTTACGCAGTTGCCCAAGGCAAACAGTGAGGCTGCTGTGCAGAAGTTATTGCCTTGGCAGGTTGATCCACTGACACTGCAGTGACCTGTGGTTTATTGATCGCATACCTTTCTTCTAAGTCCGGCGTCTCAATAACTACCGTGAGTATTCCCGCAGCTTGATCGCTAAGTTTCTGTAGTTCGTCAATGGTTGCCGTAGAAGTTGGCGAAGTCATAAGTCTCACTCCTTTCCTCTGGGTAATCTTGCAAAGAATGTGATCGATGCTAACCCAAAGGGCTTTAGAAAAACTGTCTAACTTTTCACGTTTTGGCTCTCACTTGTTATTTGTCCACTGACTGATAATGCCGTCCAATAAGCCGACTGCTTAATTTTAAGGATGAGGACCTGGTGGGGAATTGCGAAGTAAAGGAATTGTGAGGCGCGGCTGATAATATTCATCATCCAACAACTTACAAGACCAGCTAGCTAAAGGGGTGACTTATGAGGAGTAAGATTTCTAGCTATAAGCAATCAGTAGTGATGTTCGTAGTTCCTTGGGTTCCATATGTAGCGCTCGCGGCAGGGTATAGCTGGCTGGCAGATAGCGGAGATTCAGCAGGTGATTTTAGGACTGCTTTGCTTGTCCTTCTTGGCGTTGGTTTGCTCTACTCGCTGCTAGGACTTTTATCGTCAACGATTGCGTGGAGATCGTTTGCAAAGAGCAAGGTTATTAACGCCTTTTATTTAACTTTGAAAAAGGGGGATTATCCAGATTACCCTTACAGTAACGGGCTAATAGAGGGTTTTCTTATTGACGTAATCGAGGATACTGAATCTAGCGAAAATGCTATTCGGCAGGCAATCAAAGTGTCGTCTTATCTTGAAATGTCAGGCTTGATGGGTTTTTGGGGAGGCTTGCGAATTAAAGATGCGGCCCAAGCTGCCTATGAAAAACTCAAAACGGAGAAGTTCTAAAGCCGTCTAGCATTACTTACCAGCAGCAAGATCACAACAAGGTTGAACCCTAAGAACGCCCTAAGGTAACGGCGGGATCAGGGCGAGGTTGCAACAAGCATTAAGTACAAGATTACCGCAAGAATGGGACAAGGCAGGGGGGAGATCACGGTAAGATTGATATTGTTAAACGGGTATTAGTTTAGCCCCTAAAAAGGCGTCGCTATTCCACATTAACGGGTATTTTTCGGCATATTAGGCAGCGCCAACAAAAGGGTATTTATGGACACTTACACGCGCCCGCGCGCGAGATTAAGTGAGTTAGCAAAAAGGCAGAACTAACCCAGCGCCCCTGCCCCTTCTTAGATTGTTGGCAATATGCAAATATATTCATATCGATAACTTACAATCTTACGATTCAGCTTAAAGGTCAGGCGACCTCACTACGTCTAATGCGCGAATAGCGCTTATGGGGTTTACGCATGGGCCGCCTGCACTCAACATAGTACACATTCAAATCCTGCCAATGTTTCGCAGCCCATAAATTCGTATCTGCGCTCTCCCTTTGATAGGCAGATTAGCTTACCATCCTACGTTTACCACATTACAAGCCCGCTCCTTATGCCACACGATCTAATAGAAACTTTTAGCCATCTGGCCGAAAACCCGCTTAGCAAAGGCTCTGATTTTGTTATTCCCTCCTTTTGTACTCCAAGTTTTTGGGTGGTAATTGCAGCTCTTGGGGCCTATAAAAATGTAGATCTTTCTAACTTTAGATTCGGCTCGGCTGACTCAGAGCAATACGCACTCGCAATTAGATTCGCTCAAGCCTTGAACTCTTCAGCACCCGACATTTACCCCCATCAACGAAAAAATGAGGGTGTTAACTACTCCTCAATTACTGGCCTCAACTCCCCTGCGGTGACAGACCTTGCTACTTCAGCTATTAACAATTGTCTCCGACGCTTAGCGGAGCCAGACTCCCCCGGAATCATAGAACTTACAAATGTTGTAGGTGAACTACATGACAATGTTTGGTCACACGGTCAATCTACGGGGTTCTCTATGGCTCAAAAAACAAAAATCCCTTATGAGGACGATTTCTATATTGAGTTCGCACTTGCTGACAAGGGCATTGGCCTCAGAGCCGAGATGAACCGAGCGAAAATACCAGTGGATTCGGACAGAAATGCGATCCTCTGGTGTTTCGAGAAAGGACATTCGACAAAACTAAAGGTAGATGATGGATGGGAGCAAAGACTGCCTGCGGACTATATAGGTGGCTCTCCTTATGGCGAGGGTGTAAAAACCACTTATTCAGAGAATCACCATCAAGGGTTGGGGCTACATAAACTATCTCAGCTAATTGGCTCTTTTTCCGGAAAGCTCCAGTTTGCCTCAGGAACGGCCCTGTATCAGATTGCCGAGAGTGGAGTTGAATCATGGATAGACTTATCCAAAGATTGGCAGGGTGTGGCTCTTACCTGTAGATTTAAAGCGTCGAAACTAGCAAAATGTGGTATTCTCCGCGCAAATGAAGATCCTCGAATCGAATATATAATCGAGCGGATGATGGGGGAATGACGATGAATACTATTAGAATTGAAGGGACTGACTTGGCATCAAGGGCACAAGCTAGCCAGTTGCGAAACGAGCTTATTCACAGCCTGAATAGAGGCTCTCCGATCACCCTTGACCTGTCCAATGTGGAATCGATTTCTGATTCATTCGCAGACGAATTGTTTGGCGTACTTTCCGCCTCTCTGGGAATTGAAGAATTTTTTAATAAAATCAAAGTTATCGGTGTCAAAAAACACCTAGGCAGGGTTATAGCTGTAAACGTTAATATTAGGTCTGGACACCAAATTGCCGCTTAGTCCAGATTAAATTAGATATAAAGTACAACCTCTAAAAAAGCCCTTTGGTTTATCCTAAAGGGCTTTTTTGTTACCCCGACCAGTTCCGCCAGAATCTGGCTTTGCGCAACCGCGCTCGACACCTGCGCGCGCTGGCCGGTCGGGACATGGCCCGCGTAGCGGTGCAGCCAGCGGCACGCGCTGCGCAGATTCGCAAGCTCTGCGACCGCGTGCCCTTCCGCGCGCAGCCGCAACCATTCGGCAAGCGCCGCGCGCTGCAAACGACTTGCATAGGTCGCCATTAACTCATACCGGTTCGCGATGATCGCGTTCAGCATGGTCGCATCCGCTACCGGCCGCACCGAGCCGAGCAACAACGGCGGCCGGACCCGGCGCACGGTGGCCTGCCCCAGCAATTCGAGGCCGCGGATGTAGTAGCAGCACGCCTGCGCTGCCGCGCTACCCGACGGGAACACAAAATAAAATGAAATGACATAGAGATGAACAAAAAACTCGCCAAGCTGTTGTGAGCATGCGTTCACCTTCAGTTTCTTTCATTTGTCTGCCATTGCCCACCGGGGCCGTGGTGTCATCCAGACCCTGGATGATCAGCATGGGCGCTACACCACCGGACCACCATTCTGTTTCGGGCGTCGCACGATTGGCCGAGGTCTGTGCGTTACGCCCTTCCGGCCAGTAGCGCAGCTCAGCAACAAATTCCCTGACCTTGGCATCCTCGGTAGCGGGAGAAAACAGTGTGCGTCTGGCCAGCTGAAGTTTCTCTTCTTCAGGCAGGTTTGCGTCAGACAACAAGCGATTTAGTTCGCCCGGCGCAGCCGTGGCCGGTACCAGACCGCCGGCTGCCAGCAAGGTTACCGTGGCGACCCGGTCAGGAAAATAAGTGGCAGTTGCGCAAGAAATACGGTTGCCCATAGCCCAGCCCATCAGATGGGCTTTTTCCAAGCCTGCGCCGAAGATCAGGCGCGCGACAGGGATAGTCCAAAGCAAGTCGTTGAGATCGGGCTCCAGAGCGCGCGCCATTTTGGTATTGGGCTTGGCACGGAAATTTTGCACGATGATTTCCTGGATGCGGCCGTGACGTTCTCCGGTTCGAAAGCACGCAACTTCTACAATGGACAACTACACTGCGATAACACGGTACTGGAAAGGATTCCAGCATGTTTCAGGCAGCAACACCCTGGACAGGTGGTCATGAACCGGCGCTCAGGTATGTCCGCCATCAACCCGAGCAAACACTTCTCTATCAGATTGTGGAAAAACACTACCCGCCGTTTCTGGCCCAGCTTGCCGCTGAGGGTCGGTATCTGCCTGACTATGTGCAGCAGGAATTCACCGCTTACCTGAAGTGCGGCCGTTTGGAACACGGGTTCCTGCGGGTACGTTGCAAAACCTGTCATCATGAAAAACTGGTGGCGTTTAGCTGTAAAAGAAGAGGCTTCTGCCCCAGTTGCGGTGCCCGGCGCATGGTGGAAAGTGCTGCCTTGTTGGTGGATGAAGTTCTGCCAAAGAAGCCGATTCGCCAATGGGTATTAACCGTGCCATTTCCCCTTCGCTTTGTGTTTGCGGCTTACCCTGAACTGATGAGCAGCGTATTGAGCCTTGTTGCCCGAGCACTCTCCACTCACCTGGCTCATCAAGCGGGGTTCAAGAAGAAGGAGGCCTATACTGGGGCGGTTACCCTGATCCAGCGTTTCGGGTCCGCTCTTAACCTGAATATTCACTTCCATATGCTGTTTCTTGATGGGGTGTACGTGCACGATGGAGCAGGGGGTTTCGCTTTTCATTGCAACAAAGCGCCGACTGTAGAGCAACTCACTGAGTTACTACACACCATCAGCCAACGGGTCGCCAGCTTTCTGGAAAGGCGAGGTCTTCTGGAGCGAGATGATGGCAATAGTTATCTCACCCTGGAAGGGCTGGACGAGGATCCCTTACACGACATACACACTCATTCAGTGACGTACCGGATAGCCATGGGTCCCCAGCGTGGGCGCAAGGTGTTCACTTTGAAAACCATCCCGGCCAAGATTGATTTGCCACCAGGTTCTGATCGGGTGGCGAAATTAGCTGGATTCAGTCTCCATGCTGGCGTTGCTGCCAAAGCTCATCAACGCGATAAGGTAGAGCGGCTGTGTCGCTACATAGCTCGCCCTGCAGTCTCTGAAAAGCGACTATCACTAACCTCCACCGGTAAGATACGTTATGAACTCAAGACGCCTTATCGCAATGGCACTACTCATGTTATATTTGAGCCGGTGGATTTTATAGCCAGACTGGCTGCTTTAGTGCCCAAGCCTAGAGTCAATCTCACCCGCTTTCACGGTGTTTTCGCCCCGAACAGCAAGCATCGAATACATGTCACGCCAGCCAAGCGAGGGAAAGGCCATAAAGCTCAATCTGACAAAGCATGGAAAGATAAGACACCGGCTGAGCGTCATGTGGCCATGACCTGGATGCAAAGACTAAAACGGGTATTCAATATTAACATTGAGACATGTGAGAAGTGCAAAGGCCCAGTCAAGATCATTGCCTGCGTGGAAGACCCGGCGGTCATCGAGAAGATACTCAAGCACCTTAAAGAAAGGGCTGTTTCCACTAACACGGCCCGACTTCCACCAGGAAGGGCACCACCACAGATCGAGTTATTTGAACGTTCTTAACTTTTTCTCCTTTTGCAAATTGCTGCCAAGGAAAGCGGTGGGGCACGCTGCGGCCAGACATTCCAAACAATTCAAAATTGACTGAATTAAAAGGCGGATAACCGGCTAGATTAGTCAATATCGTGGAGATACAGTGAGATTCACGAGGTTTTCGGAGGAGGCAAGATAATATTTCATGCAAAGGAGGGCATAGACTTGGATGGAGATAGCTTTTATTCTACTTATACCCCAAGTCGAAGCCCGTGAAAGGTGATTGATTGATGTCGAGCAAGAAACTCAGGCCTGACCCTGGGATATCCCAACGGACAATGCTGAGAGAGTCGCCCGCAAGTGTCGATGTGCTCGAGAGCAGCTGCACGGTGCCGCTGAGTATGTTTTTGGTACACAGCTCGCCGTACGCGGTCACGTAAAGCAGAATGTCGTCAGATGGGTTATTAGGATTAGTATTGCGTATGGGCGATGTCGGCGTCGCATTAACCATCTCTAGCGTATAAAGTCCCTGCAGCGCATTAGGAATACTGGCAAAAGTTGGCTGCGCTACACTCGAATTGGCGGCGAGACCAAGCAACACTAGTAGCCCTAAAACCACTTGCCTTGAGACATTACTCGTCATACGTACTCCCACATCCAGTCATTAGCTGATCGATTTTTCTTTTGCCTATAGTATACAGGCTTGCAATGAACGCTATTAAAGACCTTTATGCCTCTTCTTGCTAGCCCCATCCTATTGTTTCTGTAGAAAAATACCCAATGCTAAGTGCTAACAAGCCCTTTCTCGATACGGCAGATTCAAACACCGAAATAATCAAAACGCTTTCGCTGATAACCTGACACGGAATAGCGATAGAGGTGCGCCAAGGTAGTAACCTGTTTGAAAATTCACGTTTCTCGTTAGCGCTCGCTGACGCCGTTTTGTCGCAATAACTTCACAGCTCCGTCACTGCAATTTCACATTTCTTGTCCACACTATTGCCTCGAAGATACAGCAGCTTAGGGATTGCGCTGCTATTCCATAATACGAAATGTCGCCGCCATGGTATGTGGCTGCGGCAACTATTATTTTGAGGTTTTACAATGCGAAATTCCCGTGGTCATATGTCTGGCTTGTTGCAAAAGAGTCTAGTCCTTGCGATTGCTAGCGCGACTGTCGTTGCTGCGCAGGCGCAACAGACAACTGTTAGTGATGTCGACGCCATCGAGGAAATTATCGTGCAGGGCTCCAATCTTTCCCGCGCACGCGCAATCGAACAGAAACAGATGGATTCCCGGTTAGTCGAGGCCCTAGGCGTCGATGAGCTCGGTCAATTTCCAGACCGTAACGTTGGCGAATCATTGAATAGATTGCCCGGCGTTTCGATGTTGGTTGAGAAGGGTGAAGGCCGCTTTGTGCAAATACGCGGCATCAACCCTGCACTGAATAACGTAACAATCAATGGCGTGCAAATGGGTTCGCCTGAACAAGAAGGTGGCGGCCGGGCCGCTCCTATGGACGTCATCTCTGGCGGCGTTTTGGCCGGCGTACAGGTCGTTAAGACGCCCACGGCAGATATGGATTCGCAGGGCATCGGTGGCACGGTGAACGTCAAGACCACTATGCCTTTCGATCGCAGCGACGAGTTTTATGGTTATGTGACATCACGCCTTGGTTATGAAAGTGTGCGCCCAAAAGGGACTGGCTTTGGTGGCAAAGATCCCCGCTCACTTGATGCGATGGTCTCCGGTAAACTGGCAGACTCCACAGTGGGCTGGCTGCTTGGGGCAACATGGTCGGATCGTGAATACGTAGGGCAGGGCATCTATCAAGATGATTGGGATGAGAGCAGCGGTGTTGGTCTGCCCGTCAACGTGAAAAACAACTACTACGTTATTGGCCGAGAGCGTACCAATGTCAACGCGGCGCTAGAGCTACGCCCGACAGACTACGACAGCTACTTTCTGCGCGGGTTCTACGCGACTTGGGAAGAGTTCCAGCATCGCAATCGCTACGAACAAAATCTCAGCGCTGGGGTCGTGCCGACTGGTGTGGCAACGGGAGTCTCTGGAGCTAATCGTATTCTCTCCAATGTGCGCCTTGAAGAGGCAAACAAAGACTTGTTCTCCTTCGCTGCAGGTGGCGAGAACGTAATGGGTGACATGACCCTAAGTTACATGGCGCAGAATAACGCCAATGAACTGGCAGAGCCAAAAGACTACTGGGAGTTCCGCTCCGGCGCTATTTTTGGGCCGAACACCTGGGCGCACGATGGCGATGGTGTCGTCACCATTCGACCCGATGCCGGCACGCCGGATCGTCAAGACCCTAGCCTGATTGCATTGCGTCGTGTGCGCTTCTATGACCGCGCTATGGAGGAAGACGCTAATATTGCCAAGGTAGATCTGCAATGGGATCTCGATGAGCTGAGTTATATCAAAACAGGACTAAAATACAGCAACACGGATCGCAGCCTCGATGATTCTAGGGTGCGTTATAATCCGGGTGCTAGCAGCCTCACTCTCGGCACCTCGTCGGCTTTTACAAATGGTGCATTCAACAATGACGCTGATAAGTACGATGTGCCTAATATTTGGATGAATATCGCAGGTATGAACAACTTCATTGTGAACAGCGCCAATGCGAACTATTTCAAAGTGGACCCAGGCGACAATTTCGTTGCCGATAACGCAGCGGATTATGGTGTGGAAGAATCTGTGTTGGCCGCCTATGCCATGGGTTCAATGACTATCGATCAGCTCGAAGTGATTGCGGGTGTACGTTTTGAGGCAACTGATATCAAGAGCTACGGTAATGCATTAGATAACGGTGTGGCCACACGCATTAATGCGGAGGCCGATTACAGCAATGTGATGCCTTCACTTATCGCAAACTACCGCTTCAATGAAAGCTTCGTGGCGCGTGCCGCGATTACGCGAGCACTGGGACGCCCGGATTTTGAGACTATAGCACCGCGCGCCACGATCTCCGATGATGGCGGCCCGATTGCGGCTGTGAATATTGGCAACCCTGATCTGACACCGCGCAAGTCTACCAACTATGACATCTCATTGGAGTGGTACCCTCGCCCTTTATCGATTCTGTCTATGAGTGTCTTCTATAAAGATATCTCTGATGAGCTGATTGGCTCGACAATGTCTTTAACAAGCCAAAGTGAAATGAATGCAGCATTGGCGTCACGTGGCTTGACCGGAGTCGTCGACACCGCCTCGCTCACTCGGCTCGATGTTTCTACCACCATCAACGCAAGCTCTGCTACTCTGAAAGGGGTTGAGTTATTGGGGCAAACGCAGCTCGATTTCCTGCCAGCGCCATTCAGTGGCTTTGGAGTGTCGGCATCGATGACACTTCTGGATGGTGAGACTAAGCTGCCCACAGGTGCGATTCCTTTGGTTGGGCAACCCGAGAGTACCTATGCGTTCTCCTTGTTCTACCAGAACGATAAGTTTGACGCATCGGTGAGCTACTCGTATAACGACAGCTTCCTGACTGACTTGAATACCGACCCAGACTTGGTGCTAGACCAGGGTGAGTTCGGACGCTGGGACGCTAAGCTTACCTATAGTATCGCGGAGAACTTCAAAGTGTTTGTGGAAGGCGTGAATTTGAATGACGAGCCAACCTCCGAGTTCCAAGGCGGTCGCAGTGATTGGAATACTGAGTATGAATGGGTGGGTAGCACTTATTACATGGGTTTAAGCTACGGTTTCTAGTTTAAGTCATATGAGATATTTTTTTAAATAGGACCGACATTAGTAACGAACAAGGAGACGGTGAGCTTTTGCTCGCCGTTTGCCTTTGGAGAAAACGATGAAAGTACGCAGTCACGTCAATATCTCAGTCGCAGTATTGTTGCAGTTAGGCGTCGCCTTAACCGGTTGTGCTGACACTAATCCTCCTGTCTTCGAGGGGAGCATAGAAAAAGTATTTGCCACCTTCGATGCGCGCCAAGCTGTGGCCGTGGATGCCGAGCACTTTTATGCCGTCAATAATTTCCGCATTACTAAACACGATAAAGTCACTGGCGAGCCTCTGTTGCAATGGGATGGGGTTTCCGATGACACGGGTCCTCTCATTCATTTGGACAGCGCCATGATCCTAGATGGAAAACTCTATGCGGCGCACTCCAACTATCCCCTATGGCCGATGGCGAGCTCCATCGAAGTGTGGGATACCGACACGATGGTGCATGTGCAGTCCCATAGCTTTGGTATCCAGCTCGGTTCCATGACCTGGATAGACCGTCATGATGGATACTGGTGGGGCGGCTTTGGCAACTATGATCGCGTGCAGCTGGGCATGGACAAGCCCTATGGCGAGACGCGTATGTCACAAGTGGTGAAAATGGACGATCAATTTCGAATCCTCGAGCAATGGGCGCTGCCCGCAGCGCTGCACCCGAAGATGAGTCCTATGAGTAACTCTGGCGGCAGCTGGGGAGCCGATGGCTTGCTCTATCTCACGGGGCACGATTACCCCGAGTTGTATGTGATGCGTATCCCCGCGGCGGCCGGCACGCTAGAATGGGTAGCCACGGTTCATATTCCCAGTCTCAACGGTCAAGGCATCGCCTGGGACCGCACGGAGCAAGGACGAGTCCTGTGGGGAATCCTCAAGCGCAAAGCAGAGGTCTACCGAATGCAAATGCCAGAGATTATCCTGCCTCAATCTACGGCCACCGGAGTGAGTAGGCGCATTGGCAATTTCGCCAAGTAGAGCAAACGATGCTGCTAAGTTAACTATTTCTCTATCGGAATTTGTGCATACAATAACCACCGAGGCTTACGCCAGTGCGTTTGGCAGCCCACAGCAGGAAAGCGCGGCAGCACAGTATGAGGCGACAGCCGCGCGGGCGCGTGAACTGCACATCGGCGTCAATGCCGGGCATGACTTAGATCTGCGCAATCTGTCGCGTTTTCTGCAAATACCGGGCATCAGCGAAGTCTCGATTGGTCACGCGCTGATTGTCGAGTCGCTTGAGCAGGGGCTCGCAAGCGTCATTCGGCAATATCTGGTGATTACCGGTGAGCGCTCCTAAGGGACAGGTCGCAGGTTCAAATCCTGCTGATTGCGAATACACCGTGAAATCGGGTGAGGTTGACTCTGGGCTTTGGAACCAGCGCTGCGAGCCTCGCAATAAAATCGACCGGCTCAAAAATGACATGCGTGGTGCCGTTGCGGTAGGAGGATTTCAGTTCGTAGCGCACCTTACCGGTAGCGGTGAGTGATAGACGCTTCTCGGAGACGGCGGGGCGAGCAATGTAACGGCACAGGCGTTCTACTTCATCACGCTGATGGGCTTTGGCGGCTACGCCCGCATGCAAACTGAAACCGGCTAGCTTCGCTAAGCGCTCAGAACCTGGCGGCAGTTCCTGCCTGGGCGGGATGGTTTGCAGGGTAAACACTTT
>Ga0105054_10011687_pt1 | contig 10884 bp, 13 predicted proteins | sample BON02_FD_78091 | JGI IMG/M metagenome (GOLD analysis project Ga0105054, IMG submission 78091) | Freshwater microbial communities from Lake Bonney liftoff mats and glacier meltwater in Antarctica - BON-02 (megahit assembly) | ecosystem: Environmental > Aquatic > Freshwater > Ice > Glacier... | reverse complement strand
GTGCCTGACGTGCATCGGGGTTTCATCGCCGACGCCGGGGCGATCCAGATCCTGCCGCGCCGCCTGCCCCATGCCATCGCCATGGACGTGCTGCTCTCGGGCCGCCGTGTGAGCGCCGAGGAAGCCTTGCAATGGGGCCTGATCAACGAGATCGTCGAACCGGAAAAGCTGATGGACCGCGCCCGCGAGATGGCCGACCACCTGGCCAAGGGCGGTCCGCTGGCGCTGCAGGCGACCAAGGCCGCTGTGCGCCATACCATGCATCTTTCGATCCCCGACTGTTTCGCGGCCCTGCGCGACGGCAGCCTGCCGATCTACCAGGCGATGCTCGATTCCGAGGACGCCAAGGAAGGCCCCCGCGCCTTCGCCGAAAAGCGCGAACCGGTCTTCAAGGGCCGTTGATCGACGCCACACCAAGCCGACAAGGACCACCGCCATGACCAGCCAGCCCGTGCTCTACACCCATCCCATGTCGCGCGGCCGCGTCGTGCGCTGGATGCTCGAGGAGATCGGTGAGCCCTATCGCGTCGAGATGGTCGGCTACGGGCCCAAGATGAAGGCGCCCGAGTACCTGGCGATCAATCCCATGGGCAAGGTGCCTGCACTGGTTCACGAGGGTGTCGTCGTGACCGAGACGGCCGCGATCTGCACCTATCTGGCCGACGCCTTCCCCGCCGCCGGCCTGGCGCCGGCACCCGGCAGCCCTGAGCGCGGCGCCTGGTATCGCTGGCTGTTCTTCGGCGCTGGTCCGCTGGAAGCTTCGGCCAGCAACCGGTCGATGGGCTTCGAGGTGCCCGAGGACAAACGCGCCATGATGGGCTACGGCAGCTACTTCGACGTGCTGGCAACCCTGGAAGGGGCGCTGGAGGGAAAGACCTATCTGATGGGCGAGCGATTCAGCGCAGCCGATGTCTATGTCGGCGCCCAGCTCGGCTTCGGCATGATGTTCGGCACCATCGAGAAACGGCCGGCTTTCGAGCGCTACTGGCTGGGCCTGGCAGCCCGGCCTGCCTACCAGAAGGCGGCAGCGACCGACGATGCACTGATCGCGGAACTGCAGGCCGCGGGCTGAGCCCGCGCCGGCAGGTTCAGGGCCGGCGGATCAGGATCTGGCCGTTGCGGATGTGCACGAAATCGACCGGCTGCATCTGCAGATACGCGAGCACGCCATCGCGCACGCTGGTGCGGCCCTGCTCGTCCTTCCAGTTCCAGTCGTCGCCGCAGATATAGCCGCCCGGCTTGACCTTGCGATGGGCGAGCGCGAAATCCTGCAGGACGACCTCGAAGGAATGGTCGCCGTCGACGAAGACGACGTCGAGTGAGGCATCGGGCAGCTTGTGCATGGCGTCGATCGAGGCTTCACGATGGATGAGCACCTCGGGCCGATTGACGAACCGCGCGACCACCGACTTGTGCAGGCGGTCCATGCCGGCCTGGTTCTTGACCGCCAGACCGCCGTACATGCGCTTTGGGAACTGCGGCTGGAACAGCCAGGGGTCGATCAGATGCAGCACGCGCGGCTGCAGTTTTTCGATCAGGACCGCCGCGAAATCGCCCTTCCAGACGCCGATCTCGGCAACAGCGCCGCCCTTGACCAGATAGTCGAGCAGACGGACGCGATAGGGCACGTTCGGTGCCTTGCCCGCGGCGGCCTTCGACGGAACCTTGAGAATCGTGCTCCCCGGATTGGCTGCGGCCGGCGCCTTCTTCGCCGCCGGCCTGGGCGTGGCTGCCTTGGGCGCTGCAGCCCTGGCAGCCGCTGCCCTGGGTGCAGCCGCCTTGGGCGCAACTGCCTTCCCGGCCGCAGCCTTGTTCTTCGTCGACCTGGCCATGATGTTATCCCGCTCCGCGAACGTAGCTCTCGCGCCCGCCGCTGACATTGAGGATGGCGCCGCTGACATAGGCGGCTTCGGGCGAAGCCATCCAGACAACGGCATTGGCGATGTCCTCGACCTCGCCGATACGTCCCAGGGGCACCGCACGTTTGCCCATCTCGACCACCGCGTCCTGGCCCATGCCGGTATCGCTGTCCCACATCTCGGTGCGGATCAGCCCCGGCCGGATGCCGCAGACGCGGATGCCGTCGGGGGCGACCTCCTTGGCAAGGCCGATCGTGAAGCTGTCCAGCCCGCCCTTGGTGCCGGCATAGATGACGTCGCCCGGCAGGCCGCCATAGACGCCGGAGATGGAGGAAATGTTGACGATCACGCCGCCCTTGCCGCCCCTGCGCGTCGACATGCGGCGGATCGCCTGCTGGCAGGTCATGGCCGGACCCAGAACATTGGTCTCGATGATGCGGCGCATGATCTCGGGGTCCTGGTCGGCGATCGGCGTCTCGATCGAGATCGCCGCGTTGTTCACCAGAACACCCACCGGCCCGAGCTGGCGGTCGGTCTCGGCGAACAGAAGCGCGACATCGCCCGGCTTGCCGACATCGGCCTTGACCGCGATGGCCCGCACACCCATCCCGCGAATCTCTTCCGCGACAGCCTCGGCACGCTCGGCCGATGCCGTGTAGTTGACGCAAACGTCGTAACCCTGGCGGCCCGCCAGGCGCGCGATTCCCGCACCGATCCCCCGGCTGCCGCCGGTCACGACCATGATTCCCTTGCCCGTCATGATCTCACTCTCCCTCTTCAACCGCAGGGAGGTTCGCCAATCGCTGCCGATCCCGCAAGGCTTCATCGAGCAGCCACTGGCGAAAGCGCACGATCTTGGGCTCCTGTGCACGCAAACGCGGGCAGACCACGAAGTAGCCGCGCGGTGAGGTCAGCGTCTGGCGAAACGGGCGCACCAGGCGACCGGTCAGCAGATCGTGGGTCGCCAGCGCGCGACGCGCGAGCGCCACACCCTGGCCCGCGACGGCAGCATCGAGCGCCATGCTGGTGAAGTTGAAATAGGGCCCGCGTGTGCCGTCGACTTCGGAAGCGCCAACCATGGCGAGCCAGGCCGGCCAGTCGTTGGAACTGAGATCGCGCAGCAGCGTGTAGTGGCGCAGGTCCCCGGGCGTGGCCAGCGGAGCACCACGCGCGAGCAGCACCGGGCTGAGCACGGGATAGACCTCCTCGCCGATCAGCTTGACGGCATCGACATCGTTCCACTCCCCCTCGCCGTGGCGCACGCCGACATCGACATCGGGCGCCTGGGCGAAGTCGACGTGGTCGGTCTGGGCCGCGACACGCAGGTCGATGTCGGGATGGGCCGCGGCGAAGTCACCGAGACGATGCACCAGCCACTTGCTGGCAAAGTTGGGCGAGACGCTGACCGTGAGGACGCGTGTGCTTGGCGGCTGGCGCAGCGCGGCTGTGGCGGCGGCCAGACGGTCGAAGGCATCACGCACCGCCGGAAGATAAGCCGCACCCGCCGCGCTGAGGCTGAGCCCCTGGGGCCCGCGCAGGAAGAGCTGCAAGCCCAGGTGATCCTCCAGATTACGGACGTGGCGGCTGACCGCTCCCTGGGTGACATGCAGGTCCTGGGCGGCGCGGGTGAAACTCTCGTGGCGCGCGGCAGCCTCGAAGGCGCGCAGGGCGTTGAGCGGGGGCAGCGGGCGGGCCATGACACCTCATGACTTTTCTGCATAGGGTGGCCAGCTTAACTGGTTTGCAGAAGGCGTTCATCCCCCATAAATCAATGGCTCCCTTGCAGACAAGGAGCCCCGCCATGGTCACGCACTATGATGTTTCTTCGCGCCTTCGGGACCTGTTCGCCGCCGCTGAACTGACGCCGCCGGCAACGGTGATCCGTCTGACCGACACGTTGTCCCGCTGGCACCATCGCGCCCGTACGCGTCATGAACTGCTTGATCTCGACGACGCACAGCTTGCCGACATCGGCGTCAGCCGGCAGCAGGCGGCCGCGGAGGCGCGCAAACCATTCTGGCGGGCATGACCTGGTGCGGTGAACGGGTGGCGACGCGCGCTGCCGGCACAGGCTACCCCTTCTGAAGGGATGCAAACCAAACCGGGCAGCGCTAAACAGGCCCTCAGCCAATCCCGGAGAAGCCGTCATGAGCCGCACCCTGAACCAGCCGCTGGGCGGCAACGACATGCCCCGCTTCGGCGGCCCGGCGACCATGATGCGCCTGCCCACGCAGGACGACGCGCAGGGCCTGGATGCCTGTTTCGTCGGCGTTCCACTCGACATCGGCACCTCGAACCGGGCCGGCTCGCGCCACGGGCCGCGCCAGATTAGGGCCGAATCCTGCCTGCTGCGGCCCTACAACATGGCGACGCGCGCAGCGCCCTTCGACAGCCTGCAGGTGGCCGACATCGGCGATGTGCCGATCAACACCTTCAACCTGCCCAAGTGCATGGACATCATCACCGATTTCTATGATCAGAAAATCGTCGCGCACGGGGCCAAGCCGCTGACCCTGGGCGGCGACCACACCATCGTGCTGCCGATCCTGCGCTCGCTGTTCAAGAAACACGGCACGATGGGCCTGGTCCATGTCGATGCCCACGCCGACATCAACGACACCATGTTCGGCGAGAAGATCGCCCACGGCACGCCGTTCCGCCGCCTGGTCGAAGAAGGCATCCTGGACGGCAACCGCACGGTCCAGATCGGCCTGCGTGGTTCAGGTTATGCCGCCGAGGACTTCGACTGGCCGGTGCAGCAGGGATTTCGTGTGGTGCAGGCGGAAGAATGCTGGATGCGCTCGCTCGAGCCGCTGATGGCGGAAGTGCGCGAGAAGGTCGGCGGCGGGCCGGTCTATATCTCGTTCGACATCGACGGGCTGGATCCGTCTTTCGCGCCAGGCACGGGCACGCCCGAAATCGCGGGCCTGACGTCAAGCCAGGGGCTGGAAATCATCCGCGGCTGCCGCGGCCTGGATGTGGTGGGCGGCGATCTGGTGGAGGTTTCGCCGCCTTACGATCCGCACGGCAACACCGCACTTACCGGCGCCAACATGCTGTTCGAGATGCTCTGTGTCCTGCCCGGGGTCGACTACCGGACCTGAATTCGGGGCCCTGGAGAGGATGTGCGACTCGTGTCGCTACGACACGGGACGTTGCCAGTCCTAGAGACCCTGCAGACCCAGCGCGCTGACGAGGCCGACGGCGGCGCCGACGACGGCCAGGGCAAAGGTCATGGCAACCTGACGCCGGGTGTCGCGGCGGGAAATCAGGCGGGCAGCAGCGATCGCGGATTCATTGCGGGTTGCGTTCACGGCGATCGATCCCTTCGGGTGCGGGGAAGGCACGGTCGGCGGCCTTCCTTCACAGCTCCATATGGTCGGCTCAGCCGGGCCTGCCTGTGACCTCGGTCACCAGCAGGCGCGCAAGGCCTTCAGATCGCGTTGTGCATCATCAGGGCGCCGGCGGTGCCGGCAAAGGCGGCAACCAGCGCCAGGCCGGTGCAGACGGCGAACTGGTACATCGTCTCGGCCTTGGCGGCGGCGCGACGGGCGGCTTCGATGACGGCGGCATCGGAATGTGCTGTGGCCTTGGCCATGGAACTTTCTCCCCAGATGGTTCGGCCAGATCGGTGCAGCGGCCGGTTCGATGGGTTGAAGATGATCGATTCGAGGCGGCCTCGCCTCTCACCCCGCCAAATGCCGTATGCGCACTGTCAATCCGTCCCGATACGAAGCGGATTGACCTCTCACATTGTCACAGCGGGCAATAGGGAGAGTCGCAACCCATTGATTTCATTGAATATGTGAAGAAGTGCGAACTGCGTCAGGCGCTCTCGGCGCTGCCCCGGCGCGACCGCAGAAGGACGGTGATGATGACCGCCAGCACCGTGGCGGCGATCAGCAAGGTGGCAACAGCGGCGATTGCAGGGTCGAGATTCTCGCGAATCCCGCTCCAGATGCGCCTGGGCAGGGTGTAGATGTGCCGGCTGGTAACAAACAGGGTCACCACGATCTCGTCCCAGGAAAGGACGAAGGCAAACACCGCCCCGGCCATCATGCCCGGTTTCACATTGGGCAGGATCACGTACCACAGCGTCTGGAACATGCCGGCCCCCAGGCTGCGCGCAGCCTGCTCCTGGCGCACATCGAGGTTCGACAGCGAGGTCGAGACGGTGATCACGACAAAAGGCACGCCCAGGATGGCATGGGCGACGATCATGCCGGTGAAGCTGTCGAGCATCTGCAGGCCGAAGGTCCGCTTGATCTGGACAAAGACCTGGTAGAAGGCCAGCGCGGAGACCACCGGCGGCACAATCAGGGGCGCCAGAGCGAGCCAGCGCATCATGTCCGCCATTTTCGAGGACAGGCGCCAGAGGCCGATGCTGGCCAGGGTTCCCGCGACGACGGCGATGGCCGTGGAAACCAGCGCGATGATCAGGCTCTGGCCCATGCTGTTGAACCAGCGATCATCCTCAAAGACCCGCTCGTAGGGCGCCAGGGACCACTCGCCCCATGCCGGCAGCGAAACATAACGCTCCGGCGTGAACGAAACCGGGATGGTGACCAGGATCGGCAGCAGCAGGAACATCAGAATCGCCCATGCCGCGAAGAGAACCACGGCGAACTGCCAGGAAAAGCGTTGCTCACCCATCTATTTGGCACCGAAGGTTTCGCGCACGTTGATCACGCGCGACATGGCCAGGATCAGCAGGGCGACCATGGCCAGCAGGACCACCGCCAGCATGGTGCCTGTGCCCCAGCGGACGATGTTGAGGATCTGCAGGCTGACGTATTCGGCGATCATGATGGTCTTGCCGCCGCCCAGGATGGCCGGAGTGACGAAAAAACCGAGCGAGAAGATGAAGACCAGCAGGCCCGAACCGGCCAGGCCGGGCAGGCTGAGCGGCAGGAAGATGCGCCAGAAGGCCTCGAACGGCCCCGCGCCCAGGCCGCGGGCGGCCGCGACGACGCGGTTGTCGATACCCTTCATGTTGGCAAACAGCGGCAGGATCGCGATCGGCAGCATGTAGTGGACCATGCCGATGACGACGCCGATCTCGTTGCGTACCAGATCGAGCGGTTCCGAGATCAGGCCGATAGCCATCAGCACGTTGTTGATGATGCCCTCGGGCCGCAACAGCACGAGCCACGAGAACGAACGGATCAGGACCGAGACCCAGAACGGGATCAGGATGAACAGCAGCATCCAGAGCCGCTGACGGTCGCTGACGTGGACCACCGCATAGGCCACGACATAACCCAGCAGCATGGTCAGAACCGAGGTCACCACGCAGATCCGCACGGTGACCCAGAGCATGTTCTGGATGCCCTCGTTGGTGAACAGCAGGGCGTAATTGGCAAGCCCCAGTTCGGGATCGGTGACGCTAACGCCCAGCACCTTGAGAACGGGATAGACGTAGAGTCCCAGAAGCAGGACGAGGAGCGGCACGGTCAGCCACCAGTAGGGATCGACCCTGCGGATTGCCGTTGGCTGTGCCATGCCTCTCCCCTGCCCCAGAACTACGATCAGCCGGCGGCGATGCCGTCGAGCCAGGCAGTCAGCACGTTGTCGAACTCATAGCTGTAGTACTCGGAGTCGACGGGAACCTGCTGCACGAAATTGGCCTCGAAGCCCGGATCGAGACGCGACAGATCAGGGTCATCCACGAGCATGGCCGAACCCTCGGGGTTGGCCGGACCGTTGCCCAGGCGCTTGAGCTGCTCGATCTGCTGCAGCGGATCCTGGGTCGAGGCGAGCCAGCGCTGGGCGCCCTCGATGTTGGGCGCGCCTTTCGGGATGAGCCATGCGGCCGGGCAGAAAAGGCCGTCGGTCCAGAGCCACTTGATGCGGCCGCCGGTATCGCGCTCGAGCACCGAGGCGCGGGTATGCCAGATGGCGCCCATCGTGACCTCGCCGTCGAGGAAGAGCTGCTGGCTTTCGGCGCCAGAACCCCAGTAGATCATGTTGTCGGAGATGCTCTGGGCCGCAGCGACCGCACGCGGCACGTCGAGCGGATAGAGCTTGGCGGGATCGACGCCGGAAGCCATGGCGAAGGGCTCGATGCCGCCCATGCCGTACTTGAAGGTCGTGCGCTTGCCCGGGAAGGTGTCGAGGTCGAGCAGGTCGGCCCAGGAGGTCGGCTCCTTGCCGTCGAAGGCATCCGCGTTGTAGGCGAGCACGAAGGAGTAGTTGTAGTCGCAGATCGAATGGTCGTTCCAGTAACCCGGACGGACCTTGTTCTTGTCGACGATCGAATAATCGACCGGCTCGAGATAACCCTGACGGCCCAGGCCCAGGCCCGAGAACAGGTCGTTGTCGGTGACGTCCCAGATGACGTTCTCCTCGTCGACCATCGCCTTGATCTTGCCTTCCAGCGGGCCGGCGCCGTCGATCACGACGTCGATGCCGGTCTGCTCGGTGAAGGGCACGCCCCAGCTTTCGGCATAGGCATCCACCGCATCGCCACCCCAGTTGGCGACGACGATCTCGCTGCCTGCGCGGGCCGGACGGGTCAGCCCCAGTGTGGCAGGGGCAACGCCGGCGAGCGCGGCGATCTTGAGCATCGCCCGGCGGTCAAGCCTGCCGGCGCGATAGTCCTGGGCCGCGATCATCGCGGCATCCTTGAGAAATGCAGTCAATGGAGCCTCCCGTGCTTGCGTTGCATGCACCGGCCAGCACGCTCCGATGCACGTTCGACGACCGGGGCGATCACCGCCCCGGCGCGTCATTCAATCGTCGCGCACCACCACGGAAGCATCGCGTGTCCAGGAGACGAACACGTCCAGCCCTTCGCGCGGCACGACCTCGGACTGCCAGGCGCGCACAGCCGCACGAATGCTGCCCAGCGCCTTGGTGCGCACGATGAAGTGGTTGGTGGAGCAGAAATACCTGGACGCCTCGACCACCCCGGGGGCGACGTTGTCGACCCCCGCGGGCTGATTGGCGTGGACGCTGACCTTCTCGGGTCGCAGCGCGATCAGGACTTCCGAACCGACCGGCGCATGGCCGATCTGGCGCAGGTTCTGGCCGCCGGCTTCCAGCGCCAGCTCGTCGCCCACCTGCCCGATGACCTTTCCGGTCATGAAGTTGCTGTCGCCCAGGAAGTCGGCGACGAACCGGGAGTCCGGCCGTTCATAGAGGTCGCCCGGCCCGCCGATCTGCACAAATTTTCCGTCCCGCACGATGGCGATGCGGTCGGACATGCTGAGCGCTTCCTCCTGATCGTGCGTAACGTAGATGAAGGTCGTGCCGAGGCGCTTGTGGAGCTGCTTGAGCTCGATCTGGACCTCCGAACGCAGCTTCTTGTCGAGCGCACCAAGGGGTTCGTCGAGCAGCAGGATGTCGGGGGCAAAAACCAGCGCACGGGCCAGCGCGACACGCTGCTGCTGGCCGCCCGAAAGCTGGCGCGGCAGACGATCGCGCAGGTGACCGAGCTGGACCAGGTCCAGCGTCTTTTCGATCAGGGGCTGGGCAGTTTCGCGCGCCATGCGGCGGACCTTGAGCGGAAAGCCGACGTTCTGCGCCACGGTCATGTGGGGGAACAGGGCATACCCCTGGAAGACCATGCCGAAATTGCGTTTCTCGGGCGGCAAGCCGGTGATGACGCGCTGGTCGAGAAGGATGTCGCCGCTGGTGGGAATGGCAAATCCCGCGATCATCATCAGCATCGTCGTCTTGCCCGAACCCGAGGGGCCGAGCAGCGTCAGGAACTCGCCCTTGGGGACGACCAGATCGACATCGTCGACGGCACGGACGTTGCCGTAGTGCTTCGAAACACTGCGCAGCGTCAGGCCTTGCACACCCGCATCCTGCTTCGAATCCACCAACGGACTGTCCCTTGCGCCGCTTAGAACCTGTTGGCGCTACCTATTACCGGTGACAAATTTTGGCAAGTGCAGGCTTGGGCCATCCCCCCGTTGCACCGCGGCAGCCGGGCCCGGGCGGCGCAACAAAATGCACCGCCCGGAAACCGGTTACGCAGGATCGCGACGCAGGGCCTGGGCCATGCAGTGGACGCCGCCGCCGCCGCGGGTGAAGACGTCGACCTCGGGGTCGAAGACCTCGAAACCGTGGGCACGCAGCTTGGCGTTGAGGTCCTTGGCGTGCGCCGGGGCCAGGATCTTGTCGTTGCCCAGCGACATGACGTTGCAGGCCAGGGCCATGGTGTCCTGATAGTTGACCTCGACCAGCTCGATCTTCTTGGACTTCAGCCAGTTGATGATCTCGGGGTCGGTGGTGTCGGGGCAGACGGCGCAGAGCTTCTCGGCCAGCATGCAGACCATCAGGTCGATGTGGACATAATGCTCGGCGATCGGCGCGATGCGGACCTCCCAGCCTTCCTTCTCGAACCACTTGCGGACCTGTTGGGCAGACTGCTCCTGGGTGCGCTCGCCGCACCAGCCGATCAGCACGCAGCCGGGCTCGATGATGTCGAAATCGCCGCCTTCGAAGGAGCCGGCGGTGACCATGTCATAAATCGGAATGCCCTTTTCCATGTAGAAACGCACAACCGGGCCGTATTCGCCGCGGCGCCACCACTGGGCCATCTGGGTCACGACCGCGCCATAGGGCGTCATGAACGAGGAATCGCGGGCATAGACCTGGTAGGGCAGTTCCTCGTCCTGCTCGAGCCAGTGCACCCGCACACCTGCGGACTCATAGGCATCGACCATCTCGCGGTGCTGTTTCATGGCAAGTTGCTGATCAAAGGCATCTCCGCGCTTCAACGTCGCCTTGGAGATCGAGCTGGTCGGCAGCCACTTGTAGTTGTCGGCCGGGCCAAGCAGCACGTCGGTCAGATTGCCGTATTCGGAATTGCAGCCCCACTCGGTGAGCACCGGTGTGTTGCCCTGGGGATTGCGCGCGCGGAGCGGGTTCATGGCGGACCTCATGTGTCTGGATGCGGGTTTCAGGTTCAGGCGCGCCGGGCATGCGCGCAAGGGAGAAGAATTCCCATCTTCCATGAGGTAATCTATCGCTGAACCATTCGGAGCGAGACATGCGCCGCCTGCCGCCGCTCAAT
>Ga0105054_10011686_pt1 | contig 10884 bp, 11 predicted proteins | sample BON02_FD_78091 | JGI IMG/M metagenome (GOLD analysis project Ga0105054, IMG submission 78091) | Freshwater microbial communities from Lake Bonney liftoff mats and glacier meltwater in Antarctica - BON-02 (megahit assembly) | ecosystem: Environmental > Aquatic > Freshwater > Ice > Glacier... | reverse complement strand
GACACCAAAAGCGTCTTGCGCAAACGCCACTGCAACAACCACTTGGGTCGGGCTCAGCGTCGTCTGCAAGCGATGTGGCGTGTGGCTGCGGTCTTCGACACTGTCGCGGTGACGCCACTTCAAGACGGTCTGCTCAGAGATGCCGTAGCGTTCACCCATCATCCAGGCCGGATCATCGCTGACTTGAATGGCGGCTCTGATCTTCGGTGTTGTCGTCGCTTTGCTATGCAGTCGAACGAGCATCGCGTTTCTCCTTCCGAATGTCCTCTAAAACCGATCTTGCCATGAAAAAGGCCGAACGCCGAGGGTCAATGTGATTATCCGGGATGGAACACATAGCGACCTTTGGTGCCTTCCGCCGCAAATATGGCCCGGGCAATGGTCGTCGTCGTTGATCTGGGTAAGCGTTGACCGGATCAATTGCAGCGGTGGCACGCTGCGCTGGGCCTATTGATGCCAAAACCCACGAGGCGCGGGCTGACCGGCGTCAGTGCAGGGTGGTCAGAACCTTTCCATTCTGTGTCATGTTTCCGGAAAGAATCAGCCGGTGCGCACTGGATCGGCCCAATGCGGCAATCCAGACATCCACGGCCGCAGATCTTAATGCCGTGATCGCCCGGATGGCCGCATTGCGCGGCGACCTGGCACATCTTTCCCAAAGCGTGCAGTCGTGGGCGCACGCGATGGGTCTTGCCCTGTCGAAAGAAATCTCCGACGGCATGAACGAGGCAACAAGTCACCTCATGCACTTCAGCAGTTGCGCGCGTGCCAGCTTGCGGTGGAACACAGCCAACCCGTCGGCTTCCGCGCCATGCGCCTGAAATACGTTGCCGGCCAAAGCCAGGCCAGTGATGCGAACCTCGGTCATCGGCTCTTTCGTCGCAGCGATGTTTCAACACCCGCAACCTTGCGACATTCGATGCCGCCCGGGGGCGTGGCGTGACGCAATCGACTGCCGGGCATTGGAGGAAACGTCGGTCAGGACGAACCTTGCCGTTCTATGCCCTTCGCGCTTTCGGTGTCGCACTCAACTTGCGCCAAAGGTTTTCTTGACAGAATCGGTGAAACATTGAGGATGCGATGAAACGTTTCACGGGGCTGTCATGCTGAAACCCACGATCAAGACGGTGGCAAAGGTTGCGGGGGTGTCGATCGGTTCGGTCTCGAATGTCCTTTCGGGCAAGAACAGCGTCGGGACAGAAGTTCGCGATCAGGTGTTGCGCGCTGTCGCCGAGACGGGATATCGGCGCAACAGCATTGCGGCGCGATTGCGCCGGCAACATTCCTATACCATCGGGCTGTGCATCCCCGATCTGTCAAACCCGTTTTTCTCGCAGATGCAGCGGCGTATTAACGATGTCTGCGAGGCTGATGGCTATGAGCTTCTGATCGTCGAAACGCGTGAGGACGGGGCGCGCGAGGCCGACAAGATTGCCGCGCTCTGCGCCCATCAGATCGAGGGGCTGTTGCTGGTGCCCACCGCCGCGTGGCAGGGCGGATTGCCCGAGGGTCTGGCCCATGTGATGATCGATCGCGGCGGTGAGTTCGCGGCCCGCGCCCCCTTGGTCAGTCTCGACAACGAAGCGGCCGGGGCCGCCTGCCTTGACCATCTGCACGCGCTTGGCCATCGTCGCATCTGGATGATCGTGAACACATTGGACCTGTGGAACTCGGCGCAGCGGGTGCGTGGTTTTCTGGATGCGGCCCGAAAGGCCGGCCTGCAGGGTCAGGTGAGGGTGATCGAGGCAGGCATGACGGCGCCCGACATGGCCCGCACGACGCTTGACGCGCTTCGTGCCGGTCCTGTGCCCGACGCGATCCTCACGGGCAGCGGCAATGCGACCTTGGGCGCGCTCAGCGCTCTGCAAGAGGCGGGGCTGCGCGCGGGCGAGGATGTGGCGCTGCTGGGGTTCGATGACAGCAGCTGGATGGCGGTTCTCAGCCCGGCGATCTCGGTGTTGCGCCAGCCGACCGATGCAATTGCACAGAAGGCCTGGTCACTTTTGCTGGCCCAGATCAGGGGGCAATCCGTAATGCCGGAACACCACAGGCTGGCAGGAGAAATCATTGTGCGCGACAGCGTGCGTCCATTTCTGCGAGGCGAGGATCATGACTGAATTCAAGGGAAAAGGCGCCATTGTGACCGGCGGCGCCACAGGCATCGGCCTTGCCACCGCACGCCAATTGGCGCGCGGCGGTGCGCGGGTGGGCATTCTGGGCCATGACGGCGAAGCGGTTGCCGGGGCCGTGCACGACCTTGCGCGCGAAGGCCACACCATCGTGCCGCTGATCGCCGATGTCTCGGACACCGGGGCGGTGGACCGTGCCTTTGCCGCGTTCGATGCCGCCGCAGGTGCCTTGCACGTCTTGGTGGCCAGCGCGGCGATCCAGCCCTATGGCACTGCGGAAAACACCCCGCCCGATCTGTGGGACCGGGTGATCGACGTGAACCTCGGTGGCGCGTGGCGGGCGGTGCGGGCGGCCGTGCCACGGATGCGCAAGGCGGGGGGCGGGTCGATCATCCTTGTCTCGTCGGTGCAGGGCAGTGCGACGCAATCGCGCGTTGCGGCCTACAGCACCTCCAAGGGCGGGCTGAACGCGCTGGCGCGAGCGATTGCCGTCGATCATGCCGCCGATGGTATCCGCGCCAACACCGTCAGCCCCGGCTGTATCGATGCGCCGATGACGCATTTTTCGGCTCGCGAAACCGCCGCCCCCGGGCAAGAGGCCGAACTGATCGCAAGCTGGGGCAGGGCGCAGCCCCTGGGCCGTGTGGGCCGCCCCGAAGAAGTGGCCGAGATGATCTGTTTTCTGGCCAGCGACAGGGCCAGCTTCTGCACCGGTGCCGAATACCGGGTGGATGGCGGGCTGTTGTCGAAACTGGGCGTGGTCCTGCCCGATGAGTGACACCTTGCGGGCCCTGGCCGACAGGCATCTGCGCGCAATCCTGTTGCTGGGCGCGGCGGTGGCGGTGTTGCTGTTTCTGCAAGCCAACAGCCCGGTGTTCTTTCAGTCGCGCAACCTGATGAACGTGCTGGTGCAGGCCAGCATGCTGGCGATTCTGGCCCTGGGCATGACGGTGGTCATGGTGGCGGGCGGGATTGATCTGTCCTTGCCCGCCAATATGGCGCTGTCGGCGATTCTGGGCAGCATGGCGATGATCGCCACCGACAGCGTGGCCCTGGGATGCCTGGTGATGCTGGCCAGTGGTGCCGCCATCGGGGCGTTCAATGGCTTTGCGGTGGCGAGGTTGCACATGATCCCGTTCGTTGTCACGCTGGCGATGATGACGATGGCGGGCGGTTTTTCGGTCTGGCTGACTGGGTCTGTTTCGGTCTCGGCCCAGCCCGAGCGGTTTTTCGACATCTTCCTGTCGCGCCCCTTTGGCCTGCCCTTGGCGGTGCTGATCGCTGCGGCGGCGCTGATCGTCGTGCAGGCGGTGATGGGGCTGACGCGCTTTGGCTGGCAGGTTTATGCGGTGGGCACCAACCCCCGCGCGGCGCGCATTTCCCGCGTGCCGGTGGGGCGTGTGCTGTTCCTGACCTATGTGATATCGGGGCTGATGGCGGGGCTGGCGGCCATCGTGGTGACGGCGCGGCTAGGCTCGGCCTCGGCCAATGTCGGCAACGACAGCGTGATCCTTGATGTGGTGACGGCCTGTGTGATCGGCGGGGTCAGCATCTATGGCGGCATCGGCCGACCGCTGGGCGCGGTGATCGGCGCGCTGATGGTCGTGGTTCTGGGCAATGTGTTCAACCTGCTGGGGGTGTCGTTCTTCATTTCGCTGATGGTCAAGGGCGGCATCATCATCGCACTGGTGGCGTTGGACACCCGGTTGCGGGGCGCCTGAATGTCGAACCATACCCCCCTTTCATTGCAAATGCAGGGCATTGCCAAGAGTTTCGGCGCGGTGCGTGCTGTCAGCGATGGCCGGCTGGTGCTGGCGGGCGGGCATGTCACCGCGCTGCTCGGGGCCAACGGTGCGGGAAAATCGACGCTGATGAACATCCTTGGCGGTGTGCTGATGCCCGATGCCGGCACGATCCTGCTGAACGGGCAGGCCATGGCATTTCGCGCGCCGGGCGACGCCGCGCGCGCCGGAATCGCCTTTGTGCAGCAGGAACTGGCGGTTTTTCCCACCCTGACCGTGGCCGAGAACGTGTTCATCGGCGCCTTTCCCACGCGGTTCGGCCAGATCGACCGTCCCGCGATGCGCGCTGAAACCGCACGCCTACTGGCCCGTCTGGGTGCGCGGTTCTCGCCCGATGCCCTGGCTGAAACGCTGTCCACCGGCGATCGGCAAATGATCGAGATTGCACGCGCGATGCGCGGCGCCCCCCGGATCATGATCTTTGACGAGCCTACATCGTCGCTGTCCGCGCGCGAAAAGGGGCGCCTGCACGAGGTGGTCGCGTCGTTGCGCGATGAAGGGGTCGCCATTGTCTATATCACGCATTTCATTTCCGAAATCTTCGGCGTCTGCGACGATGTGGCGATCATGCGCAACGGCGCCACGGTGGTGCAGGCCCCGCTTGCCGGGCTGGACCAGCGGGCGATCATCACGGCGATGCTGGGCGATATCGCCGCCATCGAGCGTATCGTTGGCCCGGCCCCCGACACGCCGCCGGTGCTGCGGGTGCGCGGGCTGCGCCTGGGCCACCGGGTGGAGAACGCCGATTTCGATCTGCGCAAGGGCGAGATTCTGGGAATATGGGGCTTGCTTGGGGCAGGGCGCACCGAACTGGTGCGTGCGATCCTCGGGCTGGACGGGCGGCCGGGTGGCACAATCGAGCTGGACAGTGGCGCAGGCCTTGCCCCCGCCACCTCCGAAGCCCTGCGCGCCGCGACCGCCTTTGTCACCGAAGACCGGCGCGGCGAGGGATTGCTGTTGCCGTTCTCGGTGGCCGACAACATCGCCCTGCCCAATCTGGCCGCGTTGTCGGGCGCCCTTGGGCATGTGCGGCGACAGGCATTGGGCGATCTGGCAAAGGCGATGATCGCGCGCCTGTCGATCAAGGTGTCTGGCCCGGGCCAGCCCGTGGGCACGCTGAGCGGCGGCAATCAGCAAAAGGTCGTGTTCGCCAAATGGCTGGCGACCAAACCCCTGATCCTGATCCTTGACGAACCCACGCGGGGCCTCGATCTGTCGGCAAAGGGCGACATCCTGCGCTTTACCGTCGATCTGGCAGAGGCGGGTGTTTCGGTGCTGATGATCTCGTCCGAGCCGGAAGAACTGATGCGCGTCAGTCACCGCTATCTTGTTCTGCGCGAACGCCGCACAGCAGGGGTGTTGCCCGGAACTGCCGGAAAGGACGATCTGATTGCCGCCCTGTCCGGCGACCCCCTGATTGGCGGAGCAGCCGCATGAACACCCTTGCCACCCGTCTGCGCGACGGCGCGCTGACCCATGGCTTTCCTCTCGTGTTGCTGGTGATGGTCCTGATTTTCGGCGGGCTGGCGCCGGGTTTTCTGGGCCTCGCCAATCTGCGCGGCATGCTGCATTCGATGGCACCCATCGTGATCATCGCCTGCGGCATGGCGGTGGTGGTGATGCAGGGCAAGCTGGATATTTCTGTCGGGTCCATCGGGTTTGTGGCGATGGCGGTGGCCAGCCTGCTGATGACCGAACAGGGTTGGCCGGTGGGCCTTGCCTGCGGTGCGGCGCTGGTCATCGGGATGGCCCTTGGCGCCCTGAACGGCTTTGTCGTGGTCGTGCTGCGGGTCAATCCGCTGATCGCGACGCTGGGCACGATGATCGCCTTTCGCGGTCTTGCGTTGCAGATTACCGACAGCCGGGTGATCGTTTTGCCAGAATCCATGCGCGGCTTTGGCAACCTGACGCTTGGGCCGCTGTTTGCCGATACGGTGATCGCGCTGGCCGTTCTGCTGGCTGTGCACCTTTTGCACCGCAACACGGGTTTTGGCCGCACGATGACCGCCATCGGCAACGATGAACAGGTGGCGCGCCGCGTTGGCCTGCCGGTCGGGCGCACGGTTTTCCTCAGCTTTGTGCTGTCGGGGTTTCTGGCGGCGCTGGGGGGTGTGTTGTCGGCGGCGCAGGTGGGGTCTGTGACCACGTTTCTGGGCCGGGGGCTGGAGTTTACCGCCGTCGCCATCGTGGTGGTGGGCGGGATCAGCCTGTTTGGCGGGCGCGGTTCCATTCTGACCGGCGTTGCTCTTGGCGCGCTGACCTTCGAAATCATCCGCTCGGGGCTGAATCATGTCGGGGCCAACCCGTACTTTTATCAGCTGATCGGAGGATTGGTGATTTTTATCGCCATGTACGCGGCCGCCTTGCGGCTGAAACGACCGACGGACGGCGCCTGACGCACCGTTCGCATTTCCACTGAGGAGGAGACGACCATGAAGACCCTGTTGTGCAGCCTGTCGATGGCAGCCCTGCTTGCGGCATCTGCCGCCATCGCCGACACCCAGACCATCGGGTTGTCGTGGAACTCGAAAACCCAGCCGCTGGAATCCGCCTGGGAGGATTACATGATCGCCGAGGCCAAGCGCCAGGGCGAAGCGGCGGGCGTGACCATCACTTGGGTGATCAACGTCGCCGATGCCGACCCCAGCCGCCAGGCCAGCAACATCGAGGATCTGATCACCCAGGGTGTCGATCTGATCGTCGCCCGGGCCGAGGATGCGGGCGCCATTGGGGCCTCGATCCGCGCCGCGCGCGCCGCCGGTATTCCGTTCATCACGTTTGACCGGGCCTCGGCCACGGTCGCGCCCGAGGCGCATGTGGGCGGCGACAGCTTTGATCAGGCGGTCACGACCGGCCAGGCGTTTGCCGATCTGCTGGGTGCCAAGGGTGTGCAGGGCCAGTGCATCGAGTTGCAGGGTGCGTTGACCGACATCAACGCGGTCAACCGTTCAAAGGGTTGGGCGCAGGTGGTGGATGCGCGGCCCGAGTTGACGACGATTGCCCAGGTGCCCACCGAATGGAACCCGGAACTGTTCCGCTCGGGCATGGCCAACGCCCTGCGCGCCAATCCCGATGCCAACTGTGCCTTCATCGCCAGCGATTTTGCGATCACCGCCGTGCAGGCCGCGCTGGAAGAGGCGGGCCGTTGGGCGCCGACGGGCGAGCCCAACCATTTCTGGCTGGCCACCCAGGATCTGTTGCCCGGTGCGGTGCCGTTGATGGAGGCGGGATATATCGACGTCTCGACAACCTATGACGCCTTCAAACATGCCGAGGAACTGGTGCGCGTGGCCATCGCCCTGCACAAGGGCGAAGACCCGGCTTGCGGTGATGACGGTTGCCTTGCCAAAGGCCGGGTGGCGACACCTGAAACCATCGCGACAATCGAAAACCTGTGGTCGAAAACCTACAAGTGAGCCAAGTGTCTGGCCCGGGCAATGACCCGGGCCAAACCAAACCACGAGGGCATCCCATGGTCGAAATCGAAATCCTGCACCCCGGCGGGGCCATTCTGGGCGAAGGCCCGGTTTATGATGCCCGGGCATCGGCGCTGTGGTGGGTCGATATCAAGGCGCGGCTGCTGCATTGCACGCCGCTGAACGGTGCCCCGGATCGGACATGGCAACTGCCGGGCCAACCCGGCTGCCTTGCCCTTGATCCCGCGCATGATGCCATAATTCTCGCATTGGAAGATGGCATCTTCCGCTTTACGCCTGATGACGGCACCCTTGACCGGGTTTCGCCACTGACCCCCGGCGCCGGAACCCTGCGGTTCAACGACGGCAAGACCGATCCAACGGGGCGGCTTTGGGTGGGCGATCTGGACGATATCGATTTTCCGCCCACCGGCACGCTTTACATGATCGACCGTGGCGGGTGCGCCCAGGCCCGGTCCGGCGGTATCAGGTGCAGCAACGGGTTGGGCTGGACGGCGGACGGACACCGGATGTTTCACACCGACAGCTTGGCGCGCACGATCTGGGCTTGGGAGTTCGACCCGGACACGGGGCAGATATCGAACCGCACCGTGTTTGCGCAGGTTGCAGGCCCGGCCGTACCGGACGGTCTGGCCGTTGACGAGAGGGGCTGTGTCTGGTCGGCGCATTGGGATGGCGCGGCGGTGGTGCAATACGGCCCCGACGGCACCGAGAAACAGCGCATCGTCCTGCCCGCAACCCGCCCGACAAGCTGTGCCTTCGGCGGGCCCGGGCTTGAAACGTTGTTCGTTACATCCGCCAGCATCGGATTGGACGACAGCACGCGCAGGCCGCACGACGGCGCGGTTTTCGCGCTGCGCGGTCTGGCGCGGGGTGTACCCGTTGCCGATTTTGGCATGCCGCTGCCACTCTGACGGCAAGCCGGGCGGCATATCCACCCGGCCAATTGCGGTCAGCGGATGAACTGATCCACGTAATCGGCGCCCAGGCCCACCTTTTCGTAATGGGCGCGACAGAGGTCGATCTTGGTGAACACGTCCTCATAACCTGTCACCTTGCCCCAAGGGTCGCAGTACAGCATCACGCCGTTCACCTGGAACATGGTGATCATTTCCTCGACGTCCTCATCGACCACCAGGGTATGGGTTTCGCCCGGGGGCTCGTAGACATAGCTGCCTTCCTCGGCCACCCAGTCGTGCTCGAGGTACCGCCAGCGCCCTTTCAGCACGAAACCATGAACGGGTTGCGGATGGCGATGGCGGCTCAGCACCCCGGCCTTGCGTACCCGCAGCAGGTTCATCCAATAACCACGGCTGGTGCACAGGCACAGCGGGCGGAAATCGACGTTGGGGGCCTGGGGCACCCAGATACGTTCGTCCTGCGGGATCGCCGGGGCGACCACCAGATCCTTGCCAACCTCGGCAGGCATGGCCAGTTGATAGGGCATCCGCGATGTGTCTTGGGTCAAATCGTCCATGAATCGTTCCTTTACGGTTATATCTCGCCGTGGGTGGTATAGGTTTCGCAGATGGATATGCCGTTGCGGGTTGCATTTTCAACGAAGGTTTCGGCCCCGGCCTCAACTACGGCAATGGCCCGGCCGATCAGCACAAACTCAGACATAACGGATGCGATACCTGCGGGCTTGAAGCAATGGCGCAGGCATATCCGGTACAGCATGACGCCAGGAACGGCGCTTTGCAGGCCACCAGTGCGGATCCGTACGAAAGGTTCGTTGTCGTTAGGCAGGTTTCCCCTTGTCATACCGTGGCTCATGCCGCCGAAAATCCACCGTCCACGGGCAGGATTGCACCGGTGACGAACCCCGCCGCGTCAGACGCAAGAAACATCGCCGGGCCAATCAGGTCTTCGGGTCGGCCCCAGCGCCCCATGGGTGTGCGCGCCAGGATCGGCGCCGATTTTGCTGCATCCTCGACCAGGGGTCGGGTCAGCGGCGTTTCGATCCAGCCGGGTGCGAGCGCGTTGACGCGGATGCCATCGCGCGCCCAGGCCATGGCCAGACTGCGGGTCAACTGCCCGATACCACCTTTGCTCGCCGCATAGGCGGGTGCGACGGCGCTGCCGAAGAACGTCAGCATTGACGCAGTGTTGATGATGCACCCGCCCGCCGCCTTGAGGGCCGCGTGGGCGGCCAGACAGCAGCGATGGGTGCCCGTCAGGTTGATGTCGATCACATCGGCAAACCCCTCGGGGGTGAATTCGGCGCCGCCCCTGCGGATCACTCCGGCACAGTTGATCAAAACGTCGATCCGGTCGAACCCGGTGAAATAGGCCGACACCGCGGCATCGTCGCGCACGTCAAGCGTTTCGGTGCTTATGCCCTGCGGCGCGGGCCCGTCGAGATGCCCGGTGACATGAACGCGCCCGCCGCCGGCGTGAAACCCGGCGGCGATTGCCGCGCCAATGCCGCTGCTGCCGCCAATAACGATCACTGTTCTTGCCATGCGGTTTTTCCTGCGCTGGTGTTTCGTATGCGGGTCACCGACATGACGACGACACTGGACCAGACCAGTCCACAGATCGCAGCCACCACGGCGGCGATGGGCCGTTCGACAAAGGTGGTCAATACGCCGTCAGCCTTGATTATGGATTGCATGAAGTTTTCCTCGATCAGTGGCCCAAGGATCAGCGTCAGTAACTGGTCTGGTGCCGGAGAGTGCAGGATCATACATTAGCAAAAACAAGTCACTGATGTCTTCAATTTTCATAGCATCAAAATTTGTGTTTTTGGCAGAATTGGCGACAGCTAAAAGTTCGCAGCGCGGTAAAAAGTCGATTCATTTTGGGGGCTGGACCGGCCATACTTTGGCCGGCTTACATTGCGTGATAGACGGACCCCCGATTTGTTTGATCGTTGGTCAACGATGGGCCAGAAGCGGCGCCTGCTGCTGGATCGTTCTTGGGCGGGGGTGTTTCGGGATCGCCTTCTCGATGCTGTTGCGATCCAGGAATTGTTGCCGCATTTTGATGATCTCCTGGGGCCCCCGTCGAAAGATTTGCACATCGTCATTGGCGTACTGCTCTTGCGAGCCAATTGCATGACCTGAGCGCCGCGGCCACATTCCAACAGACGGGGGATCGTCGTCGAGACCATCTCGAAATTCGTGCGCGAGCTTGCGCGTTTCATCCCGGGCTGCATGCGCTGATCAACGGGGGCATCATCCCGCGATACGCTGATCGGGAAGGCGCGAGCTGCTTTTCGAACACAGCACCGGGCGCGTCTCGGCGCAGGCTTGGATGAGGCCGGGCGCGATCTGCTGCAGCAAATGTTCCCCACCTGACAGATGATTTCTATTGAGGGCCTGTTGTGCCATATTCGGGGCATGAGACGCGATGACATCTGCCTTTACCTTGGCCCCGCCGACCGTGCTGAGCTTGTCTCTCATGGGCGCGTCGAGACGGTCGGCGATGCGCGCTTCCACCCTGCGTTCAGCGGCAACAAGCGCGTCCGCGCAGAGCCGTTCGATCACCGACACCCTGGGCAGAATGGTCTGG
>Ga0105054_10011683_pt1 | contig 10885 bp, 8 predicted proteins | sample BON02_FD_78091 | JGI IMG/M metagenome (GOLD analysis project Ga0105054, IMG submission 78091) | Freshwater microbial communities from Lake Bonney liftoff mats and glacier meltwater in Antarctica - BON-02 (megahit assembly) | ecosystem: Environmental > Aquatic > Freshwater > Ice > Glacier... | reverse complement strand
GGCTGGGAGCGCGAGCCCACCGACGTGGAGCTCGAGGTCATCGCCCAGACCTGGAGCGAGCATTGCAAACACCGCATCTTCGGAGCGACGATCACCCACGAGATCGATGGCGTGACCGAGACGATCGACTCGCTTTTCAAGACCTACATCCGTGACGTCTCGCAGCGTATCTTTGACAAAAAGCCCGGCTTTGTCCTTTCCGCCTTCCACGACAACGCGGGCTTCATCACTCTCGATGAAAATCTCGCGATCTGTCTGAAGGCCGAGACTCACAACCATCCGAGCGCGATCGAGCCCTATGCCGGAGCCAACACCGGTCTCGGCGGCGTTATCCGCGACATCCTCGGCGCGGGCAAGGGGGCCAAGCCGATCGGCTCGCTCGATGTCTTTTGCTTCGGCGCGCCCGACACCTCGATGGACCTCATCAAGGCCGAGGACGTCATCCATCCGCTCGGGGTGATGCGCGGCGTCGTGCGCGGCGTGCGTGACTACGGCAACCGCATGGGCATCCCCACGATCAGCGGCGCGATCCAGTTCGACGATTCCTACATTTATAATCCGCTCGTCTTCTGCGGCACGGCCGGGGTCATCCCGATCAAGGACATCGACAAGAAGGTCGAGCCGGGCATGAAGGTCATTTCCGTCGGTGGCCGCACCGGACGCGATGGTCTCCATGGAGCGACCTTTTCCTCGGCCGCGCTCGATACCGAAAGCCACGAATCCGACCAGCAGGCCGTCCAGATCGGGAATCCGATCGAGGAGAAAAAAGCGGCCGACTTTGTCATCGCGGCTCGCGACAAGGGGCTCATCGGATTCATCACCGACTGCGGTGCGGGAGGTTACTCCAGCGCTGCGGGTGAGATGCTGGAGACTTGCGGCGGGGTCATCGATCTCGATCAAGTGAAGCTGAAAGAGCCCGGTCTCGTGAGCTGGGAAGTCTTCATCAGCGAGAGCCAAGAGCGCATGGTCCTCGCGGTGAATGAATCCGCCCTGCCCGAGCTGCGCAAGCTCGCCGACCTCTACGAGACCGAACTGACCGAACTCGGCTCTGCCGACGGATCGGGCATTCTCAAGGTGACGCATCACGGCAAGACCGTCTGTCAGCTCGATTGTTCGAAGCTCCACGATGCGCCCGTTCGCAAACTCAAGGCCCGCTGGGAAAAGAAGACCGGCCCGGTCGATGCTCCGATTCTCACGAAACCGGGCGAGGCGCTCAAAGATCTCTTCACCGATTTCGCGATCGTCTCGCGCGAGCCCATCATCCGCGAATACGATCACGAGGTCCAGGGCAACACCGTCCTGAAGCCCCTCGCCGGAGCCAGCGGCGACGCCCCGCAGGATGCCTCCGTCCTCCGCATCAGCGGGAGCAAACGTCTCATGTCCATGAGCGTCGCGATCCTGCCCGAGTGGGGCAAGACCGATCCCTATGCGATGGGTGCCGCCTGCGTCGATGAGTGCGTGCGCCAGCTCGTCGCCTCGGGGGCAGATCCTGATCGCCTCGCCATCCTCGACAATTTCTGCGTGGGCAATCCCGAAGCGGAAGAGGAACTCGGCGCTCTCGTCGAGACGGTAAAGGGCATCGCCGCCGCCGCCGAGGCCTACAGCGCGCCTTTCGTCTCGGGCAAAGATTCCTTTTACAATTACTTCGAGACTGCGGACGGCCCCGTCTCCATCCCCGTGACCGTTCTCATCAGCGGCATGGGCATCATCGAAGAGGCGGCCCACGTCACCGGCGCCTCGCTGCGTCGCTCAGACAGTCTCCTCGCGATCATTGGCCACACCCAGTCGGCCCTCGGCGGATCGGTCTTCGCCCGTCGTCACAAACTCATCAATGCCGAAGTCCCCGCGACCTCGCTCGACGAGGCATTTAAATGCTACCGCCAGTATTACGAGGCGGTGAAGGCGGGGCTCATCCTCTCCGCTCACGATGTCAGCGAGGGCGGGCTCGCCGTCACTCTCGCCGAAGCCGCTTTCTCCGGAAAAGCAGGCCTCGAGATCGATCTCTGTTCGCTCCCGATGGACGACGACGCCTCCAAGGCGGCGATGCTCTTCGGTGAGTCGCCCTCGCGTCTCATCATCGAAGTCGCGCCGGAGAATCTCGAACACGTCGCGAAACTCTTTGAAGGGCTTCCCTTCGCCGCCCTCGGACGGGCCACCTCCAGCCACGCGAATCTCGTTGTGGAGTGGGGCAAAGAAATCCTCATCAACGAGTCTCTCACCGATCTCAAATCGCTATGGAAGAACGGCCTTGCGCAGTACTACTGAAATTTCCCGGCACCAACTGTGACGCGGAAACCGCCCGCGCGCTGGAGGAGGTCGGCTTTGTCACGGAGACGCTTCCTGTCTCCGCGCTGAAGCCCGAGAAGCTCGTGGGGGTCAGTCTTGTCGTCTTGTCAGGCGGATTCAGCTACGGCGACTACGTCATGTCGGGCCGTATCGCGAGCCTCGTGACCGAGCAGAAGATCGGGAAGACGCTCGTCGATTTCCGTGACAACGGCGGCTATATCCTCGGGATCTGCAACGGCTTCCAGATCCTCACCCAGCTCGACCTGCTGCCCTCGGGCAGTCTCGTCGAGAACGCGAGCGGTCGCTTCCAGTGCCAGTGGGTCACGCTGAAGAATCTCGCGCCGACGAGCCCCTTCCTCACCCATCTCCCCGCCGAATTCGAGTTTCCCATCGCCCACGCCGAGGGCCGTCTCGTCACCAAAGAAGCCGCCGAAGCCGCAGGCTATCTCTCGGGCGGAGCGGCCGCGCTCACCTACCGCGACGAGATCAACGGCAGCTTCGAGCGCATCGCCGGCCTCCAGGACGAGAGCGGTCGGGTCTTCGGGCTGATGCCTCATCCGGAGCGATTTCTTCACCGTCAGGATCACTACGATCCAGACTGGAAAGGCACCGGCGAAGACGAGTCCCGGGGCAGCGGTTATTATTTCTTCAAGTCGCTCTATCAGGCGATCAAAAGCGGAGAGGCGGGTGAGCCATGATGTCTTTATTTGCGAAAATTCGCGGCCATTCGCGAAAATTCGCGTTCCCAAATTCTTTCATCGCGAATGAGCGCAAGTCACCGCGAAGAGACGCGAATACTGACGGACCAATGATACCTTTGAGATCTACACTATTTTTCCAATGAGCAGCGAATATACCTACAAGGCCGCAGGCGTGGACATCAAAGAGGCGGCCGCACTCGTCGGCGACATCGGTGAGCTGCGTCGCAGCACCGAGGGCAAACGCTCGCTCATGGGGGCCTTCGGGCTTTTCGCCGCGAGTTACGACCTCAGCGCCTACAAAGAGCCCGTCATCATGACGGGCTGCGATGGCGTCGGCACGAAGTTGGAGCTTTTGTTAGAGCACGACCAGCTCGAGATCGCGGGCAAGGACCTCGTTGCGATGAATGTGAACGACATTCTCACGACCGGCGGTGACCCGCTCATGTTCCTCGACTACATCGGGATCGGGCGCATCGACAAAGAGAAGATCAAACGCCTCATTGCCGGCATGGCTGAGCACCTCGCGAGCTGTGACTGCATCCTCGCCGGCGGCGAAACGGCGGAGATGCCCGGCATCGTGCCCGACGGGATCATCGAGCTGAGCGGCTTCTGTGTCGGCGCGGCCGAGAAATCCGCGATGATAGACCCGACCCGCATCGAGGTCGGCGACAAGCTCATCGGTTATCCATCCGACGGTCTCCACGCGAACGGCTGGAGCCTCGTCCGCAAGATTCTCAAGGCCAATCCCGGTCTCGTCGATGACGACGAGTGGACCCAGTTCCTCGCCCCGACGCGCCTTTATCACGATGTCCTCGCCGGGCTGCGTGAGCATTCCATCGACATCAAGGCGATGGCCCACATCACCGGTGGCGGACTGCCCGAGAACCTCGAGCGACTCCTCGCCGAAAAGGGTGCGTCCATTACGATCCCGCGCTGGAAGCTCGGGGCGATCCCCAAAGTCCTCGCCTTTGTCGATGACGCCGAGGCGGTCAACACCTTCAACATGGGCTGGGGATGGGTCGCCATCGTCCCCGCCGCTCAGGCCGATGCGGCAGCCGCCTTTCATCCCGGAGCCCTCGTCATCGGTGAGATCGATGCGTCCGGAACGGTCCGAGTTGAGATTGCCAATTGATTTTAAATGAGTGATTCCCTCCATCACGAGTGCGGCATAGCCTTCGTGAGGCTCAAGAAAGATCTGGCCTACTACCACGATCGCTACGGCACGTGTTTGTGGGGTTTCCAGCGTCTCTATCTGCTCATGGAAAAGCAGCACAACCGCGGCCAGGATGGCGTCGGGGTGGGCTGCTGCAAGCTCGATATGCCGCTGGGGCAGCCCTACCTCTTCCGCGAGCGCAGCGCCGAGCGCGACTCTCTCATTCGCGTGATGGAGGACCAGCTCCGCAGTCTACGGAAGCTCGAGCGTCGTGGGCGGCTCGATCCGAATGATCCGGTCTCTTTCAAAAAGAACTTTGATTTCGGTGGTGAAGTCCTCATCGGACATCTCCGCTATGGCACCTCGGGCCAGTTCGGCAGCGGCGGCTGTCACCCCTATGTCCGTCGCACGAACTACCCGACGAAGACCCTCATGGTCGCGGGGAACTTCAACATGACGAACGCCCGCGATCTCAATCACCACCTCATCGATCGCGGTCAGCACCCTGTCTTCGACACCGACACCCAGACCGTGCTCGAAGAGATCGGCTACCATCTCGACGAAGTTCACGATGCGATCTACCGGCGCGAGCGCGACGCGGGGACCGACGGGCGCCTCATCCCCGGGATCATTTCCGAGCAGATCGACCTCGCCCGCATCATCGAAAAATGCGCGAAGATCTGGGACGGCGGTTACACCATCGCGGGCGTCGTCGGGAACGGAGACGGTTTTGTCCTGCGTGATCCAAACGGGATCCGGCCCTGCTTCTATTACGAGGACGACGACGTCATCGCCTTCGCGAGCGAGCGGGTTCCGCTGATGACGGTCTTCAATGCCGACATCGATCAGGTCAAAGAGCTGCCGCACGGCAACGTCGCGGTGATGAAACACTCGGGCGGGCTCGAGATCAAGCCCTACACGGCACCCCGCGAGCGCACTCCCTGCTCTTTTGAGCGCATCTATTTTTCACGGGGCAACGACCCCGACATCTACCGCGAGCGGATGCGGCTCGGGGCGAATCTCGTCCCGCAAATCGTGAGCCGGATCGAGAAAGACTTCGACAAGACCGTCTTCAGCTTCGTCCCGAACACTGCCGAGATCGCCTACTACGGGCTCATGCACGGGCTCCGCATGCTGCGTCGTGATCAGGTGAAGGACCAGATCCTCGCCGCAGCCGAGGCCGGGGAGCTCAACGAGTCCACGATCGACAAGCTCATCCTCCAGAGCTGGCCACGTGGGGAGAAGATCGCGCACAAGGACATCAAGCTGCGCACTTTCATCGCCCAGGAAAAAGGCCGCGACCAGATGGTCTCGCACATCTACGATGTGACCTATGGCCAGATCGCGCCCGACGAGACCCTCGTCGTGATCGATGACTCCATCGTCCGCGGGACGACTTTGAAGGATTCCATCATCAAGATCCTTTCCCGCCTCAATCCCCGGAAGATCATCATCGCATCGACTGCTCCCCAGATCCGCTATCCGGACTGTTACGGCATCGATATGTCAGAGCTGGGCAAGTTCATCGCGTTCAAGGCCGCCGTGAACCTGCTGGAGCGGGCCGGGAGGCACAACCGCCTCACCGATGTCTATTACCAGTGCCGCGAAGAGCTGAAGAAGCCCGTCGCGGAGATGGGCAATCCGGTCAAAGCGATCTACGAGACTTTCACCGATGAAGAAATCTCCGCCGAGGTGAGCCGTATGGTCACGCCGGAGAATATTCCCTGGAAAGGGGAGGTCGAGGTCATCTTCCAGACTGTCGAGGGTCTCAGGGAAGCGATTCCCGATCACAGCGGAGCCTGGTATTTCACGGGCAACTACCCGACTCCCGGTGGCTACAAAGTTGTGAATCAGGCCTTCGTTGGCTACATGGATAAAACCGGTGAGCGGCCCTACGACATCCTTCTCTGAGTCGCCTTCGAGCCGGGCACCGGGACCGCGGGCGTCCCGCCCGCTTCTCCAGTTCGGCTCATTGTTTGCCAGGAGCGGGCGGGACGCCCGCGGTCCGGCTCACTTGTGATCAGCGACGGCGGCGACGGTCGTCGTCGTCTTCGCGAGGTTGGTTGATGACGGCGCGGGGAGCGTTGTAGCCAGACTGTGGTCTGCTCTGGGGCTGGGGCTGGGGACGGGACGCGACGGGACGGTTCTGGGGCTGATTCTGCGGACGCTGTTGTGGGCGATTGTTGCCGTAGTGATTGGTAGGACGTTGTTCGACCGGGCGATTGTAGCCGGGACGGTATCCGGTGTTACCGTAGTAGGGACGGTTCCGGTAGTAGTTGCCACCGTCGTAATAGCGATTCGTACGGTAATAATTGGTGGAGTAATAGCCGCCACCTCCGCCGTAAGCGGGGCCGTATCCGCTGCCGTATCCACGGCCGTATCCGGGACCATAATACGGGTCCGATGCGCACGAGCTGAGGAGAGCAGACGCGACGAGGAGGCACGCGGCACTGACAGAGGAAAGGAGGATGGATTTCACAAATGTAGTTCAAACAGAAAATCCCAAAAACTCAATCATGGAATCGCTTCATTCGCTGCCTAAATGAGGGTCTTTCAGGGCAGCTTCGACGCGCTTCGCATTGACCTTTTTCAGAAGCTCCGCCGTGGCCCTCGCGTCGCAGAGAGCGCGGTGGTGCGACTCGAGCGGGATATCGAGCGATCGGCAGAGAGCGCCCAGACCGTAGGAGGGCAGGCCAGGGAAGTAGCGGCGCATCGCCACGACCGTGCAGAGGGTGGGGCAGCGAAAGTCCTGCCCGATCCGGGCGAATTCGGAGCGTAGAAATCCGTAGTCAAACTTCACGCGGTGGGCGACGAAGACCGCTTCCCCGACAAAGGCGCGGAAGGTATCGGCGATCGCTTCGAAGAGCGGGGCATCGGCGACCATTGCGTCGGTGATTCCGGTGAGCCCGACGATGAACTTCGGGATGGATCTCCCCGGATGAATGAGGCTGCTCCATTCGCCTACGACCTCGCCGTCGCGCACTCTGACGGCACCGATCTCGGTGATGCGATTCCAGTCGGGGTTGCCGCCCGTCGTCTCGATGTCGACGACGACGTAGTCCTGCGCTGGATCGACGGTCCAGGCCACCTGTGCCACTTCCACGGCAAAGCCCGCCTTTTTCAGGCGCTCGATCTGGACGAGCTGATGGCGCCGAATCTGATCGCCCTCGGCCTTGACTTCGACGAAGCGGACCTGCTCATTCTCGAAGACGACGAGATCGGGGAAGCCGCTGCGGTTGGCGCGGAACTGCTGCCCGATCGCTTCGAGGATCATCGCGAGCCCGCCGCGCGGAGCGCGGGTGACGAGTTCACAGACGAGGGTGAAGAGAGGCGCATCCCAGGAGACGAGCTGGTTGGTCGTGCCGGCGTTTTTCTCCCACGTGTCACGAAGGAGGGCGAGGGCAGCCTCGGGTTCGTCGAGTATCGCGAGCCGTTCCCCGAAGACCTCGCGGTGCCGCCGGTAGAAAGCGCCCGAGTTGAGATCCTGCGGACGGGTCTCGAAAGGATTGTGCAGCGCGGCGGCCTCGCGATCATAGAGCAGATCCCAGAAAAGCAGCCCGAAGAGCTGGATCCAGATACTGTTTTCGACATGCGCGGCGATGAGACCGCTTTTTAGAAAATGGCGAACTACGGCCGCTTCGGTACTGTCGCGTCCGGACTCGTCGAGCTGCAGGACCGGGGCATCGCGGAGGAGGCGGGTGAGCAGGCCCACTTTCGTGCGGTGAAATTTCCGCTCATAGAAATCTTCCGCAAAAAGCAGTGCCTCGTCGCACGAGGGATTGTCGATCAGTCGCAGCAACAGCGCCTCGGCCCCGTCGCGGTCTTCGTTCTGGATCAGCAGCCGCACCGCTCGCTCCGTCGCTGGAAAGTGGTCGGATCGCAGATAGACATCGAGCGCGTCGGAGGCCCGGCCGAGTCGCTCGAGTTCGCGTCCGAGCCGGTGGATGGCGCGGTGGCGCATCGTCTCGACTTCGCTGTCGTCGGTCACGGGCCAGGTCGCGACCTCGCAAGTGAGATGCTCGATCAGCATGGGTGAGGGCGTGTCGATACGCTCGAGCACTCTCGCATAGTGAAAGGCGGCCCGCGCGATCGGACCGGTCTCGAAGCGAGCCTCGAACTCGTCTTTAAATCCGGCCGTTTTCACGATGCCGAGATCGCGCAGGGCAAAAGTCGTCATGCCCTCGTGGCGCTTTCCAAAGTAGAGGAAAAGGAGGTAGTCGATCTCGTCCTCCCGGTCCTGCACGAGGTAGCGCTCGCATTGCGGCGGCGGGAAACATTCCTCAAAGGGCAGGCGGGTCGTGATGAACCCGAGGAGATCCGCCTTTTTTGCCGAAGAGAGTCGGGGTAATCTTCCGGCGCCGTCGCGACCCATGATCGGACGAGAGCGACGAGATCGGGTCGCGTCTGCAGCGCGAGGAGATCGGCGAAGTCGTGTGCCTGCGGATGGCGAATGAATCCACGTGTCATTAATTCGGCCACCGCGTCGGAGAGCGAGGCGATCTCCTCGTAGGCAAGATGTTCGCGGTAAAAGGCCCGACCTTTCCTGTTCGCGAAGCGCACGTAGAGGCTGCGCGCGTCGAGACTGAGCGCCCGGAAGGTCTCGAGAAATGCCTGCTCCTGCGGCCCGATCGCGTGTCCGTAGCGGGCCGCGACGAAGTCCAGCATCTCGTCGAAATGATCGAGGTAGTAGCGGGACGGTAGGATGGCGGGGGACGACGGCGACACGATCTCTCAGTGTGGCATGTTCACGGGAACATTTCCAGTGTGGGATGAGGGAAAAGTGTGGCGGGTTTTTGGGGAAACATTGCGCCGTGCTAACCCACGGCTCTCTGTGTCCACTGTTGAGAAGAGTCGCGATTAATATCTCGGCAGTCTCAAGATTGTGGAGCAAAGGGGTTGATGATCTCAAGTCCCGGGATGTGTTTGAAGTCGTTCACATTTCGTGTAACCAGCGGCACGCCGTATTCCCGGGCAGTGGCGGCAATGATAGCGTCGCCGAGTTTCATCTGCTTTTGCTGCCTCAGGCGCACGGCAGCCTCGATCACATCGTCATCCAGCGAGTAGCTCGGCACCTCCATGAGGAACTCGCGGATCGCCTCGTCTTCTTCGGCACTGATTCCGGCGTAGCCCAGGGCCTCCACCCTCGTCACGCTTGCGAAGGCGGCTTGAGGGTGCCTCGTCCAGACGGACAACCACGTCCCCGTCGGCTTGCAGGCTTCGATGACGATGTTGGTGTCGAGCAGCATCTATTCACTCACGCCCGGGTTGGATAACGTCTTCCCGAACTGTGCGCTGCCACTCCACAGGATTGGCGATTTCGCGATAGGGGTCGAGGGTCCGGACTTTTTCCAGAGCCGCCATGCGCCGGGCGATCATTTCGGGCGAAGCGGTGGGGACTTGCCGTTTCGGTTCGACTTCCGCAGCATCCGCCAGAGTCAGCAAGACATGGGCACGACCGGGCTTAAGCCATTCGGGTAGAGGCGAAAGCAAGCGCATGCTCCCGTCCTCGGCGATCTCGATGTCGGTCTCCAGCGTGTTCATTGCCGTAAGAATAGCCGTTTTCCCCATTTTCGTAAAGGTCTCACTCTACCGGTCCGAGCACCCTCGTGATGACCTTTCCAACGATTTCATCCTTTGGAGCCTCGAGTACCCCGGTGACGGAGCACTCGTCTCAAACGGTGGCCCCGGTTTATTTCCTTCACCCCACCGCCGAAGCCTCCCCGAGCGCCTCGTCCACCTTGCGACTGGTCGCGCCGGGAGTGCCCGACTTTTTCGAAATGATGCGGTAGGCGACGGGGATGACGAGGAGGGTGAAAATCGTCGAGGTGGCCACTCCGAATAGGATCACGATGCCGACGACAAAGCGGGTCTCGGCCCCGGCACCACTCGTGAAGACGAGAGGGAGAGAGCCCATCACGGTGGTGAGTCCGGTCATCGCGATGGGGCGGAAACGCAGGACCGAAGCCTCGATCACCGCCTCTTCGAAGGGCAGTCCCTCGGCGCGGAGCTGGTTGATGAACTCGACGATGAGGATGCCGTTTTTTGCGGCGAGTCCGACGAGCATGATCATGCCGATCTGGCTGTAGATGCTCTGGGCCTGGCCGGTGAGGTAGAGCCCGAGGAGGGCTCCGGCGACCGCGACGGGGACGGCGAGCATGATCGTGAAGGGATGAACAAAACTCTCGAACTGGGCCGCGAGGACGAGGTAGACGACGACGAGGGCGAGGGCAAAAACGAACAGCACCGAGCCGGTCGAGTCCCGTAGATTGAGCGACTCGCCCTTGTAGCCGACGATGGCGGATTCGGGCAGTTTTTCCTTCACGACACGGTCGAGATAGTCGAGGGCTTCGCTCAGCGGATACCCTTCGGCGAGGTTCGCCTCGATCGTGACGGAGCGGACGCGGTTGTAGCGGTTCAGCGTGCCCGAGTCGGCGAACTCGCGCAGACTGACGAGGTTTGAGAGGGGGATGAGCTGACCGCTCTCTTCGGAGCGGACAAAGAGATTCTGGAGATCGCCGGGGGAGCGTTTGTCATCCCATTCGCCCTCGACGATGACGTCGTATTCCTCGCCCTTGTCGGTGAAGGTGGTAACGCGACGCGAGCCGAGGAGAGTCTCGAGAGTGGTCCCTATCGTCTCGATGGAAACCCCGAGATCGGCGGCGCGGGTGCGGTCGATATTGACTCCGAGCTGCGGTTTTGTCTCCTTGTAGTCGTAATCGACGCCGGTGAGACCGGGGTTTTTCGC
>Ga0105054_10011681_pt1 | contig 10886 bp, 13 predicted proteins | sample BON02_FD_78091 | JGI IMG/M metagenome (GOLD analysis project Ga0105054, IMG submission 78091) | Freshwater microbial communities from Lake Bonney liftoff mats and glacier meltwater in Antarctica - BON-02 (megahit assembly) | ecosystem: Environmental > Aquatic > Freshwater > Ice > Glacier... | reverse complement strand
TTTAACTAGGCAGGAGGCGCAGCAAACAATATTTGAATACATTGAGTGTTACTATAATCGTGTGCGCAGACACTCAACAAACAGCTGGCTTAGCCCAGTCGATTATGAGGCAGTGTATTACAAAAACATCGAGGGGATGTCTGTTCATTTAATTGACTAGGTTCATATTTGTCAGCGTCCATAATTTAGCCCTTACGTTTCAGGGCAATTACATTATTAGCAGAATTATTTAATAATAGCTCTATACGCTCACCAAGTAAGCGCCATGCTTCTGCTTGCTCTGCTTTCAATTCCTGACGCTGATAAATGCGCTTCAGTGTGTTTTGCTCAACATGGTTTAAGCACTTCTCAATAACATCAGGACGTACGCCCAAAGCACCCATTGTAGTAGCGCCAGTGCGCCTTAAATCATGGGGCGTCCACTTACCACCCGCCAACATTAAAGCAGTTGTATTGACGCTTCTGCAAGACATAGGCTCTTTGTCACCACGTTGCCTGTCGCCAACTTGTTTGGATATAGATTTAACGCATACGTGCTTATCAGTCCATCTTGCAGGAAGCACCCACGAGCTTTCATCTGATAATGTTTTTAGTATTTCAAACTGATGCACCGCAAATTCAGATAGGTAAATTGTGTGTTCTTTAGCATTCTTTGAATTGTCAGGTGGTATGCGCCACGCCTTAGCTTCAAGATTAACGTCTGCCCATTCTGCCCGACTAATCTCACCAACACGACAACAAGTTGAAAACATAATCCATAATGCTGCCACGCTTGATTCAGCCATTCGCGCTTCAGCTAATTTGCTAGGAAGTAGTTTTATCTCTTCATCACTTAAAATTCTGTCACGCTCTACCTTACGCCCAAAGTCGTCACGCTTTAACCTGCTAGTCGGGTCATGCTCTAATAAATCACGCACTATGGCATAACCAAACATCTGACGAAGGTCGCCTAGTAGATTACGAGCGCTAATGCGCGAACCACGCTCTACAACTTTATCTAACAACTTGACCACCATCACACGAGTAATATCTTTTACAGCCACATCACCAATGAATGGCAATACGTCTTTTGTAAAACTGCGTATCAATTCCGCACCACCATCCTTACGCGCACTTGTCTTAATCCAAGTTTCAAACATCATACTTACCGTGTAACTGTCAGCCGTTTTCTTTACTTCTTCCTGTCTTGTCTTTTCTTCTGCCAGCTTTTCATCATTGCGCTTCTGCTCTAATTGAAGCTGATAATCAACACCTGAGCGAGCAAGTGAGCGTATCTTTGCCGACTCTTCTCGTGCGTCTAATAAGGATGCGTAACCATCACCACTAATATCGCGATATGGCTTGGGGAGTCGATACTGACGCTCAGCACCATCAATCATGTAGCGCACCAGCCATGTCTTAATGCCATTAGGCGCTATGCGTAACTGCAAACCATCACCATCCATCAGCTTATATGGTTTTTCTTTTGCTTTAGCACTCTCGATTTCACGTACAGTCAATTTGCCCATTTGTTATTCCGTGTCCGAACTGTGTCCGAAAAATATCTAGATTAAGTAAATTTAAGCTAGACTGTGCTAGACATAAAATTTTTATAACTAATTGATATTTAAAACTCTAAAGAATAAACCAAGACAATGCAAGACAATTGAAAACTTTACTACGAACCAAGGGGTAAGGAGTTCGAATCTCTTCGGGCGCACCATACATAAAAGGCTTGCAGTTTAATTGCTGTAAGCCTTTTTGGTTTCTACCGCTCAATGGGTAAACGCTAAATTTAAAGCTAAGATTACTTTACTTTAATAACTTCATTCCACTTCGTTGTATAACAAGGACTTTTGTTCCCCTGCTTCATTTTCCATGGACGCTTAAAGCCTTCACTGGCTAACTTGATAGACTCTTTACCCATTTTCTTGTTGATTCCATCAAGGACAATCATTAGCTTTGTTGACCTTGGTGATATTTGCACCTGACTGAACAAGTCTGTTTGCACGCTTTCTGCGCCCACTAGTTCACTTAACATGATACCTGCCTTGGCATACTGATAATTGAGTTTAAATAGCTGTTTTAAGCCCCATAGCGCTGAGTTTACTAACAATCTGGTGTCATCACTCGGCGTTGGCAATGGTATCGTTAGACCGTTGCTGTAAAACGGTTGATCTTCTTTAAAGGGACTGGTTCTAATGTAAACATAAATAGAGCCTGCATAGCTGCTTTGCTTACGTAGCTTTTCTGTTGCGCGGCTGACATAGAGTGTGATTGATTCAGCTAAACTGTTGTAATCTGTGACTGGATAACCAAAACTGCGGGAACTGACGATTTGCTTTTTGGGTGGCGCAATTTCTTCCATCTCAATACAAACTGTACCGTTTAGTTCTCGAATTATTTTTTCCATGACAACACTGAATAACTGTCTGAGTCGTTCAGGATTAGCGCGTTTCAAATCTAATACCGAGCTAATTCCAAGTGCTTGTAATTTAGGCGCAAGCTTTCTGCCAACGCCCCACACTTCGCCAACATCTATCTCACTGAGCAGTTGATGAATCGCTTCTGGTGGCATTTGGTTGAAGTTACATACGCCATCAAATGTGGGTCTCTTTTTAGCACAATGGTTGGCAAGTTTTGCCAAGGTTTTAGTTGGCCCAATGCCTACGCAAACAGGTAAGCCAGTCCATTGCAGAATTTGCTGTCGCATGGCTTGCCCATATTGCAATAAGTCTTTTGATTTAAAACTAGTGAGATCTAAAAATGACTCATCAATTGAATACACTTCTTGATCAGGCGAGTACTGTCTAAGAATAGACATAACACGGTTGCTCATATCGGCATAAAGCGCATAATTAGAAGAATAAGCCACAATGCCATATTGCTTAGCCAGTGCTTGACACTTAAACCATGGTGCCCCCATGCCAACGCCTAATACTTTGACTTCGTTGCTTCTTGCCACAGCACAACCATCATTATTGGATAGCACAACCACTGGTTTATTGAGCAGTTTTGGGTTAAATACCCGCTCGCAACTCACATAAAAGTTATTCACATCGATTAACGCAATATGGCGCTGTTGTTGATTGCTATGCATTTTTAACGTTGATTCCTAGACTTTTACTGACCAATTGATCATGAATTTACTGAGTAGCTGTTCATGAACTCCAATAGCGTGTTTTTTACTGCACAGCCGATAATGTTTTTACACGAGGAAGACATCTTGTTGACTCGAACCAAATGACTCAGGAGAATTATTATGTGGACAACACCAGCAGCTACAGAAATGCGTTTTGGCTTTGAAGTGACAATGTACGTAATGAACAAGTAATTAAGCCTGTATTGATTACATCAAAAGAGCCTAGCGAATTGCTAGGCTCTTTTGTATGGTCAACCTGATCAAAACCTTCTAAACGATCCTGTTACCACACCCCATATTTCAAATGACATCTCTTCTGTAATAGTGATCATTGGATAATCTGTGTTTGCCGGAATGAGCCTTGGCGTACCTGCTTTTGTTTTACCTAATGTTTTAATCGTAAATTCACCATCAATCACAGCCATTACAATGTCACCCACAGATGCTTGCTTAGAGCGATCTACAACGGCTTTATCGCCACTGAGTAAACCTGCATCGCGCATAGAATCACCCGTAATCGTAACAAAGAAAGTCGCGTCAGCTTGCTGAATCAAATACTCAGAAACATCTAAGCGTTTTTCTACGTGATCATCAGCTGGGCTAGGAAAGCCAGCACGGACTTTAGAGCCAAACAAAGGTAAGGCTAGACTAACAGGATCTAAGGCTGATGGCACAAAGGAATCGACGTTGCTAGATGCCAAGATATTCTTTCGATCTTGGTAATGAGATAAATAGCTCACTATTTTCGTTTTTTGGCTCTCAGGCACCCTAACTACTGATGTGGGTTCACCGTATTTACCACTGCCCGCTTTTCGGCCAGCATTAAGGCGTTTTCCGCCGCGTATGTGTTGAGTATCTTTTTCCATTTTGAATATTGTAACTTAATTCAAACTGAAAGATAGCTTTTTTTAAGTGATTGACTCAATCATTATTTTGAAAAAAACAAATAAATCATTAGTCCAAAATAGAGGATTGCGAATACAGAAACAATCCAAAATACTTTTAACATATTGGTATTAATCTCAGCTAATCTGCGATTATTTTCCTCAAGCAACTGCGTAATTTTATCTTCAGGTTGCATCCGTTCTCCTCCTTCTTTATTTGATTATTTTATTGTGTTTTTGTGCCATAAACTCTGCGACAATATTCCTGTGACGCATGCATTCAGGGCTATTTTTATCTTTGCATTCTTCACGCAATTTACAAAAACATGTATTCTTAACCATTTCTTCCAATGATGTTATTTCAGCGTTTTTATTCCGATTGTTTGTCATACCTTACCTTATTGATTATTCAAATACTTTTCACATGATGACTTGCTCTAGCAATGATTTAAGCATCATCACAGCAATTCAATCATGTTAAAGCAATCTTATTACCATACAAATCTAATCGTTATATTACCAGCTTGCTTGTGCTTTTGAATCATCATAACAAAGCTAAAACACACAAAATTTAATCAACCAAATTAAGTGCGTTTAGACGGAACCTTGTTATTGTCTGCGCAATCCTATTTTTTTATATTATTTAATAGCATATGGACTCGCTCAATATTGTTTGGTTTAAACGCGATTTAAGAATTGAGAATCATGCGGCGCTTGATAGCGCGCTAAAAAAAGGTTCGATACTCGCGTTATTTTGCTGGGAACCTGCCGTGTGGAAAGCAGAAGATGCCTCATTATCGCAACAGGTATTTGTTGGCGAGTGTCTAAAATCGCTCAAAATTGCATTAAATAATCTTGGTGTTTCTTTGCATATTTCCTCAATGGGGATAGTGGAAACTCTGAATTTTATTAGTCAACAGCAATTAATAACCGATATTCACAGTCATGAAGAAACTGGTAACTTAATCACTTATGATATCGATAAAGCGGTGAAAAAATGGTGTAACACCCATCGCGTGGACTGGCATGAGCACCAACAAAATGGTGTGGTGCGCGGCTTAAAAAATCGAGATGAATGGCATGCTAAATGGGAGGAGCATATGCGTTGCTCACCAATCAGGCTAAAACCTTCATCGGCAAAGCATCCTGTCATCGCACTGCCTAGACCGCCTGTGACCAGAGCATTAGGTGAAGATAAACCGCAACGGCAACTAGGCGGCAGAGAATCCGCACTGGTTACATTCAATAGCTTTCTCACGCATCGATCAAATCGTTATAGGGGAGGTATTTCTAGCCCAATTCAAGCGCGTGAAGCCAGTTCACGCTTATCGCCTTATTTGGCTTGGGGTTGCTTATCGATGAGAGAGGTTGTTCAAGCGACAAGAGCAAGTACTGCACAAAATCGCGCTGATGGATTGGCGAATAAACATCCACGGATATTGAGTCTTAACAGTTTTGAACGTCGTCTGCATTGGCACTGTCATTTCATTCAAAAGCTTGAAAGTGAACCAACGCTGGAAATAGAACACATGCATACTGCGCATATTAGGATGAGAGATGAGCTACTGAGTGATACTGAATCGCAACGCCGTTTAATGGCTTGGTGCAAAGGTGAAACAGGTTGGCCAATGGTCGATGCTTGCTTGGCTATGCTGAGCGCGCAGGGTTGGATTAATTTTAGAATGCGCGCGATGCTGATGAGCTCAGCCTCTTATTTGTTATGGCTACATTGGCGAGAAACTGGGCTGCATTTAGCGCGAGAATTTGTGGATTATGAGCCAGGCATTCACTGGCCACAAGTGCAAATGCAATCGGGATCAACTGGAATTAACACCTTACGAATCTATAATCCAATCAAGCAAGCTCAAGATCAGGATCCACGTGGCCAGTTTGTTAGGCAATGGATTCCTGCGTTAAGACAGGTACCAGATGCTTGGATTTTTGAGCCTTATTTAATGCCATCTCAGCTTCAATTAAAATATGGTTGTGTGATGGAAAAAGATTATCCATTGCCTTTAGTGGATATTAGGCAAGCCATGCATCATGCAAAATCGCAAATCGCACTGGCCAGACAGCACCATCAACATAAACGAGAAACTAAGCACGTCTTGCTTAAGCACGGCTCGCGTACTTTCAGAAATAAAGCGCCGCGGAAAAAACTAAAAGAAGATAGTGCCGATGTCCAAAAAATGAAACAAACTTCTCTTTTCTAATGTCTTTTCTTACTCAATTTAAGGCTAGCAATGATGATGAATAACAACATTATTTGGACAATACCCGCCTCTGCTGAAGCGCGAGATGCCGCAATTGATGACTTTTTTGCAGACTCGCAAAAGCCATCTAGTCGGTTATTATCGTCTTTTCGCGGAGGTCGCAAAGAGGCATTATCTAAATTAGCGGATGCAAAAGGTGAAACTTATCATCAAACAAGAAACTTTCTTGATGGCGATGTAACGCATTTATCGCCCTACCTAAGACATGGCTGTATAACGATAAAAGAAGCTGTTACCTATATTAATGCGCGATTTGGCTCACAAAGTGAAAAATTATTAAATGAATTTGCTTGGCGAGAATATTGGCGAACGGTCTGGTATGCCCATGGCATGGATATATTGCAAGATATGCAAGATCCAAAAGTTGAGTTATTGTTCAATCAACTGCCAGCCGATGTACTGGCAGCCAATACTGGGCTTCCATGTATGGATAGTTTTATTCAGTCACTCAATGATGAAGGCTATTTGCATAACCATGCCCGTATGTGGCTTGCCGCTTACATTGTGCATTGGCGAAAAACCGATTGGCAAACAGCTGCGTTTTGGATGCATGATTTGTTGCTAGATGGAGATTACGCGAGCAATCATTTATCATGGCAATGGATTGCCTCAACATTTAGCAATAAGCCCTATTTTTTCAATCAAGAAAATTTAGCAAAATACACCAACAATCAATATTGTGAATCCTGCCAGGTAAATTGTCCTTTCAACGACAGTTATGCAAACTTAGAAAAGCAATTATTTGTGGCCACCGAACAAACCGCTCGCCAACATAATATAACGAGTCCTATGATTCACGATAAAAAAACTGGTCATCAAACGATTGTTTTGATTCATGATGAAATGCTTAATGGCGCTCACCCACTGCTACAGCTTCCTTATGAAAAAGTATTTATTTTTGACCGTGACTATTATCAAGACTGGTCGATAAAACGCTTACAATTTATTGCAGACTGTTTAATTGAAATGCCGAGCGTGAACGTATGGATAGGTCATACAAGTGCGATCTTGGCAGCGTTAAATACACAGCACATCTATACACAAAATACGCCCAATCTAGCAATCAAACAATGCATTGCCGGCTATCCAACCACTTGGGAACCAGAAGAGAAGGTCTGCCAAGCCTATCTGACGCCAGCAGATATTAGAAGCTTTTCACGTTTTTGGAAAATTGCTGCTCAAGACTTTATGACTTCATCTAAAAAAGAGAAAGCGTTATAAACCAAGCTATGCCGATCATCTTTTTGTTTAGCAACTATAATTTCAGTCGATAGTCGTAGACTAATGCAACTAAATACACTAGAGACGTTAAGTATTTTTTATGATGGTAATTGTCCGCTTTGCCTTGCGGAAATTCATGTCTTAAAAAATAATAATCAACAACAGTTACTACGGTTTATTAACATCCATGATGGAACCCTTGTTGATTCAGCGATTAATTGTGCTGCTGCATTACAAATTATTCATGCACAATTTGAGAATGGTAAAGTAATAAGAGGGCCAATCGTTTTTGCTGAAGCCTACAAGCGCTCCGACTTGACTGTGATGAAATGGTTATTTTCATTCAAGCTGTTTCAACGGATTTATGCCCTGTTTTATGTTTACTTTGCTCAGTATAGACATCAAATTTCAAAGCTGATTGGGCCATTTTTAGTGAAACTTGCTAAATGGAAATACCCCAACTAACGTTTGATAAGCAGTCAAAAAAATAGACGAATTAAAATACTACAGACCAATGGGAATAGACTCAGTAGATAATGAATCCACCTAAACGATTAATTAGCCCGAAAAAACTACTGCACAGCAAGTGGACAGCGGTATCTGCCGTGAATAAAGAAAAACACTTTATGATTGTGAAGCTGATTGTGCCAGATGCGCAAAATGAACCGATTGCGCTTATTGCACTAGAAGCAGTTCACTCTAAACACATTCAAACCTTACCATGGCAGCAATTAAATGACGACAAGAGTTGGTTACAAGGATGGGTTTAATCAATGTCTATTCGTAACAAAGTCGCTATTGTTGGTTCAGGTATTGCAGGGCTTAGTTGTGCCACCGCTTTACAAAAAGTAGGATTTAACGTCACTCTATTTGAGAAAAGTCGTGGCGTATCTGGCCGGCTTAGCACCCGCATAAACGAGCAATGGCAATGTGATCACGGCGCGCAATATTTTACTGCACGCAATCCAACTTTTAATGATGAAGTAGCGCGCTGGATAAAAGCGAATGTTGCAAAATCATGGCATCCGCGTTTAATGGTGACCGATGGCGTGCACTTTGCTGTAAAAGAGGGCGAGACGCATCGATATGTTGGCTATCCACAAAATAGCGCTCCAGCAAAGTGGTTAGCACAATCCCTGCATGTTGAGTCCCAACATACCATTACGGGTCTAGTAAGAACTGCCGATAAATGGCAATTGATGTCAAAAGAGCATGGGTTAAAAACTGAGAATTTTGATCATGTAATATTGGCGATTCCTGCACCGCAAGCCGCTGTTTTGCTTAAAGAGAGCGCGCCTGAACTACACGGTTTAATTGCGGGCATTAAAATGCAAGCCTGCTTTGCGTTGATGATCAATGTTCAACAGACGCTTAATTGTGATTTTGATGGACTATTTGTCAATCATGGCATACTGAGTTGGCTCGCGAGAGACAGCGCAAAACCTGGTCGGCTTGATTTCAATCATCGCTATCCTCAAACAAATAATGAAGGCGTCAATCACACTCATGAAACTTGGATTTTGCATGCCAATAGTGAATGGAGTGAGTTGCATGTAGAGGATGATAAAGAAGCCGTTGCGCAACAAATGCTGACAGCATTTAAAAATCTAATAAAGCGAGCTTGTGCAGATGAAATTCAGCTACAGAGTTATCAACTACATCGCTGGCTTTACGCAGATTGCGCGCAATATCTGACTTGCGGTTATCAACTAGATACCAAGTTAAATATCGGCTTATGTGGTGATTGGTTAAATGGTGGCAAAGTGCAAGGTGCTTGGTTAAGCGGATTGCTACTCGCCGATCAAATAAGCTCAACCACTGAGTTAGTCTCGTATTAATGCTGATGCAATATCAAAAAAACTTGTTAGTTGTCATTTCACAATGACTTTTAATTACTGTTTTATTGATGACGCTTGATTGATTCAACATTCAAGTTTTTTTCTTTTGTAGTAATCACAATAAACTGTTTATTTTTTGTTAACACAAATTGACACTGATCTCTTTCCATCGAAATACAATCTAATACTTCTGTATACCCACGTTCAAAAATACCGTTAGCATATAAGCTAGCATCTTCAATTTTTTTATTGTTTACTGCCTGCCAGCCTTGGCTAATTAAGGCTGTTCTTACTTCAGAATACGGCTTGTTAATATAATGATCAAATGTCATCTCTTTAGCACTAACAGCAAAACAAGTCATGCTCATCAAAATCGCAATGGTTACTAATAATTTCATTGATTACCTTCTCAACATTAAACAACTCATCATAAGATGATTGAGGCTCAAAAAGGTTGCAATCATTCAACATTAAAGGCAAACCTATGGATTTATCTGACTTACATGCGATATTAAGTCGTTTCATTGATTAGAGAATATAGCGACTAGAGCGGTGTCCATCACGCGTTAAATGTCTACTGAATTCTGGGAAGTCCAGTGTCAGAAGAGCCGCATTTGAAAAAAGGACTTAATGTGCATCGAGACAGTATTACTAATATTGCAGCATTGGTTTATGATTAATCAACTATATAACGAGTTAAGCGAGTCAGCATGAGTCAACGAAAGCGCCCTATTGTCGGCATTCCAGCCGATGTTAAAGAATTAGGTGGACACCTCTTCAACGTGGTTGGCACAAAATATATTGATGCGATTGTCAATGTCGCTGAATGCACGCCTATTTTGCTCCCTGCCGTTGGTAGTCGCCAAGATATTGCTAATATTTTGTCTTTGATTGATGGCTTGTTCTTAACGGGAGCAGCCTCCAATGTAGCGCCTGAACGCTATGGGCAATCTTTACTTAATCCAGACATGCTATTAGACAAGTCACGCGATGCAACTAACTTTCCACTCATCGATGCCGTACTTAACGCAGGCAAACCTTTATTCGGTGTTTGCAGAGGGTTCCAAGAATTGAACGTAGCAATGGGTGGTACGTTACATCAAGCTGTTCATGAGCAAGAAAATATGATGGATCATCGAGGAAAATCAGGTAGCGTCGATATTCAATACGGCCCAGCGCATCAAGTCAAACTAACCAAAAATGGGTTATTACAGCAATTGTTTGCGTATGCTGATGAAATCACGGTAAACTCAGTTCACGGTCAAGGCATAGCCAAACTCGGTCATAACTTAACCATTGAAGCTACGTCGCCAGATGGTTTAGTTGAGGCGATTGCGGTCTCAAACGTAAAAAACTTTGCGTTAGCCGTACAGTGGCACCCTGAGTGGAAAGCGACTGATAATAATCAATCGATTGCATTATTTAATGCTTTTGGAAAAGCTTGCAAACAGTAAATAAGTAAATGTCAGCAGGAGAAATCCATTAGTAAAAATCAATAATGAAACCAATGTTGGAAAGCAAAAATGGATAGCAAAAAAATTGTAGCGCA
>Ga0105054_10011679_pt1 | contig 10888 bp, 11 predicted proteins | sample BON02_FD_78091 | JGI IMG/M metagenome (GOLD analysis project Ga0105054, IMG submission 78091) | Freshwater microbial communities from Lake Bonney liftoff mats and glacier meltwater in Antarctica - BON-02 (megahit assembly) | ecosystem: Environmental > Aquatic > Freshwater > Ice > Glacier... | reverse complement strand
CGCGAGGGCAAATCGTGAGGAACAACTTTGGACACAGAACATTCGTGGCTAGCCGACGATTAGTCGCTATAAGTGCAACCCGGATACTCGGGCCACACCCTACTTAAAATGGCGGAGCGGACGTCCGCCTGTCCACCTTTTCATAGCTTTTCATAGCTTTTCATAGCTTTTCATAGCTTTTCATAGCTTTTCATAGCTTTTCATAGCTTTTCATAGCTTTTCATAGCTTTTCAGAATACTTCAATAAGTATCATTTTCATCATACTAATCAATACGTTACTAATTCACAAGCTTGCAGTTGTTTTCACGAGTATTCTCTACATTGCGCACAATATGGCATACAAAATGGCATACAATATGGCATACACATTACTATGCGGGAGATACGCCGATGAGCAAGCGCGATCATATGCCAGGGAAGCTCAAATCGGTATCACTCAAGACTCTCCCCAACGGCTGGCATGCCGATGGGGGGAACCTCTACCTGTTCGTGAGAGGCAATAGCCGGTCCTGGATCTTCCGCTATGTCTCTCCCAACGGTAAACGGCGACACATGAGCCTGGGGCCTCTGAGAGCAACGCCTCTGGCCAGAGCTAGGAAGCTAGCGGCAGACCTCGTGGCGAAGGTTCACGACCCGGTAGAGCCTGTCGACCCAATACAGGAGACCCACCAAAAGCGTCAGAAGGAAAAAGCAGCAGAGGTGGCACGCCGTACCTTCAAGCAGTGCGCCGAGATGTTTATAGCGTCTAAGCGGCATGGTTGGAAAAACGCAAAGCACGCGGCGCAATGGGAATCTACGCTAAACACTTACGTATACCCTCTTATCGGCGACATGCCAGTAGATCAAATAGATACGCCGCACATCGTGTCCGTTCTCGAACCCATTTGGAACCTGAAATCTGAAACCGCGTCGAGGATACGCAGTCGTATGGAGAACGTGCTGAGCTGGGCCACCGTCAGCCGGTTCAGAGATGGCGAAAACCCGGCGAGGTGGCGCGGCCACCTCGATCATATATTTCCCGCGGTGCGCGCAGTATCAGCTGTGGAGCATCACCCCGCCCTGCCCTATCGCCGCTTGCCTGAATTCATGGCCGCTCTTCGATGTCGCACCGGTATGGGAGCCAAAGCGTTGGGATTCGCAATACTAACGGCTGCCCGCTCGGGTGAAGTGCGGGGCGCGATCTGGGAAGAGATAGACCTGGACGAGCGCACATGGACTATTCCGGCCGGCAGAATGAAATCAGGCAGAGAGCACCGGGTACCGCTAAACGATGCCGCATTTGAGCTACTACGCGTGCTTCCCCAAGTAGCTGGCAACCCTCTAGTTTTCCCAGGAAGCAAGATAAACACTGCCATGTCTGATATGTCGCTAACAGCCGTGCTCCGACGCATGGAGGAGCAGAACGTCACCGTTCACGGTTTCCGCTCGACCTTCCGCGACTGGTCGGCCGAGCAGACCCAGCACCCAAGAGAGGCGTGCGAGCTAAGCTTGGCTCACACCGTTGGCGACGCTGCAGAGCGCGCATACCGGCGCGGAGACCTTTTCGATCTGAGGAGACAATTGATGGCAGATTGGGGGGGCTTCTGCTCGTTGTAAAGTCATGGTAATAACACAACCCGAGTGAACGTAAAAAGACGCAAGGACGCCGCATGACTTCCCATAAAGCAAGAATGGATCTCCGCGCCATTGGCATAGATCAAGATTCCAATGAGGTGGAAGTCGCCCTGCGACTTGCGCACCTCGAGTGGTTAGAGCGCGAGGGAAACCTGCTCACAATGATTCAGATCTCAGCCTTAGAGCTAGAAGAGCAGCTGGATTCGTTGCCTCCCGAAGAAATTATCCGCCGCAGATCAATTATTGAGCAAGCCAAAGCCTCTGGCATGCGACTGGGAGACAGAACCTTGTCTACACCATTCGCTCACTGGTACGAATCCTTCTGTGCATACGACGGCAACCGCGTCATTCACTACTCCCCAGCCGCAATTGAAAGAGGAGATCACCCGCGTGTAGACGAAATGGCGGAGGCAGATCAAATATCAACCAACAATACTCAAACTGTGGATGAAGAAGTTCCCGCTCCAGCTCCAGCTCCAGCTCCGGCGACTGGCGGAGGCAAACTCGGGCGAAAAATGGCTCACACCACGGTAATAGATGATGTTACTGACGAGATTTTTCGCCGCAATACTTCGATTTCCATAGAAGACGCTTGGTCAAGATTTTTTCAGATCGCTCCCGATTGGGCGGATTTTATAGACAGTAACGATGATTTACCCCCGGTCGACTTCGAGCAGTTCAGCCCCAGACATGGTGATCCCTACTTGAAGCTGAGATCGCGTACAAGGAAGTACGATGATCTAGCTCGGGACTTTAATAGGGTAGCATTCAAGCAGCGACTCAGGGAGCGGCGACGAACCCACCGCTAATTAGGCATCAGCCTATTTGGCTTTAGTGGGTACACACGAATCGCGTAGTCGTAACTTTCCGTTACCTGGGTCAATGCCACGTAAAATCACGCTATACCGCCAGGCTTCACCGCTTTCGTCTTGGCGATGCCCCCTTATTTCCCCTTCGGATACAAGTCTCGCTGTAAATCTCCCTAGGACCGATTCCGCAGAGCGCTCCCTGAGTAAATCCGATCATCCGTGGGTTTAGCCGTGGGTTTAGCGCAGTTGCTAGATCTAGGCCTAAACCAACAGATCGTCGCTTTTAATGGCGCCAACACCAGAAACGTGGAGACACCACATGCAACAAAATGACTCGTTACTCCGTTGGCCTCAAGTTCAGATCCGGGTTGGCCTATCAAGGTCAACAGCATGGAGGCTGGAAAAGCTTGGGCGCTTCCCCCCACCGGTTCAGATTAGCGCTAGGGCAGTCGCGTGGCGTGCCAGCGATATCCAGAACTTCGTATCCAATGGCAGCTTCAAGGCAGGTGAACAATGAAGAATAACCATATCCATGAAGAAATCACCGTCACACCGACACATAACGCCACCCCAAAGGGAGCCAGCAGCATGACAGAAGCAGCCGTTTTTCTAGATCGCATCGCCGGTGGACCCGGAGAAAAGCAGACGTTCCAAGTAATACCGACGGGACAAGGTATACCGAGAATCTTGCATGGAACATTCCCAGAATGCCAGGCAGAGCTTGCGCAGCTAAACCAGCAAAACAACGGTATCTTTGTCTGCGTAAACCAGACTAACGGACGCGGGCGTACCGCTGAGAATATTGTCCGAGTGCGAGCCTTGTTCTTAGACCTTGACGGCGCGCCCCTCGAACCTGTGCTTGCGGCTAGTCTTCAACCACATATCGTTGTCGAGAGCAGCCCGGAGAAATGGCACGTCTACTACTTGGTCGACGACTGCGCCCTTGAGGAATTCTCTGGGCTGCAGCGATGTCTGGCCGAGAAATTCGGCGGCGACGCCGTAGTCAACCATCTCCCGCGAGTAATGCGTGTACCGGGGTTTTTCCACGTAAAGCAAAACAAGGAGACAGACCAGCTCACAGAGCCCTTTCTGACCAGGATTGAGAGCGAGTCTGACACCCCCCATACACACTAGCGGAGGTGCTGGAAGGACTCGACCTCTTTGCAGAGCAACGGCCCTTTTCCGACGCTGCTCGCGTCCAACACTTCAGCTCCGATCAACCATTTCCGGACGGTCAGCGCACCCAAGCCCTGACCCGCTATGCAGGGCAGCTAATTGGCCAGGGACTGCCCGATGATGAGGCGCTATCCACTCTTTTTGACTGGAACCAGGCTTGGTGCCGCCCAGCGCTGCCAGAGCAAAAAATAGGCTCCACCTTCAAGTCGATAAAGCGAACAGACGCCCGCAACAAAGCCGCTAGCGGGGCTATCCCTCCCCAAATCGCTGCCCTCAACCAGGAATACGCAGTGGTGTTGATGGGTGGCAAGGCTATGGTGCTGCGGGAATTGCCCGATTCGCTTGAGTTCATGGGGCCCAGCGACTTCAAGAACTTCGTGGCAAACCTGCAGCTTGACGGTCGGCCCATAGGTCCAGCATGGATGAACCACCGGCAGCGACGGACCTACAACACTGTCGTGTTTGATCCGTCCTGCAAGGCAGCCAATGACAGTGTTTACAACCTATGGCGTGGGCTGGCCGTCGAGCCTCGGGAGGGGGGTTGTTCCAGGTTCCTCGAGCACATCCGTGACAACATCTGCTCCGGTGACCTAGCCTGCTACGAGTACTTGCTGAACTGGATGGCGCACTTGGTCCAGCGCCCTGGTGAGCTCCCCGGGGTCGCGATTGTGCTGAAGGGTAGGCAGGGTACAGGTAAAGGAGTGTTTGCCTCAAACCTGGGGGCGCTACTCGGTCGCCACTATCGGCATGTGACCAGCCGCGAGCACTTGTTGGGGAAGTTCAACGGTCACCTGCAGGACGCAGTTCTAGTCTTCGCTGACGAAGTGATATGGGGCGGCAACAAGGAGCAAGAGGGCGTCCTAAAAACGCTAATCACCGAACCCAGACGTCAATACGAGCAGAAATATCAGGGGGTTGTAGAACTCGACAACTACACCCGGGTCATCATGGCCACCAACAACGACTGGGCAGTGCCGGCGGGGCTGGAGGAACGCCGGTTCTTCGTACTACAAGTCAGCGACGCGAAAATGCAAAACCTCGAATACTTCGGACAGATCAAACACGAAATGCGTAGCGGCGGCAGAGAGGCACTACTGCATATTTTGCTCAACCGCGATTTGTCGGGAGTGCAGATTCGGAAGTTTCCGCGGACCGCTGCGTTGGCGGAGCAGCAAGAGCTATCCCTAGACTCTGTAGGCCGCTGGTGGCTCGACGCCCTTGAAGAGGGAGGCATTGGCTGTTGTCGCAGCGATGGAAGCCTTCAACCAACGACCACTTTCAATCCCGAAGGGCACAAATCATGGCCGCAATTTGCCCCCAAAGGCCTTATTTATGCGCACTACCAAGAGCACGCAAGAAAACAGAACGCCAGATACCACTGCTCTCAATCGATTTTCGGCAAGAAGCTCAGAGAATGGGTCAAAGTCCAAGAAACTCGGCCCGTGATTAGCGGCACCAGGGTTACCGGCTACATCATGCCGACACTATCGGAAGCGCAGGCGCAGTTCGATGCAGCTCTAGGCAATCGCAGAAATTGGCTGGAGGATGATCCCGAAGATTGATCACGAGCGCAGACGCGCAAAAAAGACCGCATGCCCGGTGGACAGCCCCCAGTCCACCGAGATTTTTTTACTCTGGGGCATAGCGCCTCGGATGCTGCCGTCAGGGCTGGCGGGGGAAAATGGCGGCAAAAAAAATTCTCTTGTGCGCGCACGCCGTGCGGGCCCCATCTGACAACCACCCATATATTAAAAGAGAAAACCCCATGACAGCCATGACAGCCATGACATCATTGACCGGACCACCAGTAATGCCCCGCACGCGGGCGGGGGAAAACCTCGGATCCAGAATTCAGCCGCGACTTCCCTGTCCACCCAAGGTTGAGCCCGGCGCGGAACTCCATAAAACCACATCAAAGTCGCGGCGATCAGACGCTGCCCCTGCTCAGGCCGATTTTACCTGCCTCAAGATATCCAGCAGCCTGCGTAGTCGGTTATCGCTATAGAAATGGCCTAGTCTTTGCTATCTACCCATGCGACAAATTTATTCGAAAAAAACCAACAAGCACCGTTGTTCCCGTCCATCTCGACGTTAGATACAGACCCGTCGTCATTTACCACTGCAGTGAGCTCGCATGAAAGCGGTAGCAGAGGAGTACTGCTTATGCTTCCGTCCATCTGGATCCTAGACGCCCCCCCGGCAACGGTGCTATTTTTCCAGACCACAACCCTTTCATCGACTATGGAGCGTTGTTCGTGTGGCAGACCAAACACTGTCTTCATTTCCTGATAGCTCTTCAAAGAAGTTTGCGCTTCTTGAAAAAAACGCTCCGAGTTAGCGTTGCCTACTGTCGCTTCGCTATCCCACCCAACTGTAGAACACCCCGCAGACGCCACGACAAAAAATCCGCAGACTACTTTATTAATTTTCATGCAATCTTCATCCTTGGATTCAAATCTGATAAAGCAGTCTATTCAATCAGTGTCGCTGTAGCTGGTTTTAACACAGCCTCGCCTACAAGCGGTCGTAAGCATTGGGAGATTCATCGGCTTCATACGCAAAAACAAACGGCCCCCGAAAGAGCCGCGCGCTTGATGACTATCTCACCCGCTTAGGCCGCTGGACAGCGGCGGGGAAGCCGTTTTGGGGGAGGAGTAAAATATCCAGTGGGATCAATCATCGCGGTCATATCTACGATAGATAGCTACCGAAATCCCACTCAAGTTCCACGGTACCTACATATACACTCGCCCACTATTTTACGAACGATTGCGGGACTTTCAGATCCAAAACAACAGCGATTTCCCGCGTGATCAAATCCGCTCCAAGTGGGCTCACATGGTTGTCGAATTCAAAATAGAGTCTGTCCGATTCTGACGCTATACACGTGTCATTTTTCTCCCGACAAAAAAGTTTTTCTGGGTAGACTCGAAGCACCCCCAATCCCGTCACCTTGTCCAGCGCCACATAACTACTGGCCACCCGTTCCTTAAACTCGGTATAACTTGTAGTAAGTGTAGGTAATTGATCGGCATTCGAGATCGGTGGAGCATACAATTTCAGCGTCTTGTCTACATCAAAACCTTGCTCGGGCACGGGATAGATGATTACCAGTCCATATCCGTCATCTGACCATTCAGTAAGGCTTGAAACCACGTCGTTCGCTATCTGGCTGTTGTTGCCCCTTTGAAGAAACCAATGTTTGGGCGCTTGGCTACCATTACTCACACCATAGCCCAGACCACTGATATAGAGAGGAATTCGAGAGCTATAGATAATTACGGGGTCCTCCAACTCGGAAAGAATCGATCTTACGGCTTCATGTCTTTCCGGACAGATTGCCTCCAGCCTTCGGCCAAGATGCGGACATATAACCTGGGTAATCTGTACAAAGTTCAGCTGGTTTTCACTGGCAAGCACTCTTACTGATTCGGCGATGGCAGCGGCATGACTATCACCTACTAGTACCAAGGTAGATGAACCAGGGAAATCTTGAAAGAAACAGGAGTCAGATGGGGGAAAAGAGGTGCTCCCCGGCGCGCCGGAGAGACAGTCGGTCCCATTCTGTGAAACAACTATTCTCTGGTTCGCCTGAAGCAAGTCCAGCAGATAATCTCCGCGGCTTGGAATGCCCTCTCCTTTGATCCAATAGAGGGAAATAAATATGACTAGGGTGGATGGTAAAAGGAGAATAACAGCCAGCACCTTTCCAGAAAAACGTCTACTCCTGAGGGGTTTCTCCACCAAATGGTAAGACAGTGCAGACAAGAGTAGCGTCAAGCCAATCCAGACACACCTTGTGGTCAGCGATGGCTGCAAATTTTCCATTCGCCCGAAGGCAAATATCGGGTAATGCCAGAGATACAACGAATAAGATAAAAGGCCGAGGTAAACCATGGGTCTCGTAGACAAGGCTCTCGTCACCCATCCTGTATTTTCACTGAATAAAATAACGAGCACCGTACCCAACACCGGGGCCAGCGTAATGAATCCGGGATGATGCGTACCGAAATCCAGGTACAACAACGATCCCAACATCATCAATAGTCCCAACAGAGACAGGGCATGCGACCAACGGAGCGCCAGTTTCGGCACTTTGCGATTGAGAACTGCTAACGATACCAAGCTACCCGCCAGCAACTCCCATAATCGAGTGGGCATCATGTAGAACGAAAACGAGGCGTCCCTACCGGTCATCCACTCCGCCAGCAGGAGACTCAACACCATCACGAACAGTAGAATTCCGGCCAGATACTCCCTGCCCCATTTGTAGATCGCGAATAGAAACAGTGGAAATACGATGTAATACTGCTCTTCCACCGCCAGGGACCATGTATGCAGAAAGGGCTGGAGCAACGCTGACTCCGCACCGTACTGCTGGAGGCTATAATTCCAGTAAAAATTGGACGAAAAGCCAAGGGAGAAAACCAGGGACTTGGAAAAGTCCACCAACTGGTCCGGCAGCAGATAACGCCATGCGAATGGCAGGGAAACGAGCATTACGATCAAGAGACCTGGCAGTAACCGCCGCGCCCTGCGTTCGTAGAAATGCGTGATAGAAATCCGCCCAGTCTGGACCAACTCTGTCATCAACAGTGTCGTGATGAGATATCCCGAGATGACAAAAAAGATATCAACCCCCAGATACCCTCCAGGGAATAGCTCCCAGCCTGCAACAGAGAACTGAGCATGGTAAAAAATGACAGAAAAAACCGCTATGGTTCTCAGTCCATCGACTTCAGGCCTGTATTTTATTTGTCCATCCTCATGCCCAAATTTCGACCCTACGCAGCTGAATTTCAAATTCGGTGCCGTACAGGCCATTTTCTCGCTGGGATTTCGGGATAAAAAACTCCCGACGCTCCTTCTTCAGCCGATCCGCGACCTCATTGGGCACGAAAGTAGGAGCGGTGAAGATGAACTGTAAGCTGTCAACGCCGGACAGCTCCTTCTTCAGAGCCTCGTAGGCGTAGATCGAAAAATAGGAGGCAGCGATTCTGAGCCGAGATCCGGGCCGGATAGTTTTCTTCAGATCATCGCCGAGCAGGCGATTGATGTTATCGAGCATTTCCACATTTACACCCTGGCCCCGGACCGGACACCGTTTTTTGGAGCCTCAGGCTTGATATACCGCTTCGTTATCACCTGCAAATTCACTACGTCGTGATTATGCATCATTACGATACAAATCGATAATCACAACGAGTATCGGAGTTTCAGCATTTTCAAATTCTCAGCCAGCTGTTTGGGATCTTTTGCATACCAAAATACACCGGCCTTATTAGTCACATCCCGCAGTTAGATAAAGTTTTTGCAGAAATTTTTTCAAAAAAACCCTTACACACTGAGTTGTGAGTGAGAGGCTCAGCCATTGTGCAATGCCTTGGCATAGAGGTAGGTTCCCTTTTTCTAGCCCCCCGCCCTTGGATTCGTTTTTCACGTAGCGGTTTTCAAAATCGCCGCCTGGAACCTTGTGCAGTACCCCCCCTCGCTTCTTGGCCCCTAGCCAGGCCTCAAGAGGGCATTCCCCTATCGCTCTTTAATCGTCGAAACCCCATCCGCTGCCGGCTGATGGGGTCTGCGGCTGTTGGCGTCTGCCGCACTGATGAGACACGCCGAAAAAGTTGGCCCGCGCTCTAACGCGGGCCTAGCCCATGCAAAACCCACCAACCAACGGAGAATCAACATGAGCCTTACATACGATATGTTTACCACGACTCCCGAGTCAAGCACGCCGCGCCCTTCTGACTTCAGCGTCAGCGAGCAGGGTGTGATTGAACAGGCCCTCGGCATCCTCAAGCGCCGCATCTTGGAGGGGGAGGCCTTTACTGCCCCCCAGGCGGTCAAGGACTTCTGCCAGCTGCAGATTGCCAATGAACTGGACGAGTACTTCTGCGTCCTGTACCTAAACTCTCAGCACCGCTTGATTGCCTTTGAGCGGCTGTTCCGGGGCACGGTAGACGCGGCCAGCGTCTATCCCCGGGTTGTGGTGAGGCGCGCACTGGAGCTCAACGCTGCCGCCGTGATTCTCACCCACAACCACCCCAGCGGTGAAACAGAGCCAAGCACGGCAGATCTGCGCATTACCGAACGCCTGAAGACGGCGCTTGACGTGGTCGATGTGCGGGTGCTGGACCACGTCATTGTCGGCGTGGGTGGTGCCACCACATTCGCCGAACTAGGGAAACTATAGGGAGATCAACATGAATAAAACGAGCAAACCCCGAATCAGAGTAACTTGGGACGAGACAGGGGTCATCCAATGTCCTTCGGTAACCAATCCCGATAACCAGTTACCAGCTCCTCGCGAAACTGCTACCCCACTGCCAATAGAGGACAAAGTACATGAACTTGGGGGGCAATGCCCCCACTGCGGTGGTACCGGGCGATACTTCCACCACTTACGGCGTTCTTGGGACAAATGCTACCGATGCGACGGCAAGGGCACTCTGGACGCTTTCGATCTCGCCCTGCTTCGGTTCAGGATACAAGGCGCGGGACCGGTGAGTCAGATCTATGGTGGACCACCACGTCGTTTAAAGATGGGGGGGCTAATCAGGCATTGATCGACGACAAACGAAGCGCCAGAGCGTCTTAGCGTCATTACGTCCGTACGTCGTTGCGTCCTTGAATAAGTGCGATACAGCACCAGTGCGTCTTGGCGCGTCCAGGCTGGCTGAACAGAAGATTTAGTTGATCAGGCCAAACAGCCGGCACAACAACTCCGCTGCACGCAGCTTCTCGCGAGCCGTTGTCTCGGGAGAGTGAATCACGCCACGTAAGTCGAGAAGGATACCATCGCGAATGCGTTGCTGATCTAAAAAGAAACGCTACCGCTGGCGCTTCACAGCTTCCGCCACCTTCGGGTGGCGCAGGAACTGGCACGCAGAGTTGTGGGCAACCTCCTTCGTGCCGACCCTGTCCGCACCCTTTGCAGCGATGTACCCATCAGTGGCGGTAATAGTGGGGTCTGCGGCAAAGGCGGAGACGAAGCGCTCCTGAAGGGCGGTAAGTGCCATAAAAAGGCCTCAAGTAACACTCGATCATTATATCACTAGGGAGACCAACGGGCATAACGCCCATCATTTCATCACCAACTAAATGGTATACAAAATGGCATAAAAAACGAAAAAGCGCCCTGAAGGGCGCTTATTTACTGGATATGTGGCGGAGCGGACGGGACTCGAACCCGCGACCACCGGCGTGACAGGCCGGTATTCTAACCAACTGAACTACCGCTCCACGGTAGACAAACTCTCAGGAAAATTGGTGGGTGGTGACGGGATCG
>Ga0105054_10011675_pt1 | contig 10890 bp, 9 predicted proteins | sample BON02_FD_78091 | JGI IMG/M metagenome (GOLD analysis project Ga0105054, IMG submission 78091) | Freshwater microbial communities from Lake Bonney liftoff mats and glacier meltwater in Antarctica - BON-02 (megahit assembly) | ecosystem: Environmental > Aquatic > Freshwater > Ice > Glacier... | reverse complement strand
TAAGAATATTCAGAATGTTTTCCTGCTCAACTATATCTAGCTCTTTAAATCCTACTAAAATCTCAATTTTACTTTTCATTAACCCAATATAGTTAAATTATGCTGCAATTAATAGAACATCACACTATGGTGCTATACGGCTTTCTGTGCAATATTTCTTAGCCAAAATAGGAGTATTGAATTGGAAAATTCTTTCTTAAGCATTTTCTTTAATATATCGTTTTGTCCACTCCGTTGCCCCAAAAGCTGCAATTATGACAAAAATGAAGTATAAAGCAGAGTAGAGTTTTACATCTTTTATGTAATACATATAAGTAGCTATTACGTCAACCACAAACCAAACCCACCAAGCTTCTACTTTCTTTCTAATTAGCATAAATGTAGCTACAATACTCATCACCGTCGTAAAAGAATCCATGTAAGGAAAAGCACTTGGAAGGCTAAATAGTTTAGGAGCTATTTCATGCAGATTAGCCGAAAAGCTACCCATAATTAAGGTACCAAAAATGCCCAAAGCGGAAAGCAAAGAAAAATGACGGACACTTAGTTTTGTGATTCTTAATTCATTTTGAGTATTGGCTTCCGATTGCTTAGGGAATTTCCATTGCCAAAAACCAATAATATTGGTAATGAAAAAGAAAACTTGCAAAAACATATCTGGATAGAGCTGAATCTGGAAAAACATAAAGAAGGCCAATACAACATTGAAAAGGCCAATTATCCAACTCCAAACATTTTCTTTGGCAGAAAGCCAAACGGCCACACCACCAGTAAGCGTAGCTATGAGCTCTATCATACTCATATTGTATCCTAAAACCGTAAAAAGTGTATTCTCTACGCTAAACCATTCATTCATTCGGCAAATATGATTAATTCTATTTAATCGATATAAAGATTACACGTTAAGGATTAAACCAGTATGTAAACTTCATTACTAAAGAGCGGTTTCTACCATTGAAATTATCGGCATAGTAATTATCTGTATATACTAAAAAGAGGTCAGACGCAGGGCTGTATCTCCATTGTAATCGAGTGTTCAGGTTTACGTTATTACTTTGCTGATTGTATTGCAAAAAATTGGTAAAAAAGAGCTTATTAGATAAGGTAACATCAATTCTAGGGCCTACCAGCCAAAAATCATACTTCTTGTTTTCTAGACCCGGTGGCAAAAGTGGGTTTGTAGTAAAAGTGATGTGATTATAATTTGCTCTCATTAATATAGCCACATAAGGCTGAAACCTATATCCTATTTCGCCTGCCAAATTATAACGCTCACCACCCGCGTAATAGCCACCCATTCGCGAATTAAATGCATAAGTAAAAACACTTTGTGGCTTAGATGTGAAACTAAGGCCTACTGCATGCCATGTATGCTCAGTATGTGCCGCTAACTTTTCCGCACCAGAATTAGTAGGGTCAAAGTTACTCTGCAATTCTACATAGTCTCGCGAAGTCCATATACCCGCTGTACTTCTATTTTTAAAAGTAATATTGTAATTGACAAACCCAAGATATTCAAAAGACTTATAATTCTCTCTTGAAAGATATTGTTTATACATAACTGTCGGCCCATGGCTTAGTACTGGACCTTTTTTAGGGAATATCAAATAGCTAAGGCTAGGGTTAAATAAAAAATAGTTTTTTCGTTGCACATACCCCACTTCATTTGCTTCCACACCTTCTCCTACACTTTCCATCTGCAATTCGTACTGCCAGTTACGTGTGTTTCTTGCCAAGTTTCCAGCAAAAATCGAATTATCGGTAAGTTTATTTGGCGAAAAGGTTTTTATGAAAAAAGCTTTCCCATTCCATTGATTATCCTCCGACCGCAGATTATACTCCAAACCAACTGTTCTATTAAATGCTGAAATTGGGTTTTGAACATCTTCTGGATTTTTACCTATCAAATCGCGATTGACAAAAATGCCTGAAATATTGGAACGTTTAAAGAGTTGCCTTTGAACAGAAAAAATATTATAAGACGACCCAGGAGCATTGTCATCATTGTTTTTCCCAGTTTGCATACTCATGGCTCCCACCCGCCAATTCTTATTTACTTTACCGCTTAATTTTCCTCCGTAATAAATAGGTGCATTTAGACCAATCCTTCTTGAAAAAAATGGGCGAATTCCTTGAAACCCGAAATTGTTAAAAATATCACCATTCTCTAGAAAAAACTGCCTTCTTTCAGGAAAGAAAAGTTCAAACCTATCCAAATTAGTTTGCTGAACATCCACATCTACTTGAGAGAAATCTGGATTGAAAGTAAGATCCAAGTTTAATGAAGAGGTTAATCCAATTTTAGCATCAAAACCTACATTCTTAACGATTTCGGGATCCGCCTTACGTTCTATATTTACAGCCCTTCCTACATTTATATAAGGTATTAATGCGATATTCAAGCCCGGCTTTGGCGGTGGCTTATCCCAAACCAAATCTCCAGTAAAGGCCAATGAAGCTGTTGGAAATTGCCTCGGAATAGGTGTCCAGGATGACTTCTCCGTGGATTTCAGATCGTTTCTAGAAAAATTAATTCCCCATGAAGTCACATTCTTTTTATATCGAAGTGTTTTAAAAGGTATTGCAGCTTCCCAAATCCAATAATCATCTGCAAATGTTACTTCAGATTGCCATTTATTATCCCAGCTTAAATCAATACTGGAACCATTTGACATTAGCCCATCCCACTGACCACCTCTAGCATTTGACCCAAAAGAATAACCGGTGGTAAGGTCATTGAAAGTGTCTATAAAAATCAAATCATTATCATTTTTTCCAAAAGAAAAGTCTCGTCGCATAGACTCAACTATTGTTGGCCCAGACAATGTGTCATGATTTAAAAATAAAACATAGAGATTTTTGTCATCAAAGGCCATTTTTACATCTGTTTTCACAAAGGCCATACTAGTGTCCATAGGAAGCACCTGAAAAAAATCTTCGATTTGCTTGGCATCTTTCCAAGCTTGCTCATCGGCTACGCCATCCACTTTAATTTCTGAGCTGGTTCGCTTTATATGATATTGAAATTTAGCATTGGGTTTTTGAGCAAGAGTTGTAAAACTTAGCAACAAAAAACTAAAAGAAATCACGGATCCTTTAAAGGGAGTTTTGGACATAAAAAAAGCATCTTAGTAAATGAATCACAAAAGTACGTGATTGTATTTTTCTAAGATGCCTTAAAACTTAAGTATGTCTACATTAAGTCATGTTTTATCTATTAAATTCTAACTACTTCTGCTTGTGTTAAGTGTGCAGATTCAATTAGTTCCTTCGCATATTTCAAATTGCCCGTAGGAGCCATTAGGTAAAGTCTGCTATTCCTCATTTTAGCCAGCTCATTGAACAAAGTAAGCTTCGAGATAGACTCTTGACCGTCCAAAACCTTTAAAGTAACTTCAAAAAAGCACTTTTTAGAATAACTGACACCGGTTACATCTGGTACAAACTTCAACAGATCAGTAGCTCTCTCGTAAGCAAAAGGAATTTCATAGCCATCCATATTGGCCTTTAATTTAGAGAATCCATTTTTTTGGGCCCAGGCTATTGACTTTTCGATATGTTTGCTTTTATCCATTATTCTTGAAAATTGTTCTTTTAGGAGAGTTATATATGTAACCTTAGGTTTTAATACAAGCTACAAAAGTAGACATTCTAATTAATGCAAACAATTTTAAATTTGCATTTGGACAATTTTAATGTACATTCGCAAGATTTGACCTAGAATTTAAACAGGGCAACAACTTTTTTAGAATGAATTCATTAGAAATACTTAAAAAATACTTTGGCTACATCACTTTTAGGCCTCTACAAAAAGAAATAATTGACCATATATTAGCTAAAAAGGACGCTTTGGTTTTGATGCCCACTGGAGGCGGAAAGTCTATTTGTTTTCAGATACCAGCCATTCTAAACGAGGGACTAACTGTAGTTATTTCGCCGCTCATTGCTTTGATGAAAGACCAGGTAGAAGCATTGAAAGCGAATGGAGTTCCTGCAGCCTATTTGAATTCTACTATATCTTATCAAGAGCAAGAAGAGATTTTAAAAAATGCTCAAAGGGGTGAAATTAAACTCATTTACATTGCTCCAGAAAAACTGTTTGGCGAAGGGAGTTTCTTCCTTCCGGCGAGCTTAAATATTAGCCTTTTTGCTATAGATGAGGCACATTGTATCTCTTCTTGGGGGCATGACTTCCGCCCTGAATACAGAAAGCTTGCGATATTAAAAGATAAATTCCCGGATGTTCCTGTGGTGGCATTGACAGCCACAGCAGATAAGGTTACACGTAAAGATATTTGCAAACAATTAGGAATTAGTTCCAACAATGAATTTATAAGTAGTTTTGACCGCCCTAACATTAGCCTTAAAGTATTACCAGGAAGAAAGAAGATGAAGCAAATTCAAGACTTCCTCCTTTCTTCACCAAATCAAGCCGGCATTATTTATTGCCTTAGTAGAAAAGGGACAGAAACCGTAACAGATGGGCTTCAAAAGATGGGTTTTAACGCCCAGTATTATCATGCAGGTATTTCTGCCCACGAGAGGAGTAAAAAGCAAGAAGACTTTATCAATGACAATGTCCAGATAATGGTGGCTACGATAGCATTTGGTATGGGTATTGACAAATCTAACGTTCGCTGGGTAATCCACTATAATTTACCCGGAAATGTGGAGAGCTTTTACCAAGAAATAGGTCGTGGTGGCAGAGATGGAGCTAAAGCAGATAGCCTATTGTTTTATAGTTATGCAGATATTATCCAAAGAAAAAGGATGATTGACAGCTCTGAAATGCCTGAAGAGCAAAAGGAACTCATGGAAGCTAAGTTGGAACGTATGTGTCATTATGCAGAGGCCAATATTTGTCGTAGACGAATCCTTCTTAGTTATTTCAATGAAGATTTAGCTTCGGACTGTGATAATTGCGATGTTTGCAAAAACCCAAGACAAAGATTTGATGGCACTCTTATAACCCAAAAAGCTCTATCCGCAGTAGCCCGTACCAATGAAAAGATAAGCATGGGTATGGCTATTGATATTCTACGTGGTAGCAGGAACCAAAACCTCATGGGGCATGGATACGACAAACTGCCCACTTTTGGAGTTGGAGGTGATTTGAAATGGGAAATTTGGGCAGATTATCTCATGCAAATGCTAAACTCTGGAGCCATGGAAATAGCCTATGACGAAGGTCATACCTATAAATTGAGTGAAGTAAGCTGGCAAATATTAAAAGGTCAACGAAAAGTTGAACTTTCGGAATTTGTATCTTTTGAAGAAAGAAAAGCGAAACAAGATCAACAGTCACCTACCAAAAAATCAAAGAAAGAGTTTGTCCAAAATGATTTGTTTGATAAATTAAGAACGCTCAGGAAAGAGATAGCCGACCAAGCGGGCATTCCGCCTTATGTCGTTTTTCATGATAGCACCTTGCTAGAAATGGCTACGGAAAAGCCACTTATTGAAAGCCAGATGCTGAACGTTAGCGGAATTGGCCAAGAAAAAATGCGGAAATATGGAAAGGTTTTCCTTAAGGAGGTTTTCGATTATGTAAACGAAAACAAAGTGACACTAAAAAAGGGAATGACTTATCTTCAAACTTTTGAATTATTTAAAAACGGGCAAACAATAGATGAAATAGCACAAATGCGAGGTATGACATCCGGTACTATAGCTGGGCATTTAGTAAAGCTTAAAAATGACGGCGAAGACATTGATCTTAATTCACTCATAGACACATGGTCTTATGATACCATTATTAAAGCCGTTAAAGAATTAAGGATGAGCTCCACCGACCCTTTAAAACCTTTACATGAGTATTTGGGTGGAGATATTGATTACGGAAAAATCAGAATTGCTTTAGCTGTTTGGGGTAATAGTTAAACTTTCACAAATAAAAATGCGAGTCACTTATCTTAAATGACTCGCATAATAAGTTCGTATTATATTACTATTCTAAGTCAAAAGCTTAGCCAAGTTCCTCACAATAACCTAGAAACTACAGCATCAATCAAATCGCCAATTGTTTTCATTTCAAACCAAACAGAATTGGTATAAGTGATTGTTTAATAACCAATTAAGCCACCAGCTATAACAGCCAAGATGATCGTTTGGGCACTTGGATGATTCATTTTTAAAAGAAACCAAAATAAAAGTGCCACGGCTAATAGGTTTACTAAAAAGCCACAGAACATATTTAAACCCATATTGACATTATATGCTTTATGATAGCACATCGTTTTCCTATAAACTCTTCCATCATGGGCATCTACACCAGGAGCTCCATTTCTCATATAATAAAATCCTTCTTCTAGCTTCTAGGTTTTCGCTAAGAAATTCCATGACTTTATCTTGGCTTGGCGAATAAGTCTGCATTTCACCCTGAATATCGAGGGCAGTTAATTATAAAACCTTCCAAATCAAAAAACATAGACCACTAATTAGGACGCCTATTATTTTTTTGCCGGGTTATAGGTTTTATTGATCAGTAAGTTTCCGAAAGAAATAGCTTAAAAACACGTCTTCAATAAGGTTCAACATTTCTATTCAACTTAGTTCTCAAAACTAAGAATGGTATCTCTTATTATAGCGGTTGATTCTAAAATCTGCTCTTTTGTTATAACCAATGGCGGTGCAAACCTTATTTTGTTTCCATGAGTAGGCTTGGCTAAAAGACCATTATCTCTCAGTTTCAAGCATATCTCCCATGCCAACGATGATTTCTCATCGGTATTTATTTCAATGGCATTTAGTAACCCTTTGCCTCTAACTAAAGTAACCAAGTCACTAGAATCTACCAGTTTTTGAATTTCAGATCTAAAAAGATCTCCCATTTCCTCTGCCCTATCAGCTAATTTTTCTTCCAAAACCACTTCTAGAGCGGCCTTAGCCACAACACAGGCCAATGGATTTCCTCCGAAAGTGGAACCATGTTCGCCGGGTTTAATGGTAAGCATTATTTCATTATTTGCGAATACAGCAGATACTGGCAAAACACCTCCTGAAAGAGCCTTTCCCAATAACACAATGTCTGGTTTTATACCAGCGTGATCCACGCATAACATTTTACCGGTTCTGGCTATGCCTGTTTGTATTTCATCAGCAATAAAAAGTACATTGGCGTCTTTACATAATTGATGGGCCTTTGCTAAATACCCTTTGTCAGGCACCTTAACACCAGCCTCACCCTGAATGGGCTCTACTATAAAACCCGCAATAAAAGGATCTTCTAAAATCAGATCTTCTAATGCACTCAAATCGTTATACGGTATCACTTCAAAGCCAGACATATATGGACCAAAACCAGTCCTACTTACTGGGTCTGTTGAAGCTGAAATAATGGCCAATGTTCTTCCATGAAAGTTTTCTCCAGCAAAAATAATTTTGGCTTTATCTTCGGGAATTCCTTTTACTTCATAAGCCCATTTACGGCATAATTTCAAACCTGTTTCCACGGCCTCTACACCAGAGTTCATCATCAATACTTTGTCATATCCAAAAAGCTTGGTGACGAATTCTTCAAAAACGCCTAATTGATCATTATAGAAGGCTCTTGATGTTAAGGTCAATTTTTGAGCTTGATCTGTTAAAGCCTTAATAATCTTTGGATGGCAATGACCCTGATTTACAGCCGAATATGCAGATAAAAAGTCAAAATGTTTTTTTCCATTTACGTCCCATAAGTATACCCCTTCGCCTTTTTCTAATACCACTGGCAATGGATGATAATTATGAGCACCATATTGGCTTTCAAGTTCAATTAACCTTTCCGATTTACTTACCATACGTACTTAAGACTTTTAATAATCAAATATACTAGATTGACTGTTTTTACACACTAAACATGTCATATCAATTTTTATATCCTATATATATGTCATTATGACCTATTTTTGGTCATATTTTAAAACATATTAAAATGACAGACCAAACAGACAAGGCCATTCTTAGACAACTTCAGGATGATGGCAGAAAGCCATATGCGGAAATTGCAAAATCGCTTAAAATTTCTAACACGATGGTTCATCAACGCATTAGCAAAATGAAACAGCACGGCTATTTGAAAGGAATAAGCATTGCTTTAGATGAAAGAAAAATGGGCTTCGAATGGAGTGCCTTTACAGGAATTGTCCTAAAGGAAGATTCAGATTCGGAAAGTATAATTAAGGCATTAGAATTAATACCAGAAATTTTAGAATGTTACTATATCACAGGTCAATACACCCGTTACATAAGACTAGTAGCTAGAAATAGCGAACATATGCGAAGTGTACTATATGATAAAATTGACCATATCCCAGGAGTTCTTAAAACGGAATCTATAATTGATTTCGGAACTGCTTTTAAACGTGGAGTGCCGATAGATTAATCCAACAGAAACTGTCTTTGAAAAATAGATGGATTCTGATTAGTTATTCGCTTAAAGGTTCTGTTAAAATAGGAGATACTCTCGAAACCACTTTCAAAACAGGCTTCTGTGACATTTCTTCCATTAAGTAGAAGCTTTTTTGCAATGTCTATTCTGTAATGATTTAAGAAGGAGGAAAAAGTAAGCTTGGTCATTTTCTTAAAATATCTACAAAATGCCGGCCTGGTTAATCCCGTCACTTCCGAAATATCTGCCAAAGAAATTTTTTGTGCATAGTTCTTTGCCAAATATTGATTGACTGCTTTTAGTCTAAGCTCTTCCTTTTTTCTAAATGAATGTAGATAAGGCTTGTCATGCAAAAGTGTATAATCTTTTTCCATGGCCATCTCATTCAAAATATACAAAAGCTCTGTCAATCGAGCTAATCCACTTTTTTCATGAAGCAACATAATTCTTTTACCCACTTTTTCTTTTGTGCTTTCGCCAAAAACTATTCCCTTTTCACTAAGCCGTAATAAAGCACCAATTTCTTCAAACTCTTTGGTTTTCAAAAAGGCAGTACCCAGGAAGTCTGGCAAAAAATGGACTACAGACTTTTTATAAGAACCCCCAATGCCAAAATCAAAATTTAAATGTGGGATATTAGAGCCTATTAAAGCCAAATCACCATGAATGAATTTTGAAATATGATGGCCTACTTGACGTATTCCATTTGCTTCTGCAATAAAAACTAATTCGATTTCAGGATGAAAATGCCAAAAATAAAAATCGCTTAAATTGGGGTTGACCAATAGCCTTATAGAGCTCCCTTCTTCAGGCTTAATTTCTTCTAAAACAGTATGCATAGTCCTAAGTTATGCATAATCCTTTAAAATCAGTCGTTAAAAGTTAATATAGTTCAAATACTTATCAATATATAAGTGGTTCCAAGTTTTATTAAATAAGAGCTTTGCACCAACATATTAAAGAAACATCTTATGAAAAAAACCGATATAAAGCCTACAATACAAGTGCACGAAATAGCAAACAAAAACCACAAAGATATTCCTGGAAATCCATCAACAGCCACCAGCAGTAAGAAAAAACTTAACGACCGAAGCAATGGAATACCTCTAAAAGTATTGACTGAAGACGACTGGAAATTTTGGATTCATTTTGGATATGTAGTCATTAAGAATGCCGTTCCTAGAGAACAGGCTATCCAAACCGCTGAATTTTTATGGGAGTTTGAAGAAAAAAAATCAGAAGACCAAAATACTTGGTATGCACCACCAAGAGCTGAAATGAAAATGAAAGAACTTACGAATAGTGGTATGGTGGAAGTTTATAATCATCAAACACTCTGGAATAATAGACAAATGCAACGAGTTCATGATGCTTTTACAGACATATGGGGCACAGAAAAACTTTGGGTGACTATTGATAGAGCCAACTTGAATTTTCCGTCAAAGCCAGATTACGAGTTCAAAGGATTTATTCATTGGGACTATGACCCTGAGACACGACCACAAAACGTTCAGGGAGTATTGGCACTGGCAGATCAAACAGATAAAAACATGGGCGGTTTTCAATGCATACCAAAGCTCTATAGAAATTATGACACCTGGAAATTAACACAACCCAAAGACCGAGACAGGTTTAAGCCAGATGTGACAGAATTTAAAGATGATTATCACAAGGTAAAGTTAGAAGCTGGAGATTTATTGATATTTAATTCTACCACACCTCATGGGATCAGACCTAACCTGAGCAAGGATAAAATCAGAATTGCACAATACATCTCTATGATGCCAGCTGAAGAAGATAATATTGACATGAAAGAATGGCGAATAAATAGTTGGAAAAATAGAGTTTCTCCGGAAGGTTTTGCGTTCCCAGGTGACCCTAGAAACTGGGAAAAAAGCAAATACGACACAGCAATGTTAACCGATTTGGGCATGAAACTTTTAGGACTGGAATCTTGGGAAGAGTAAGTTAAAATCATATTGTGAAAAATATTCGAAATTAGAAATTCAAATTGTTGTCAAATTTAAATGGATAAAGCGATTTTATTAAATTGCGACTTGAAATCGCAAAAATGAAAGAAATCATCTATTTAGACAACGCTGCCACTACATCTCTAAACCCTCAGGTTTTAGAAACCATGTTGCCATATTATACCGAAATATATGGTAATGGATCTTCAATTCACGGAATGGGTAGAAAAGCAAAAGCAGCAATAGAAAATGCTAGAAAAAAAGTAGCGGAATTATTACACACCTCGCCATCTGAGATTTTTTTTACTTCTGGAGGCACAGAGGCCAATAATACCGTAATTCATGGAGCAGTAGAAAGCTTAAATGTTAAAAATATCATTACATCTTCTGTAGAGCACCATGCCGTTCTTCATCCTTCAAAGCATTTGTCTGCTGAAAAAAGGATTAATTTAAAGCTAGTTAGTCTAAATGAAAGTGGGAAAATTGAGTTCGAAGACTTAAAAAAAATGCTTTCTGAAACACCAAATGCACTAGTAAGTTTAATGCATG
>Ga0105054_10011674_pt1 | contig 10890 bp, 9 predicted proteins | sample BON02_FD_78091 | JGI IMG/M metagenome (GOLD analysis project Ga0105054, IMG submission 78091) | Freshwater microbial communities from Lake Bonney liftoff mats and glacier meltwater in Antarctica - BON-02 (megahit assembly) | ecosystem: Environmental > Aquatic > Freshwater > Ice > Glacier... | reverse complement strand
TGAGAAATCAACTAAATAATTAATTAATGTCTCCTCAAAAATTTCAGGTCCAGACTATTATTTACATAGCGCTATCAGAGTAACCATTGCAAATGTTAAAACTGGTAGCCATTCTTTCACCATTTTTTTGGTTTTATTGGTCGAGCTTTCTAGGGGCTGCTCATCTACTGGAAACTTGTTAGTAATCACTTGCAAATTCAAAACAGTTTCAAGGACATCAAATCTTTTCTCATTATGTGCCACTATATCATCCTAGAATGTATTTAATATAACAAAAATTTGATCCAATCAACAATGCACTTACTAATAAAAGCTTGCTTGATTTCCAGTTTGCGTCACTGACTCTCTGTGCAATAGCTTCCCTTTTACGAGGTTCAATGATCGTAACGGACAAAAAAACGAACGCAATATTAAAAAGAATGAGACTCCAAGTGCCATACGTGCTCATTATTCTGCCTTTCTCACTCCATAACTAAAACAATCAATTACAGTTCTCATCAAATCATGCAACCTACTTGTTCTCCACGATAGTATTCCCTTAATGCATTCAAATAATCAGTGTAAGAGTTCTCCACTTCTTCTTCACTTTGTTTTAAAATGTATTTCGCCTTCTGCTCATTTTGTTCTATGGTATGTTCGGACCTTGTGACAAGATGGTTGAGTGTTGAAACACCAAAAACTTGAATACTTACCGTGCGAGCTCCGAGAAAGCATTAAGTTCAAGAGCAGCCCATTGAGGTTTCCGATGTAGCAATGAGTTAATCTCCTGTTGCTGTCTTATTCTTTGCTCCGAAATAGACTCGAATTCAACTCGAGCTGATTTTAATTTTGATCTCGATTGCTGCAAGCTTTCGTCTGATTTCCTTATTGCCGCTCGAGCTTCCTCTACTTTATCATAACCGGTAATGCGATTGACTAAAGTACCGAGTTCAGATATCTTCACATGCATCGTCGCAGTATACCTTCTACCCAACATCATCTACCCGTGTTATTTTTTATTTCTGACCTCAAGTTCGCAATAATTTGCTCATAATCATAAAATACAAAACTAAATTTCTTAACTGCTTGCCACAACAGTTTCATTTTCTGAAACCTGCTCTGTTGTTTGCTCGGTATCATCATTGCTTTCTAATAGATCACGAAGTCGAGCGGGGATAACAGTAACGTCATTGTGGTGTTTTTGCTCAGGCGGGCCATCAACAAAACCAGTCACGGACTTTTTCTTCGTCGTAGGTATTCGAGGAGGCAAATTTCCAGAATAAACTGGCGATTCCATTTTATTAACAGGTCCGACGGATAGTTTTCTAGCATCTTTCATTCTAAGAACCCAAGGGTGCACCAAGGCTTGTTCAGCCGTAAGCCGATAATTTGGATCCTTATTCAATAAACCTTGAATAAACCTTATATGCTCAGGTGACGATTTTGAAAAAACACGATCCCTTAGAAAATCTAGCTTCTTGCAAATGGTGTTGGTGATCACAGCTGATTTTGAATCTCCCTCGAAAGGCAGTTTACCTCTTCTGAGCAAATAGAGTATGACACCAATACTCCATATGTCCGCAGCCTTTCCATATCCATTCAACGAGAGTACTTCTGGAGCCACATAGGATAGCGTCCCACAAGCAACCCGCATCACGCCATTGGGGGCAACGAGTTTGCTGAGACCAAAGTCACATAGTTTCAGCGTGCATTCGTTCAAAGGGCGATCTTTTGGACCCGTACACAAGATGTTCTCCGGTTTGATATCTCTATGAGCTACTCCGAGTACGTGCAAGTAATGGACAGCCTCCAACAGTTGCACCACGAGTGTAAACGACTCCTCTTCAGTCAGTCTTGCATGTCCTACGATGCGATGAAACAACTCACCGCCGTGAATTAATTCCAATACGATGTAGATGTGATTCAGGCTTTCGAAAACGTCTTCCATGTTGATAATGTTGGGATGATTCACCAAACGAAGAATCGCGATTTCCGTACGCAGTAATTCTCGTTCCTTAGGGACAAGGTTATTCTTTGATATAACCTTGACTGCGAAAAATTGCTCGGGCATTTTGACTTCTAGAGGACTAATGCGCTTACACTTGTACACACAAGCAAATTTTCCATTTCCTAACTTCTCGAGTCGTACATAACGTTGTCGAAAGGGAATGACGTTACTCGCCTTTCGAATGGCATCGATCCAGTCTTCACGTTCTGTCATTGTCCTCGTGTAGAATATCCTTGAATCTCTTTCCCCGCCTTGACTGGTTATGAGTTCAAAGCCATAGGAGTTTGGCATCAACAACATAGGTGAGCTGCTATTGCGACTTCTTGGGGATAAAAGACGAGACACCGTGTTCGAAGAAGTCTTTTTAGGCTTGACTTCATCTTCCAAAGCGGCAACAAAACACCGGGTGAGGAATATGACCCCTGCTGGATTCTGATGTCTGTTGTTGTTGTAATAGTACAGAACCTGGCCTTGCAGAATAAAGTAACGTTTCACAAGAGCTTTCGTTCGACGACCAACTTTATGCATGTAACCACATTTATATACAAGCAAAGGATCTAGCGAAGAGTCATTCAACTCGATTTCTTCGTCAGAATCCAAAATAGTCATATCACTATGGTGAGTGGTTAATTCCGCATTGGGTTTGTTACCCATGATCTTTTCCACCAGTCTTCGTGCAGTTGATGGCTCTACAAAGGATCCTGCAGTGGTGCTGCGACTGCGACTCGACTCAATCGAAGGCGACGAGCAAGGAGACGGAACTGTGTTGATGCCTTTACTCAGAGGGCAGGCAGACTCTAGAAAATTTAGAATCTCTGGAGTATTTCTGACCCACGATTTGAATTGCTCAGGGCTCAAAAAATCATCGAGACTCAACCCGAAAGAGCTAAACGCGTCTTCCACCAAACGGTTCACAACAGGCATCGCCACCTCACTTTTCAAGGCCGAGTTGCGAGATTTGTTTAATAACTCATCTCGAAGTTCGTCATTTCCCACTGTAGCACTCATAAGCAAAATTGCTTGAGTAGGAATTTGATGAAGCATTGTTCGCAGCTCAAGTTTGGAAATATGTTGGTTGTCATCGATGTCATATATTTGAAATATCAACTTGACCTTTTCGTCAAAACTTCCCCTCGAACATACAGCCAATCCAGTCAGGAAATCTTCAAAATCGATCACACCGGCATTCTTGTGATCAAAAGCCTTGAACAACCTCTCACCGTGAAGCCCTGGCAATGGGAAAAACCTCAAAAAGGTTTCTTTGTCGATGGTATTTCCAGGCGATCGCTGCGCCAGATCTTTGAATGACTTGAATATAAAGTCAAATTCAATGCTGGTAAATTTCTTTCTCACTTCGGCGGGGGTTTCCTCCCTGGCCTTCGAAACGGATGTCCCCATGAAGTGAAAGGTGTATAGGGTATCAAAAAGTAATCAAAAGCCGAGTGTATTCAAAATGAGGTGTGTACTCTCTCACCGAGGTTGATCAACTCGACCTAGGCTGGCACAAATTCAAGGTCTCGTCCACGTGAAAAGAAACGACGGATGATGAACTACTACAGAGTGGGGTCCTGATTCATACCGTTAAAAATTATTGGGACCGTTATTAGCATCGTTAATTTTGGGGCCAACGAACAGCATATGTATGTATTCAGAAGAAGTACCAAAAAAAATGTTTCGAAAGCCTGCGTTCGTCGCACTGGCGTCATGCACAGCAGCGTTATACAACTCTTCTTGTACGAAAGTTCCATTCGCATATAGCGAATCTTCTCCATTTATTTATCCGGAACTTTCCCAGGAAATACTTCGGAGAGAAAAGCGAGAACAGGATTTACTGGATTTACGAGCCAAAGCCAGAAACCGGATGTTTATATTACAGCAACGCTTAGAAAGAAAGGATATATCTGAATCTAAATTCAAATTGCAAGTGCAGCACTTGAAAGTGGATGTTAACTCTCAAGCTCAATCGATTCTTTACGAGGTTTCTGACGCTCACTCCCGTGAAGAATACCTGTCACTCTATGGATGCGTTAAATGGACCAATGAATGCATGAGCAAAATCGCAGAACAAGCTCCTATTGTGGAAATGGGTGCTGGAACCGGAAAATGGTTAATAGAACTTGGAGAAAAGCGCGGGATTGATGCAATCGGATACGACAAGATGTCCATGGTGCCGTTATCCGGCAAGTCTGTCTCAAAATATGTGAAAGCTGGAGATGAGTCTGTACTATTGAATCATGTCGATAGGACTTTGCTATTAGTCGCTCCTCCACCTACTGATATGGCTGTGAATTGCTTGAAGAAGTATCCAGGTAAAAAAGTTATATTTGTAGGAGAAGGACGAGGTGGGGCTCATGCCAATGATCAGTTTTTTGATGAACTTGAAAAAGAATGGGAAGTCTTTAATGTATTATCAGTGGATCGTTACCCAAGCTGTTTTGAAAAGTGTTTTTTCTTGAAGAGAAAATAAAAAAGTTAAATGATCTTTTTCTCTGCGAAATAAGACCTCAAATAGAGTATTTGCCATACTCCTAAAGTTGCGACCACGACGACGGAAAACAAACTGAACGAAGAGACTCGAAAGTTGATCTTTTCGTTTAAGTCCCTCATCTCGGACTCTCTGTACTTCATATTCAAAAGATGAGTTCTAATATCCACAAGAGTCTCTTCGATTCTCATTATCTCAGCATGCATTGGTTTCAATTGATCCTTTTGAACCACAGCAGACAAATCTTTTGCCTCAACACCTGAGCGAAATTTCAGCGTAACTAAATGATCAACCATATCTCTGTTCTCAAAACAAACTTTATAATCACCTGCTTTATCTGCAGTAAATCCGAATTTTCCGGCGGTTTTATCCCGGGAAGAATAAACTTCTTTGCCGCGAGGCCCATGAACAACAACATTGACACGAGCAGTTTCCCCTTCAATCCAAAATTCCCCAACCGCCAATTCATCAGTCTCCAAATTATCAAACACGCACCGAGTCCCAGTGGAGGCCAACTCCATCCTAACACCCGTAACAACAACAACTATACATAACAGTCCAACAACGACCTTCATTCTCCAATTAACCTGGGGTTACTCATACATGCGGATAGACGCCCATCAACAGGATCCATCCACAAGATAGTCATGGAGGATGAAGATGCAGTGCTTTTGGCACGAGGATTCGATACATGTAAGCGCGCGGAGGAGTTATTGAGCACAATGAAAAGAGACCTTAGAGACCCTGTTCCCATGCAGATGCGTTCGGTGAATGCGATGAATGACAAGTATGCTTCACCAGAGTCTTACCATTTGCCTGATCTGGTTCCTCCTAGAGGTATTCACGAAGTTGAAACCGGTAAATTGTTTACAGATGAATTCAAATCAGATGAATCCAAATCAGATGAGAACGATATGGTACTATCTCGGCTGCTTGAATCGGATCTGCATGCAACGGCCAGTAGTCTGCTGTTGAACACTACCGCTCTCGATAAGGACATGTACCGTATCGCCAAGCATAACTCCTCCCGTCATCAAAATATCGGTGATTCAGTCTTGAGACAAAGTTTCAGCTCGCATCGTTCCAAGGAAAATGCCCTTTTCGACATGTTCAATAGTGAAAGAAATACATGGAGTTTGGTGGGCATATTGCACAGCACCAGGTTGAATGTCGATGTGGATGCATTCAGTGAAGATGGGGAACCAGAGATTTCTCCTCGTCAAGCAATTGTGGACGCATACGAAAAAGACCCGGAAATTCGGCTGTGGGATTTAATTACTCAATGGCTTCACAAATGCGCCAGCGACGAAAACAACTTTGAAAAGCTTTACATGCAGGAACGAATTTCGGAAGGACCTTATCTTCCTAATACCACATCTCCTCGGTGTGATCCGGACGCCCCTCTTCGTGATGGTCTCAAGATAAATACGGATGATCAAGATGATGAATTGCAACTACTTGAAAGTATTTGGCAACTCGTCCGGTCGGGTGCAATGTATCACTGTTCTTTCTCGAGTATAGAACAAGAAGAGTTGCTATTTAGGGAGATGGAGCGGCTTTGTTACAAATATGGCCAACCTTGGAGGATTAGCTCTTTGGCTGGAGGCCAACCATTTCAATTTGATGGCAATGTTTGGAAAGGGAACTCTCTTTACTCGGTATGGAGACTTACATGTGCTCAACTAGCAGAGAAATCTTTAAAAGAAAGTCGCGAATCTCCAGACCCCCGACTTGCAAGGTCGTTTCTTCTTCAAGGAACCCTGTATTCAGTCCTGTGCGGTGACACCGAATGGATCATGGATTCTATAATGTGCAAGAGCTGGCAAGATAAGTTATGGGGTGTGGTACGAGGTATGGTTCAAGCAAAGACTGATATTATCTGCATAGAGAACAGGAAAAAGATGCTGGAACAGTTTTTGTTCGTCGAAGGTTCATCACTCGAAGAGGAAGCAGCATTGCTTGAAAAATCTCGTAAATGCGTTTCTGAATACAGCTTAGAAAAAGGTTTTGCAATAGTTGCCGATAAGGTTCCTGCGCCTGAAGAGATATTCTTTTATACACAGCGGGCCTTGGCATTGGGCCAATTCAACGATTTCTGCAAAAGCCAGCTAATACTTCATATGGTTGGTCCAGATTGGCAGTCATTAGGCTCACGAACTGTCACTGTCCTATCATCATCTCCAGGCGAGAGTTTAATTCAGCAGCCAGAACGCGACGAAATATTTGTCCACACTTTGAGGTTCGTGTGTCATCTTTGCATTTATATGTACGATTTGAAAGACGACGAAATAGTTTCGGAGCGTGAACTGCAGCCTGATCCAGAAGTGCTTCAGGCCATAGTGCTTGCTTATGTTCATTTTCTCGTCCTTGACAACAAAAACACCCTCAAGCGATTCGAGTTCATCCCTGTCTATTTGAAGTTCCTTCACGATCCAGCGGTGAAATCAGCGGTGTTGAGTGCCTTGTTTCAATTGATTGCAATCGCGAAACCAGAATCGAGACAAGATATATTTGCAGGCTGGCAAGATCTTCTTGCGGATTCGGAAGAAGAGCTGTTACTGACCACCTGTCCGCGCGAGGCTGTTCGAAGTATCCGTCGTTCTAAGACAATTCCTGTATTTCTGCAACCTGCCTATTTGAATTTGACTGCAAGCGATGATTTCCTGCAAGATGAAACATTAAGACTACTGCGGACTTGGGAGTGCTTGTGCCTCCAACCAGCAACTGTTCATGAATCTTGGTTCCAGGGTCTTCTATTAGTGAGAGAGCTGGTGTCTGATAACTTGCAGTACTCCTTCCTCGCGGACTCGTGCACTATTCAAGTTGCAAATGATTTCTTTCATGACAAGCTCTGTGTGTTTTTGAATACAGCTAAAGATCATCTAGAGCATTGTGAGAGGTTGAACCCAGTGACACTAAGCAGTTTAAACAAGGAGCACGAATCTTGGGATTTATTTTTCGCTGCCCAGCAAGGTATTGTAATGTGGACGAATGGAATTCGTCAATTGGTTTCGAGACTGGAGAATGAAATGAGTTTCCCCGACCGTACTAAATTAGCTTCTGATGTATTCAGCACTGCCATGAGAGTTTGCAAGGACATTCGCAGGGTGCTTGAAACTGACGGAGGATGGTTGGTGGATGATGAGATCCGGAATGTATCACGAGCTCGATGTGATTCGGCCACCACGCAGGAAATGGATGCGCGGTTGAGAGATATAGGGGAGTCGATAGTTCGTCCTGGAGCACTTCGTAAGGCAATTATTCCTTCTATGGTGCACATGTATCTTTCTATATTAGAAAAGGCAATCGATGTCCTCCAAAGGCTAGGCATTGGAAGCGTGGAGGAGCTTGTGGATCTAGCTGTTGGTGTGATGGAGACAGTGGCTAGCGACAAATGGGGTGTGCACTTTTGTTTTCAAGAAGGAGAAGAAAGCGAAGAACTTGTGGACAGGATACGCTTGCTGTATGTCAGAAAACTCGAATTTTAATAGTGAAGATCAGCTAGTTTTGTTAATGTTAATACAACGCACTATGTGTTGGGGTGAAATATATGCTCTTTTCTTTTAATTTGTTAAGAGAGATACGAGCCACGCCTATTACTCCTTGGCAGTAAGCTGGGATCCATCGATGCTCTTGAATTTCTTCTAGAATACAACTTCTCGACTTGCTCGAAATCCACAGTCACGCGAGCTTCGTCCCTTGCAAATGTTTGATATCCAAGTTCTTCCTCAAAGCTACTAGACATCTTTCTATTTTCGGGAATCTTGCAGTCCATGAAAGGATACAGATCTCTGTTTGCTTCCATATCGCCTTCACTAGAAACCCTCCCTCCCATGTGAAGTCTTAAGTGCAATTGATTACACCTGGTGCTGATCTCGTCAGCTGACTCCAATATCGGTTCCAACTCATTGTGTTCTATTAAGCCAAGCTCTAACAAAGAAAAGGCTTTATCAAACAGCTGCCACTTAATCGCAGTTGCTAGCTGGCTTGTTTTGATACGACAAAGGACGATAGGACAATGACTTCGAACAACGTTGAGTACCATTGCAGCTTGCTCACAGTCATTGATACTTTCTTTATCCAGCTTCTCCCTCAAGTGCATCAAATTGTCCTTTCTGCTGTGCAATGCTTTCAAAGACAATCGTCCCATTTCGTGTGCTCGCAAGTAACCATATGCCAGATATGCTATGAATTGAACGCAATAACTGACAATGAAGTTGTTGGATGGATCATAATATGAATCAGATTGTTCTATTCGCCCGTAGCAAGCGTGTACCACCGCCATCTCGTCCTCGCTTCCCATCCACCGAATGATCGACATAGCCATCTGAGTTTCCGTGCAACCAACTACTTGGCGCCATTGGTCGATCTCAGACTCACGAGAGTCAAGCGCCCGATCCACAGACTTGACCAAAACCATCCACGCAGATCTAGGAATGACGCCTCTGCTCAACAAGTAATCATAGGTCGAATTCTGAGACAGTAGAAAATGTCTTCGTTTCTCCATCATCACTTCTGCAGATGAATGAATATGAGAGTATTGAATGGTTGAATGGGATCGTATGAGCGAAGCAACTGGATTGATGATCTCATCGACATGCTTCTCTATCCATCCTTCATCTTCGTGCAGAACCTTTTGAATCTCCTCGTGGTTGCATCCTGCAAATTTTACAGTATCTACAGCAATATCTACAAATTGGGTCCTTATCTCTTTAAGGATTTCTTTGTCGGGTAAATTTTCCAATTCCAAGTACTTCAACAAGGATCCGGCGGTTGTGGCATGAACGATGGAGTTGATGACAACAATACCCCCCATGAAGAATGTAGCAAGATTTCCTACAATTTCCCCAACACTATCAGAAGACCTTAAGGAAAGAGCAAGAGTCAAACCGACTGCTCCTCTCATACCACCCCACCATGTCATGATGCATTCATTTTTGCTCATGCCATATCCATAACAGCTCAACAATGGATACAAAATCAATATGGTCACTCCTCGAACGACCAGCAACAAAATATACAACGCTAACAACGCCAACCAATCGGATGCCATGATAGTACCTGCTTTAAGATCTGATGCAATTAAAAGACCCGATATTGCAAACAACAAAGTATTGGCTATGAATTCGATCTGTTCCCAAAAATGTTCCATTCGCTCCGCTACTGAACCCACTATGTATGCTCGCCCAATCACATTCGCTAAGATACCAAACGGTACTAGACTTAATACACCAGAAGTATGAAGATAAGTACTGGCAATGAGAAAGCACAAATAAGGCATGGTAAAAGAAACAGCTACCAATGCCGTAGGTTGATCCCCCAGAACATGAAAGCAAAAACATTGCAACATACCAAACACAGTACCGAACGCAACTGCTCCAAAGCATTCTCTAAATGCAAATAAGAGAGCATCCATACCGCCAATATCTTCGCCTGATTGCAACGACATAAACAAACTAACAAGCACAATTGCAGAGCCATCGTTTAGAACGCTTTCACCTCCAATTATCGCGGAAAGTTTCTTCGAAGCCCCTAGATCATTAAGCACTGCAATTACAGCCACCTTCATATAGATACATGAATCAAACAATTCGTTCAAACTACATGGAACTTACAGGATCAGTAGCTGCCAACATGCCGCCGAAGGCCAACGCTGTATACCATGACCAATCGGTTTGAAGAATATAAACTGGAAACCCAGCCGTCATAAAACAACTTAAGATCACTCCGGGAAAGGCTAAAAGCAAGGTCTGAGGAAGCACCCTGAAAAACACATGAGAGTTCGATTTGAACATCTCCACAAATATCAGCGGGGGCAAGAACACCAGCTGTATTCCTTCCGGCGATATATCAAGAGCCTCTATCAACTGATCCAGTCTCGTTCCCACAATCCAATCACTCATCGACAACCCAAAACACAAGAACAACACAAGCACCAAAACAGTCTGGGGAACGATCCTGCGAAAGTGCAAGGGCATGCCAGCTAGCATGCCACCAACGAACACTGAACCACCTACAAAGAGCATCAGCCATTCCCCATTGAATTCCACAACCTCCGACATATTTTTATTTAGTAATACAATCAAGCATCAATCAAGGATCCGTTTGTTTGTAGTCGTTGCATTCGAATGTCAGCGGGGACCGCACCGCCGAATACCTGGTTTTTAATTTATAAAATTGGTCACATTCCATCACAGGTTTTTGAATGCAGTGCGACAAATGAAACGCATGACATCTTTCTAGTTCTATTAGTTTGTAATTTTGTCCGAGAACTCGCTAATTATAATTAGTTCATAAGGAGAAATATAATGCGAATTCAGTGATTCCACATAATGTTCTTGCTTCTGATTACCTCACGGATTGCCATCAGGCTCTTTTCTTTCAACAAGATACTCTTGTTTATTAAGAAATTAGCATT
>Ga0105054_10011670_pt1 | contig 10893 bp, 8 predicted proteins | sample BON02_FD_78091 | JGI IMG/M metagenome (GOLD analysis project Ga0105054, IMG submission 78091) | Freshwater microbial communities from Lake Bonney liftoff mats and glacier meltwater in Antarctica - BON-02 (megahit assembly) | ecosystem: Environmental > Aquatic > Freshwater > Ice > Glacier... | reverse complement strand
CATACACATACACATACACACGTGTATAAACGCATAGATGTACAAATACATACACAAATGCATATATATACATATATACATGTCCGCACACACACACACATACACAGACATACACACACACATACAAAATGTATGATATATGAACGCACGCAAGCACGCCTGGAACGACGGCGCGGCAGCGAACGTGCAAGGAGCCGTTGCAGACCAAGGAAGCCTTGCACTTCTCTTTTGTTCGTCGCAATCAAACCACATTTCGCACCTCCAATGCAAGGACTTCATTGTACCCACGTCCTGCAGCACCAATACCCCTCCATCCCCCATCCCCTTCTTCCCAACATACCCCAGAACAGTTCGCGGCCGCGGGCAAGCGCAGTTTCACTGTTCTACACTGATCACATGAACAGAGTGCATAGCTCTGAAGAAGCTCCGCGCAGCTTCACAATGGCCCCTTGCGTAGTTGTAGAAAGATTGGAGGGAAAGCAGCGGTACAGCAGGGCCGCAATACGCGAGCACGCAGGAATCCAAGGCCGAGAATGATCAAAGTGTCTGTTCACGAGACACGAAGGGTCAATGAAGAACAACCAACCCCCGCAAGCAGCCCATCACGCAAATCACGACAGTGCGGCGCCCAGACAACACCCGCTCATCTGCACTGGTGCGGAGCCAATCCACCAAGTTCATGGCCAACCCATGTCGTGAGCTCCGGAGTCGATGCTCCGAACCGAGGATCACATTTCCACCATTTTCCCGCCCTTGTTAGGGTCGACTTTTTAGGGTCGTTGGAACTTGTTAGGGTCGACTTGATAGGGTCGTAAACAAAGGATGTAGAGGATTTCCATGATGATTGTGCTGGCGTTCGGCATTGGGTAATCTTGGTTGCCCCAAGAAGAGTACGAAAAATAAATTAGTCAATCGAAGTTGGAACAAGCGAAGTGAGAGTGTCAACGTTCGGCCTAAGCAGGTGATGAGCACCCGAGTAATCACTTACTGATAAAATCTGGAGATTTAATCCACGGGAATCGAACCCGGGATTCCATGGTAGGAATCGTAGATACTAGACTATTTCTTACGAAGTAATAAAAGCAATATCAATCAATCAGTTGGTTCCTACCATGGAGTCCTGGGTTCAATTCCCGTGGATAAAATCTCCAGATTTCATCATAATCGAGCTTGCGGACAACCTAACTACGAGTCTCGTGTGCATTTCATGTGGCATTTTTATTCTTTTCCCCCCACCAGCGACCTTGGTGGTGCGTCACCATTGTCAGGTCTTGTCATCCTGCCCACCGCTTCAGGATGGTTGCTAAGGTATGTCTTCCCGTCCATCTTGCACTTCCGCACTTGGTGAGGTACTCAGGCTAGAACTCCTCTCTTGATACAGTCGCCGTGGTGTAGTTGGTATCTCTACGATTCCTACCACAGAATCCCGGGTTCGATTCCCGTGGATAAAATCTCCAGATATCGTTACTTACGAACTAAGAAATTGTCCCGGGCCATTGCCGACCTAGTTTATCCCCGACTAGCTGATGTGTAACAACAGTTCAGAATATTTGTGGGCTGGCATGCATCCTCAGGCTAACAGGTCCAACGATCAAGTCTCCCTAACTACTAGGGAAAACCGTGATCGGTGAGCAAATTGATTTTCTTGCACTAGTGGCTGGATGGATCTTGCACGATGATGAAAATTTAAGCCCGAATCTGCAAGCTCGAATCTGCAAGTTTATCCTGTCGATATTGTCGGTTGGACTTGGTCAACACGTAAATAATCTACTTGTGATTGACCAAAAATCGAAATCAAAAGAAATATTCAAACTCAGATCTGCAATGATCTCTGGCTGCACATTTTAGGTATTACGAAAGCAAAACAACCTTGCAAAAACCGCAACAAGTTGACTAAAACAACCTCAGAAAGTCTAGGATGGTTCGTCAACTGGTTCAATGATGGGTCGTAGCCATGGGGATTTATGAACAGTGAAGCAAACAACTTCTCACAGTGTTTGGCCCCGAATGAATTAATGAATTAATGGATTGGTTAAAAAAACCGCGTGGAGCAACAAGTTGACTTAAACAACCTCTGAAAGTCTAGGATGGTTCGTCGACTAGTCGAGTGATGGTTCGTAGCCATAGGGATTTATGAACAGTGAAGCAAACGACTTCTCAGAATGTTTGGCCCCGAATAGGGCCAAACAGGTATTGGCTCGCAGGCAAGTGATCTTTATGTTACGTGTGATGACATACGTTGTTTCTTATAAACTGTTTTGGAATTGAATTGGTGTTGTGCGATTTCAAGTTGTATTTCACGAGGTTTGTTCTGAAAAAAGGGTTCGTTATTTGACATTTGCTTGGTTTTTTTTTTTAACAAATTGTGTCTTATGATCACTGAGCATCTGAATTCGAATAATTTTCAATACCAATGATTTGATAAACTAAACAAGACACTGAAATCAAATGGCTCACGGACAAGATTCCTGTATGGAAAACAATGCGCCGCAGGCAAGATTTTTTTGTGAAAAGAATGCACCGCTCTGTCTTGTTGATGTAGTGTGCAAACCATTATTCACAAATTAAAGGTCGGAATTTTTTTTTCTTGAATCAATCAAAGAATGAATTAATAATCAACTAATTCATGAATTAATTGACCTTGGGCCGACCCAGAGTACATTTGTTTACCCTACTGTTTATGAATAAAACGAAACAAAATAAATCTTGCACGCTTACATTCCACACCACCATGAATTGGACCGCTGAAATTCTTTTCCAAAACTTTCAAATTTTCCATAATATTTTACTCAACTTGGCAAATTTCGGGGGGAGGCCAATGTCGAAAAGCATACAGATCCCGGGAAAAAGAATCGAAACAGTCGGAAATCACGTGAAAACAGTCGGAAGCTGTCGGAAGGATTTTTAAGATCGAGAAAAGAAGAGAATTTTTACGGGCATTGTGATGTGAACAATGCCCAAAGAATTCTTTTCAAAGGCCGTACACTCTTAAGGGGTTGCTGGGTTTGGTCGAAAAATCTTCGTTTTTGAAAGAATTTCGTTCAGAATTTCATAGCGGTGGAGGGGGTTAGGAGCACAAAAACAAGGAAATTGCAATCGACAAATCGGCAAACTTCAAGTACTTGGGTCTGTGAGCTTGTGTGGAGTAATGACCCAACTTGGCAACTTGAAATGTCGACTGTAAGAGGGCTGTCAGCAATGGTGCCTAGGATTCTGCGGACTACATCATTACTGGGCACCATCTGTAAGCGTTCCTGATGTACTAGGAGGGTAAACAGTGTGGCGGTTATAATAAACAAAAACAAAAAAAAGTCTGTAGTAATGTAAACGTGATCTTGACGCGGCAAACCTGCGGCCAGCGCTTGAGCATGCCTGCGGGAGGCAAATGCCGAGCGCTAGCATTTTATTTTTCCACACGCATTTGCTGTATGTTCCAAGTATCAAAATGTAGAGAAGAATCTGATCTCGATTTGTGCACAACTTCGGTACTTGCAAAAAGAATGACACCACGCATTAGCAAATTCCAACAAATTCTGCGGCCAAACACTTTTTGTAATAATGGAAGTTGGCATCGCGCAGTTGCATGTGTTCTGAGAGAATCAAAATGTGGAGAAGAGTCGGATCTAGGTCTGTGCACAGCTGCGGGACTTGCGAAAAAAATGCCGCTGCGTAGTGCCAACTTCCCGTCGACAAACTTTGCGGCCAAACACGTTTTGTTTTTTATAATGGAAGTCGGCACCGCGCAGCCGCATTTTTTTTGCAAGTCCCGAAGTTGTGCGCAGACCTAGATCGGACTCTCTTCTAGATTTTGATATGATTAACAGATATCAAATTCTGACGGGTTTTCGCTCCGGGGTCAAACCCCGGACTTCCTGGCCAAGAGGTGTTTAACCTTCTCACTTGACCAAATTGTCATCGGAACCCTAAACCCCAAACCCTAAACCCTAAACCCTAAACCCTAAACCCTAAACCCTAAACCCTAAACCCTAAACCCTAAACCCTAAACCCGTCAAATTCGCACGGGAAAACGAAATGCTAGCGCTCGGCGTTTGCTTCTGCCAGACATGCCCAAGCGCTGGCCGCAGGTCTCCCGCATAAAGATCATGTTTGTATTTCTACTGACCGATTGGTTCGTTTCTACGAAAAAAATCGATGAAATGCGTTGTAAACTGGAGTCCACTGAGAATCCGCGTTGGTTCGAGAATTACCCAACCCCACCTCACGCCAATCGCAGGACTAAATTTGCTCCGGTAAAAAGTCTCAGATTCTCCGAACTTTTTCTCGGAATTCTTCTTTTCGAATTCCGTTTTACTGTGTTCTTTCCTCTGGGCTGTGGAGTGGATTCATAAATCCCCACTCCTTAGTTTTTTCAAATCGCGAAAGGAAAAGTCCCCACAGAGGCCTGGGGCGGTCACTTGAGCGGTGGAGGTATCAACGTAACTTTCCTGCGCCCTCATGAGCCCCAACTTTGCGCAATACGTTGTGTTGCTCTAAACATGAGTCAGATTGATCCAAGCTGTATGATTTGCGTCCGATCTTTTGTGGTCCTCTGTCCACATTACTTCACCCTGTCCTCGCCTCTTCCTTTCCGCTATGACAAGATTTCTCGAAAAGGGCGAGAAATCGATCGCTTGTGTAGAGTGGTTTTATAAGAAAGCTGTTTGAGGTGTAGTGAAATCCTGAGAATTCAAAGGAAATTTGAGGTGTAGTAAAATCCTGAGAATTCGAAGGAAAAATCCTATGAAATGAGTTGTGTCCATTTCACGAGATTACTGGGCTTACTTGACATTACTCTGAAAAAGTTCTAAGATTTGAGAATTCTGAGGAAAATTCTGAGGAATCGAGACTTTTTACCGGAACAAATTTAGTCCTGCGACCGGCGTCAAGATTGTGTTGGGTATTTCTTGAACGGACGCGGATTCTCAGTGGAATTCGGTTTACACAGCATTTCGTTGTGGAAACGAGACGATTCATCGGTAGCAATGTTAAACGTGATTTTGACGCGGTAAACCGGCGGCCACCGCTCGTGTTGGTCTGCGGGAGGCAAATACCGAGCGCTAGCATTTCATTTTTCCATACGAATATGCTATATGTTCCTCACATCAAAATGTAGAGAAGAGTCCGATCTAAGTCTAAGCACAACTTTGGTACTTGCAAAAAGAATGCCGCTGCGAGAGGCCCGGGGCGGTGTAGTAATCAGGTGAAGCATATGTTGACACATTTTTTCCAGGGGCAAACTCTGGGAAAATTTGTTGGAAAAACTCACCCCTTTTCAGAAATTCTGGTCAAGCGGAAGGGAAGAGGCCAGGCCGGGCAGGGCTAATATGAACCAGCGTCGAAAAACGTCTCCCGCAAACCATATAGCTTGGATCAATCAAAAGAACATGATGCATTGCGTTAATTTTGGGCATAGGTGGGCACACAACAGTTACATTTAAATTTCCACCACTCAAGTGACCTCCCCGGGCCTCTCGCTGCTATGGAGTTGCGACTTTTGATTAAAAAAATGTTTTTGGCCGCAAAATGTGTCAGAATTTGCCAATGCGCAGCGGCATTATTTTTGCAAGTACCAATGTTGTGCACAGACCTAGATCCAATCTTGTTTGACATCTAGGAATTAGGAACTCATAACAGATTCGTACAGAAAAAACAATTTTCCTAGCGCTCGGTGTTTGCTTCCTGCAGCCCTGCTCGAGCGCTGGCCGCATGTTTGCCGCGTCCAGATCACGTTTATATTACTACCAATCGATTGCATTGTTTCCACAACAACAAATTCGATGAAATGCCTTGTAAACTAGATTTCATTGAGAATCCACGTTCGTTCAAGAAATACCCATCCCCACCGGTGGTTGGGTATTTTTTTTTTGCGCAATCAGTCGTCGACTAATTCTGTTTCCTCACCCAATTTCAGTTGCGGTTGCGCATCTGTGGAACACATTTTATTGTGCTGGGACAGCAAACACCGAGCGCTAGGAAATTGTTTTTCCGTTAAAATTTGCTCTGAGTTTTCAATATCAAAATGTAGAAGGGACTAAGATCGATGTCTGTGCACTTTTTTAATTGTGTTTACAAAATCGCTGAGCGATGGCAAAATCCGATTTTTTTCTGCGGGCAAAACGCGTTGTTTTTCGGAAGTCGCTTTGGCTCATCGGTTCTCTCTATGCACGTCCCCAAAAAGTGCACTGTCAGTCTCCTCTCCAATCTGATATTAGGAACTCATAGCAAATTCGCACGCAAGAATAATTTCTTGTCGCGGTGTGCACGACGTTCGCACCGTGGCGCGGTGCTCCTGTGGACTCTGCCGTGTTTCTCGAAGTTCTGTTAAAAGATTCGTCGAAGGTGTCGAACAAAGCAAGTCGGGGTCTTGAAAAGACGAGTTTTCAGACGATGCCATTTTCCCATTCGACATCACGAAGTTTTTCCCTCCGAAGTCATAACGATTTTCACGTTGCGAATTTTGGGGTGACACAGCCGGATTCGATCGCGTTTGTTCTGGATCATTCATTTGCACTGTAGTAAAATTAACCAGACTGAAATACACAAATATTCGGAGTTATTGCTGAACATAGGAGTGAAGCTTTTAGGAGTTGGAATCTTAGGAGTTCTGATCTTGTCATCAATTGGTTTCGAAAAATTCTCAAAACGTTCGAACTAATTCCAATATTCGATCTAACGTCAGATTTTTTCGAAATGGCTGAAGCAATGTTCATTGGTGGTAAACTAGGTACATATTGATCAATCCCTTTCCCTCGAGCGGACACTGCAGTCGATCCTGAACCATTCCTCCCTAAACCCTAAACCAGAACTGTCTCGGCCGGCAGGGCCTTCCGTCCGTTCGTAGCTTCCGCGGGGCGTGCACGTGTATTTCGGAATCTGTCAGCAGGATCATAGCGTAGTACAAATTGAATTCAATGAGGAGTTTTCAGAAGTTTTACTACTTTTTTGTTGTACAGTTGGAGGGAGGAGGGCTGTGAGCTGGCGATGTGACATCTTTGGCTTAACTGATACGGTGTTCGTTTGTCCCCGTGGAATTATGGGTTCAAATCCTGCACATGTGATCAACTTCAAATTTCTGGAGAAATTTCCCTTTTTGAAACGGTGCATGTTCACTCCTAAACCATGACTCCTATAATTGTGTCCACTCCTATGTTCAGGAGAAAGATCCAAATAATCCACAAATTAATGATTTGATAACTTGTAGTAAGTATCTTGCACCTGTGACAGAGTGGATGCAGGTCAGAGCTTACAAGACCAAAATTATGAGTTCGAATCCTGTCGATTACTAATCGACAAAATTGTGCGCCTCCACATTCTTTTTTTGACATTCTGGGACTATGATTGTTTTCAAAAAGTTTAAATCGCGCATAAATTTTCAGCAGACCGCTTGTAACATATTATTTACATGTGCAAGTCTGGAAACCACGACCTCTGCCCAACATAGTGGGCACTCTTCCCACTAGGCCAACTTACAGATCTTTCTTGGTGTGGAAGGACTTCTTCTTTCTGGTTTATTAGGCCAAAGTCAACTTAAAAAGACGACTGGGACTATTCTTTGATAATACACAGAGCTCCATCGGTTCATTTTACTACAGTACAAATAAATTTGATCGAGCAAATAGAATCGTTACACGATCGAACTCGTTTTGAAACGTCGCATAATTGTTGTCATCATGAAATATTCCAGATGCTTATTATTACACCGATTGGAGCAACATCGACGATTTTGGTTGTGAAAAGAGACCTACAGAATTTTGGCTAAACCTGCGGATCCTTGCGGATTTCCTTTTCGAGACCTGATATGAAAAATACCCAAGCCCACTTGAACACGAAGCAAACCAAATTGAACGCAATTATTCGGGACCTTCATCATCAAGCGACCGTCAAACCTGGCACTTGATTGATCTATAGGAAGAAAATGATCAATGATTTTCAAGTTCATTGATCTGTGATGCAGAACACCGAAGTTTCTCGATGCCAGACCATGACGAGAAGCTTGTCGATCGTGCTCAGTGACTCTTGATCACAATGGTGCAAAGGCAGCTGAGTCGTGTTACCCTGTTCAACTTGCCCTTGGCTAAGATGGTGACTGCCACCAACTCGAGCCAAGTCACCGGTGCCACAAATTGCATTGTGACACACTGCACTGTGCTTGATGAAGGTGGCGCGAGGCGTCGCACAACACACTGCACCACACTGCAACACACTGGATGGTGCTTGAGGAAATGGGCGCGTGTTATTGTCCAAACTCGCTCTTTCTCACCTCTGTCAACTTCTGCGTCACCTAAGACATGCAACAAACGTGTTCTATTGGAGTCCTTCAGCGAGCGTGTGTTGCTGGTCCTCACTGTGACACGCACGCCCACGTCAAAAGTTGGTATACTTTTCAACAAAGCATGCCATTAGACGTGCCCTCCAGGCGCATGGAGGCGGCAGCACTAGAGTCAGTCAACTTGAAATTGTCGACGCCTTGCTTCCTCAACTCTTGCAGTGTTGTATTCATCATGCTGCGAGCCCTCCCACCCCCTCTCCCCGATACATCAACACCTGCTCGTCCTCTTCCACTGCCCCTCCTCTTTCCGGGCACCTCACCCCCCTCCTTTTTCCCTGCCATGGACAGCACCGGGGGTGAAAGGCATATTTGTGGCAGTCTCTCTCCCTCCCTCCCCCCCCCCCTCTCCTCCGTACCCCCCCCTCCACACAACAATCGGTGCAGAAAGACAGAAGCAGTGTGCTCCAGCACTGGCATGCGATATGACTCATTCATGCACCTGTGTGCCTTTTCCAGCGCAGGCAGCCGGGTCTCAGTCCTACACAAGAGGCTCCCTGCGACTTGTGTGTGAGAAGACCCCCCGCCTCCCTTTCCCCTCCCCTCTTCTTCAGACGCATCATTACTCTCGATCTTCTGCATCATGGGTAAGGATTCGTTGAACGTGCTGAGACCCCACCCTGACTCCTCGCTCTCTTCTGAATATGAGTATGTTGATTGATGTGCACTCTTTGTGTGTTGATTATTGTGTCCTTTTAGAAACGCGCTGCAGTGCACTACACCACATTGCTGTGTTGCAATTGTGTTGCAGTGCATTGCATTGTGTTGCAGTGTATTGCATTTGAATACAGCATACTCTTTAACAACAACACACTGCAACACTGTTTTGCAGTATGTTGTAATTTGTTGGTGTGTGATGCAGTTGATTGCTGTGTGTTCTGTTTGAAACGTGCTGCAACGCACAGCAATGCATTGCAACACTTTGTTGCAATATGCTGCAGTGTGTTCCAGTTGATTAATGCGTGCTCTTTTGGAAACGCACGTTGCAAAAAGGGCTCATTTTTGAATGGAAAGCAATAGATTAGTGTGTATGAGAGTAGTCCTGTGATGCTCTTGTGTGTTTTAGTGTTTTTTAGTGTGTTGCAGTGTAATCCTCTTCTGACATTTGTTGCAGTGTATTGCAATGTGGTGCAGTGTGTTGCAGTGTGCTGCAGTGTGCTGCAGTGCAGTGTGCTGCAGTGTGCTGCAGTGTGTTGCAGTGTGCGTTGCAGTGCGTTACAGTGTGTTGCGGTGTGTTGCTGCAGTGTGTGTTGCATTGTGTATTGAAGTATGTTGCAGTGCGTTGCATTTTTTCGCAGTGTTTCCCATTGTGATGCAGTGTACCACTTATATGTTGCAGTGGGTGTTGCAGAATATGTTGCAGCGTGTGTTACAGTGAGTCGCAGTGTAATGCAGTGCAATTTAGTGTGTTGCAGTGCATTGCATCGCATTGCATCGCAGTGCAGCACAATGCAGCGCAGTGCAGCGCAGTGTGCTGCAGGGAGTTGTAGCGTGCTACAATGCGCTGCTGTGTGCTGCCGTGTGCTGCCGCATATGGCAGGGTGCTACAGTGTGTTGCAGTGTGTTGCAGTGTGTTGCAGTGTGTCGCAGTGTGCTGCAGGGTGTTGTAGTGCGCTGCAGCGTAATCCTCATCTGACGTTCACGCAAACTACAACTTGCTGCCGCAGATCTATTACAAATCACGCGCTTGTGAGTCGCAGTGAGTTGCAGTGAGTTGCAGTGTGTTGCAGTGTGTTTCAGTGTGTTGCAGTGTGTTGCAGTGTGTTGCAGTGTATTCCTCTTCTAACGTACACGTGAACTGTGACGTGCTGCCGCAGACCTATTACAAACCACGGGCTTCTGCCGTCTCTCAAATTATTTTCATATATTCCAAACATACATTCGAAACAGGATCCTCGGTAGATCGCGTGCGAGCGAGCGAGATGCATGTCGCACTTAAGGACATACCTAACACAAAGTTGTATGAATTTATATGCATGGATATATATACCTAAAACAATGTTGCATAGCAGCGTAGCCTCTTCACAGCTCATGTCCGAGTCGCTGGCTTCTTTGCAAATCTATACGTGTATGTTTGTGTGCGCATGTGCATGTGTGCATGTGTGTGTGTGAGTATGTCCGAGTCACTAGCTCCTTTGTCAGACCGTACATATATGTTTGCATGCATGTGTGCGGTGTGCAGATGTGTGTGCGTATGTGTGTGTGTGAGTGTGTGTGTGTGTGTGTGTGTGTGTGTGTGTGTGCGTGTGTGTGCGTGCGCATGTGTGTATGCCTGAGTCAATGGCTCCTTTGCCGGCCTGTAAATATATGTTTCTGTGCGTTTGTGCAGTGTGCATGTGTGTGTGTGTGTGTGTTTGTGTGTGTGCGTATGTCCAAGTCACAGGCTCCTTTGCTGGCCTGTACATGTATGCTTGTGTGCGCATGTGCTTGAAAATGTATGTGAGTGTGATGTGTGTGTGTATGTGTGCGTGTGTATGTGCGCGTGTTCGTGTGTGTATGTGTGTGTGTGCGTGCGTGCGTGTGAATGTGTGTGTGTGTATGTTTGTGTCTGTAATTGTTGTTGTTGT
>Ga0105054_10011669_pt1 | contig 10893 bp, 8 predicted proteins | sample BON02_FD_78091 | JGI IMG/M metagenome (GOLD analysis project Ga0105054, IMG submission 78091) | Freshwater microbial communities from Lake Bonney liftoff mats and glacier meltwater in Antarctica - BON-02 (megahit assembly) | ecosystem: Environmental > Aquatic > Freshwater > Ice > Glacier... | reverse complement strand
TCGGAAAGCGCCTTGATGAGCTCGGCTACCATTTTCCGGGGGAGCTCCTTGCAGCCAATGACGACAATCCGGAAGGCTACTGGGAGACCCGCAGCATTGTTCAGCTGAACAATTCCATGCTGCGGTCTCTCGAACTGGACTGGAGGTCGTGTGAACCGATCGCGCAAGCGCAGATGCAAAGACTTGTCGATGCGTTTAGCGATCCTGCAGCAGACCTGCTCAAGAAATTACTCGCTTCCGCCTCCGGCCATCGCATAGCGCTGAAGGATCCGCGCTTCTGCCGGCTGTTGCCTGTCTGGCTGAACGCAGCTGAGCGTTTGGGCATGACAAGCCGGTTGATTGCGACTTGCCGGCCACAGGCGGACGTGGCGCGCTCATTGTTTCGCCGTGTTCGAGATGAACGCTTCAAACCTGCGGCGGTCGCAAATCCGGTTGCCGCCTGTCTCCTTTGGATCCGGTACATGCTGGACCTTGAGCGTCACAGCCGATCGATGCAGCGATCCTTTCTTCCCTTTCAAACCCTGAAGTCTCTGGCCGACGACCAGCTCATGGCCGTCGCGGATCATCCTGCAGCAACGTTCCTTCCAGAAAAAACACAGTCCGGTCGCGCTCAGCCAACGCACTCTCTGGTCGAGTTTGCAGACAATATCGCGAATATGCTCGTCGCCGATAAAATAGAGTCTTTGTCCGAGCAGTTTGATGGACTCGAAGCGATCTTCTCTGAACGCACAGGCCCGCATGATCCAAGGATGCGGTCGCTGCTAGAAGGCCCGGGAACGGCTGAAACGGCGAGGCGATTTGAGGCTGGGGCTGGTGAGGTCGGACCCTGTATCGCATTCATTTCCGGTTCGCCGAACAGCAAGGGCGAAATATACCGTATTGAAAACCGGATCGAAGCGCTGATCGGTACCAATTGGAAACCGTTTCGGGTTTTTCCAGACCAGGACCGCCCAGAAGCAGTTGCGCAGCAGGCAGACCTGATCATCGTGTTTCGTGCTCCGATGGATGACTGGCTCGATGCGGTATACACGCAAGCGGCGAAGCACGGGGTCCCGGTGATTTTCGACATCGATGACCTGCTCTTTGATCCGGAGATCATTTCACCGCAATATATGAGGTTTTTGGCAGACCTGCATGGCCCCGACATGGCGTCGTGGAAACTCAAGAGCGAGGGCCTAAGACAGTCCCTCGAAAGAGCCGACATGGTCTGGACACCTACTAAGACCCTTTGTGCCGAAGCCAAACGGTTCAATCGTAACGTCGCTTGTCTCCCCAACGGACTAAGCGAAGATCGTATCCGCTATGCCGAGCAGCTGACGAGATGCCGGGACCTAACGGACCAGGAAACTGTTATCGTCGGCTATGCGAGCGGAACCCCCACGCATGACTATGACTTTGCCACTATTGCCCCCGCCTTGCTTGCGGTGATGCAGGCGCACCCGAACACCCGATTATGCATCCTCGGGCACTTGTCGTCTTTGGCCCTTGCTGAACTTGCGCCTGTGGGCGCACGCATAGATCTTAGGCCCTTGGTTGCGTTTCGCGACTTGCCACGCGCCCTTTCCCAATTTGACATCAATATTGCGCCGCTGGAGCTCGAGAACCGATTCTGCCAGTCAAAGAGCGAATTGAAATTCTTCGAAGCTGCCTTGGTCAAGGTTCCCAGCATCGTATCGGCCACCGCCCCATTCAGCCTGGCAATAAGATCAGGTGAGGATGGCTACACAGCCAGAAACCTCAGCGACTGGTGCAATCACCTGACGCATCTGGTATCAGACGCTTCTGCACGAGAACACATGGGCAGCTCAGCGTATAGGCGGGCGATGGACCTCTACGGTCCACATCGCCAAGCCTTGGATTTTGTCCATAGCGCCAAGTCCGTGCTAAACTCGCCGAACACCAAAGGCAAGATATCCTGAATGCCGCGCAATCCGAATGATCATGGCTACTCTCTCATCGAGGTCCTTGTTGCGTTGGCAATTGTCGGCGTACTTAGCACGATAATATTCAGATCGCTTGGCCTACAGGCACAGCAAGTTGAGCGCGTGCAAGACGCCACGGCTGCTGCAATGGAACTTGTTGCCGATCACCGACTCCTGGAAACAACACTTGCGCAAACGCTTCCCGCCTGGCCGGAACAGGCCGGCGATGTTTTCACAGGAAACGAGCTGAAAATCTCTGGAATAACGACAGGAAGAGTGTTCAGCGATTTAGGGGATATTCAAAACTATTCCTTGCAGCTCACGGAAGCCGATACGGAACATGTCGACCTGACACTTACAACTCTCGAAGGTAGCTGGACATTAATCCAGTTGCCCCGGGATGCGGCCTTTTCATATTATGGATATGATGGACTGTGGCGAGCTAGCTGGCCTCCACCCCCGCTGACTGCGTTTGAAACACTGGATGTCGAAACTCATTTCAGGAACGGACCACTACCTGCCATGATCCGCCTGACATCAACGTCTAAGGATCCCGATGGCAACTGGATCGTCGCATTTTCCAACAGCGAACCCTTGCCCCTGCGAGCAAACGACCTGATTGGCGGTGAAGGATCCGTTTTCTAGAATTAGGCGCATGGCAAGGCTGTCTTGCCCGCCATATTCTGGTCATGCTTTCGGTGGCGGCGAACGGACTCTGACGAATGCTTTCTGGCTGGGTTCGAATCGTTTGACGCGGGTCTGGCTGTACGCTTCGGCATAGGTGTTCCAGGGATTGACCGGCGCATCGATCGCGATTCTCCAAGAAGCATCACAACACGCGAGCACTTTGTTTTGGTGCCACACGACCTGAGATCGTGATTGGCAAGGCCGCCTTTCGATCCAGCGAGAGGTCGGCTATGACCCCTAAGTCCACCACAATGATGTGCTATTCTTCGGTCTTGGGCTTCTCTGGGTTGTGAGGAGAGCCAGCGTCGCGAGCATTCGGTGACTCCCCTAGCCATAACAGCTAGAACGCCCCTCAGAACGGCGTCTTGAATGCGGCAAAGGACTGCGCCTGAGCGTCTTTGTCTGAAAGTATGGCCCCGTCCGCCGGAAGCCCCCAGTCGATCGCCAGCGCCGGATCATTCCACTGCACCGCGCCGTCACATTCCCTAGAGTAATAATTATCGACCTTGTAGGCGATCTCGGTGTCAGGTTCGCGTGTCACAAAGCCATGCAGGAACCCGCGCGGCACAAAGATCTGCACGCCATTGGTCGCCGACAGCTCTGCGCTCACCCATTTGCCATAAGTCGGTGAATTGCGGCGTATATCGACTGCGACATCCAGAATTGCGCCGCGCAGCACCCGCACGAGCTTGGATTGCGCGAAAGGCGGTGCCTGAAAGTGCAATCCTCTCAGCGTGCCCGTTTGAGTGGATAGCGAGTGATTGTCCTGTACGAAATCGGCCTCAATCCCGGCGGCGCTGAACGTCTCGGCATTGTAGGTTTCAGAGAAGAACCCGCGATCGTCCCCGAACCGCGACGGGGTGACAAGCTTCACATCGGGAATGGCGAGGGGCTCGACAATCAAAGACATAGAGCAATTCCTTTCAGACTTCATTTGTGAGGGTCGATTGCACATCGGGCCCAGACAGGCCAGCTGTCCTAACATACCCTCCATTGATTGGCTGAAATCAAAGCGCCGGTACACTCAGGCGCAACTTGCGCGGTACTCAACCGGCAGGCATACAGAATGACGGGCGCTGTGTGCAAATATCGGAAAGTGTCGTAACAGCTTTGCCTATGAGGTCATCTGTCAGAAGTGGGACATCGGCCGTTCGCCGCCTTATCCTGCCGCGTTCACCGGTACGTGAAAAGCTCGACAGGCCGAGCGGCAAGATCGTCGTGGCCGGGATGTTCCGCACGGCCAATGGAATTGGCCGCGCAGCGCTAAGTTGCTATCGAGCGCTACGTGAGGAAGGCTTCAGCCCGATTGCCGTCGATCTCAGCGGACTGTTCAACCAGATCGATGTCGCCAGCGAAGTGCCCTTGGAGGATATGCCTCTGGGCGGCCATGGCACAGTCATTCTCTATGCAAATGCGCCTGAAACCGAACGCGCCCTGATTGGACTGGGCCTGCGTCGCTGGCACAAATGGCGGGTCATCGGCGCATGGGCCTGGGAATTGTCAATTGTCCCTCCAGATTGGGCCCGTCAAACCTGCTTCCTGTCGGAAATCTGGGCCCCCAGCCGATTTGTCCAGCACGCTTTCCAGGATGCGTTTTCCTTGCCTGTGAAGCATGTTCCCCATTTTGTTCCCCTTCAGACGCACGCCAAGGCCTGGCCCACGCCAGCGAACCGGGGCGACCCGACGCTTCGTGTGCTGGCAACTGCCGATGGGCGCTCGTCCCTTCACCGCAAGAACCTGCTCGCGACGATGCAAATGTTCTCAAACGCCTTTCCGGGAAAGGAAGCTGTTCATCTGACTGTCAAATGTCGCAACCTGTCTCTTTACAAGCATTACGAAGCGACGGTGATGGCGTTTTCCAAAAGTGATCCCAGGATCGAAGTCATCGACCGCAGTTTTTCTGAGGAAGAACAAACCCACCTGTTGTGGAACAGCGACGTCGTCGTGTCGTCGCATCGATCAGAAGGTTTCGGCATGCATCTCGCAGAAGCCATGGCCGCAGGCCGCGCGACAATCGCCACGGGCTGGTCCGGCAATCTTGAATTCATGACCCAGGACAATTCAAAACTTCTTCCTTTCGTCTTGCAACCGGTCAGCGATCCAACCGGCACCTACGATTCCATACCGGGAGCCATGTGGGCTGAAGTCGATATCGACGCCGGCGCGAGGGCCTTGCGCGAACTGAGTGAATCACTCGACGGACGCAATGCGCTCGCGTCCAGATCCCGCGCGGACATAAAGTCCTCTCTGCGATCACGCGCTTACTCAGAAGCCCTTGGTATTTGCCTCTAGCAGCTTGCTCTTGCCCGCTCATAAAGCGACATAGAGTGTAATCAGGTGTTACTTGCTGGCAGGCTGGCGGGTTCATATGTGCTGGCCAATCCATGCGCAATTTGCGGAGCTGTTCCATGTCCCTTCCCTTCATCGACCTTCAGGCTCAACGCCGGCGGATCAAGGTTGAAATCGACACAGCTATAAGCGGCGTTGTCGAATCTGGCCGCTTTGTTCTGGGCCCTGAAGTTGGGGAACTGGAAACCCAGCTCGCCAGCTGGTGCAACGCATCCCACGCGGTCAGCTGCGGCAACGGCACCGATGCACTCGCTCTGGCATTGATGGCCTGGGAACTGAAGCCCGGTGACGCCGTGTTCTGCCCAAGCTTCACGTTTGTCGCGACGGCTCAGGTCGTGCCGTGGCTCGGCGCCGCGCCTGTCTTTGTGGATATTGATGCGGCGACCTACAACATGGATCCGTCATCCCTGCGCGCTGAAATCGAACGGACGATCAAGCAACGCAAGCTGAAGCCGAAAGTCGTGATCGCCGTTGACTTGTTCGGGCAGCCTGCAAACTATCCGGAAATCAAGGCGATATGCGATGAGTTCGGCCTGAAGCTGATTGCGGATACGGCGCAGGGCTTTGGTTGCACCCTTAACGGCAAACACCCCTCCGACTGGGCCGATATTGCAACCACCAGCTTCTTCCCGGCCAAGCCACTTGGATGTTATGGCGACGGCGGAGCGATCATCACAAATGATGCCGCGCTCGCCGAGCGCATTGAATCCCTTCGGGTTTATGGCAAGGTCACGCCGACCGATGCGGCCACACGCAACTTTCATCATGACCCGAAATATCTCAGCCTTCGGGTCGGCATGAATTCGCGCCTGGACACGATTCAGGCCGCTATCCTGCTGGAAAAGCTGAAGATTTTCGCTAACGAGATCGACTGCCGCCAGGTTGTGGCCGACCGGTACAAGGCAGGCCTCAAGGGGCGGATCAAGGGGGTGCCAGGGGTGATCGACGGGGGGCGGTCCGTGTGGGCCCAGTATGTAATCGAGCACGAAAACCGAGATGGCCTGCAAGCGCACCTGACCGCCAATGGCATCCCGAGCATGGTCTATTATCCGGTCCCCATCCACCAGCAGGATTTCGCGCTTCGCTTCGCGCCGCCCGAAGGCCACCTGAAGGTGACCGAGGCCGCCAGCCAGCATGTGCTGGCGCTGCCGATGCACCCCTACCTCAGCGAGGCCGACCAGGACCGGGTGATCGAAACCGTGCTCGGCTTCAACGGCTGAATCACCCGATTGCAAACGGAATTTACCGGGCGCGCAGGCGGTTGCCGCGTTGCCTTTGACTGCGCGTCATGCTAACGCGCACATAAACACATAAAGGAACATTGATATGGCTCACGATTACCACGTCGCCGACATCAAACTGGCAGAATACGGCAACAAGGAAATCGACATTGCCGAGACTGAGATGCCGGGTCTGATGGCTGCCCGCGAAGAGTTCGGCCCGACGCAGCCGCTCAAAGGCGCGCGCATCTGCGGCTCGCTGCACATGACGATCCAGACGGCCGTCCTGATCCAGACACTGGAAGCCCTTGGCGCAGAAGTGCGCTGGGTTTCGTGCAACATCTATTCGACGCAGGATCACGCGGCTGCAGCCATCGCTGCCGCCGGTACGCCTGTCTTCGCCTACAAGGGTGAAACGCTCGAAGAATACTGGGACTATACCGACCGCATGTTCCAATGGCCGCACGGCGACGGCCCGAACCTGATCCTCGACGATGGCGGCGACGCCACGATGTACCTGATCCTTGGCGAACGCGCCGAAAACGATCCGAAGTTCCTCGAAAAGCCCGGTTCGGAAGAAGAGAAATTCCTGTTTGCGCAGATCAAGAAGCGCATGAAGGCCAGCCCCGGCTGGTTTGCCAAGACCAAGGCTGGCATCCGCGGCGTATCGGAAGAAACCACGACCGGCGTGAACCGCCTTTACCAGCTGGAAAAGAAGGGCGAACTCCCCTTCCCCGCGATCAACGTCAACGACTCGGTCACCAAATCCAAGTTCGACAACAAGTATGGCTGCAAGGAATCGCTTGTCGACGCGATCCGCCGCGGTACCGATGTCATGATGGCCGGCAAGAAAGCCTTCGTCGCCGGCTATGGTGATGTCGGCAAGGGCTCGGCCGCCTCGCTCGCCGGCGCCGGCGCCCGCGTTTCGGTTTCCGAGATCGATCCGATCTGCGCCCTGCAAGCGGCCATGGACGGCTTTGACGTTCTCACCATGGACGAGGCGGCACCGAAATTCGACATCTTCGTCACCGCGACCGGCAACAAGGACATCCTGACCGTCGACCATATGCGCGCGATGAAGGACATGGCCATCGTCTGCAACATCGGCCACTTCGACAACGAGATCCAGGTTGAAGGCCTGCGCAATTTCGAGTGGACGAACATCAAGCCGCAGGTCGACATGATCACGTTCCCAGACGGCAAGCGCATCCTGCTCCTGTCCGAAGGCCGCCTGGTCAACCTCGGCAACGCCACGGGGCACCCGAGCTTCGTCATGTCCGCCTCGTTCACGAACCAGACGCTGGCGCAGATCGAACTTCACCTGCGGGCCGACGATTACGAGAACAAGGTCTACACCCTGCCCAAGCACCTCGATGAGAAAGTGGCGATGCTCCACCTCGACAAGCTCGGCGTGAAACTCACCGAACTGTCGGGCGAACAAGCAGACTATATTGGCGTCACGACCGAAGGCCCGTTCAAGCCGGAACACTACCGCTACTAGGCGGGAGCGAAGCGGAGCATGAGTCAGGAACACATCCTTACGCTAGCCTGCCCTGATCGGGTCGGACTGGTCGCGACGCTGGCAAGGCTGATGGAGCGGCATGGCTGCTTCATCGCCTCGTCGCGCACCTTTGGCGATCCCGATACCGGGCAATTCTTTGCCCGTCTGGTGTTCCAGTCAGAAACGAGCGACGCCGTGCCAAGTGGCCTGCGGACTGACCTTGAATCGGTTGCGAGCGAGCTAAACGCATCGTGGGGAATCCACACGGTCGGGCAACCGGTGAAGACGCTACTGCTCGTTTCCAAATCGGACCATTGCGCCAACACACTGCTATATGGTGCACGTCGGGGCGAGCTGCCGATCGAGCTGGTCGGAATCGCATCCAACCACACGACTCTGGAGGCCGGGTTCGCGCATTGGAACCTGCCCTTCTTTCATGTGCCCGTGACAGCGGGCACGAAGGCAGAAGCTGAACAGCGCCTGTTCGATCTGGTCGATGAAACCGGCGCCGAACTGGTGGTGCTTGCCCGGTACATGCAGGTGTTGAGCAACGACGCCTGCACGCGTCTCGCGGGCCGCTGCATCAATATCCACCATTCCTTCCTGCCAAGCTTCAAGGGCGCGCGGCCCTACCATCAGGCACATGCGCGCGGCGTGAAAGTAATTGGCGCTTCCGCCCATTACGTGACGCCCGATCTTGATGAAGGCCCAATCATTACGCAGGCCACGGAAGGCATAGACCATTCCTTCAGCCCGGCTGACATGATCGAACTGGGCCGCCATCTTGAAGGCACTGCGCTGCTGCGCGCCGTCAAGGCGCATGCAGAGCATAGAATATTTATCAATGCTGGCAAGACGGTTGTCTTTGCCCGATAATCCCGACCGCACCGCTTCCGAGGAAACGACACAATGAAGATGAACGATTTTGAATTCACCAGCGAGAGCGTCGCAGAGGGCCACCCAGACAAGGTTGCCGACCAGATTTCCGATGCGATTGTTGACCTGTTCCTGACGAAAGACCCGACCTCCAAGGTCGCTGTCGAAACGCTCACCACCACCAACCGCGTCGTTCTGGCCGGCGAAGTGCGCACCAATAATGGCGCTGTCGTCACCCATGAAGAAATGATCCAGACCGCCCGCGATGTCGTGAAGAAGATCGGTTACGAACAGGATGGCTTCCACTGGGAAAAGATGGATGTCAGCTGCTACGTACACGGCCAGTCTGCCGAGATCGCCCAGGGTGTTGAAGAAGGCCAGGGCCTGTTTGCCGAAGAAGGCGCCGGCGACCAGGGCATCATGTTCGGCTATGCCGCCGACGAAACGCCCGAGCTTATGCCTGCCACGCTCGTCTATTCGCACCAAATTCTCCAGAAGATGGCTGAACTGCGCCATTCGGGCGAACGCCCTGAATTCGAACCTGACGCCAAGAGCCAGGTGACCCTGCGCTATGTCGATGAAAAGCCTGTCGGCGTGAACGCCGTCGTCGTCTCGACCCAGCACAAGGAGAGCGCAACACTTGAGGAGCTGCGCGAACTCGTCCGCCCGATCGTGCAGGGTGTCCTGCCCGAGGGCTGGTTCCCGCCGGAAGACAAGTTCTACGTCAATCCGACCGGCAAGTTCGTGATCGGCGGACCCGACGGCGACGCAGGCCTGACGGGCCGCAAGATCATCGTCGATACCTATGGCGGCGCAGCCCCGCACGGCGGCGGTGCGTTCTCGGGCAAGGACCCTTCCAAAGTGGATCGTTCAGCTGCCTATGCGACGCGCTATCTCGCCAAGAACGTTGTTGCGTCCGGCCTTGCCAAGCGCTGTACGATCCAGGTCTCTTACGCCATCGGCGTGTCCCAGCCCCTGTCAGTCTATGTCGACACGCACGGCACGGGCCTGGCGGATGAAGCGCGCATCGCCAAGATGCTGCGCGAATTGTTCGACCTCTCGCCGAAGGGCATTCGCGCGCACCTGAAGCTGAACAACCCGATCTATGCGACGACGGCCGCTTATGGCCACTTCGGCCGCGAGCCGGGCCTAAATGGCACGTTCACTTGGGAGAAGACGGATCTCGTCGACGAACTGAAGCGCCTGATCAACTAGGCCAATACCCGGCGCTTCGGCGCCGGGGCCTTCACATGGCGATCGTGATCTTGTCGATGCGGGCGCGTTCCTCGCCGCCGCAGACGATGCTGACCATGTCGCGCTTGGCCTTGCTGACCGGCTCATGATAACTCGCATGTCCGGGCACGGCAGGACCGCCCAGCGACAATTCGAGCGTGAGCAAGCCAGGCACGTCAGATGGCACGGGCGTCAACAGCCACGGCCGGTCATCGTCCAACGCCACGGCCACGATCATCTTGTGAGACCCTGGTCCAATCTTCGGCATCTGGTCCACCCAGGCTGTGGCACGTGTAACCGTTGGACAGTCTGCAATGGGTTTGGGGCTCATCATATTGCTCCAGAGCGTGCAGGCGCCGAGCGGTGCCAGCAACAGTGACAGGATGACCGGGCGCCTCACCATTTCGTCCCCACGGCGAACCAGGCGACGCTTTCATCACCTGACCCGCTGATATGGTTCGGCGACGTCGAGAGCGCGGCCGAGGCTTCGCCCGTCCAGTCGCCAAACAGGGTGAACCGGTAGCGGGTCTCATAATCGATCTGGCGGCCGCTCGGCGTCAGGCCGGCTTCGATGTCCGACTGGAGGATTTCCCCCCTGTCATCAATGCCGGTGGGCGCAAGGAAACGGATCGTGCCGGCTTCGGCCCGGCGCGGCTGTGCAACGACAAAGCTGAGCGCGCCCGGTCCGGCAGGATGGGTGGCTCCCACTGACCAGCGGCTTGTCCAGATATCCTGCGTATCGACACCCGGCAGGTCGACGCTCGCCATTTCCATACCCGAATTCAGGGTGAGGCGTCCGAACGGGTTCCACTCGCCTTCGAGGGAATAGGCGGTCATGGCCGCCTGATCCGTTTCGCCGAAACGGTTTTGCAGGCTGCCTCCGAGCGCTGTTTCCTCGTCAGACGCCGACGAGATGCCGGCCCGGAAGGACCAGAACCGCGCGTCGCGTCCGACGCTGACGCCGGTCAGGGAGCGTGTTTCCTCGGTGGCAGTGAACAGATCCATTGTCAGGCCGAACTCAATCTCGTGACTGACGCGCGCCCAGCTTCCACTGGTCGAGAAGGCATTGCCGATCCCCGGCTCGTTGAACAGGGTGACCACCGGG
>Ga0105054_10011667_pt1 | contig 10896 bp, 13 predicted proteins | sample BON02_FD_78091 | JGI IMG/M metagenome (GOLD analysis project Ga0105054, IMG submission 78091) | Freshwater microbial communities from Lake Bonney liftoff mats and glacier meltwater in Antarctica - BON-02 (megahit assembly) | ecosystem: Environmental > Aquatic > Freshwater > Ice > Glacier... | reverse complement strand
TCCCCTTCTCTCCCCTTCTCTCCCCTTCTCTCCCCTTCTCTCCCCCTCTCTCCCCTTCTCTCCCCTTCTCTCCCCCTCTCTTCCCCCCTCCCCCCCTCTCCCCCCTTCCCCCCCCCTCTCCCCCCCCTCCCCCCCCCCTCCCCCTCCCATCTCCCCCCCATCCCCCCATCCTCCCCCCCCCATCCCCCCCCCCTCTCCCCCCCCTCCCCCCCCCCCCCCCCCCCTCCCTCTCTCTCTTACACACACACACACATACACCTTGGGCAACAGGCGGAAGTGCACTCAGTCAAAGCCAATCTCTCTTTCTTTCTCTCTCTCTCTCTCTCCCACACACACACACCCTGGGCAACACGCAGAGCCGCACTCAGTCGAAGCCGATCTCTCTCTCTCTTTCTCTCTTCTCTCTTTCTCTCTCACCTTGAGCAACAGGCAGAGCTGAGCTCTGTCGAACGCACTGTCGAAAGCAACTCTCCCCCCCCCGCTCTCTCTTGCGCGCACACACACTCTTTCTCCCTCTCTCACGCACGCACACAGACACGTTCCCTCACTCACTCACACACCTCGGGCAACAGGCTGAGCCGCACTCAGCGGAAGTCGACGGCGGACATGCAGCTCCGGGTGATGCCGACGCTAGTGCTGCTGTAGGATCTCAAGGCGGCCAGTCGCGTCAAAACGAGATCAAGAACAAAGCTGCTAATGTCACGGCCCTGGTGTGTGTGTGTGTGTGTGTGTGTGTATACACGAGCGTGTGTGTGTGTGTGTGCGTGTGTGTGTGCGTGTGTTTGTGCGTGTGTGTGAGTGTGTGTGCGCGCGTGCGCGTATGCATGTGTGTGAGAGAGTGAGTGGTTGAGGATTGAGGGTGTGCGTGCGTGCATACGCGCTGTGCGTGTTTGTGCGTGTACGCTTGCGTGCATGCATGGTTGAGTTGGCTTGATGCGCGCGCAACTGATACGTGGGCACCACATACACACAAATTGGTACATGCGGGGTGTGTGGACAGGCGTCTGCTGCACTTAGGGCTCATTGCCTCGCCGCGACAGAGGAGAAGGAGATACAGCGCCTGATTAGTCAGGTGCTCAAGCGGCAGCTGACAAAGCTTCATTCCAAACTCGCCAACTTTGAGAAGGTGGAATACCTGCTGACCATGCAAATGCACTCTTGTAACACACATATACAACATACACACACACATGCACGCACACGCACGCATGAGGCATGACGATATGTGTGATGCTACCTTGATTTCATGCAAAGCTTTGTGGTGGAAGGAAGGATATGTCTGCACATAGGATATGTCTGCACACGCACACGAAAGTCTGCACACGACAGTCAAGACAGATTGATCGCTTGTGGCTAAGTATCATATTCATCCTGGGTCTCTGTATCTGTGTGCTGCGTGTGTCTCTGTATGTGCGTGCTGTGTTTGTCTCTTGTGTTTGTCTCCCTCGTATGTGTGTGTGCCTGTTTGCAGCTTGAGCAGCTGCTGCAGCAAGAGCGGGAGTCGTTGAGGAGGCAGCGCGCGGTGCTGGGCAACAAGACGAGCGGCGGGGCTGCTGACAAGATGCAAGCCGAATAAAGTCATGCATGCAACTTGGTGCATGCTCATCGCTTACCAACCATGCATCGCTGCATGCACCTGCACCGAGAGATACCTTAGCATAGCCAAGACGCATCGATTGACCGATATTGCGGGTTTCTTTCCGCAAATCAGCAAAGTATGACGCGTCACTTATTCGGGACGCAACCTACATATAGAAACACTCAGAAGGCATCAATGAGTCTAGGTAGTCATTGCCAATGAGTAGATACCGTCGCGATACAATAAAGTGCGCATGGTCATGGTAAGGAACCAGCTGCAAGCATTTCCAGCGCTGATGCACGCCTGGTTGCAATTGAAGTCTAGGCCCATCTACATATATTTTAAGTAGCAGGGCTACAGAAGATAAGCGGTTCCAGGCACTGCACCGGAAAGATGCGCGCCGTCTCGTGCCCCAAAACACCTACATCTATTGCTATGGGGTGGCCACGAATAGTAGGCTCCTTAAATTGTAGGTCTCTTTTGCAAAAGAGTCCTACAAAAGAGACTACATTCTGCAAAAGAGACCTATAATTTTAAGGAGCCTACTATTCGGCTAGACTGGCCAAGGATACAGAGGACAAGGACACACACATTGGTGTTGTCTGGTTGCGTTGTCATATTATTACTGGTTGCACAATTGGGCTAGTATACACCACCTGAGGTGTGCGTGATTTTCGTGTGATTGGTCATGGCTCTGATGCCACATGTGGATGTGAGTGAGTGATGCCACTCCGTGTGGATGTGAGTGAGTATTTTTTGCGTGTGCATGTGCTTTGTGTTTGCTTCTTGCCATTGTTAGTTCATGCATTTCGCCGTGCGTTTCGCCGCGCATTCCGATTGGGCGCGGAATCTCATTTCTTTCTTGACTTGCTGTCTTTCGCAATCACGACGATCTCATTGCCATACTCGTCCAAACGACTAGCCTCCTCGCGCTTCTTCCTCGCAACCAGCCGCTCCGCCTTGTTCTTAATCGTACCCCTATCGTCGAGATCCTCATCATCGTCGTTCTCGTCGTTGCGCCGCGGCGTCGAACCGCCGCGCGTCATGGAAATGCGATAGTTGTGCTCGGCATCCTCGAGGGTAATCAGGAGGTTTTTGGCGCCCGTTGCCTTTGCCTCGGCATTCTGCTTCGTCTGCAGCGCCACCCCGCCGATCGTCTTCTGCTTCTCCTGCAGAAACATGTAGACATAGTCGAGCTTTGCCATGCTCTCGCGCAATTTTGCAAGCACCCCAGTTTTAGCATCTTGCACTTTTTTCATCTCCATTTTGATCTCCTTCGCGCCCATCTGCTCGCCCACCCTGCCCTCTCCCTGCACCGTCGGATCGTCACCCTCTTCAATCTGACTTATATCGTGCCCTCCTACTTCAACCGACAAATTGCCGTCTTCTCCACCAAGCCCCAAATCGTCAGCGCCCTGTGTCTCGTCAGCATTTACATCATCAGCGTCAGACTCTTCGTCGCCCCCCTCGCCCTCGGCCAGTTCCTCAGCCACGGGCGCAGGCCCATTCTTGGCTTCTGCCATGGCGAGAATCTCATCGACTTGCGACTCCTCCAGATCGACTTCCTGTAATTTGATGGCCAGATATTCGAATGCAGACCTGTGTGAAAGTCGCCAGCGTCAGCTCTTTTTTCGGTAGTTCAGAAAATCTTTTATCATAGACGTCTTTTTTCGGGAAGGACCTCTTTTTCAGAAAATGTCTTTTTCGGAAAGCATTTCTTTTCGGAAAGGACGTCTGTTTCCTTTGATTCCCGGATAGCCCATACGGATTAACAAATTGGACTTGATAACCCATACGGATTAATGAATCGGTTTCCAAAATCCACAAGTCAGGACATAGTGTGTTCCAGATTCTGTCCTAACTGCTGTTTCTGTCCCGACCGTTGCGTCCCGACCATTGTGAGGGAAAAATCTGCATGATCTCAATAGGGGAGTGTATCTACCCTATTTAGGGGAGTGTATTCACAGATCGTAGACACAAGTATCACAGCCCTCCGCCGCCCGCCTGATTTGTGGGCCGCCCACAGGCGTACGGCGGGAATTCGGGTTGTTTGAAATATGATAATAGGAGAGGTGCAGGCCATAGGGGGGAATTCTGGAGACCACCAAAAATAAACTCAAGATTGTTGGAGAATCCACATGAAATCTCGTGATTCTGAGATTCGGGGCGCGGGGCCGCCGCGCGAGCGAGCGCAAGAGATAGGGGCGAGAGGAGAGGGAGAGACCTGACGCGGATCAGATTTGCTTCAATGCCCGCCTGTTTTCTGACACGTTCTTTCATTCTCCGTTTGACACGCGTTATCTCCTCGCGACATTCTTGCACCTCGTCTCTTTCTGCATCGTTTGCACTACCACTGAATTTAACCTTCAAAAGCTCCTGCTCCAATTCTTGTCTGATATCTGTGAGGTCATTAATTTTGTTCTTGTTATGCTCTAGCAACCCTTCAAATTTCCCTTCTCGGCCAGATCGGTTCAAAAAGGCATCCTGTGTTGAAAATAAAAGATCAAACAAAAATGTGAATCGAAATGTTTCTTTTTTTGTCTCTGTCTCAACGTGTTGACGCACAGTCGGGCAGTCACTTCTCTCCTGTGACTTTGTCTATGCTTCGATCGCAGGAACCAGGGTTTTTGATTTATGCGTTGATCCGACCTTGATTTGAAAAATCGGGATTTTGAGGGTGGAATCCAGCGGAATGCAAGGACCTGGAAACAACAATGAAAATACTCTGTGGAAACCCCGAAACCCCCATACAGTGTGCAAGTTCTCCGACTGGAATTCCTCCGAAGTGCGGGTGGCGCACGGCAGCTGCGGGGGCCCCTGCCGCCGCACGCCCAAAACCCCTTCCGGGAGGGGGGTGGTTCCTGCGATCCGCTTGTTTTAGACGAGGCGTTGCTGTTCTGCGAAAAATCATGCCACGACAGGCGTGGGAGCAACTCAAGATAATAGTACATACACTATGCACACACAAACACCTCAAGCTCCTCGACGCTCTGAATACCAGATATACTCATCATCTTGTTGAATCCATCTTCAAGATGAGTTAAGAAACGATCTCGTGCGCGCTGAGCCTTCATGGTCTCGGCATTAGCAGCAGTTGCTGCCTGCTGCCGTTGTATGTTGAGCTTTTCTTCCTCCTCCTGAAGCCGCCGCATGGCGGCATCACGCGACTGCATTTTCTCGACTTGACTTCCGCGCTCGTTCAGCCGGGTGTCACGTCGATTGCGGTACATATCCATTTCCTCCCAATAGTCTGAAACCCGTTTCTCGGCCGCGTCGCGGTCATTTTTAGCGTCTTGGTATCGTAATGTAAGCATGTGAAGGTCATGTTCGTGATTTTTGACATTCTGTTTGAACTGCGCTGTCTCAATATCACGTCCATGCTTGTCTGTTGCTGACCGCGCCTTCATGTGCAGTAGCGTCTTTGTGTAGGCCTCCTCCTCGCGCAGTGCTTGCGTCCAGTACTCGAGCTTTGCCTCGAGATCCTGGATCCTCAGGGCATTGTGAGCAGCTTTGCGATGCTCCTCGCCCTGTGCTTCTGCATCCACCGCAGCCTTGCGGTCGTGCAGCAGGGCGAGCTCCCGGTCCATGTCCACGCGCTGCTTCTTCATGTCGTTATATTGTTTGGTGAGGTGCGTGACGTGAATGGCAGCCTCGCTGCGTTTGCGATCGAAAACCTGTCGCTCTATAGCCTTTTGCTCTCCTTCCAACGCCCGTTGTTCCGCCTCAAGCACAAACAATCCTGGCCGCTTCTTGACAGTACCGCTCATCCGGCTCTTGGACAACGAGCGCTTCTCGAGAACCATAGATAACTGCGACTCCATTTCAAGGTCGGGGGCCGCACTGCGGCGCCCGCCCATCGGTCCAGGCACCTTTTTAGTCGTGCTGAGTATTGGGCTCATGCCGCGCATACCTGCCAAGCTCGAATTCGCAAAAACATCGGCGCTGCCCGGCCGCGGCGGCCGATTGGAGCTCTGGCTCTCCTCAAACGCCTTTTTGGCCACCGAAGTGAACAAAAAAGGCGTGTGCGTAAAGCGCTGCTGCATGGCCTGCTTGGGCGGGGACGGCGGCTGAATGTCCATCGGCAGGTCCTGCAGACTGATTTCGAGCTGAAATGCGCCGGGAGACCCCACGGCGTCAGTCCGCTGGCCTCGCGGCGGGCTCATGCTGTCGTAGCTCAGCATGGTGCCAGTGCCCACAATCAAAGTGGTGCCACTCCTCCTTTTTTCTCCCTCTCTTCAGTGTGTCACTGAACACGCTGCTGAAACCGGAACGATGGCCGTTAAGTTTTGTTCATAACTAACCTGGACGACTGATCTAAGACCTTAAAAATTCGTGGGTCACAGTGGACCTCATAAATAAGGACCGGAGAGATGTAACACGAGTAGATCATCATCGAACAATGGGCATTCCAGAGCCCGATGTGACCGTGGCTGACGGCAACGTTGAGAAGGGCGCAAAGATCTTCAAGACCAAGTGCGCTCAGTGCCACAACGCCGACCAGGTTTGTCTGCGCTTGTCGCTGTTTGCTGCCACCCCATGGCTGTGAAGGGGGGGGGTCCGTGCCGAGGCCCAAGGGGGTAGGGTGGAAGGAGGAGCGGACGAAGGAACGGTGCCTGTGCGAGCAGAGTAACTGGTGGCAGGTACAATCTCACACACTGCTGACAAAGCGTTGCGCTGTCGGTGTGCAGGGCGGCAAGAACGGCCAGGGCCCCAACTTGTGGGGTATCATCGGCCGCCAGTCTGGTGGTGTTGAAGGCTTCGCGTACTCAGCGGCGAACAAGAACTCAGGCATCACTTGGAGTGACAAGCATCTGGAAGTGTATCTTGCGGACCCCAAGAAGGTGGGCTTCCCTGCCGATCTCATTCGATTTCTTGCGACTCACATACGAGCAGTTGTAAAGCAAGGGGTGTACACAAAAGGTGCCGTTTAGCACGCTACCGAGACACGGCGGTATTCGTTGGTAAAACAATGATGTCAACATCCAGTGATGTAATGTGCTCCGTGATCAACTCTCTTTCTACAAATTTCGTTTTTACAGCCATCAGTACGCCCTATCAGCGCTCAGTAACATTCTCACAAAAATGGACGAATGCGGACGTGACTTGAAGAGGCTTTCAACGGTCTTGGCTGTCATGTATGAACAAGCTGCATGGTGAGAGCAGACATTTGTTCCTTACACGATTATCATAGAGCTGACTTCCTTCAATGTGCAGTACATGCCTGGCACAAAGATGGTGTTCGCTGGCCTCAAGAAAGAGGTAGACCGCGCCGACCTCATCTCGTTCCTCAAGAGCAAGGGATAATACTAGGTGCACTGTGCAGTTTGAGCAAGCATTTCCAAGGGGGCAGTGCGCACCCGAGCTGAAGTGAGGGTTGGTTGATTGTGAGTGAAAAAAATTGAATGTATTTGTGTCGAATGTACTTGTTTCATCCTGTTGGCAACTTGAATTGTGTTACAATTGTCAACGCCCTCGAATACAGCGCGGTGTGGTTGTCCAGAGTGGTCATCGGTGGGGGTAAGTCGGATTGGTTTGATGTGAGGATACTCAACTCATGTCATAACTTTTGAATTCATTTGAGGTGCTTCAGTGTTTTTGATTGTTCACTGCACGTTCCGTGGGCTGGTCGGGGTTCTTCAAGTGTCGCGCATCGCGCCCTTTTGTACATCGCATCTGCAATCGTGATCCAAGATAAAAGTGGTGCGGAAGCATTTTTTGATAGCATTTGTGTTAAGTGGACCTGAAGTGATTGACAATGTATCATGCCATCTGTATCAACGTTTGAATAAGGAATTGAGAAGTCAGATTTGAACAGGAAATTGAGAAGTCAGAATCAACCCCTCTCATGAAGTTATCGGTATTGGCAGGATAAATCAAAGCGAGGAATTCAATCCCACAATCTGCCACATCTGTCCTGCCGATTTTTCGGTTGCAATTTACTTTCTTTTGTTCTCGCGTCCGTCTGAATTTGCGAAGGGTTGTGCGTGTTTTATATCATTACGCACGTGTTCTTTTGGCTTAATCTTTCAGCAAATATCCCGCACAATTTCACATCAGGAATGCGATCCTGGATTTCCACCTTGTTGAAACATCATGAGATCACTCAAATTCTTCACTTGCAACCGACACAATCTGCAGGATAGAGCTTGCAGGTTTAGGTTGTAAACTTTTTGTCCTAAAATCCTTCCTGCCACCAGCTTAAGTTCTCGGGTTGGAGTGCGGCTCTTCCTAAGAACAGTCGAACAGCGCGAAAAGGTGAGACAATGGCACATCCTTCCATGGACTGAAGGTCTCAGCCTGGACAAATTCCCTTCCTACGTAATAATGTGTTTGCAGTACAGTACGATTCGCTGACCGCAGACATTGGTACACAGTGGGCGTGGTGAGACTCAGCGCACTGGGTCTTGAAAATGGTGTTTTCTCAGCGTGTAGTCGTCTGATGCATTCACATCGTGATCACGATCTACTGTTTTCATGCAATCTCGTGTGTTCCATGTTCATAAGGTCCACTGCACCCGCAATCTCGAGTGGGCATGCGTCGACTCGGACCCGGCTGAGGCTCCTAAAATCTGACGACACACGCCCAATCGAGCAGGTCCCACCTCCAAGTCCTCGGAACCGTTGGCCTGGGTTGACCCAGGTGCTCCTGTGTTCCGAGATGCACTCAACATAATGACACCTCATTACAAGTTGAAGTTTTTAACGAAAACATCTGGAAACTTCAACTCACTACCAAAACTTGATAACTTGAAAGTCTCGCAAAAGTGCGAACCTGACTTGGAGAGCGATTTTTTCAAGTTCGAAGTCACAGTGGAATTCATTGGTCTGAGTAATTATTAACCTTTGTCTCACAGCCAATGACTCGGATGAATCCCCCCTCGGTAACCATTCAAAGTTACAGCGATTTTTCTCGACGGTTCAAATGAAATAAAAACTCTACTCTCAAAGTACACGTCAGAAGAGAGGGGTCAAGTAAGAGACACAAGAGAACATTTGACACTTTTCAGGGGACGCACTCCCTGGCTGGCCCAGTAGCACACTGAGACACTGAGACGTAGTCAAATACTCCGAGGTAGCGGATTCCATACATGCCAGAATTTGATCCAACACAAAGACGGCTGACATGGACGGTGTATGCTACTCCCCTGATGACCCTTACCACAGACTTGGGCCTGTCCATACGTGTCTCTATGTTCGAGCATGTCGACTGGTGACATCTTCACATCTTTGAAGACTGGTGACATCTTCAAGAGGTCCCCTGGAATGGGCAATGGCGGAGACTGGTAGAGATGACCGAGGGGTGTTATAGCGAAGGGGATTCCCAGGGATTCCCAGGGTTGCCAGGTGAATAAAATAACCCCCCTGTCCGTGGGATACCCACTATTATTCAATAAAAATTCTACTCTCACCCCCCTCAACACGCTGCATCTTGACCAGAAGGCCTCTTGAGCCGGCGACGCCTGCGTGCTGGTAGTTCCCGCCGAATATGCCGGTCCAAGGTCTGTTCGCGGTGACCACCCACAACAATATAATCTCCACCAATTTTGTACGGGGGCTGTACCGTGGCAAGGCGCATTCACCTCATCTCACACCTGACAACTGTCAAGGAAACGTTTTTTTCACGTCTCGCGCAGTCACAGCCTAAGTGGTAATAACGGGAGACAAAAACGGGGAAAAGGGGGGGTCACGGTCAAAATTGGACTGAAAAAACCCAGCCTTCTACACTGATTTATTTTTGATACGAACAAAGTACTTGTATAGATACACAGTATTCAAGACTGTGATGGACAGGAGTGTGTGTGTGTGTGTGTGAGATTGACTGATGTCCAAACATATCAAAATATAAAAACTCAATTCAAGTCATACAAATATCAAATCACACAGGTTTTTGCGTTCCGTGTGCCCAACAATACCAACCTGTGAGTTTGCGCCCTCTCGCTCTGCGCCTCAAAAGCCCTCGTGTAGTGCCTGTGTAGCACCCCAGAATCACGAAAATTCAATCTGAGTTGACGAGCAAAGACGCGGGCTCGGCGACGCCTGCGTGCTAGCCTGAGAGCGAGTGGGAGGGTATACGATGCATAGGTCTCGAGCTCATCTCTTTGTGAAGAGGGCGCCGGGCGAGTGATGTTGTAATGGCCTGGTTGCGCTTGACCTATGTTGTGCAGGCCTTGTTTGTAAGTCACACACTCTTCAAGTTCTTTGTTTTGGTTTTGCATGCGTGCGCTTGTGCTGTTGCGTGTATGTGCTGCTGTGTGTGTGTCATTTTAGGGGGCTGGTCTGTGAAGTCGCTGGCAAGAATGGGAGTGTACCCTCGTTACTGGCTGGAAAGTCGGGCCAAATAGGTCTGGTGCCCTGTGTTGATTCGTCTGGAATGGGGTGGCTTCGGTTAGTAGGATCGATAAAATTATAGGTCTCTTTTGCAAAAGATGCAAAGGCCTCTATTCTGCAAAAGAGACCTATAATTTAATCGATCCTACTGACCGTAGCCACCCCATACCCTTAATCTCTGGTTAATCTCTGGAGGGAGCGGGAGTTGAGGGCACATTCGAGGCAGGTCTCGCGACAAGACCCTGCGGCGCCCTAGTGGTATGCTTGCGCTCTCCGTTATATTGGGCGTGGTGCCCTTTTTCAGATTACTTTTCCGGTACTTTTCCGGCCCGGCAGCTTACGGCGCCGGATCACAGATTAGCTTCCGAATCACTTGTTGAAATCGTGTTGAGTGATTTCGAGTGGGGGGGCACCGCTAGATTAGGGTACATTGCTGTCTTGGTAGTTAGGGCGACTAGGGTTGGCAAGTAGTTTAGCCCGAGGATTTATGCCAGCCCAAAAACATTGTCAAGTGTTTGACCCAATCGTTGGGGATGTGCTTGGGTATGCCATTAGGTATGCTCCTATCCCCCGGTCCGGGACAGTTTCTTGGGTCCTATGTAGGGGTGCCCGCCATCCGCTTAGTCCAGTGATTGAAGGGTATTCTACACCAAAGAAAGAAAGAAAGCTAGCAGTTCCCACAGAATATGCCGGTCCAAGTTCTGGTAGTGATGACCACCCACAAAATATCATTTCCACCAATTTTTGGGTGCTGTACAAGGCGCATTCACCGCATCTCACACTTGACGACTCTTGAGGAGACCCCATCAGGGCCTTTCCGGTTTTTTTTTTTTGGAAACCTCTTTTCCCGATTCTTTTTTTTTAAAAAAATTGTACCGTGACTCATATATCTCACCCGACAGACCACCCTAGGGACCAACGCACTTCTACCCTCCTCCGAGGGGGGGTCCTGCGTCCCTGCGTTTCAACACACTTTTTGGAGTGGGGTT
>Ga0105054_10011666_pt1 | contig 10896 bp, 10 predicted proteins | sample BON02_FD_78091 | JGI IMG/M metagenome (GOLD analysis project Ga0105054, IMG submission 78091) | Freshwater microbial communities from Lake Bonney liftoff mats and glacier meltwater in Antarctica - BON-02 (megahit assembly) | ecosystem: Environmental > Aquatic > Freshwater > Ice > Glacier... | reverse complement strand
CTGATCGATCGGATCATGCGGGCGCGGGAAACGGTGCTGCACCCCCTGCGCATGCGCGCGACCGACGACAAGGGTGTCTGCCATGAGGCCGTGGCGATCAACGAGGTCGCCCTGTTCCGCGAGACGCGCCAGACCGCCAAGATCCGCATCGTGGTCGACGGCGTCGTGCGCCTTGCCAAGCTGGTCTGCGACGGCGTCCTGATCGCCACCCCGGCGGGCAGCACCGCCTATAACCTTTCGGCCCACGGCCCGATCCTGCCGATCGGCGCCCAGATCCTGGCGCTGACGCCGATCAGCGCCTTCCGCCCCCGGCGCTGGCGCGGCGCCCTGCTGCCGACCCGGGCGACCGTGGAGTTCGATGTGCTCGAACACGCCAAACGCCCGGTCAGCGCCGTCGCCGACTTCACCGAGGTCCGCGACGTCGTCAAGGTCAGCGTCCGCATCGACGAAAACTCACCCGTCCGGCTGCTGTTCGACAGCGAACACGATCTCGAGGAGCGAATCCTCAAGGAACAGTTCGTGACCTGAGAGCGCAGGCCCGACTTCTCCTATTTTCTATTTCCTAGCGCCTATTTCCTACGGAGCCCCGCATGTCCGACACGTCCAAGAAGCCCCAGCACGGCGTCCACCTGTTTCCGGTCGACATCACACCCTGGAAGAAGGGCAACAGCGGCATCGACTACGTCACGACCTTGGACAGCGGTGTCGCCGGGCCGCACCTGATGATCAACGCGCTGACCCATGGCAACGAACTCTGCGGCGCCCATGCCCTGAAGTTCCTGTTCGAGAACGGGGTTCGCCCGAGCCGCGGCAAGCTGACGCTGTCCTTTGCCAATGTCGGGGCCTACGAAAGCTTCGATGCCGAGGACCCCTATGCCTCGCGGTTCCTCGATGAGGATTTCAACCGGCTGTGGAATGAGACCACCCTGGACGGGCCGCGCCAGAGCCGGGACCTGACACGCGCCCGGGCCCTGCGTCCGGCCGTCGAACCCATCGACCACATGCTCGACATCCATTCGACCGAGTTGCCCCAGGCGCCCATGTTGCTGGCCGGGATCCGGGCCAAGGGCCGCGCCCTGGCCGAGGGCATCGGCGCACCACGCCATGTCGTCATGGACGCCGGACATGCCGCGGGCAAGCGCATCCGCGACTACGCCCAGTTCGACGATCCTTCGCGCGACAACGCCTCGGTGCTGGTCGAATGCGGCTATCACTTCTATGCCGAGGCCGCGACCATCGCGATCCAGACCAGCCTGCGGTTTCTGCGCCATTTCGACGCCGTCGCGCCGGAATTCCTGGAAGCCCACCTCGACCCCGCCCCGGTGGAAGATCAGCTCGTGATCGAGGTGGAAGGCCCCATCACCATCGAGACCGACGCCTTCCGCTTCGACCGCACCTTCGAGGGTTTCGAGGTGGTGCCCGAGAAGGGCACCCTGATCGGCCACGACGGCGACCGCGAGGTCCGCACGCCCTTTGCCGATTGCGTCATGGTCATGCCTTCACGCGACCCGCTCAAGGGCAAGACCGCCGTGCGCCTGGGACGGATCGTGTAGCTTCGAAGCGCATATATTCTATCTAAATCAAATAGTTGAACCAGGTATCGTATAGTTTGATTTAGGAAAAATACGAGCTGCTTTAAAGCGCGAGCAGGACGACGCCGACGACCACCACGGTGGCGGCAAGGATCCGCCGCAGGCCCATGCCTTCCTTGAGCAGGTAGGCGCCGATCGCGGCCGCCATGATGACGCTGGTCTCGCGCACGGCGGCGACCGGTCCGATCGCCGCAAAACTCATGGCGTAGATCACCAGGCCGTAGGCGGCAAAGCTCATCGCGCCGCCGAACAGCCCCAGCTTCCACGCCGCGGCGATACGCATCAGACCCACCCGCCGCTGGCGCACCAGCGCCCAGATGACGAGCGGAAAGGCGTCGAGGAAAAAGAGCCAGCCGATGTAACCCAGCGGCGCGCCCGAAGCCCGCACGCCCATGCCGTCGACCACGGTGTAACCCGAGATCATCAGCCCCGTGGCAAGCGGCCAGCCCAGCCCGCCCCAGCCCATCCGCGCGATGCTGTAGTTCATTGACAGCATGATGATGCCGACACAAACCACTGCAATACCTATCAAAGATGTCGCAGTGAGCATGTCGCCCGCGAGCAGGACACCGCCGGCCGTGGCCAGCATGGGCGCCGAACCACGCGCCAGCGGATAGGCGTGGCTGAAGTCGGCCACCCGATAGGCCAGGATCAGGAAACTGTTGTAGGCGATGTGGAGCACGACCGAGGTCAGCAGGTACGGCCAGGCCTCCGGCGCCGGGGTCGCATCGATCAGGATCAGCACCGGACCGCTGAGCGCCCCGAACCCCGCCAGGGCTGTCATGGCGGCATAACGGTCGCGGTTGACCTTCACCATCGCGTTCCACGTTGCGTGAAGCACGGCAGCGGTCAGCGCGAGCAGGATGGCAAGCGGTTCCATGGGCGGCAGCGGCGTAGGGCCGCGCGCGTCCGCCTGCAACACAATTGTGACGGTACGCTAGGAGGAAGGCCGGCCGCGGCCCACGCCCTGGGGGATGAGCGGCCGGGCCACCGGGATGGCGGCGGGCACATCGGCCTCGGCGACGACGCCGGTTTCAGAGGCAGCGAACCGGTCGAGCATGTCCAGCAATGCATCGGCGGCGGCGGCATCGGGCGCCATGCGGGTCATCAGCAGGGGCACCTTGCCGCGCTGCATGGCCACCGCGTTGCAGGCGTTAAGACAATGGGTCAGGCAGACGATGCCGTGAATGCGCTCGACCTGATCGGGCCGGGCGCGGGCCTTGACCAGATCGTGGAGATGCTGGCCCGGACGGACATCGCCGCCGGGCAAGGCGTCCCTGCCCTGCCAGCGGCAGGTGACACAAACGCGCAGCATGGCGCCGCCGCGCCCTGCCCTGCCGCTTCCGTCCTGATTGTCACGCGCCATAAACGCTCCACCACCCGCGCCGCGGAGACTGGCCGGGCAAATCATGCCTTGCAAGGCCTGTCTGCACTGTTCCCCCGTCTGCGCCACGTTATACTGCGGCGCGTTTTGGGTGGATGGGCAATCGGGACAACCATGGCCAGCGTTCGTGAGGGCCGTATCGAGGCGAGGCAGGAAGCCGGCGTCTGCAAGCTGGAGGCGTCGGGCGACTGGACCCTGGCGACTGCGCCTGTGCTTGATGGCCAGACGGCAACGGCCGCACCCGCCGCAGGCAGCCGGGTCGTCATCGACCTGAGCGGCGTCGGCCTGCTCGATACCGCCGGCGCCTGGCTGCTGTTCCGCCTGCGCAAGCGGCTGCGTTCGGCAGGTTTTCCCTGCGACTTCACCGGGGTCAAGGACAGCCACAAGGGCCTGTTCGAGCACATCTTCGCCAGCCGTGAGCAGCCCGAACTGGAGCACCAGACGTTCCATCCGCTGCGCCGCCTGGCCGACCACACCGGTTTTCAGGCGATCCAGACCTGGAACGAGGCCAAGTCGCTGCTGTCGTTCTATGGCGAACTGATGATCGCCATGAGCCGGGCCGTGCTGTCGCCGCGACGCCTGAAGTTCACCGCCATCACCAGCCATATGGAGCAGGTCGGCCTCAACGCCCTGCCGATCGTTGGCCTGCTTTCCTTTCTGATCGGCGTTGTCCTGACCTTTCAGGGCGCCGATCAGCTCCGCCGCTTCGGCGCCGAGATCTTCACCGTCAACCTGCTCGGCATCTCCTTCCTGCGCGAAACCGGCATCCTGATGACCGCGATCATCATCGCCGGCCGCTCGGGCAGCGCATTCACGGCCCAGATCGGCACGATGAAGGTCAACGAGGAAGTCGACGCCATGCGCGCGCTGGGGATCGACCCCATTGACCTGCTGGTCCTGCCGCGCCTGTTCGCCCTGTGCCTGGTAATGCCCCTGCTCGGCTTTTATGCCGACATGGCCGGCCTGCTGGGCGGCGCGCTGATGGCGACCATCTCGCTCAACCTGTCGCTCGGCCAATTCCTCAACCAGCTTCAGAGCGCGGTGCCGATGTGGGCCTTCTGGGTCGGCATCATCAAGGCGCCGGTCTTTGCCTTCACCATCGCCATGGTCGGCTGCTACAACGGCCTGAAGGTCGAAGGCAGCGCCGAGAGCGTCGGCAAGCTGACGACACGGGCCGTGGTCCAGTCGATCTTCCTGGTCATCGTGCTCGACGCCATCTTCTCGGTCGTCTTTTCGTTCATCGGCATCTGAGCCATGGCACAGCCCGCACGCAGCGAACCCGTTCTGGTGGCCCCGACCGCCCCAGAAACCGAGCATGAGGCCATCATCCGCGTGCGCGGCCTGGTCAACCGTTTCGGCACCCAGACGGTGCACGACGGCCTCGATCTCGACATCCGTCGCGGCGAGGTGATCGGTGTCGTGGGTGGTTCGGGCACCGGCAAGTCGGTGCTGATGCGCACCATCATCGGCCTGCGCGAACCCCAGGCAGGCACCATCGAGGTGCTGGGCGCCGACACGCGCAAGCTCGACAATGCCGCGGCCAAGGAACTGCGCTCCCATTGGGGCGTGCTGTTCCAGGACGGCGCCCTGTTCAGCTCGCTGACGGTGGCCGAGAACATCATGGTGCCGCTCAAGGAGTACACCAAGCTCGGCCCCGTGCTGATGGACGAGGTGACCAAGGTCAAGATCACCATGGTCGGCCTGCCCGTCGAGGCCGGAAACAAGTTCCCCTCCCAGCTTTCGGGCGGCATGCGCAAGCGCGCCGGTCTGGCCCGCGCCCTGGCGCTCGACCCCGAAATCGTGTTCCTCGACGAACCCACCGCCGGCCTCGACCCGATCGGCGCGGCCAACTTCGACGAACTGATCCGCAGCCTGCAGCAGAGCCTGGGCCTGACCGTGGTCATGGTGACCCATGATCTGGACTCGCTGATCGCCATCTGCGACCGTGTTGCCGTCCTGATCGACAAGAAGATCGTGGTCGGCACGATTGCCGAGCTCCTTGAGCTCGATCACCCCTGGATCCACGAATACTTCCGCGGTCCGCGTGCGCGCGCCGCTTTTGGCAGTTGAAATCATGGAAACACGCGCGAGTTACACCCTTGTCGGCACCTTCGTCCTGGTCCTCATGGTGGGTCTGGCGGGCTTCGTCATCTGGCTCGCCAAGTTCAGCAGCGACGTGAAGTACGACGAATACCAGATCTACTTTGCCGGGTCGGTGACCGGACTGAGCAACGATGCGACCGTGCGCTACCGCGGCATTCCGGTCGGTACGGTAACGGGCATCGAGATTGCGCCCAACGACATCGACAAGGTGCGGGTAACGATCCAGGTCGATTCCACCACGCCGGTGCGCACCGACACGGTTGCTTCTATCGACATGCAGGGCATCACGGGCGTCGCCTATATCCAGCTCACCGGCGCCAGCGACAGTTCACCGCCGCTGGAACCCGGCCCCGGCGAGGAAATCGCCACGATCACGGCCGCCAATTCAGCGCTGGCGGCGGTCTTCGAATCCGCCCCCGACATGATCAATTCGGCAATCGAACTGATGAATCGCGCCTCGGCGATCATGAGCGACGACAACCGCGCTGCGATCAGCTCGACGCTGGCCAGCGTCAGCGAAATCACCGGAGAAATCGCCCTGCACAAGGGCGCATTGGGTGACCTGATCAAGGACGCCCGCTCGACGCTGGCCAATGTCGAGAGCACGACCGCCGATATCAGCAAGGTATCCAACGAACTCAGCACCAACATCGCCGGCCTGATCCAGGAGACGAGCCAGACGCTGACGACATTGCGCTCGACGCTGGAGAACGCCGACAACGTGCTGGCCAATGCCGAACCCGACATCAAGGCAACCCTCGACGACCTGCGCCATGCCGCCGCGTCGATCCGCTCCACGGCCGACACCGCCCAGGCGATGCTCGCGGAGAACCGCGCGCCGATTAACGACTTTGCCCAGAACGGGCTTTACCAGTTCAGTGAGTTCATTTCGGATGCCCGTTCGCTTGTCCTGACCCTGACCCAGATCGCGGTCCAGCTTGAGCGCGATCCCGCCTCCTTCCTGCTGGGCGGCAACCAGTCGGGATATCAGGCGCAATGACCATGGAGAGTTCGATGAACCGTCGCCTTTTCCTTCGCGCCGGCGCCGGCGTTGGCGCAGTCGCCCTGCTGCCCGGCTGCGCCAGTTTCCTGGCCAAGGTCGACACGCCGCCCAACCTGTTCCGCCTGACGCCCAAGAGCACCTTCGGCGACGATCTGCGGCCTGTTTCCTGGCAGCTCGTGGTCGACCAGCCCTATGCCGCCGCGGCGATCAATACGGCGCGCATCGCCCTGATGCACAACCCGATCCAGATCGAATACTACGCCCGCGCCAACTGGACCGACCGTGCACCCGACATGGTCCAGGGTCTGATCGTGGAATCCTTCGAGAATTCCGGCCTGATCTCCTCGGTCGGCCGCCAGTCGGCCGGCTTGCGCAGCAACTTCGTGCTGCTGCCGGAAGTCCGTGAATTCCAGGCCGAGTATCTCGACGGAGAACTCCCCGTTGCCCACATCCGGATCAACGTGAAGCTGATCCAGATGCCCGACCGGGTGATCGTGGCCAACGAGAGTTTCGATGCGCAGACCCAGGCCGTGGCAGACACCGTGCCGGACGTTGTCGATGCCTTCGACGCAGCACTGGGCAAGGTTCTGAAGAACCTCGTCCGCTGGACCCTGATTACGGGCAACCAGTACATCTGATCCTTCCAGACGGAGATACCGACATGACCCTGCGCGCCGTAGTCGCGATGATGGAGCACGAGACCAACACGTTCTCCCCGGTGCCCACGCCGCTGTCGCGCTTTGACCCCGTGATGGGCAAGGACGTGGTGCGCAACTACAAGGGCACCGGCACCGGCATCGGCGCCTTCCTCGATCTGGCGACCGAGGCCGGCATGGAAATCTCCTCGCCGATCGCGGGCAATGCAAACCCCTCGGGCCGGGTCGAAGCCGCGGCCTACAACGCCATGTGCGACGCCATCTGCGAGGCCATCGCCAGAGGCTGTGACGTCTGTTTCCTCGACCTGCACGGCGCCATGGTGACCGAGACCACCGAGGACGGCGAAGGCAGCCTGCTCAAGCGCATCCGCGAGATGGCGCCGGACCTGCCCATCGCGGTCAGCCTCGACCTCCATGCCAACATCACGGCCGAGATCGTCGAAAACTGCACCGTGCTGGTGGGCTACAAGACCTATCCCCACATCGACATGTACGAGGCCGGTCAGCACGCCGGAGAGATCATGCTGCGTGCGCTCAAGGGCGAGATCAAACCGGTCATGGCCTGGGGCCAGCGCCCGATCCTGGCCCAGACCCTGCGCATGGGCCACCGCGACGAACCGATGAAGACCATGATCGCGATGGCGCGCGAGGAAGAAACCAAGGGCCTGCTTGCGGCCAGCGTCTTCGGCGGCTTCGCACTGGCCGACATCCGCGATGCCGGCCTTTCCATCGTCACCGTTTCGGACGGCAACCGCGCCCAGGCCGAGGCATCAAGCGAGCGCCTTCTGGGAGCTGCCTGGAAGGAAAAGGCCGAGTGGCTGTTCCACTCCGAACCGCTTGCCGACACGGTCGCCCGCGCCAAGACCATGACCGAGGGTCCCATCATCCTGCTCGACCATGCCGACAATTCGGCCTCGGGCGGCACCCAGGACACGGTCGCCGTGCTTGCCGAGGTGATCGACCAGGGCCTGGAGGATGTCGCCATGTTCGGCATCTGCGATCCCGCCGCGGTCGAGGCGATGCAGGCCGCGGGTGTCGGAAACGAGGTCACCCTTTCGCTGGGCGGCAAGGTCGACATGCCGACCATCGGGCGCAAGGGTGAACCCCTGAGCATCACCGGCAAGGTCCGCGCGGTCACCGACGGCGACTTCGTCATCACCGTGCCGATGGGCCGGGGCACCACCATGTCGATGGGCAAGACCGCCGTGCTCGACACCGGCAACGTCCAGGTCGTCGTCTGCTCGAAACATACCGAGCCCTACGACCTGGGCTGTTTCCGCAGCGTCGGCATCGAACCCACGGCCAAGCGTTACCTGATCCTGAAGTCGCGCATCCACTTCCGTGCCGGCTTCGAAGCCATTGCCAAGGCCGAACTGCCCTGCAACGGCGTCGGCGTCACCTCCAGCGACAACAGCCTGTTCAGGTTCGAAGCCGTGCGCCGGCCGATCTACCCGCTGGACATGGACTGCCCGGAACGGCCGAACTACGCCGATTGAAAGGCGACGCGACAGCCTGGGTCCAGCAGTTAGGAAAAGACGGACTGCGCGCCCGGGCGATCAACCATCCTCGAAGCGGTCGTGCCGGGTGGCCGGAAAGAGCAGAGCCACAACAACGGCGACGTTGATCAGCGGCACCAGGCACAGCAGGCTCCACCAGCGGGAGGCCCGGAGATCGACCAGCCGACGACCAACCCAACGGAAAAGCGCAACGACCGAAGCGAAGGTCACCAGATATGTGATCCAGCGTGTGGTTATTTCCAGCCACTTCCTGCCGATCCAGCCGGCCCACATATCCGAATTGTCCAGAACGTTCAGCAACACGACCAACGCAAGTGCCACAACCAGGCGCCATGCATAGCCTCGCCGAGGTAGGGGCTCAGTGGCGCCGGTAACAGACAACACGGCCACCAGACCTCCCAGCACAAGGAGCGCGGGAAGCGGCGAATGTTCGCCGAACAGATTCTCCATGACGGCGCCCCCAGTTGGGGCAAGCACACCTCACGTTCTTGACACAGGTCAAGGGAATTGCGCGGCCCCCGTGCCATCGTTGCTTTCAACACACAACGGGAGCTATTGATGAACCATCGCCACCGCAAGGTCCTGCACGCCCTCTTTGCCCATCCCGTCAACGCCAACATGGCGATGAAGGACATCGAAGCCGTTGTCGGTGAACTGGGCGGGAGCGTGGACGACAGTCATAGCGGCGGACGCATCGGCTTCACGCTCAACGGCCATACCGCGGTCTTCCATCACGCTGGCCACTCCGTGCCCAAGGAGGAGGTCCAGAAGATCCGCAAGTTCGTGGAAGACGCCGGCGTCGAGCCCGAGCGCGACTATCCGTTGTAGGACGCCGATCTCCGGCTAGGATGGTGCCTCCACAAGCTTGAGGAGGCATTGCGTGGCAAGGAAGCAGTCGAAGGTCATCATCACCTGTGCGGTGACGGGGTCGATCCATACACCGACCATGTCACCGCATCTGCCGATCACCCCCGACGAGATCGCCGACCAGTCGATCGCGGCTGCCGAGGCCGGCGCCTCGATCATCCATCTGCACGCGCGCGATCCCAAGGACGGCCGCCCGACGCCGGACCCAGCCGTGTTCATGGAGTTCCTGCCGCGCATCAAGCAGAACTGCGACGCGGTCATCAACATCACGACTGGCGGTGGCCACGGCATGAGCGTGCAGGAACGCCTGGCAGCGCCCCTGCGCGCCAAGCCGGAGATGTGCAGCTTCAACATGGGCTCGATGAACTTCGGCCTGTTCCCGATGCTCGACCGCTACAAGGAGTTCCAGCACGACTGGGAACGCCAGCACATCGAGAACTCGCGCGATTTCATCTTCCGCAACACCTACAAGGATATGGAATATATCCTCAAGGAACTGGGGGAGACGCACGGCACAAAGTTCGAGTTCGAGTGCTACGACGTCGGCCACCTCTACAACATGGCCAACCTGCTCGAGCGCGGCCTGGTCAAACCGCCGATCTTCCTGCAGACGATCTTCGGCATCCTGGGCGGCATCGGCGCCGACCATCAGAACGTCATCTTCATGAAGGACACCGCCGACCGCCTGTTCGGCGATGCCTACCACTGGTCGGTGCTGGCCGGCGGGCGCCATCAGATGGGTTTGTGCACCATGGCCGCCGTGATGGGCGCCAACGTGCGTGTCGGCCTGGAGGACAGCCTCTACATCGGCAAAGGCAAACTCGCCGAGAGCAACGCCCAGCAGGTCGCCAAGATCCGCCGCATCCTGGAGGAACTGTCCTTCGAGGTCGCCACCCCCACCGAGGCGCGCGCGATGCTCGACCTCAAGGGCGGCGATATGGTCGACTTCTAGCCTACGTGGAAATCGGAGGCATTAAGGCTAACTTAATCAAATTATGGAAAGTCTACATCAGCGAAAGGGGCACTATATTCGTCGACCATCGCCCAATTGAATTCTATGGATTCTATTCTCCTACGCAGAAATTGCTTGGCACCTCAATGCCTGCATCGTCCACTTTATTTACCACTTGCCTACAAATATCATACGATTGGATTGAGCCTTCCCGGCCGGATCTATCTCGATAGTGGATAAGACGAAATTGATGCCCTGAAAGGTTCCCGCTGTCATCTACATCAGTAAATGCCATGTCATTGCCTTTCACCACATTCAGAATACAAGCGGCATCGATCTCTATATCGTAGAATTGATCAAGCATGAACGTCCCAACGAATGTACCCGAATCGGTGTACTTGTCGAATGGCTCACTTCCACGCCACTTTCTTATAGCGATTGTATCGTTAAGACTTTCAAGATCGCAGGGGGTATCTATTTTTGGTGACGCATTAAATTCAAGCGTAATCGACGGGTAGGGTGTGGCAGAAAAGTCGATTATCAGATTTTCTCCGTAAACTCTTTCAAATATCATAGTATAATAAGTTCCAGAGCTTTCTATCGTAGGAATTTCTGGAATACCATCCTTCACACCCTCTGCATTAATAACTTTCACGTCAGGAGGAGATCCCTCACCGCCCAACGGCGACCAATACAAGTCAATTTTTGCTCGGCTTTCATTCACTGAAATCGGCAAGATAAAAAAGCCGTCGTGCCGATTGGATTCGGTTCCACCCAGCCCACCCTTGATACGCATGCAGAGAATGAACGCATCATAGGCTT
>Ga0105054_10011661_pt1 | contig 10900 bp, 9 predicted proteins | sample BON02_FD_78091 | JGI IMG/M metagenome (GOLD analysis project Ga0105054, IMG submission 78091) | Freshwater microbial communities from Lake Bonney liftoff mats and glacier meltwater in Antarctica - BON-02 (megahit assembly) | ecosystem: Environmental > Aquatic > Freshwater > Ice > Glacier... | reverse complement strand
TGCCGAGTGAAATTATAGTGAGCCAATTTGCCTAAATTTGGCCAAAATGACCGTTTTTAGCCTCCTTGAGATCCACTTAAATATTTACTAACAAGCCATTTGGGTCCGTGGGACAGGCTCTAAATGAGTGAATTCACCTTACGTTCGTTTGTATCATCCGATATCGCGACCGCCCTGAACCTTTGGAACGAGACCCCGAGTAGAGGATTGGGCTCTCCGATCGGCTCGGAAGACTTATTCAAATTCTGGCAGCGAAACCCCGAATTAAGTCGAGTTGCAGGCGTCCGCAGTCAGATTGCCGTTACCGCGATGTGCGGAAACGACGGGCGTCGCGGTTTCTCCACCCTGTTCCCGTCGCCACTGCGCATGAAAAGCAAGGCATCGGCCGCGCCTTGGTCGAAAAGTGCGTCGCGCAGCTCGGTCATTGCCACGTTCCTCACCGCCCCATTCAAGTTCCGACGACAACGCATCTGGCAATCGATTGACTAGCGACTCCGCGAAGATCTTGCCGTGATCCAATTTCAATCCTACCCCCCCCCCCCATGAAACGCTGCCGTATCATCCCCTCACTCGTCGCTACCCTCCTCACGCTCGGGCTTTCCGCTTCGGAGCCGAAATTGTTGTGGGAGACCACCGGCTTCATGTCTCCCGAGTCAGCCATCTATGACGAAGTGCGTAATGTGATCTACGTTTCAAATCTTGCGACCCGCGGTAAAGAAGCCGTGCCCGGAGATGGCTTCATCAGTAAACTCAGTCCCGCGGGAGAAATTATCGAACTCAAATGGGTGACGGGGTTCGACAATCCTAAAGGGGTCACTCTAGCCAATGGTCGCCTTTATGTGGGAGACGACAACGACCTCGTCGAAGTTGACATCAACGCCGGCAAAGTAGTCGCGCGCCATCAACCTCAGGATGGCCCCGGTCAGTTCAACGACGTGACCGCCGACGCGATGGGCAACGTTTACGTTTGTAGTGGCCGGCTTCATACGATCTTCCGACTGCAGCACGATCAATTTGAACCATGGGTGAAACTAGATCGCGCCCAAACTGGCGGACTGAACGGTCTCCGCGCTGAATCCAACCGACTCCTCCTCGGAGGCTGGACGCTTAAAAATGCCCACGGCGAAGAGCAGCTTGGTCATCTATCGACCGTAGATCTCACCACTAAAAAAGTCGGTAGAATTGGTCGCCAGCCCATCAGTCGGATCGATGGCATCGAACCAGATGGACAAGGCGGTTACACCGTCACTGATTGGGTCACCGGGCAAGTATCCGCGGTCACTGCCGATGGCGTCCCGACTACGTTAATGACCCTAGGCCAGGGCACCGCTGATCACGAATACATCATTGAGCAACAAACGCTGATCATGCCTTCGATGCTCGAGGGTAAGGTTCGCGCCTTCCAATGGACGCCCTAGCAAGATTATTTCGCGAATTCGCGAAATAACCGCTTCCGGGTCGCCGCATCTTTGCGGCGATCAGTACAAATCTCCAGCACCCTCATTCCACTCGGCGTTTCGCTCTCCATCGCCGCCGTGAAGGTGCCCCAACACTTCACCTGCTCATGCTTCACCCCGTGCGCGGCGCATAATTTGCCGATATCAACCGACTGAGGCGTCGCAAAATAGCGTTCAAATGGCGGCTCAAATTCGGCGACCGGAAGGTGCTCAAATATACCGCCACCGCTATTGTTGATGAGCACGACCGTCAAGTTCCCAACCAGCTCTTGAGCCAACATCAGGCCATTGCTGTCGTGTAAGAAGGCGAGATCACCGGTCAGTAAATAAACCCGCCGCCGCGCTCGATGGGCCTGCCCCAACGCCGTGGAGAGCGTTCCATCAATCCCGTTGGCACCTCGACTGAAAGCGACGTCTAAACCTCTGGCGGACGATTTCCAAAAATACTCCAGGTCGCGCACTGGCATACTGTTGGCCACGCAAATCAAGGAGCCGTCGGGCACGGTTTTCCCCAACGACCACGCCACTCGGCCTTCAAAGAAACCGTCGTCCCGCCCCTCCATCCAATCATCGATTTTTTGCCCCGCCTGCGCATCAGCCTCTCTCCATTGCTGCTCGTAGCTGGGATCCGCGGGAGCTTCACCCACGATTTCTAACGCCGTTGCTTCAACCGAAATTTCTCTCGTTTTACCGTGCAGCGCATCCTTGCTGCCGACTTGCGCTGATACCATGAGCATCTCCGCCTGAGTCTGCTCGAGCCAGTTTCGTAAGACCTTACTTGTCGGCCAAGACTCCAGCGCCAGCACATATCGAGGCGTCAATTCCCGCGCTTTGGAAGCACTTCGCAAAATTGAATCATAGGTCGATACGATCGTGATATCTGCTGGTGCGTTCTGTCGGAGCGGCGAGAGCACATCCGCCAGGATCGGCCACCCCGTCGAACGGGATATCGCGCAAATACGTTCGACGTAGAAAGCGGTGTCCTCCGGCGCTGCGGGTCCTGCCACAATTAACCCTCGAGTCGTTGTCACCCGTTGTTGGATACGAATTTCCGCCCTCCCCTTCGTTAAATTCTCAGGCTGACCGAACCAATCTTCATCGATTACCTGCCCGACTTCGCGAGCCGTTCCATCGTCATCAATTGGCGGCAGCGGATCTCTAAATGGGGCGTTTAAGTGGACGGGGCCTACCGCGGTTCGATCCCATGCTTGGCGGGCTGTTTGTCTCAGATAGGCCAGCTGTGCTATCCGTGCCTCTGGAACCGCCATTTCGTGATACCAGCTAGCGAACCGTCCGAAGAGTCGATTTTGGTCAATTGTCTGACCTGCGGCGCAGTCTCGTAACTCCGGTGGACGATCCGCGGTCACTGCAATTAACGGAACCGCCGATTCGGTCGCTTCGATCATGGCCGGCAGGTAGTGCGCGCCAGCACTGCCGCTCGTGCATAAGAGGACGACCGGAGATTTCGAACCTCGGGCATGCCCCAGGGCAAAAAAGCCCGCCGAACGCTCATCCACCACCGGGATGACTTCCACGTCGGGATGACGCACCAGCGCAATGGTAAGAGGGGTTGACCTCGATCCCGGTGAAATGACAGCCATTTTTAGTCCACAACGCACCCACGTTTCCACCCAAACTGAGCACCAAAGCGTATTAGTATTTCGGGTGTCGAGTGGGTGCATAACTAGGCCTTGAGTGCATCCAGTAGCGCTCGAAACTTCAATTGTGTTTCATCGAATTCCTGGTCGGGCGCAGAGCCCGCCACAATCCCCGCCCCCGCATAAACCCGCGCGGTCGTTCCCGATATCAGAGCCGAACGAATTCCCACCGTGAACTCGCCCCCTCCTCGGGCGTTCATCCACCCTAATGCTCCCGCATAAAGACCACGCGGAAAGCCCTCGAGTCCTCGAATCGCGTCGATTGCGCTCTTTCGGGGCGAGCCGCCGACCGCTGGAGTTGGATGTAATACAGCTAAGGCATCGAGTAGTCCAATTGCGGACGGCAACTCAGCGCGCACCGGGGTGTGCAGGTGCTGTAAATTGGCCAGCTTCCGTAACCCCGGCTTGGCCGGATGGGTGATACTCAATCCCAGATCGTTTAAACGACGTTTCACCGAGGAAAGCACGAGCGCATGCTCATACAAATCCTTCGCACTGTGCTGTAATTCTGAACCCAACGCCGCATCTTCAGATGCGCTACTGCCACGACGAGTGGTCCCCGCCAGCACATCTGCTTCCAAGATCCCCCGGCTCACTCTAACCAACCGTTCCGGACTCGCCCCAATGAAACTCTCACCTCGTCCATTCGCAATGGAGAAAGAGAAACAGTCGGGATAGCGCTGCCTCAAACCATTCAAAACCTCTAAAGGATGCAAATCAGCATCCGCTTCCAAATCGATTGCCCGAGCCAAAACAATCTTTTCAAACTCTCCCGCCTCAATCCGTGAAATTGCCGATGCGACACTCTTGCAAAAATCGTATTTTTCGCTGACTCGAAACGCCGTTGGCTGACGGGTCAATCGGTCCGCCTTAGTCCTAAAACTAAACCCGCCAAACTTACGATGTGCCCGCCAAACCCGCTCGGTCAGTTTATCCAAATCAGCGGCCGCCGTCACCGGCACATTGGCCACCGCCGTCGTCACTTCCCCCGCCCTCGCCACCTGCCAACGCGGAATAAAGGCGGTCACGGCAGGAAATACTTCCCCGTCCTCTACCTCATCAGAAAACGCCGCCGCCACGAAAACATGCGGTCCACCAAAAGCCGCATCCACGCTACCAACGGCGATTGTTCGATCAAACGCGTCGGCCGCAAAGTCCTTTAATTTCACGAAACGATCTGCCCCCGAAGCTTCCGCCCATACCGCCACTTCCGCGCCTGCGATGGCCGTGCCAGCAGACGGATGTTCGGCGTAGAAGTGAGGATGCCCGGGTTCATAAATCGCCTCCAACACCGCCAATGGATCCAGTGCGTCGACGGTAATACTAATACTCACCAAACGTTCTCGGCCATCGCGTTTGGCGGCCATTTGACACTGCGCGAGAAATTCCCGCAGGGCGTCGGGCGAGGCGTGATCTTGAGGCTGCAGTGGCAGAACTTTCATGGCGAAGGCCTCAACCCTTCGTATCCGGACGAGGGAAAAGAATGCAGTTTTCTGCCACCACATTTCCTTGCAGGGAATTTCCCCAAACGAGTTCTTCCAGCCAAACATCCCCCGCCTTATATCCGAGCACGCCGTGAATTTTATCCACTGTGCTCGGGATGACCGCGAGCAACAAAGTTGCCCCCAAGCGCAAAGCTTCGGCGATCGTCGCCAGTGCGGTTTTCAGCAACTCTTGGTCCGAGGCCTCTTGAGACTTACCGAGCTTCCAAGGCGCCCGCTGCTCGATGTAGGCGTTGGTCGCGGTGATAAACGCGAAGGTACGCTCCAAAGCCATGTGGAACTGAAACTCCTCACACAGGGGCACGACTTCATGGCGAGTTTTCTCCCAGAGCGCTCGTAGATTCGCTTCGGGCTCACCCTCCGTGACTACGTTGGGAATCGTTCCACCCGCAAATCGGTTGGTCATATTCAGCGTGCGGTTGACGAGGTTACCCAGATTATTCGCCAGCTCGCTGTTGTAGCGCACCAAGAACTGATCCATCGAGAAGTCACTGTCTTGGCCGACGCTCATCTCGCGGACCAAAAAATAGCGTAGAGCATCTACGCCGAATTTTTCGACGAACTCCAGCGGCTCCACAAAGTTACCCGTGCTCTTCGACATTTTAGCCCCGTTGATTGACCACCACCCGTGAGCTAGGATCGATTGTGGCACTGGCAGCTTGGCCGCCTGCAACATAATCGGCCAATAAACCGCATGCGGGGGAACGAGAATATCTTTTCCGATGACGTGGAATGACGCCGGCCAAATATCCGCTTTGTCTGCCACGGCCGAGTAGTAATTCGTCAGCGCATCGAACCAAACGTAGGTCACGAAATCCGCATCAAACGGCAGTGGAATCCCCCACGCTAACCGCTCCTTGGGACGCGAAATACAAAGGTCGTTCAAGGGTTCCGAAAGAAACTCGAGCACCTGTTTCGCCCGATACCGCGGAATGATGAAATCTGGATTGGCTTTGATGTGATCGATCAACCACTGCTGGTAAGCGCCGAGCCTAAAGAAGTAGTTAGACTCGGTGATTTCAGAAACCTCGCCAAAAATCTCTGGCCAACTCCCGTCTTCATTGCGGTCTTTTTCCTGCAGAAACTGCTCCTGACGGATAGAATAATAACCTTGGTATTCCGCTTTGTAGATTTCTCCCTGATTGAAGAGCTGCTGCAAAAGTTCGCAAACGACCTTCTTGTGACGGGGCTCCGTCGTGCGGATGAAGTCATCGTTAGAAATCTCCAACTTTTTACACATCGTCTGAAATTCCGGTGCGATTGCATCAACGAAGGTCTGAGGATCTATGCCCTGCGCCTGCGCACTTTGCTGAATCTTTTGACCGTGCTCATCGGTACCGGTGAGAAAATACACCTTGTCACCCATCATCCGTCGAAAACGGGCAATGACGTCCGTCAGCACTTTTTCGTAGGCGTGGCCCAAGTGTGGCGAACCGTTCACATAGTCGATCGCGGTGGTGATGTAGAAGGTCTTCATGATGAGAGCCCTGAAACGAAATGCAGCCCAAGCCAATTGTCGAAGGTTTTGACGTGATGCCCGGGCCCGGTTAACTTCCTCCCCTCCGCATGACCCCACTCATCCGTATCATTACCTTCACGCTGGTGCTACTTTTAGCCCTGCTGGTCGCGGCCTCCGCGTCGCGTTGGTATGTCGGAGCCAAAGTTCGAGCCGGCTCAATGACCTCCACGGTTCCTTTCGACTCCCGCGCCGCTCACGCCTTGTTGGATCGCGGCACTCTGGCTCTCAGTGGCTCCGCTTTGATCGTCGTGGTGTTACTCATATTTTCCCTCGGTCTCAGATCTCAAGCGGAGGAAGGGACTCGCGCTCCTTTTAGCTCTCGCGAGCGGGAACGACGTAGCCTTGCTCTGCTGGCATCCACTTCCGCCAAAGCCCAAGAGCAGCTCGATCACGAACGCGACGAGCGGGAAAAGGCGCAAGCCGACGCCAAAGCCCGCTTGGAACTCCTGAATCAGGTGCTTGAGGAGAAAATTCGACTCGGTCGAGATCTCCACGACGGCGTTATTCAGTCGCTTTATGCAGCGGGGTTGACCCTCGAATCGGCCGGACGATTGGAGAAAAGCCATCCGGAAAAAGCCCACGAATACTTCGACAAAACTTTAGGACTCATTAACCGCGGCATTACGGATGTGAGGAGTTATATCGAAGGTCTATCTCCACGCTCAGTCCGCCGGGATTCACTCGCCTCTGGTTTAGCTGAAGCCGTCGAGCAACTCCGAGCTGGGCGCCCTCTTGATGTCGACTGGAAAATTGACAATTCCACCGTCGCTGAGCTCTCGGACGAGCAAATATCCGAAACGCTCCAAATTACTCGAGAAGCAGCGAGCAACGCACTTCGACACGGGGGGGCACACCGCCTCACTATATCGCTTAGTAACGGGCAGAGCGGCGCCGAGTTCATTTTCAGAGATGATGGCACGGGGTTTGATCCGGGTGTAGGTTCACCCTCCGGGCAGGGGATAAAAAATATGGCGGCTCGCGCCGAATCTGCGACGGGCACATTTAAATTATCTAGCACTCTTGGAACTGGAACCTGTCTCCAAATCAATTGGCAAACCGCCCGCTCTTCATGACTGTTCCCTCCCCCTCTCCCGTTTCCCTCGTAATAGTGGATGATAGCGAAGTCGTCAGGGCCGGTCTCTCCGCGTTGCTCGGAAGTTCCGAACTGTTGGACGTCAAAGGCGAAGCAGGCACGGTCGCCGAAGGACTCGCAGCCGTCGCAAAGCACCTGCCCGATGTCGTTTTATTGGATATTAGACTGCCCGATGGCACGGGCTTCGATGCGTGTCACCAAATCTGCCAATCTTACGCCAATACCAAAGTGCTTATTCTTACCTCAGTGGAGGATGAAGAAATGATTGATAATGCCATCCGCTCCGGCGCGCATGGCTATTTGCTCAAGGAAGTCAATGCACGCGCCCTGATTCAAGCGGTGCTCGACGTTCACACCGGCAAATCAATTTTGGATCCAGTGATCACTGCCCGAGTGCTTGCACTAGTCAGATCGCAGGCATCCTCCACTCGCAATTTACTCGAGGGATTGTCTCGTCAGGAAAATCGGGTTTTGGAACGTATCGCCGAAGGGAAGACGAACAAAGAAGTCGCCCTCGATTTGGGCCTAGCGGAGAAAACCGTTAAAAACTACCTCAGCACGGTTTTTGAAAAACTTCACGTGACTCGCCGCACTCAAGCGGCCGCCCTTTACGTGAAATCACAATCAGATCGAGTTAAATAGGCCCATTGATACCTATTCAGGTAGGGCCTTTTAATGGGTCCTTTTTGCCCTACCGTATTTTTATAATTTAGGTTATATTGGGGTGTGTTGCTCGAACTGCCCCATCCCGCCTCCCCGTCTATGGACGAAAATCCCCGGCGATCTACCAACGGTTTCAGCCTCATCGAAGTAATCGTCGGACTGGGAATCTTCACTATGATGATGATCGGAATACTCCATCTCACATTTCAAGTCCGGGCGTCAGCCGAAGAAGCGGTTTATAATAACACCGCCCTTACCCTAGCCCAAGCTTACTTGGAGCAAATGCGTAGTAGCGACTTTGCCACGCTTCAGGCTGCCGCGGCCGATGCTTCCGGAACGATCGATCTAAATCTAATTTCGAGCGCGGGGACCCTTCTTACGGACAAAAATGGCGGAGTTTTTTCGAATAACGATTGGGCCAACGAAACCATCATGCTCGATGAAGATGAAGCGGGAAACCCTCGCCAGCCCCTCAAGTTCGAACTCCGACCCGTTCTAACTGATTTGTCCTCCGTGACTGGGGGAATTGCCGACGGTGTAGAGATCGTGCTCTGGTATCGCTCGAGATACAATTTTGGCATGGAGCGCACTCAAATTGGCACCCTTCGAACCGTTCGTTCCAATGTGTCCACTTTCTGAATATTTCACCTCCGCTACGTCGGAAAGAACGCAGCGTTCAGGAGGCTTCACCCTCGTTGAACTCATCGTCACCATGACGATATCCAGCATCGTCCTGGTCGGGGTAATTCCGTTCTTCCTCTCCAACTTCAAGTATCTTTACACGGGGGAGCAGAAACTTTTGATCAACTCGGATATTCGTCACCTGACGAACGAGTTGGTTGAGACTGCTCGCTCCTCCAACTACTTCGTACTCTACGAGTCATTCTACCCTCAAAGTCTAGGCGGGAATACCGTCAAGAGAGATCGAAACGGCAGTGGCGTAGTTAATCTGGGAGATCGACTTCAAGCCGGACAGGAAGGCTCCTTCATTGTCTTCGTTTTCTACAATGATCCTTACTACGATTCACGTCTCTACGACGGTATCACCACGAATAACCCAATATTATGACGGTGGTGGTCGAACGGATCGTCGGATACTGGGTGGCTCCCAATCGCGAAATTTCCGGCGAGAACGCCATGTATTCATTCGACACCAATGATTATAAAACAAGTGGCGCGGCATCTTGGCATGCGCCTTGGGGGACGACATTCCCCGTCACCACGTCGGCGGCCAACACCGTGGAATCTCTGATCCCGCCGGCAACCTACGTTTGGGGGAAAAATGCTGGATTTGATATTATCGTCAACGACATGGAAGGACTCACCTCGAACGGGCTGTTCTTCGAAAACTTTCAGAATCGAAGCGCCCTTGTTCGCACCAAGATTCTACACGGGAACCAAGCCAAGCGAGTCACCAATACCTATAACTTTACCATTACCCCTCGCGGATAATTTGAACCTTTGTCCACCATGAAACTTCCCTCGTATTCATCGCGTGCTGGCCGCGGTTCAGTCATCCTCGTCGTGCTCATATTCACAACGGTGCTCTCTCTGATCGCCGGAAGTCTACTCACCTATACTCTGACCGAGCGCCGATTGAACCACACCAACCGGCTACGATTTCAGGCTAAAAACGCCACCGAAGCCGCGTTGGAGTATGCCGCCGCTGAGACTCGTGCCCGCCTGACGCTCAACTTAAACTTTTCCGCAACCGAGTTCTCCACCTCTCCGATTACTGCGCATAAAACTCGGCTCAGAAGACTACTCCCCTCGAGAGCCAACAAATACAACGCCGTCTCCTGGCGCAGTGTCGATCTATGGGTAAGCCAAGTTTCAGATACCGTTCGACGTTACATCGATCCGTCCAATGCCGGGAATGATTTTGATCCGCTTCGTGGTCAGACCGTCGGTGCCCAATCGGTTCGATTTATCGCCACCGCCCGAGCCGCCGATAACGTGGCTCAATCAATGGGCTATGCCACTCAATCGATCGAAATCCGAGATGCCGCGTTGTTCAACTACGCCATTTTCTATAATCTTGATATGGAGTTCCATCCCGGCCCCAACATGACCGTGGTAGGGCCGGTGCACTCCAATCAGTCTTCATATCTCACCGAAGGCGGCGGGATCCAGTTTACCGATACGATGACTACGGCCGGTAGTTTCATCGTCGGCACCAAGAACAGTCCCAGTTCGCGTCCGTCCGGACGGGACATCAGGTTCTCCACCGGGGTAGACGACGATGGTGACGGTGCGATCGATTTATTGTCGGTCAACGACCCAACCATCGACGGCGCGAGGGTCGGTAGCTACATCGACTCCTATTTATCTTCCCGAGTCGCGGGCTCTACGTTCCGTGATGTCGCTTCCCAAGCTTGGAATGGATACGTCCAAGACAAGTCACACGGGATCACGAAACAAACTCCCCCCGGCGTGCTCACGGGCCCTCAAGCGCATGATTTGATCGAAGCTCCCGATGCCACCGGTGACGCCACCATCGAGGCGCAAAAATTCAGCAACAAAGCCGGGCTCTACCTGGTCGTAGAACCGAACGGCGACGTGCACTCGTTCTTCGACGCGAGTGATGCGGCCGATTACAAATCCTCCGCCGTCCGTGCGGTTTGGTTGGCGACCAATCCCACCAAATTTATTACTCCTCCCGCCGGCATGGTCGAGAGCCAGCGACGGATGTATGACTGGAGAGAGCGCAAATGGATCAACACGATCGATGTCGACATGGGAGTCATGCGAGAAGCGGTGATGGCTTCTTCCGCTGGCTCCGCGGCCAATTTCAAGGTAAACGGGATTGATTGGGATATCGACAACCCCACCGTCGATGGCGCTTGGAACGGAGTTATCTACGTCGACGTGGAATCACCTACCACCGGCTACGCATCCTCTGGTACGAGCTATAAAACGAGCGCCGCCACGACCGTCTCCCAAGGTGCTGGGTCCGGCACTCGAACTTCAGTCCGTCTTTTGAACGCTTCTCGACTACCCAATCGCCG
>Ga0105054_10011658_pt1 | contig 10903 bp, 16 predicted proteins | sample BON02_FD_78091 | JGI IMG/M metagenome (GOLD analysis project Ga0105054, IMG submission 78091) | Freshwater microbial communities from Lake Bonney liftoff mats and glacier meltwater in Antarctica - BON-02 (megahit assembly) | ecosystem: Environmental > Aquatic > Freshwater > Ice > Glacier... | reverse complement strand
CGTGTGTGTGTTGTGTGCGTGTGTGGTGCGTGTGTGTGTGGGAGAGAAATAATGTGTAATGTGTGTGTATGTGTGTGTGTATGTGTGTGTGTGCGTGTGTGTGTGTGTTTACATAGATATATACGTATATATAGACATGGATACCTACATATAATATATATCAAACCTGCCGCACATGTATCTCTCTCTCGTGCTCTCTCTCGCTTTTCCCCTTGCGCGCGCGCCCTTGCACGCGCATGCTTTCTCTCTTCTTCCTCTCTCGCTCTCGCTTCCTCTCTCTCTCTTTCTCTCTCTCTCTTCCTCTTTCTCTTTTCCTCTGTCTCTTAGTATCACCCTTTCTCTCTCTCTCTCTCTCTCTCTCTCTTGCCCTCTCTCTTGCCCTCTCTGTTCCCCTTTTTCTTTCTCTTTCTATCTCCTCACTGCCTAGACTCCTCTCTCCCTCCCTCTCATTATCTCTCTCTTCCCGTCAACTGTTTGACTCATGCACTTCCAAACCCAGATTTTGGCGGGAATACGAAGTGAATCGGCCGAACGAGTTGGGGATGTGTGTTCCCTTCTCTATCAGTGGGCTTCTCTTCAGGTCTTTTTTTTTTTTCCAAAAAAATATTGGGTTGGAAATGCAAGTTAATATTACATTCGTATTCTATCTTTTTACTCTCCATGTTTTCTGCGTGTTTTATTTTATTTTATTTTATTTCTTCTTGGTGATGTATAGATGGGGAATTGATGCCGCCAAAAAAAAATCATATACAGTATCATTTACATGCAAAATATGATATTAGTATCATTTACATGAATTTCCAAATTGAGTAATGAGCTAGAAGTCTTCTAGCTGCATGTCGTTTTGTTTTTTTTGGTGGGTGTTGATTAAGTAAAAAAAGAGATTCGGTCGCGTTGACGCAGATATCCCATTGAGTCTTGCCTTTTTTGAGCGACTCTTAACATTCATGTACTTTTTACATATGAGAGATCCCCAGCATTCATATATATGTTTCCATTCATGTGTTTCTCACATGTAAGAGACCCTTAACATTCATATACCGTTCATATGAAAGAGACCCTTACTGTCTATATGTGAGAGACCCTTAACATTCATATACCGTTCATATGAAAGAGACCCTTACTGTCTATACGTGAGAGACCCTTAACAAGAGGTCCGACGCGGATATCCGATGGAGACATTCATATTGGGGAAGAATATATGTGAGAGACCCTTAACAAGAGACCCTGAACTATATGTGAGAGACCCTTAACAAGAGGTCCGACGCGGGTATCCGATGGAGACATTCATATCGGGGAAGAATTCCCTATCATTCATACATCGTTGACACGAAAGAGACCCTTACTACTCATACGTGAGAGACCCTTAACTGGAAGTTCAACGCAGATATCTGAGCGAGTATGCATATCGGAGAAAGGACCCTTAACAAGCATTTGTCGACATATGTGCGAGACCATTTATGTACACGTGTGAGACCCTTAACAAGCATTTGTCGACATATGTGCGAGACCATTTATGTACATGTGTGAGACCCTTAACAAGCATTTGTCTACATATGTGCGAGACCATTTATATACATGTGTGAGACCCTTAACCAGAGATTCGACGCAGATATCTGAGCGAGTCATGCATCTCGGGGAAAGGACCCTTAACATGCACGTCAGAGGGGCCCTTACATTAGACCTTAACTTGTCTTGTTACATCATTCATATATCGTTTATACGAAAGAGACCCTTCCCATGACTCGCTCAGACCCTTAACATGCACGTCAGAGGGACCCTTACATTAGACCTTAACTTGTCTTGTTACATAGTGATGATTTTGTGAGAATTATCCTTAATAGTCACGTCTGAGAGACGTGTATCCTTAACATGCATGTGTGCAAGACCCATCATATCCTGAACACTCATGTTTGAGAAACCCATGATAGACTTGACATATGTAAAGTCATAGATCATGTAAAGTCTCGATTTTTTTCATTTTTTGGAGTCTATGAATGATAGACTTTTACATATTCTATGAGACCCATGATAGACTTGACATATGTAAAGTCATAGATCATGCAAAGTCTCTATTTTGTTCTTTTTTGGAGTCTATGAATGGTAGACTTTTACATATTCTATGAGACCCATGATACACTTTACATATTCATGTATGAGAAACCCGTATGGTTAACGTTCATGTATGAAAGATTTGACTCTCATGTATGCGAAACTCATGTATGAGAGACCCATATGTTCGAGATAGCTCCCTGGTGTACACCAGGTGAGATTATGGGAGAAGAGACCCTTAACATTTATGTACAAGAGACCCTTATTTTTTACACGATACTCTGGTGTACATCCTTAACAGTCATACATGGGAGACTCGTATGTTTGACATGGTTCCCTGGTGTACATCAGGTGAGATTATGGGAGATTGCTCTGGCGTGTCGCTCCACCAAGGTGAGACGTGACTTTTGTATGCGTGCGACATGACTCCTTCATACCCGTGTCATGACTCCTTCATACATGTGACACGACTCATTCCTGTTATTATGGGAGATCGTTCTTACGTGTCTCTGCACCAAGGTGAGACGTGACTTTTTCAGATGTGTGACATGACTCCTTCATACCTGTGTCATGGCTCTTTCTTAGGTGTGACATGACTCATTCCTGATATGATGGGAGATCGTTCTGCCGTGCCGCTCTACAACATGTGTGTGACATGACATGACTCCTTCATATGAATGACATGGCTCCTTCATATGTGCGATATGACTCCTTCATATGAATGACATGACTCCTTCATATGTGCGATATGACTCCTTCATATGTGCAACATGACCCTTCATGTGTGTAACATGACTCATCCACATGTGTAACATGACTCCTACATATGCAATTTGAATTTTTTCTCTGATTTTTCCGCATGGCTCTGGCCTGTCACTTTTGTTTTACGGTGAGACATGACTTTGTCATATGTGTGATATGACTCCTTTGTATTTGTGACATGGCTCCTTTATATGCTTGGCACGACTTTTACATATTTGTGACATGACTCCTTCATATATGTGACATGACTCCTTCATGCATGTGACATGACTTGTTCATACACATGACATGACTCATTCAAACGTGTCTCTCGTCACACTCACATATACAAACACTCTCCCCCCCCCTTCCCCTCGTCCCATCCAACTATGTCCTCACTTTGACTCTCTCTCTTCCCCCCCCCATCCCTCCTCTGGTACGTAACGTATGTGTAAGTATACGTATGTGTACGTATATGTATATATACATATGTATATATATATGTATGTGTGTATATATATATATGTATGTACATATATATATATGCACACGCACACACACACACACGCACACACATATACATATACAAATACATACATATGTAGATATACATATATGTATATTCATGTATGTATGTGTGTGTTGGTGTTTGTTTGTGTGTGGTCCTATATGTGGAAACCCATTGCCGATTTCCCCCACGTCTGACCACTCTCTATCTATCTCTGCGTATCTCTCTCTCTGTTTCTGTCGCGTTGTCTCTTTGTTCTCTCTTTCTCTCTCTGTCTTCTTTCGTTTCTCTCTTTTTCTCTCTCTCTCTCTCTTTCTCTCTCTCGTTTTCTCACTCTCTCTCTCTCACACGAACGCACACACGCGCATACACATTGAACACAGGTGGAATATATATAGACGGGAGGAAACGAAGGCTGCGGCATTTTCGTGCGAGAAATTTAAATATTCTCGTCATGTTTTCAAGTGCGTTGCAGTGTGCTGCAGCGAGTTGCAGCGTGTTGCAGTATGGTGCAGTCAGTGTGTTGTTGAACACTTCCGCGTCACGTTTCGTGTAAATAGTTATGTCTCATGATAATGAGTCCTGCCTGCAGTGGGTTCCCATCTATTGATCCTTGTTCTTGCAACCCGAGACAAGCATCCTTAATGTCCAGCAGCAGCTGGCCCAGAGAGGTGTCCTGTTTGTACAGAGCGTTAAGTTTCGCAGAGACACTGTCCATTCGAGTCATAAGCAGTGACAATGCTTACTTCCTCTTACTTTGGTTTTCCTGGGGAGATTTAACGGGGAGGAGGAGAGTAGGACATGCCAGTGGCAGTTCAAGGCTGGTGACGTTCCCATCATTGTCGCCAATTGTTCAGCAAGAGAATGTCCGCCAAAGGAGCCAATTGTTCAGCAAGAGAATGTCCGCCACCTCCGCGCTTACAAAGATTGGGCAGTGGAAGGTCGTGGTCAGGACCCTGTCATCCTGTCGAGGGATAGTGTCGAAGGTAGAGAACCCGTAACGTCGCAAATTAGGCCAGAGTTTACTGTACGCAGCTTCCCCACCTTGGAGGATGGTAAGTTCCAGCATCTTAGCACTTGTGAGTTTGTCCCGCGTCCCTTCCAATAGCTTCCGATTGATGTTGCCTTTATCACCTCGTAAGAAATAGTCTGGTAGCTTTGCTGGAAGCTTCTCGGGCCCAGCTGATCTTAGAGGTCAGAGGAGAGCTTCTAACAATTGATACCGTTCGAGAAACACCGCTGTTGTCTGAAAGACCTAGGGAAATCGTCGCGAATACTCTCCCCTGGATGGCTAACCTTGGCTGGTCATGTGTCATGTGCCCAGTGGTAATTGAGTTAACATGTGTGAGGGTATCCCCTATGCCATTGCTCCTCTCCCAGGGAACCACACGGTCCTGGGAGAATCTTAGTAATCGTAAGCAGGGGGGTGTAGATCCCAACCCCCTGAGGCCGGACGGATAGCAGGGATCAGTTATCTGCCGCCTGTCCTTGTGCGTCGGGAGCTCCTATGATGCCCGGGAGTTCGCAAAGCCACTTTGCCTGACCATAGCTGTGAAAGATGCACTCCCGCAGGGAGAATATTCCTCGGTTCCTGGCCTGTGCATCAGTTCAGATGAAAATTGTGGATGTTCCAACTTTAATAGCGACGCTGCGGTCGGAATTGACTTCAGGTGGCTTTTACCATTGTCCCTTCCATCTGGATGGAAATGGGAAGTTTCGCTTGGCAGGCCAAGAGCGCTAATTGGATATTGGGTGCAAAAGAAATGAGTTCGGGAATGAACGGGTCCCATTCTACCCGTATATCCAAGATGTGAGCGAGGTAACAGGCAAAGGTGAGTTTGTTAGCGCTGGCATGTTTCCATCCAAGATGCTGCGCAGTATCCTAGAGTTTCAGCAGGCTGAAGCGACCATTGTCATTGAGTGCTTCCTGGTAAGTGATCTCAAGCATTTGCAGAGTGCCGTCATCAAATTGACTGCAGCGTTCTAAGTTATCCCATTGAGACGTGAAAAGCTTATTTAGGGGGAGCTTGCATTGTAGCCCACCCGAGTCACTCGGGAAAGTTACGAGGTGAAGAGGCATGTGGCGGTGCTGCGTACCAGGTTCCAGGCGTTTTTATACGCTCAGACCCATATTGCCGTAAGTAGTTTGAGATTAATATCCGGCCAGTCAACCAGTGGAGCCGAGAAGGAGAAGAGCAACGGCAGGCACATTGAGATGACCTTGAGTCTTTGGTTGATTCTCAGATTGTTGTTCTTGTAGAGATAGGCCCCCAACTCTATTGCCAAATCGATCGTCTTCCTTCTCTGGGCTTTGGCGTCCAACCACATATTCCGCCCGTGAACTACCTTGAGCTTCTCGCCCTGGGAGGTAATCCCTGTTGGGGTCCAGGTCTTCGAGCATGGTGTGCAACGTTCTTGTGCTTCGGACTTGAAGTGGTGCAGGCTGCGCTTTTGTCCCCACGTTAAGCATCTTTTCAGATGACTACTGTTTGCGAGAACTTCACACGCTTCGGCAACCCTATCGTCCTCGGATAATGGTTCTACCGCAAAGTCAGGATCCATGTATTTTAAGTCCTGCGTCTCCTAAATAATCTTATGGAAGTCACGGTGGAGTTATGTGCGAGGCTTTCGTTTCCGGACAGTTGTTCTAGCGTCTTGATGCCCCCCCCCTTCCTGTATAGAGCTCCCGTCACCAGTGATTTTTTTATGGAGATTTTGAGTTGGAACTTGATGATTTCCCAACGAGCCGTAGTAGTGTGTTGATATCTGGAGCTGACATACAGGGAGAGGTCGTCGGCAAATGCTTGCTGGTTCCACTGGCACTTGGGAACTCTGCGTACTCGATGTGAAATTTCAGAGGAGTCCAGCAGTCGTAAGAGAGCATTGACGAAACAGTCAACTTGAAAAAGAAGAGATGACAGTGCAGAGCCCTGCACTGTTCTTATGTCCAGATTGATTGCTGCCAAAAGTTTGTTATCAGCGAGAACTCGCATGGTAGAGCGCTCGTAGATGCTGCTAAGTAAAAAGACATCGGGGATGCCGAAGCCTTCAAGCCTTAAACTCAAATTCCCATAGATCTGAACTTCATGGACCCTCAATCAAGGGTACTAAACTACCGTTGAAAGTAATAAAATTAATCATCAAATCATGTAGGAAAAGACCCTGGCTTCATTGAGAAAGTCCAGGTTGTTGACTTATCTTCTGCTCGAGCGAAACTAGTCAGGATCCAATATCAGGCACCCAGCGTGTGGGCGGAAGCAGTGCATTTGGCGGGAAGTGTCTTGATCGTGAGCGCCCGATGCCTGAGTCTCTGTGAGCGGGACCGGGCCGCAGTGCTTCTGGGAGTGGCTGCAGTGTGAAAGGGGGTGGTACGTATTTATTTGGAAAAAGAAGTCCACAGCTGTCACCAAGTTCTCCTTGCTCCAAAGTCCTGAGGAGTATATCAGGATCAGTGAGAGCAGGGAGGAGATGTGATGGTCCACAGGCTTTCTGGCAAAAATCTGGGAATGATAAGGCATTTTTTTTGGTTGGGTGCGTCAAAAAAAAGAATGTCCGAAAAAGGACAAGAGGAGAGTGAGACGCGGGAGTAGAGAACCAAAGCACACAGAACACACAAATCAATCCGAATAATAAAAGCTCGGTGAACCCTAAGTCTGCCTCAAACCAGTCGAGGAAACCCTGTACAGTGCTGCAGTACCCATCAACAAACGTGTGCTCGAATGCTGCAGAACTATCACAGCCCAATCCGAGCCTACAAATACGACCGCAGCGCCAAGCGCGCGAGGGCCGACGTTTAGGCTGAAATTGTGATCTGCAGATTGTATTCCACAGAACGGGCAGACAAAACAACGGCTATTCAATGAAATGCGAAGCCGTCGCATGTGGATCATCGCACGCTTTCGACGCTCAAGGTTCTCTACATTGCCGGTCAGTGTTCTTTACATTGTCGGTTTGTACTGACTGCTAGACTGACGAAAGGTCGGCGCGACTCAGTTGATAGCCCAGTTAATGTGCATGCGGGTGTGTGGGTGGTGTGTACTGAATGTTCAGTACTGATTCATTCTGGGTGACAGGCTCGGATCATGTCTCCTTGTGCGTGCGGATGTGGGTTGGAGGTGCGGTTGATTGGAGATCATCGCAGAGACTGCCGTCTCAGGGAGCTTGCTGCTGGACGTTCGTGCCCACCCAACGTGCGTAGCGCAGCCCAGGCGTGTCTCAAGCGCGACTTGAACTTGAAGTCCAACCCGAGCCACAACAAGACCAACAACCCGATCAACAACCCGAAGAACAACCCGAAGAACAACCCGAAGAACAACAAGACCAACAACCCGATCAACAACCCGAAGAACAACCCGAAGAACAACCCGAAGAACAACAAGACCAACAACCTGATCAACAACCCGAAGAACAACCCGAAGAACAACCCGAAGAACAACCCGAAGAACAACCCGAAGAAAACCCCGAAGAACAACCCGAAGAACAGCTTGATCAGGAAGCATGCTCTCAGAACCGCGAACCTGAAAGCTTTGCGAGACGACCCAACGATTCTCGCCACGAAGAAGATGTCAGCTGGTATGATTGCATCCGTATCCGTGCCGACTGACAATGACTGGAGTACTTGGCATCCATGGTTCATCACTGACCATCAAAAATTGGTGTTGTTTACAGAGGATATCGCCCGGGCCACGTCGCACATCTTCACTTGCATTCGCGACAAGGACGGCTGGTCCATCGAGGAAAAGCATGACTACAACATGGAGACTCTGCGCATCGAGAAGGCGGGGGGAGACATCTCGAAGCGCAAAATTTTCAAGATGTACTTCGGTACCACCGTCCGCGATGTGAAGCGAGTGAGTTTTTGACTCAATCAAATGGTTGTCTGCGCTATGGTGCCGTGGTGCTGTGTGCGTGCGTGCATCTGGATGGTAATAGTTGGATTATATTTGTTTGCAGGAATGTGCGGCCTTTTTGACCGCACGTGGAGGAAAGCAGCGCACCAAGGCCAAGCATACAAAGACCAAGTCTAAGATTACAAAGACCAAGTCTGCAAGCACTGTCACGATGGGTGTGGACATCGAGCAGGAGGATTCAGACGTGTTGGCCGTGTTGGGCGACCAGCGTGCACTCGATGGCAACTGGGGCCCCGAATACTGCAACAAGGCAGTGTTGGTCGGTACACGCATCAAACACGACTCCAAAGCCTCCATCAAGGCCAAGAGGCCAAGATATTGGACGGCAACGCAAGGTGTGCCCAATTTGTTGCTGTTTGAACATGGGTCTGTGGATGTGGCATCATACCGTCATACACGCTTGTGCATACTGACACTAATGAAAAACAATGTGCGTATACAGCGCTCCAGGTCCTGGACGCTCAAGTCCAGGTACTCCACACATCCTGTGCCTTCATCTACACAAAGGAGCTCGAGGACGCAATGCAAACGGCCATCCACGAGGCCCCCCTTCCCTTGAGACTCCACAGGCAATATATAATGATCCAATTCGTGTGAAGTCTAATCATACACCCTGACTCTGCATATGTCACAGGGCCATATCCAAGGGCGGCGGAATCCCCCGAGGCGAAAAAAGTGCGTATGATGCCTCATTTATGTGTGAGTGAGAGGACTCAAACATATATATATGAAAAAAAAGCGCAGAGCGCGATTTTGAAATTTGAAACCCTGACCTTAGTAGTGTGCCAGAGACAGCATTTTCGGGTATTTTTTATGAGTTTTTTGGTGTTTTAATTCTCGCTAAAACAACGTGTCTGGAGTTGGTAACAAAGAATCTCCTTACTCGAACTCACTCATAAATACCCCCGTCGCCCGCACCTAAACACTCCTTCTCACACGACACACTAGGTGAATTCCCAGTCAGTGACCCCACCCGTCTGTCAAAAGAAATGATGTCTTGGGTTTCGCCTGTATCGAGTATTAAAATACTGTGTTTTGAAAATATTGGATCCGGACTACCAGGATTTACTTTTCTTGCATGTTACGCACGCACACACGCACGCATGCACACGTACACACACGAACAAATCCGCACACACATTCGCACACATACATGACTACATCCTCATACAAGAAAACAAAGGCACACCGGTGCGCGCGTGTGTGCGTGAGAGAGATAGTGTGTGTGTATATGTGTGTGTGTGTGTGAGGGTGTGCGTGTGGTTGCGTGTGTGTAAAGGTGAGTGTGCGTGTGCGTGCCTATCAGTGAGAGTGCGTGTGTGTGTGTGTGTGTGTGAAAGTGTTCGTGTGTGTGTATACATTGTTTATGTGCGACAGAGAGTATGTCAGAGAGTACAAGACAGAAAGTGTTCCGAGTGTGTGAGAGAGAGAGGGTGTCAGCGTGTGTGTTTGTAAGTGTGTGTGTTTGTGTGAGAGAGAGAGACAGAAAGAGAAAGAAAGAGAGACAGGAAGGGGGAGATACAGAGAGGAGGGGAGGGAGGAGGGAGGGGGGGGGAGGAGGGGGGAGACGAGAGAGATGGTGTGTGTGTGTGTGTGTGTTTGTGCGTGTGTGTGTGTGTTTGTGCGTGTGTGCGAGAGAGAGAGAGAGAGAGAGAGAGAGAGAGAGAGAGGAAGAGAGAGAGAGAAAGAGAGAGAGCGTGAGAGATCAGAGAGAGGAGGGAGGTGGTGGGGGGGTGGATGACGGGGGGGAGGAAGACAGAGTCAAACAGTGAGGTTGCCGGTTCCGTTGAATCAAATTGCCGAAATTGTCGAAAGAAAAAGAACGAGCATGACGTGAATGCAAATCCGTGAAATCGAAATACTGAGCCAATCAAAATGCCAATTGAACATGCCCGACAAACACCCTCCAAAAATGCCGTGTGCGAAACTTAGAGTCGAACAGTGAGCTTTCAGGATGATACAAAAATGAAAATACACTACCATTCATATTTGGCAATCCTGGTTGACCCAAGATGCACATCTGCACAAATATGAACAGCATTATGTAAATATGTTGTACAATTAGATGTCATTCATCTGTAAATACACAAACAGAACGCACAGACCCACACACTTACAGAATGAAGCGAGACAAGTGCAACAAACATCTTCACACAAACGTTCACACGCACCCGCGCGACCGCACGCACATTTACACACGCTATCACAATGCACTCACACATAAACACACACACTGGCCTTCAGGGTTCTATCTGCAAGTTTAAATATTCTGTTGGGAGCCCTGCGTGCGCAGCAGCAGCTGCGAAAGAGCCGTTCTGCTGGTAAACTCTTCATTTTCGAGGGATTGGAGCCGCAAAAGATACGAAACACGCGCAGTAGGGCGCAGTCTCCTGCACAACCTCGTCACATTGGCCTCCATGGTCTGGACTGCAACTCTAAATATGCTGGGAGCCCTGCGCGACTAGCAGCAGCTGTGGGAGAACTGTTTTTTAAAAATGTTCGTGCGCAGGAGGCTTTGGAAAGATGCATCCCCCTTAAAACGGCGCAAACAGCCCAATGTGAGAGCCCGGAGAGCTCGCCTGGGGTCTAAGCGAGGCTGCCATGGGGCGGGCTGGTGCCTGCCGGTCCGTGCGCGCTCCCTGGAGCCCTCCGCGGCAAAGTGCTCGAAAAGAGGCGGAGCTTGTGAAATGGG
>Ga0105054_10011657_pt1 | contig 10904 bp, 10 predicted proteins | sample BON02_FD_78091 | JGI IMG/M metagenome (GOLD analysis project Ga0105054, IMG submission 78091) | Freshwater microbial communities from Lake Bonney liftoff mats and glacier meltwater in Antarctica - BON-02 (megahit assembly) | ecosystem: Environmental > Aquatic > Freshwater > Ice > Glacier... | reverse complement strand
TCCTGACGACCTACGGCAACGGCCTGACCGTGGCCGACGCGGAGGGGCGCAACAGCCATTTCGACGGCAGCCTCATCGTGGTCAGCGGCACCGGCCGTTTCGAGGGCACCCGCGGCACCGGCACCATGGCGGGAGCACGCGTCGAGCAGTTGGGCGATGCGGTGCAGATCGACTACACGATCACCCTGCGTCTGGACGACTAGGACCAAAGACACTCGCGGAAACCCGAGCGGGCTCTAACTCTTTGAAGTTGAGCACGATTCACGCTGCGGATTGATGCAATCCGAAGCGATCTTGCTCTAGGCTGACCGCTTGTCCTCCGTTCCCGGAAACACCCCTGCACCACGCACGCACCATCGGCCTGTCATCGTCGCCTTACCGCGCAGCGCCTCGCCGGGCCATGTGGTGAGCGAGATCGCGCCGATCAGCCTGCACCGCCACAACCCCGTGCGCGGCATCGTGATGTGGTGCACGGCGGCGTTTTTCTTCACCTCCCAGGCGGCGGTGCTGAAGTGGCTGGCCGACGACATCCACTTCTCCGAAATCCTCTTCATCCGCTCGTTCGTGGTGGTCGCGGGCGCCTCGGTCCTGCTGCTGCGCGGCCCGGGCATGAGGGCGCCGTTCCGGACCCGGCGCTTCCCGCTGCATTTCGGCCGTTTCCTGTTCTTTTCGGCATCGCTGGCCTGTTTCATCGAGGCGGTGAAGGACATCCCGCTGGCCGACGCCACGGCGGTGAGTTTCGCCGCGCCGCTGATGATGACCGCGCTGTCGGTGCCCATGCTGGGCGAGAAGGTCGGCCTGCGCCGCTGGAGCGCGGTGATCGTGGGCCTGTGCGGCGTGCTGGTGATCGCCAACCCGGGCACCGGCATCTTCCAGGTCGCCGCGTTGTGGGCGCTGGCGGCGGCCCTGACCTATGCCTTTGCCATCATCATCACGCGCAAACTGACGACCTCCGAACCGGCCGTGATCGTGGTCTGGATCATGAACGTGCTCTACATCGTCGTGATGCCGGTCTTTGCCCCCTTCGAGTGGGTCATGCCCACGCTCGGGCAGGTCGGCCTGATGATGCTGTCGGGTGCGATGGTGCTGGTCGCCCAGATGATGGCGGTCAGCGCCTGCAGCCTGGCCCCGCCCCAGGTGCTGGCCCCCTTCGACTACACCGCCATGATCTGGGCCGTGCTGCTGGGCTATCTGGTCTGGCATGACGTGCCGACGCCGACGATCCTGATCGGCGCGGCGATCCTGATCGGCAGCGGCATCTACATCCTGTGGCGCGAGGCTCAGGTCGCCCGCGCCGCGCGGCGTAGTCATACTTAGGCGCCCTCAAGCGCCGGGCGCCCGCTCCGCGGGCTTGGCTCACGCCGCATAAGCGGCGGCGCGCAGTCGCGCGCTTGGCCTCAATCGGCCAGCAGCGTGTCGTAGAAGGTGTCGGTGCCGTCGGTTTCGATCAGGCGGCCGCGATCGACGACGAAGAAGCGGTTGGCGATGCCGTCGACGAAACGCCGGTCGTGGCTGACCATGATCGTGGTCAGCTCGTGGGTCAGGATCTCGTCCTCCAGCCGCTCGCGCCCGTCGACATCGAGATGGTTGGTCGGCTCGTCCAGGATCAGCAGGTTGGGTTCCTCGAACTTCAGCAACAGGAACAGCAGGCGCGCGCGTTCGCCGCCCGAAAGCGTGCCGATCTTGCGGGTCTGCTCCAGGTGCGGAAAACCGGCACGGATCAGCTCGGAGCGCACACGTGCGTCCGACACCGGAAAACTGCCGGTGAAGAAGCTGAACATCGGCTTGTCGTCGGGCAGGCGCGAGAGGTCCTGGTCGAAGTAACCGGCGACCACCTGAGGATTGAAATAGACCTTCGACTGCTCGGCGATGCGGTCACCGTGGTTCTGGAACTCGTGCAGCAGATGGCGCAGCAGGGTCGACTTGCCGGTGCCGTTGGCGCCCATGATGACCGCACGGTCGCCGCGCGCCAGCGCCAGCCGCTCGATCCGGAAAAGCGGGGTGGCATCGGGCATGGCCACGGTCAGGTCCCGGCAGCGCAGCAGGATGTTGGCCTGGGATTCGCCCTCGGCCAGTTCCAGGTTGCGCCGGTCGGCGGGCGCGACATAGGTGACGTCGGCCTTTTTCTTCTCCAGGCGTTTGGCCATGGAGCGGGCGCGGCGCGCGAACTTCTCGTTATCATAGACCTTGCCCCACAGCGCCAGACGCTTGGCGCTTCGGGCCAGCCGCTTGATCTCGACCTCCTCACTCTCGCGCGCCTTGGCGGCGGCCAGATCGTGTTCGACCAGAAGCTGCCGCGCGGCCGAATAGCCGCCGGGAAAGTCGTAGAGTTTGGCATCGCGCAGGAACATGGTGCGCGTGGTGCAGCGGTCGAGGACTTCGCGATCATGGCTGACCATGACCAGCGGGCCGCGCACTTCCTCCTCCAGCCAACGTTCCAGATGGAGGATCTTGGCCAGGTCGAGATGGTTGGTCGGCTCGTCCAGCAGCAGCAGATCGGGTTCGGGCAGGCGCGCGCGCGCAATCAGCGCCAGGCGCTGCCAGCCGCCCGACAGCGCTGAAAGCGGCCGCTCGCGGAATTCCCAGGGGAAGCCCAAGGATTCCAGAATGACATCGACCTTCCAGGCTTCCTCGTCGCGCACGGCGGCCGGCAGAGCATCCAGCGCGGCGTCGTAAAGCGGCACGGGCATCAGCGCCGGCGGCACTTCCTGTTCGGCCATGGCCATGGTCAGGCCCCGGCGCGTGGCGATGGTGCCCGCGTCGGCCTCGTGGCGGCCGGCCAGCGTGACCAGAAGCGAGGACTTGCCGCTGCCATTGGCGCCGACCAGGCCGATGCGGTCGTTCTCGCCGATCGTGAATCCGGCATCGGCCAGCACCGTGTTGGCGCCGTGAGCGATGGTCAGACCGGAGACGATGACGAGGGACATGGCGCACAAATGCGGTTGCGGGAACAGAAGTTGGGGTTACTACAACCGCGCGGACGCGCTGGCCAGTCCACAGGCAAGGCGCTTGCGCTCTTGGGGTCGGCGGCCGCCTGCGTCTATGGTGTCCCCCTGCCCTCACACAACGGAAACCAGCATGTCCGAAACCGTCCACACCCGCGTCAACGGCCACATCTTCGAGGTCACGCTCGACAACCCGAAGGCCAATGCCATCGGCGCTGAAGTCAGCCGCAAGATGAGCGCGGCCTTCGAACGTTTTCGCGACGATCCCGAGCTGCGCGTGGCGATCCTGACCGGGGCGGGCGACAAGTTCTTCTGCACCGGCTGGGACCTCAACGAAGGTGCTGAGGAACATCCCGATTTCGATTTCGGCGCCGGTGGTTTCGGCGGCATCAGCCGTTTGTGGGACCTGAGGAAGCCGGTCATTGCGGCGGTCAACGGCTACTGCGTGGCCGGCGGCTTCGAGCTGGCGCTGGCTGCCGACATTCTGGTGGCGTCCGAAAACGCGGTGTTTTTCCTCTCGGAGGTCAACGTCGGCCTGACCACGGGTGCCCCCAGCGTGCCGCGCCTGCTGGAGAAGCTGCCGCGCGGCATCGCCATGGAACTGCTCTTCACCGGTCGCAAGATGGACGCCCAGGAGGCGCTGGACCTTCACATGATCAACCGCGTCACGCCCAAGGGCCAGGTGATGGATGCCGCGCGCGAGATCGCCGAGCAGATTGCCGCGGCAGCGCCGCTGTCGGTGCAGGCCGAGAAGGAGATGATCGCCCTGGTCGGTCATCTCTCCGTCGAGGAAGCAGGCCGCCACGAGACCTACGGCATGCTGCCGGCCAAGACGAAGGTGAAGACCAGCGAGGACGGCAAGGAAGGCGCCCGCGCGTTCCTCGAGAAGCGCAAGCCGGTCTGGAAGGGCAGATAGATGCTGGCCGTCGTATCCCCAGCCAAGGCGCTCGACTTCTCGCCCGCACCCCAAGGCCTGCCGGCGACACAGCCGGTCCTGTTCGACCAGACGCTGATGCTGGCAAAGACCACCCGGCGGCTGACCAAACCCAAGGTCGCCGCGCTGATGGACCTTTCCGACAAGCTGGCCGAACTCAACGTCGCCCGCTTCCGCACCTTTGCCGAAGAGCAGAGCCCGGAGAACGCCAAGCAGGCGGTGCTCGCCTTTGCCGGCGACACCTACCGGGGGCTGGAGGCCGGGACGCTCTGCGCCGATGACCTCGCCTGGGCGCAGGACCATCTGCGTATGTTGTCGGGCCTTTATGGCGTGTTGCGGCCGTTCGATCTGATTCAGCCGTACCGGCTGGAGATGGGCACACGCCTGGCCACCCGTCGCGGCGAATCCCTCTACGACTTCTGGGGCGACCGCGTGACCACGGCGATCAACGAGGCGCTTGCCGGGCACGACGACCCGACCCTGGTGAACCTGGCCTCCATCGAATACTTCAGCGCGGTGCGGCCCAAGAAACTTGCAGGACCGCTGGTGACACCGATCTTCCGCGAGGAACGCGACGGGGTAGCGAAGATCATCAGCTTCTCGGCCAAGAAGGCGCGCGGCATGATGGCCCGCTACATCATCACGCAGCGGCTCGACCGTCCCGAAGGCATGAAGGACTTCACCGAGGAAGATTATTGTTTCCGCCCGAAGGCCTCGAGTGAACGCGACTGGGTCTTCAGCCGCAAGGCGCCCTGACGTCCTACTGACCGAGCGGATGCTCGCCCAGCAGGCGGGGCCATGCCTCGACCCAGCAACAAGTGTGGTCGTAGCCCGGCACGACGACGACCTCGACCTGTGAGGTGTCGTCCATGCGTGCGACATAAGCATCGATCTCGGCGCGGGTGACATTGTCGTCCTCGGCACCGACAAAATGGACCTGAGGAATGTCCTGAACCATCGCCGCGACATCGGCGGCGTTGAGCGAATCAACGAGCGGGCTGAGGCCGTGCCGCTGGCTCCACAAGGCATGGTCAAGGTTGGACGCCACGGTGACGAGGCCAACCACGTCGTCGCGACGCGACGCGACCAGCGCAGCAAGCGTGCCGCCGCCTGAAACCCCGACCAGCCGGATACTGTTGGCCCCGGCCTCGCGCTTGAGGCTGTCGATCGCGACATCAACGGCATCGACGATGTAGACGGCATAACGCGAGAGCGACCACATCATCGAGCCGCAATAGGGTTGTTCGTTGTCGGGCAGGTACTGGCAGGGTCTCGCCAGGTAGGCAACGCTGGCCGCCGGATCCTGGACCGCCATTTCCAGCACGCGCGGGTTGCGCGGCGTGGGATCGCTCGAAAGCTCCGTCAGGCTCTTCCAGGCGTAGCCGTCGCCCTCGATATAGATGACGAGCACATCGCCGTCGCCGCCGTCAAAGCGGCGGAACGCCGTCAACTGGAACGATCCCGCGTCGATCCGGCCCTCTTCCCAGCCGCTGCGTTCGGCGACAGCCTGGGCGCGCGCCAGCCAGGGATTGTCGCCTCCCCGGATGTTGACGCCGATCCAGGCACCCAGCGCCAGCGCGACGCCACCAAAAAGCGCCAGCGCGAGCCACGCGGCGTGTTTCATCGGCCGCGAGGGGGCACGACACCTGTGGTTTCGACGATCAGGCCGTAGTGTTCGGTGCGGCGATGGGCCGCGAAGTTGAAGATGTTGGCCTTGATGTAGGCACCGGCATCGAGATCGCAGTCGGCCACGATCAGTTCGTCGCCCAGGGTCACCGCCTGGGCGGCAATCTCGCCGTTCGGGCTGACGATGGCGCTGCCGCCCATCATGTGGACGCCGTCCTCGAAGCCGGCCTTGGCGACGCCCACGACCCAGGCGCCGTTCTGGTAGGCCCCGGCCTGCATCGTGAGCAGGTTGTGGTAGGCGCGCAGATGGGGCGGCTCGAAGGTCTGGCCGTTCAGCGTCGGCGTGTTGTAGCCGATCATCACCAGTTCGGCGCCCTGCAGGCCCAGGCAACGGAAGGCCTCGGGCCAGCGCCGGTCGTTGCAGATCAGCATGCCCAGCTTGCCGCCCATGGTTTCCCACACCGGAAAGCCCAGATCGCCGACCTCGAAGTAACGTTTCTCGAGATGCTGGAACTCGCGTTCGGGATCAAACTCGGCATGGCCCGGCAGATGGATCTTGCGGTATTTGGCGACGATCTCACCGGCCTTGTCGACCAGGATGGCGGTGTTGAATCGTTGCTTCCCGGCGACCTCGGCATATCCCAGATGGAAGCCCAGCTTCAGTTCGCGCGCGGCATCGAACAGCGGCCGGGTTTCGTCGCTGGGCATGGTGAATTCGTAATAACGGTCGAGTTCGGCCTGATCCTCGATGAACCAGCGCGGGAAGAAGGTGGTCAGCGCCAGTTCCGGAAAGACCACGAGATCACAGCTCCTGGCCGCGGCCTGGCGCATCAGCGCGACCATGCGCGCCACGGCCGATGCCTTGGATTCGTCGCGGGCCACCGGGCCCATCTGGGCGGCGCCCACGGTCAACACGCGCTTGTTCATGCCTTGCTCCTGCCGTTCGCGATTTCAGAGATGGGCGGCCTGCACCGCATTCAGCGCCATGGCCGTGGCGGCCTGGGTCGGATCGATCACCGGAATGCCCAGGCGCTCTTCCAGCGGGCGGCGATACTGCGCCATGCCCGCGCAGCCCATGACGACCACGTCGGCACCTGCGCTCTTGAGCTCCTCGCCTACGGCACTCATGCGCGCCAGCACCTTCTCGCCCTGACCCAGTTCGGTGACGCCCATGTCGATGGCGATGTCGCCCGCCAGACGGTCGAGCAGGCCCAGGGAGGCGATATGGCGGCGGTGACGCACGACGCCGCGCGACAGGATCGAGATGACGCCGAAACGTTCACCGATCGCCATCGCCGCGGCATAACCGCATTGGGCGATGCCATAGACCGGCGCGCGGCTGGCCTCGCGCGCGGCATGCAGGCCGGGATCGCTGAAACAGGCGATCACAAAGGCCGAGGTGGCGTTCTGCTCGCGCTCGACCGCGGCAACGATAGGTCCGGCCACCTGCGCGATGTGGCGGTCGGTCTCGATGCCCGGCGGGCCTTCTTCCAGGGTCATGCAGTCGATCCTTGGCCCGCCGTCGAACCGCAGGCCATCGAGCGCCCGCGACATGCGTTCGGTCACATCGGTGCTGCTGTTGGGATTGATCACGAGAATGCGCTGGCTCATCGCCGAAGCTCTCCCTGGGGGCCGCCTGCCACCCTGCCGGACGACAGACTAGGCCCTTGGAAGGCCGGGGAAAACAGCGCCATGCCGCGCGCCGCTCTTTGTGAAGCGCGGCGGCGCGGCGGACCCGGGGACCTTGTGGCAATCCTGTGACATTCGCAGCGGCTGCGGGAGCAAACCACGGGGGATGCACGTTGGATGGTTTGCTTACGCACCGACCCGCAAAAACGACGGGGCGGGAGAACAACAAGAGGAGTAGACCCATGCGCAAGACATTGCTCACCACTGTTTCGGTCATCGCGCTCGGCCTCGGTTCGGCCGCCTTCGCCGATGACGCCAACACGCAGACCGACGCCGATATCCAGGCGCAGACCGAGATGAACGACGACATGAACGTCGACACCGGCACGGGCGTGGATACCCAGGTCGAACTGGGCGCCGACACGGACATCGATGTCGACACCGCGATCGATTCCAACGCCGCTTCGACGATGGCTGTCGGCGCCTATTCGGCCGAAGACCTGATCGGCGGCACGGTCGTGGGTTCGGACGGCGAGGAGATTGCCGATGTCGACGACCTGGTGATCGACGGCAACAACCAGATCGTGGACGTGCTCGTCAACGTCGGCGGTTTCCTGGGCCTTGGCGAGAAGGTCGTCGCTCTGGACGTCAACCAGCTCGACGTCTCGCATGACGAGGATGGCGACACCCTGATCGTCACCAGCCTGACCAAGGAAGACCTGGAAGGCATGGCCGACTACGAGGCCAGCGCCGACTATCGTCTGCAGTCGGAGATCGACAGCGGCGCCTACTGATCCTGCGCGATCAATGATGTGATCGACGAAAGGGCGGCCTCCGGGCCGCCCTTTTGCATTTCCCGAACCTCAATGCGCCATACGATGAACGTGGTAGGGGCGCGACGAAAAACAGACGCAGTGACGCGCGACATGGGGTTCCAGAGCCTGAACGATCTCGCGCCTCTCGGCGATCTCCCGGTTCAGGCGCTCCATGGCCGTGGCGACGTCGCCGCGCAGCTTGTCGAGGTCGATGGTAGTGAAGTGGCCGTCTTCCAGCACGAATCGACCGCCGATCATGACGTGGCGCACCGAGGCGCCGTCGTCGGCATAGACGATCTGGTTGAGCGCATCGTTGAGCGGCACATAGGCAAGGTCGGCAAGATCGAGGAAGACCAGATCGGCCTTGTAGCCCGGGGCAATCCGCCCGATCAGTTTCTCGAAGCCCATGGCCTTCGCACCACCGGCGCTGGCCATGGCCAGGACCTCCCGCGCGCCGACCCAGGAATCGATATCGTGGCTGGTGACGCGCGAGACATAGGCGGCAAGGCGGGTCGCCTCGAACATGTTCTGGTTGTCGGAGGAATTGGAGCCGTCGGTCCCGACCCCGACATTGACCCCGGCCTCCACCAGCTTGCGCACCGCCGCGATGCCCGACCCCAGGCGCAGGTTGCTGCCCGGGTTGTGCGCCACCGAGGCGCCGCGATCGGCCATGCGTTTCATGTCGTCGTCATCGAGCCAGATGCCATGGCCGGCGGTGAACCGTTCGGTGAGCAGACCGATGGCATCGAAATGGGCCGTCAGAGTGCGCCCGTAGGTTTCCTTGCCGACCAGGGCCTGGAGTTTCGATTCGGCCATGTGGGTGTGGACCGGGCAGGCAAATTCGTCGGCAAGTTCGGCGCAGGCTTCCAGGAAACCGTCCGTGCAGTGCATCGGTATGGTCGGCGCGATGCCGAAACGAAGCTGGTCGGTGTCGAAGGGCCAGCTCGCCAGAATTTCGCGGCAGGAATCGAGCGCCGCCTTGTAGGGATCGAGCCGCCAGCCGTCGACGGTCTTGCCCAGGGCGTCCGGCAGGGCTTCGCGCAGGCCGGGCACGATGTCGTAGAATGAGAGGTCCGCCATCATCGGCGTGATCAGCGCGCGCATGCCGATGTCGCGATAGGCATGGGCCACCTGATGCATGCCCTCGATAGAAGGCCGCGGCTGCTCCCAGGTGAGGTCATAGACCGCCGTGCAGCCGCGCCGCACCATCTCGGCGGCATTGAGCAGCGTCGCCAGATACTTGTCCTCGTGGCTGCGTTTCGCGCTGATCCAGGGCCCGGCGTTGAGCAGCAGTTCCAGCGACCAGAGATCGCCCCGGCCCTTGCCGAAGCTGCCGTGGCCATGGGTGTGGGCGTTGACCAGGCCGGGCATGACGATGAACCCGGAAACGTCGCGTTCGCCCGCGCCTTCGGGCGCGGCCATGCCGGGTTCACCCAGTTCGACGATGCGGTCGCCATCGATCAGGATATCGGCGCGGCGCGCGACCGATTCAGCGGCGTCGACGACAAGACCGCCGCGCAGGACCAGATGGTTCGTGCTCATGGGTACTCCCGGAACGTCATCCCGCAGCGATGACACGGTTGAGGTAGTCGGGCCAGCGGTCCCTGGGTTCCCAGCCAAGGTCGCCCAGGGCCGGCGCCAGATCGTAGGCGCTGGCGCAGGGATCGTCGGCATAAAGTGCCGGGCGGGTTATCTCCGGCACAGTGCCGAAACCCTCGGCGACACAGTCGATGGTCGGGCGCGTCGTGCAACTGTCGGGACCGGTGACGAAATAGGTGCCGTAGCGGATGCCCGGTGCGCTCAGCGCGGCGCGGAAGGCGCGCGCGACGTCGTCGGGCGTGACGATGGCCCTTGTCGCCGAAAGCTCCTCGCGCAGATCGCGCCAGCCGGCCACGGAGGCCGCGGGCGGCGGCGCCGTGCCGTCCTGGGCCGCGGCGATCCTGGCGATGCCGTAGGCAATCGCGGGCTGGGCGACCAGGCACGGGCGCAGACAGATCACATCCATCGGGCCACGGCGCACGAAGACACGGGCCATCGCCTCGCAGGCCTGTTTGGAAAGGCCGTAGGAATCGAGCGGCGCCAGCGTGACATCAAGCGGGATCGGCAGCACCGGCGGCACGTTGTGGGCGCCGAGGCCGACCGCGGCGACGCTGGAGGTGACGACGACACGGCCGACGCCGGCTTCCTCGGCCGCCTGCAGGACATGCCAGGTGCCGCGGACGTTGACGTCGATGAAGGCTTCCTCCTGCGGCACGATGCCGTCGTCCAGCGCGGCAAGATGGACCACCGCGTCATGGCCGCGAAGGGCGGCGCGCACCGCATCGAGATCGCGCATGTCGGCCTTCACGAAGGCGACATCCTCGGGGCAGGGTTTGAGATCGACCACGGTGACATCGCAATCGGCCATCAACTCGCGCACGACGTAGCGCCCCAGCAGGCCGCTGCCGCCGGTCACCGCGATGCGGCTGTAGAGCAATCCCATGTCAGGCCTCTCCCACGATGGTGTCGATGCGGTCCCGGAAACGCGCCGAAGGGATTTCCCACAGCGGCGATGGCGCCGGCAGTTTGCGCGCAGCCGGCGAATGGGCCGTGGCCTGCAGGTCGGCCAGCGTCGGGAAGTCCTGCCGGTTGATGCGGTCCCAGGCGTCGAAGGCGGCCTGGCGTTGCGAGGCCAGTTCCGGCGCGGTCGCATCATCGCCCAGATAATAGAAGGCCAGCGTCTCGCGCGTCAGTTCCGGCCCCAGCGGTTCAACCCGGAAGAACATGACGTGTTCGGGCACGAATTCGAACAGCGTGTTCGGGAACAGCATGGCGACGTCCTGGCTGGCAAGCTGGGCCTGCGAGAAACCGGGAAACACCGAGAAGCCTGAATCGCCCTTGTTCTTGTCGGCCGCGCCGGTGATGTAGTTGATGCCCACCAGCGCGCCCTCGTCGAGCGGCACGAAGCGTTTGGCC
>Ga0105054_10011655_pt1 | contig 10906 bp, 7 predicted proteins | sample BON02_FD_78091 | JGI IMG/M metagenome (GOLD analysis project Ga0105054, IMG submission 78091) | Freshwater microbial communities from Lake Bonney liftoff mats and glacier meltwater in Antarctica - BON-02 (megahit assembly) | ecosystem: Environmental > Aquatic > Freshwater > Ice > Glacier... | reverse complement strand
TGACAATTATGTTTCTTGGACAGCAAGCAAACGACTTGTAACAGTACCGGCAGATATTCACCTCCAGCCACTGCAAATCGCATATTTTGTCACGAAGAGGATCGGACAGAACAACTTCCGCGGTTCCCAGCTGAATCGTCTTTCCGTCCTTCTTGTTCCCAGGGTAAATTTGGGGACGGATGCAGCAAAAGGGCCTTATTCTATTACTCTCTCTGGACTTGAGAATGCATTCTTTCCCACAGGACCAATAGATTTGCTAGTCTCGACAGAGGACACCACTGCATGCGCCAGCAACTGCACCACCTACTTTTCCGACTCACCAGGAGGAACACCAGGACAAGGATATTGGCAGGGGAATGAAGTGGGGAGTGAGAGTATAGTGCTCTTTTTGGTGCGACCTCTTGTTGCGCTCCAGGCGTATGCGTTTGCCTTTGAGATCACAAATCCTGCAGCAGGGCAGGTGTCGCCTGAGGTGTCAATCCAATCAAGCGGCTACAACTCACGGATTACGCGCGTCGCTGTCGACAAGCCTGGCGCTGATTTTGACCCCCTTGTTGTTGCTGGATTTCGAGTGGCAAGAATCGGGCAGAGCACGCCTAGTCACGGACGCATCAACCGTCTTTTCGTTACTCTGATTCCGCACACCCACCTCGCTCAAGGAATCACCCTGACGCTATCAAACCTCAAGGGAGTCTCTCATCCCAGTGGCGCCTTAACACTCTCGTCCTTCACCCCGCCAAGTAGCGCGTCTTGTGGCATTCACCCCTACAACCTCACAGCATGTCCTCTGTATTTCGAGGCGCCAGTCTTCAGTGGCACAGTGGGCGAGGCGCTGTGGAACAATCTCGACAAAACCTTGTCTATGCGAATCGCTGCGCCAATCGCCACGCAGTCTGTGGTGGAGGTGGCGTGGGATGTGAGGAATGGATGGGTCGGGCAGAGTGCGCAGGAGATTGAGGTGTCGGGGCGCGGCGACAATGTGACACTGCTGCCGCAGCGGATGGAACACGCCACCGGCAACAATGCACCGCTGCTGATAGCGAGGTTTGAGACGCGGCTCATCCAGCAGACTGTGTCGCAAGCCAGTGTGCGAAACCTTGTAACGATTGTGCTGGGATTCAATGTCTTTTTCGCGAATGCCTCGTTGACGGTGAGCGGGCTTGTGCAGACGAAGACGCCTGATCAGGCGTTGCCTTTAGGGTTTGGCTCTTTCAATACAAGCCAGGCGGTGGGATCAACGGGCGCATGGAGCAAGGCAACTGGCACGTTATTGCTGCGCGTTGTGCAAATGGAAGCTGGCACCAACTACACAATCAACTTTACGCTCACCAATCCCGACGGAGGGCAGCGCTCGCCTCTCATCTATCTTGAAATTGTTTCTCAGTACCTTGACTTGAGTGCGACACTGATGGAGTATACCTCGCCAGCCGTCGCACCCTTGTTTGTTTTTGGCCTCTCTGAAAGGGCCATCCGCCAAACGTCTGAGTTTCCAGGAGCGCTCAACACCATTATTGTCATGGTTGCTTCGTCCGTTGCGCAAGAGGCGCCGACACAATTCACCATCAAAGGACTTGTGTTGACTGAGACGGCCTCTGGCGTAATAAGTGTGAGTGATCTCAACAACACCGGGGTGTTTAACGTGAGCGCGTGTGCATGGGATAAGGACCAAGGGTCGTTGGTGCTTGAGATCCAGGGCCAACTTGCTGCGGGTGTCATCTACACGCTCTCTTTTCAGGTACCGCGCCTCCTTCTCACATACACAGATTTGTATGGTTTTCGAGAGCAGTGGGCAATTCAGCACCTAATCCCATACACTGTTGCAGAAAATCGGCACCACACTTGTCGTGCCAATCAGGCGCACTTGTAGTGCCAATCACGCGTAACACCAAAATCGACAACGTGCGTGAAACGTGTTCTAAAGTTGTGTGTTAGAACATGTTCTAAAGTTGTGTGTGCACAATGTGGCAGTTGACCAACCCCATCACGCCGAGGGATGCAGCCGAGGTGTGGATCGAAAGCAATGGCATCACACCGCAGTCAAACTTCATTCCGGTGTTGATGCAGCACGGACCTCTCAACTCAGCTGCGCTCCTCATCATAGGCTGGGACATTGCAAAGATTGCGCAAGCAACGCCTGCGTCCAGCGCCGACAATACAATCACTGTGACGTTTTCGACCTACGGATCGTTGATTCCGAACAGTGGGCGTCATATGACTGTGTCGGTGGCGGGACTTCTTGGGAGCAACACAACGAGTGGTGTATTGCAGCTGACGAGCAACTCAGAGGCCCTTGATCCCACAGCCGCATGGAACCAAACAACTGGTGTGTATGTGTGTGATTGTGTAGTGCGCGCGCATGCGTGTGTAAGTATGTTCAGCGTGTATGTGCTTGACGCACACACACACACACATACATACCCACACAAACACACAGGAACAATCTTCTTGACCGTCGTCAAGACGACAGTGCCACATTTTTTGTACACAGTGTCGTTTGTTGTCGAAAATCCAGTAGATGGTCAAGAGGCGCCGACGCTCATACACATCTCAGCCGCATGGCCCATCACTCAGTATGCAGTGAACAGGAGCACGGGAGCACAAGCACCGCTGCTGGTGCAGAGTTTGCTGACTCGGTGGATACAGCAACATGATCCGGGCGCTGGTACACACGCTGCAACTCGCTGCAACTCGCTGCAACACACTGCAACACCCCAGTCACACAAAGACGATTCATGGCTCCTTGACACTGTGACACACTGCAACACGCTGCAACACACTGCAATACGCAGGTGCAAACAATACCTTCGTGTTGAAAATCGCATCACGCGCTTCTGTGCATTGTTCGCCGTCAAACATGACAATCTCAAACTCCGGTAGCAACTACATTGCCGGGGACCTGATTGCTGCGAGCCCAGGAAATGATTTTCGCGCAGCATTTACCGTCGACAACTTTGCCATCAGCGCTGTTCGTGTCTTGAATTTGGGTTCGGGATACTCCTCTGACGCTATTCTCACGCCTGTCTATGCTGGTACAACAACTGCAATGGAAAATTCAGTCACGATGGTCAAAATCTTTAGTGGCGGTCGCAATTACATATCGGTGCGCCCTCGTGTCTTTGTAATTTGAATCGAGGCGAGTAAATGTAGGATGGGAGAAAGTGCGCGAGAGAGAGTGTGCACGATAGGAAGAGCGCGCGAGCGATCGCATGTACACATGCTTAGTTGTGCTTGAGAAACACATTGATTGGAAAATGGTGCAAAATATAGTGCTGTTTGAATCTGTTTGGTTTCAACGTATCAAATGTTTAACGCTTACGTTGCAATCACTGCTTTTTGTTGGGTGCAATCTTAGGCCGAGCTGCGCGGCGTGCATTTCTTTTCTGGACTCGATTTTTTTGCAACAACCAGCGTCAACGAGACGGATGGGAGCGTGATAGGTTCGTATGTAGATCTATGTTATGTATGTATATATGTACATATGCATATATATTATATATATACATAGATATGTGTATATACGTATATATTCGTGTATGTATGTATGTATATACATCTAGATGTTTGTGTATACATATATACATATATACATATATACTTATATACATACATCATAGATACACATTTATACACACATAGATATATGTACACATATGAATACCAATACACATGTAAATTTATATAAATATTTACACTTAGGAGTGGAGATTTCAAACCACGGCCACGACTACGGCTCAGAGCAATATTTGAGCCTCATCGCCTACTACCCGGCGACACTCGAGCTTATGGATAACAGCATCCCAGGTGTTTGGCTCATCGATCTTGCAGCAACATCCAACTGTCTTTCAAGCATCATTGTCTCCACTAGCGGAGGAGCAGGAGGTAACTTTCGCGCCAGTATCACGTCGAATGGCTTGACAGGACAGATCGAGTCCGTGTTGGTGATGTCCCCAGGAAGTGGGTATTCGAGTGACCCTCACTTTGTACTCAGCAGCGCCAGCTGCACGTGCAAGGGTTTGCCTGGCAATGTAGCGGGCAACTTTGATGCGTGCCTCATGCCCCGACGAGCGCATGGCGCGAGTTTTGGCGGCATCGTTGCTCTCAATGCTGTTGTCTATGGGTCGCTGCCGAGAGTCTTCCTGTCTGGTATGACGGGGGTTCAGAATGCCGACTCGGTGCTAATTCCTGTGCAACGACATGGATTTGAGTATTCCGATGGCAGTGTGCTGTTTGGTGCGTATGGGCAGTGGTTTAAAGCCTCTCAGACCTTTGTTCTGCGCATGACAGGTATGGTGCATGTGTACGTGATACTACTCGGTAATGTGTGTGGCAGGCTGTGTGTGGGATTGTTGCACGACTCATTGATACGCTCACAATTCATTCACAAACGTGACATTCCTCATTCTTATGTGACACAGGACTCGATGAGATTTGCCATGAAGCAACTGTATGTGTGGCGCGCGACACATTCACATCTGTGTCATGACTCATCTGTGACATGACTTATCTGTGACATGACTCTTCCATATCACGGGTCTGACCCCACAAAACCAAATCAGGACCAACGATGATTGCCCGCCTAAACTATTCGGTTGAGTTTAACCTCCAGAATCCAGTAGAACTTCAAGATGGGCCAGTCATCTCGATTGCGATGAGCGGAATCACATGTGCGCAGACACGTGCAGAAAGTTCGCCCCGCGGCAGCCTCATGCAGCCCCTTTCGATAGCTGGCTTTTGGGGCAGCAACAGCATCATGACACAGGCGACTCCGGCACAAAATGGAACGAATGAGATTCGTGTAGCACTCACTCCATTTCTGACTCACCCTGTTGCGCCTCGGGTGGAGCTTCTGAGCGGTGGCGAGCAATATATATCGGTGCGTCCACGTGTCTTTGCAGCTTGAATCGAGGTCGAGTAAAAGTGGGAGGGGAGAGAATGCACGCACGAGAGAAAGAGCATGCGCTCAGAAAGGCTGCGCAATAGAGAGTTTTTTGAATCTGCAAGGTAGCATATCAAATGTTGACCGCTTGTGTTGCGCTCACAGAGTTTTGTGTGAATTCTTAGGGCGACATCAGCATTTTTGACAAGGGCGTAGCGGTTTCGGAGTATAATGCAACGTTTACGACAGCTTTGGATGGAAGCATCCAACAGATTTTCAACCGCAATTTTGGCGACAATTTTACTTTTACGGCGAGTTCCGAGGTTCGAGTGTTTTACCCAAATAGCAACATTCGGCAAGACGCAAGCGTTCGGGATCTTGAGATTCAAAATCCAGGATCAGGGCACACAGATGGCACCTTTCAATTACTTGTCGAGTGCAATCCACCATCGTGTGCTGGCACCGAATTTTCGGCGACGTATACCGTGATGGGTGGGCAAGTGGTGTCTGCAAACGTTGTGAATCGAGGGTCTGGGTATACTGGGCTCGGTCCTGGCAGTGCCCCTGTGGTGCGTACGAACGGTTGCGACGGCGTCGGCTTGGCCTCGGGTTGTGCTCGCGCCATCTTATCCACCAGAGTTCCTCGGTATGTGTGCGTTTGTAGCAGCCAACACACAGGCACACACAGGCGTGCACGTGAGTACATACTAACATATACACATACACATACAGAGGAGCGATGTTTACGCTGCTTCCGCCATTTGTGCGAATCACGGGACTGACTGGAGCACAAGGACCGGCTACTGGCCGCATACCTTTATCCAGCTTTTCAAATGATGCTACACATGTGTATGGAACAGAAGCTGATTGGAATCGCGAAGCGGGGTCCATTACTTTTGTTCTTCTTCGCCCAGCACGCAACGGCACTAGGTATTGAGTCACTCAATGTCATGCATGTCTCTCGAAGATACATCACGCATTCTGAAAGAGTCATGTCACGCACGTCTTTCGTCTCGTGCGTCTGGACTCACTCGTTCGTACCGACAGTGTCGCAAACGTGCATTAGTGATATCATACATGTGCGCCGTTTGCGAGACGCGATTGGTGTGATTTGTGTAGTCCAAGTGGCATGTGCATTCATTGACATGTCAATACATCTCTCCACGCATACAACGAGGCATGTCAAGAGATGGATGCATCTCGTTTTCATTGATGTCACGCACATGAATATGGCACGTCATACACGCGGTCACACGTGTGAATGCGGCCTGTCACACTTTGGCAGGTATGGCCTGTCGTTTGTTCTCATAAATCCCATCAAAGGACAAGATTCGGTGCACCCAGCAATCGTGGGGCAGTCCGGCTTTGCGTATGCGCAGACTTTCTTGTCGAGGGGACTTGGCAATACCTCACCACTGCTCGTGTGCAACGTGACGCGGGCTTTCATCGCACAGGACGATTCAGGACAAGGGCAGGTCAATATCCTCACCGTCGTATTTTCGTCAACTATCGTTCTTTTTTCCACAGTACCTCCGAACAGAATAACCCTGTTCGGCCTCACGGGGACTGCATCGACCTCGTCGCAGAATCTTGCTATTAGCGGTAGCAATTACAAAAACGCTACCTTTGACCACCTGACAGGTATCCTGATATTATCAGTCAAGGCAGATCTGGCAGCCAATGTGGAGCACTCATTTTCCTTTTCATTGACGAATCCAACACAATATCGCGATTCGGCTAACGTGAGCATGGCATCGAGCTTCTTTTTCGAAAGACCAATGACACCAGGGCATGGAATTGAAGGTCCACTGCGAGTTATTGGGCTCCTAGTTTCACATATCGCCCAGAGTATCGCTTCTGCCTCTGCCTTCAACTTCCTGACCATCACACTCCAGGGCAGCGAAACCATCACGGCGCAGCACAAAAACGTGTCAACTGTCATTGTCATTGAGGGGCTCACAGGCACTGACACGGTGGACTCACTCGCGCTGCCCCTGATTGATATCAGCGGACAAGCGCATAGTATCTTTGGCAGCAGCTGCTCGTGGCAGCAGGCGTCCGGGACCCTTCTTTTGACAATGCTACATGACGCACTTCCTCGCCAGGATATCGTATTTTCTATTACGCTACTGAATCCATCAACACCAAAGAGTGCATCGACACCTACGATCCAAACTAGTCAGGGCCTACGGATTGCTCCACAATTGATGAGCACAGCCCAAGGTCAAGCGCAAGTGTTGCTTGTGGCAGGGTTTACATATTCGTTTGCAATGCAGTCTACGCCTTCACAAAGTGCATCCAACACCTTGACCATTTCGTTTGCGTGCAACTTTGCGCTGATTGCAAGTCAGAATCCGATCGTGACCATCGATGGTTTGACGGGTAGCACCACTACTGGTGACATGTACTTGTCGTTATCGGGGGGCAATGTCTCTTTTTTCGGAGATGGCACGGGCATACTACATAAAGCTTTCTGGTACAACAACCGCCAGATCCATTTCAAGGTGGAAACAGATACTCTGACCAACAAGATGCTCTGGGCCTCCTTTATTCTCATGAATCCTGCGCAAGGGCAGCCGAGTCCAAGCCTCCGAATCCGTGCAAATGGTGTCGGCTTTACGACTCCTTGGCAGACTGTAGCAAAGGCAGGCGGCAATTCAGCGCCTCTCCTCGTCGCAACCTTTTCCTTTGTCTCCATGGGCCAAACGAATGGCAATCCTGGCGATGTCAACATCATCACAGTCACTCTTGCCACAAATTGTGACGTGTATTCTTCAGCGCAATTGCACATTGCCGGTATGCATAACGCTTCATCGTCCACGACGTCTGTACTGGTTGTCGACAAGGCTAATGGATTCGCGAGCCTGGTCGGCGTTGCAGGGTTTGCAAAGATGACTCCAACCTCTGAAACCACGCTCAACGTTGGCTTGATCATCACGCTGAAAGCTCGTGTGCTGTACGCTTTTTCGTTCCATCTGACCAATCCCCTGATGCCTCAGGCGGATCCTGATCTCTTCCTGTCTTCGAGTGGTGCTGTAACTATTGGGCCAGTGGCAGTTGAGCAGCCACTAGGTCTCGACGCTGTTTTGCGTATTTTCAGCTTTGCTACTGTCAAAGGCAATCTAAGAGGTGACTCCACACGATGGTCGTTGCGGAGCAGCAGCATGGGCATGGCGCCTCGCAGGGGCCATGGGGCTCTCTTCTTGGGGGGCCTGTCCATCGAACCAGCTTCTGCACATTCCGTGTTTGGATTTCAAGGCCAATGGTACCAGGAAGAGGGCAAAGCAGTCATATCCATACTCGCGGGACAGATTATGCAAAGAGGCTCGAGTCATGTGATCTCCTTTTCGCTCCATAATGCCTTCACTGCTCGTGACTCGTCTCCAGTCTACATGCTTGCTGGTGGCAAGGCTCAGATTTTTGACGAAGTTGTTGACGGGGAGAGTAGAGCATTGGGGCTACTACCTGGTTCCATGCCGGGCGATGCTCAGCCGCTCAAGCTGTACAGCAACACCTGGGCCGTCGTTGAGATTGGACAAGACAACCCATTTCCATCAGCCGTCAACACCATTCACGTCACGCTTGCAAGCTGGAAGGGCCTTTCAAGCGGTACGATCATTGACATCTGGGGGCTCCTCGGCACCATAACCACCAATGATGCCGCCATGTCCATCACGAACTACAACCAGCCTTCTCCAGGCTTCTTGAGATCGGGCACGTGGGTGCAAAGCAACGGCAATCTACTTTTAACCACCCTTGCCTTGAACGCCTCAACCCTGTATCACTTTTCCTTTTCACTCACGAATCGGCCTGATGAACAGAATTCTCCTGTCGTAAGCATAGAGGCGCGAGGAAAAATCTCAATTCCTGCTATTCTTATGAACACGGGCTCAACAGCTTTCAGCTCGAAGTTTTTGGCGATACCCTATCTAACTATTTTCGATGCAGCTCCTCTTCGTATCCGTGCTAACACCTTTTACGTCAAAGCATGTGGACAGTCCAAGGCCTATCCTGTCAGGTACTTCTTTCTTGTGTCATAATGCTCGCAGTAATCGTATTTAGATCCAATTGTAGATCGTATGCGCAAATCTAAGATAGAGTCGGACCTCCGAAGGACACCTACTGTGTGGCTTTTTTTGGAATCAAATCATATGAAAAATGGTGCAGCAACATGCTTTCTTTTTCGATCCACTTATTTTGAAAGTGGCGCAGCAACAATACAATCACAGTGTCGCTGGCACTGACGGTATCGCTCAAGACGTCTGATTCAAGCTGCATTACCCTTTCCGGACTTGTCAACACACAAGGACCCAGTGGCCCAAGCCTTCCTATCACCTACTTGTCAGCACACAACGTGTTTGGGCCCCAGGCCATTTGGAATCGCGTGGCTGGCACCTTAAAACTCACGCTCGTTTCCGATCTGGGTCCAGGCTCCCTTCTCATCTTTTCTTTTATTGTCACGAACCCGAGTAGCGAGCAGCTGGCAGCTTCAGTATCGATTGCGGCAAGCGGCACTGCCGCCATTGCTGCGCAAGGCATGACAGCAGATTCTGAAAATGCCACCTCGGAGACAGCAACAGTAAGAGGCGATGCAGCACCTCTGCGCATCTATGCCACCACCTTTATCACACGCAACATTGGTCAAAGCACACCGTACCCTTCAGCAGTCAATCGTCTTACTGTCACGCTCGCATCCACCGTGAAACTGAGAGGAGCGCCCCAAGATATGATCCTGTTTAGTGGATTGAAAGGCTCGACAACTCCGGACGATATATCCATGCCCATTAGTCGCCACATTGTGTCCAAACTTGCAGCAACGGCAATTTGGGATGGAGATATTGGCGAAGTGTCTAGTGGTGGGTCCCAGGGCTTGCTGGCAGTGGAGCTGCACAACACTTCCATAGTTGAGCCTGGTGAGAGCATCATCTTTTCCTTCTTTCTTCTCAATCCAAGCTCGGCACAAGTGGCACAGAAGGTCACGGTCAAATGGACTGGCATCTCAGGATTCGTGGCACAAGGCATGAGCCCGGACAATACTGCGAATCAGTCGCATCCGGGTAGCGTTGCAGGCGACCAGGCGCCGCTCAAGATTCAATCCCCCGCCTTCGTTGTCAAGTCAATCCGACAAAGCTCAGTCTTCCCCTGGGCAATCAACGTGATCTATGTTTCAATTGTTGCCAACGTGGAGCTCACTGGCAACACGCAGGCAGCCCTCACAATCAGTGGCCTTTTAGGCAGCACGACAGGTCAAAATGCATCCTTCGATACATACAACACGCTGTCATTGACTTATTCTACCGGATCGCCCAGCATCTTCGGTCTAAACGGCTCATGGACCAGGGAAACAGGCCAGCTTCTTTTGCAAATGGTTCCTGCCGCATCCCACTCTGCGGGTCAGATATGCGCATTCTCCTTCGAGCTACGCAATCCTGGCAAGGCCAATGACGAGTCGGCTAGCATATCTATCAGATCTTCGTCTTCATCTGCATTATTGCGACTGCCTGTGGTTGCAATGGATATGATGCCTTTGGCGCTGCTCAATTTCACGGGCTCTGTTGGAGGAGATGCTCTTCCTCTTCGGGTTAAATCTCCATCATTTATCCTCGCCCGTTTCCACCAATCGACTACTTACCCAGGTTAGTCAAAGACAATCTGATTGTGTTTGACCATATTCTTGACATCCTCAAAGCACACAGGAAACACTGTGCTCTGTGCTTCTTTGACATGCATTTCCCCGCATCATGCGCTGACTCGGTGATACTCTCGCAATCCTCAAAACACACAGGAAAGCTCAATACTATTCGGATAACTCTCGTCACAAATGTCGACTGCCTTGACGCAGCACCACATGCCTTCATCAACGAGACTATTGTGTCTATTACCGGCCTGATTGGGTCAGCGACGCCCTCAAGCTCCCAGTTGGCAGTGGGAGGCCCAGGAGCCGCCATTTTCGGCGGCACCGGCGCTTGGTATCAGAACTCAGGCACTCTCATGCTTAAAATCGCCGCGGGTCACAAGATTTCAGCAGGC
>Ga0105054_10011651_pt1 | contig 10909 bp, 17 predicted proteins | sample BON02_FD_78091 | JGI IMG/M metagenome (GOLD analysis project Ga0105054, IMG submission 78091) | Freshwater microbial communities from Lake Bonney liftoff mats and glacier meltwater in Antarctica - BON-02 (megahit assembly) | ecosystem: Environmental > Aquatic > Freshwater > Ice > Glacier... | reverse complement strand
AGCCCCGTCCCGAGGCATTGAGAGCCCGGTCCCGACAGGTGTCCACACCCTCGCGTGGACTACGGCTGGATGAGTGTTGTGAGAACCCCCCGAGAAAAAAAAATTCTTTGTTGCGTTTGGTGAAGACGAACCCGATTCCAGTGAACCTGCTAAGGGACTGAAAGAGGGGGTGTTTCAGATGTGAGGTGAGGGGTGTGTTTGCGGGGAAGAAGAGGATGGGTCAGAGAGGGCGGAGGGAAAGGGATAGTTTGTATTTCAGTACTTCGTGTTTGTTTTCTTTTTTTATTGATTGTCAAAGGTGGTATGAAATGCACGTTGGTGGTTTGTTCGATTTAGGCCCGGGCCGGATGGCCCAAACGCCTCAGGCTGGTACAGACAACTCCGTGAGCCGATTTCGCCGTTATCACTGCTCAACTGTGATCAACTCTGACAGCTATTTTCCCGTGGGTGAACAATTTTGCATTCGACTATTATTGACAACCCAGATTTTAGGATTACTGCAAAATATTCAAAATGTCAGACCTCTTTCTACTCAATGCAGTCTCTTTCCGTTTTCACTCCCATATGGCATATACTTGTATCTCAGAGTATCTGCACAAAGATTCGAACCTGGAGGTTTCATCGAACCGAGGAGGTTTCGAATAATTTTACCGTAAGTTGACACATCACCCATCCGCCCAAGAATGGAGTAAGCGCACTGTGGCCGAACACGAGTGTAGTAAAATGTAAATATTATGTTTGACAAAAACAAAATGGGTTCAATAATAAGATCCGCTGGTACAGTATTTTACTCACTTTTATAGATAAAAGAAACAAAACAAAATAAATTGAAGGCAAGGCTTCAATGGACTAAAATATGTGTACTCAGTAATCTCAGTAATTTTCTATTGACTACGAGGCAATACTAAAAATTGGGAATCGACCCGTTCGTGGACGGCCAGAGTGCGATTATTCCATCCTTGTGCGGATCGCTATGGCCATCTCGGCCAATCTGGGAGGGTCGACACTTAGTGGATGCTGGGTTCGACACCCGCCTTATTCCAAGAAGCTTTCCGTGCGGGCCACTACCACAAGCCATGTTGACATCATGATGTTTATTTCGCACGTTCATCCCGCGACGGCCATGAACGGCGAGGTTTCATTTTTGGTGTTTTGAAATTTGTGCCCTTTGAGACAGTTATAAGTGTTCCAACTCACATGTCCTCTCCCGGCATCAGCAGTCTGCGACGAGTCTCTGAGGCTAACACAACATGGTATGACTCTGAGGCTTCATATGATGACAAAACACGGGTGGTGCCACCCTGGAGTCAACTCGCAAAACGTGAAGGCAGTTCTCCAAACTTGAGAAGAATGAGGCGCACTTCGTCAACAACCCTTATTCCCCAGGCCAAAGCCATGCAGGATGTGTCCAGGCTCCCTGCACAGCGCAAGTCCTTAGATTCAACTGCGGGGGCCGGGACGCCGCAGTTTGGATTCCGACGCGTTGCTTCCTCGGATTTTTTGAGCCGAACGTCTTCAGTGACAGTCGCATCAAGCAAGGCTGGAAGCAGCAAGAACACAGAGATCGGCGAGAGCACGACGAGTGAACCAAGTTTTATGCTGGCGGTGCTGCAGGGCGCGAAGATGCACCAGCTGTCGAAATGCCACAGCGCAGACAACCTAGTGCCAAGCATCCTGCCTATCCGCCTTGCCTTGAACACAAATTTGGCATCACTGCTTCCAAGATCCCCAGTATTGCTACCTTGGCAGGACTGTGACAGTCCTGGCAGAAATGCGTCAGGGAACAAGCAGGATACCGTCGTCACGGAAGCCATCACACAGAAAAACGAATTCTTTGACAAAATCACAGACGAAATTACAGTGCATGGGTGCCAGTGGGCAGAACAAGATGATCCCAAGATATTGCCAGGCGCGAAGACCTCATACCTGATGAAGATAGCCACATATCTGGGTTTGACCCGTAATACTCCAACACGTAGCCTGACGATGCAGAATTAGGTTGCTGACACGCTCCATGCCTTCAGTCGCATCGAGCAAGGCTAGGAGCAGCGAGAGCGGCGAGAGCGGTGAGAGCGGCGAGAGCACGATGAGCAAACCAAGTAACGTGATGGCGGCGTTATACCGTCGGATATATACGCACCATCGTGACTTTGATGACACAATGCGATTATAATGAGAAATTTCTTGTGTATTTCACGTGATGCATGCATTCATGATGATACTACCAATGAACATGCATATATATTTACGTAGATGCGCCACTGAAGTCGGAATACAGACCTGAGAGATACAATCATGTCTTCATTATGCACTCTTCGAACTGTTGGCGTCATGCCACGAAACCAGGTAGATCCCAACTTGATTTTCAAAATTCAGACCATCACAGGGTCTCTAGTCAGGCTCTTTTTGTTCACTTTAAACAACTCTATCTTTATGTAATCGTCATCATTTGCTTAGGGGTGAGATAAGCTGTAGCAAGAATTGTCGTGGAGTCCATTTATGACGAGCACATAGAGCTTCCAGCAAAGCTACTTGACTATTTCTTACAAAGTAATAAAAGCAAAATCAATCAAAATACAAATGCCGATTCAATGCAGTGACTCGGACGGTTCATATACAGACATCCTACAACTTTAGACTACAAGGCCACGGTCTTCAAACTAGTTCAGTGTGCAGCGTTGTATCAAAACATCACACGCTCCAACACGACTTTCCCATGCTGTAAATAAACAGACTGACACATCAAACCAAAATCTGTCTGTCACAAGGTATGATTGCCAAAAAAGTCGTTGTCTGGTGTGTTTGTATATCATCAAGTTTGATTGCCAGGACAAACATTGTTGCAGGTGTATGTATATATAGTATGTAAAATATACCACGAGAAAAGGGGAAAGTCTGTCAGTATTTCGACAGACGTAATTGAAAGAGTCCTGGCTGCTTATTTTAACAACATTTCAGGAATTTCAATACGCAGCGTCACCGGGCCCAACAATACATATCCGGGCCTTAACACTTTTATAGTCACAGTGAGATATTCCAGCGAAAAAGAGAATGCAAGAAAGAATCAAATTGTAGCAGATATGAACGGTCTACACTCCTTACTTGAGGATTCCTACAACAGAAATAGGCCTGTCCAGAAGTGCAAAGTCGAGAACATCACACAGCGCCTAGCACGTCGACAACTGGAGACATTGAACAGCGCCTAGCATGTCGACAACTTATGACCACACTATCTGGCTTTCTCTTGCCAAAAGATTTTTCACTCTCTCTTCCTGTATCAACCTTTTCCTCGCAAGCGCTCTCAATTTTTCCCTCTCTGTCTCTCTGTCTCTGTCTCTATCTCTCTTTTTCTCTTTCTCTCTCTTCCCCCCCCCCTTCTCTTTCTTTCTCTCTCTCTCTCTCTCTCTCTCTCTCGTTCTTTTACACACACACGCACACGTACAAATACACATACACACACACGTGTGCACACACACACCCGCACACACACGCGCGCGCACACACACACACGCACAGTTAACCTACCTTAATGATTGATTGTAACACAATCACCACTACTCTCTCGCGCACACGCACACCAATACACACGCACGCACACATACATGTACGCTCTCGCTTTCGGCAGCTAAGCGCAGGGCCATGGTGGGCCAGCACTCTTGTAAACAAGGATCTAGCGTACCTTAGCCTCGCTGTAGAGAGAGGGACGCAGCCCCGTGTTGAGGAAGATGCTATGAAATTTTTGTGTGACGAATTTGTTCAATTTTTGGGAACGATTTTTTGGTCCCTTACAAAGTCAACACTTTTGTAATTGAAAAATTTGTGTATAAGACCCCATATACTTTTGAGTATGTCCTCCACATCTTGCAACTTTCATGTGCGCAAAAGCAAGCCGAAGGGAGTCACATTGTAGTCAATCACATCCTGCCGCTTCCGTTTCGACACAGGTGGTGTTGCAACCATGACGACATCTCCGTCAGTGGGAAGACTGGCAACGACGGTACGACGCTGCATCACAAGTGAACCCTATTTCACAGCCTCGTCGCCAATCATCGACAGACGTCCATCGGACGCACGTACGCACATTCCAAGGCGCTGTAACTGCCAAGTGTTGCCCGGGATGACACGGATGACAGTGATTCTCGACGCATCCTTCATACAAGTTTCAGCCATGTTGCGGTCATTTGCGCCATTGGGCATCCAAGCAGAATCAAAATTGTGCTCCTGCCACGTTTTCATCATGGGATCACACAGCAGCAACTTTGTGCAATTGCCGAGATCGCATTGCAATTCCAAGATCACACCGTGAAAGGGCTTGCTCTTGGCGTAGTCGACAGCTTTCATAAGTACAGGTGTGCAGTAGACACCCGATCCAAACAATTCCCCTGAACTCGTGCCCGATAGTGACGTGTCAAAGCCGTAAACTTGAATTTTCATCGCACACTCGATCGATGTAGCATTGTAAAAAATACAAGGGCCTACATTGGCACGCGTCATCGCAGGATCGGCCATATCACCAGAAAAGCGGCACAAACGACGCACTGTCGTGGGCTCCCAACACAAAAGATTTGCTTTTGCGTTTTTCGTGGTTATCTGTATCTTTTAAAAGAATTTGATAGTTCGCTCGCAAAAATACCTCAAATAGAACACAGCTACCGGGCTTTTCGCCGTGAAAAGGAGACTTTTGAAGAAGATTTTGAGAACAGCGTTATTTTGGAGATGTATGATTTTATGAAAATAACTGTATACAAACTAATATGCCAGTGTTATATCCCACACTTGAACAGTATGGGTCGTGATATGGACAGTTCGCTCTCAAAAATACCTCGAATAGAACACAGCTACCCGGCTTTTCGCCGTGAAAAAGACACTTTTGAAACAGATTTTGAGAACAACGTTTTTATTTTGGAGATGTACGAATTTATGAATATAACGGCATACAAACTAATATGCCAGTGTTATATCCCACACTTGAACAGTATGTGTCGTGATATGGAGTTTTTACAAACGGCAACAAATACATGCACTAGATTGATTTTGAAAGTCACCTTGACTGAAAAATAAGCGAGTTCCATTTGAGACGTGGTCTGGCAATGTCGATGAGCTGCATAAACAAAGACAGCTCCTGGAGAGAAAGGTTTTGTGAAAAAAGAACGCTACTGTACACGTTGCTCTGTCGACTTGGGAGGAGAGAGTGTCTGAAGGCAGGAGACTGTGGCATGTGTTTGCGCGAGTCATTCAGACTTGGACGCATGGAATAATTGCTCGCGCGTGGGCAGACAACGGCTCCGAGGAGTCTCAACAGGGCTTGAAGATCAAGTATGTTGTATTGTCTGCAGCGTTTGTGGCTCAATGTACAAATGACGACAAAGGTGAGCGTAAAGTGAAAATTGTGCTGAAAGCATTCCATCGAAATTTTAAAAGTGCCGTCGTACCTTTTGGTGGATGGACGAATCTCACTCTTTTCAAGCTTCACGTTGTCAAGCCCCAAAAGTTGCTACAGACAAAGTGTGTTGTTAAGGCCGTCCATCGGCACGTGACAAGAATTTTGTTGTATGCATGGCAACAATGGTATTACTGTAGAAGTGACAGATTACAATTCGACACGACCAAGAATGAAGCTGTGTTAAAATAGAATTGCAAAATGACATCGTCGGGATTTGATGGTTGGCACCTTGATGCGATGAAACTCAAGATGCTGAAGCGTTCCACCACAAAAAATATTCTCAGAGTGCAAAACAGCCGAGATATTTCTGCTCCACATAGATGGCATGAAGTGTCAAACGAACGTCATTTGCACCTCCGAGGTGCGTCGAGTGCGGGCAATCCTAAAGCGGGCGACTCTGAGGATTGCAGATGCAGGCATGTACAAAGAATTTGTGACACGTGCATGAACAGGTGAGAAAGCGGTGACGCAGGTGATGCATCAAGCTTTTGACACGTGGAGCATGCACTACAAAGATATCAAGTGCTTCAAGTCGGGGACTGCAAAAATTGCCTTAAGAATGATGAACCATATATATCGTTGGTCCTCGTGACACAAGAGACTAAGGAAACGAAGCACCATGGAGCTGTCATGCAGAGAATTGTGCTGCAGATGAGGAATACGGTGGTTTCTGGCGCACTCCATCACTGGATTACACGAGTGCAGTAACGGGACGCGCTCAACAGACTGCTGCTCAGGATGGAAAATGCTATGATTTCTGGAGCTTACGATCGCTGGCATTTGCAAATCCATTGATTCCAACTTTTCACTAGACAGAAGGCAACGTTGGAGAAGGTGCTGCCAAGAATGAAAATCGGAGATGTCGCCGGGTTCTGCGAGCACAAGAGGCTGGCGGCAGCTGCTTCGAAGGAGGTGGGTCGCATGATGCGCGGGTGCGCTGGGCGTGTGTTAGCCACATGGATCTTGCAGACTATGGAGGTGCGTCGAGTGCGGGCAATCCTAGAGCGGGTGGCTCTGAGGATTGTGAATGCAGGCATGTACTGTGGCTGGGCAACCTGGGAGGGCAACATGAATGAGCTTCGTCGTCAGCAATATATGCTTGAGAAATTGGCACTAAGAATACATAATTCTTTGTTGAGCAAGATTTGGAAGTCATGGATATTCAGTTGTCACACACGAGAAAAGGAGATTTCCAGGTATTGGATACATTCTGTAGAGGTTATGGGGGAGCTGATCCATTCGAAGAATTGTGGGCTTATTACCTCTGCTTTCGCGCAGTGGAATCGACACGGAGCTGAAGCGGTCCATCTTGCCCCTACACGATCTAAAATTGCTAGACGGTGGCGCCAGAGCGAAATCAGAACTAGTTTTGAACAGTGGCTTGAAACGATGCATCGGAACAATGTTGTCCTAAAGGTTGCTGAGAAAGTCATTATCCGATGACGGTCAAAGGCCCTCTTGGCAGGCATGTGGGGATGGCACCGGCGCATTACAGACATCCAACGTTTGCGGCTTGTTGCCACCAAAATCATTCTGAGAGCGAGACAAGCTTCTTTCATGCAGATGGAGCGACATGACAAGAGAGCACAGGAGAATTTCGGCAGCAACTTCCAAGATTGTTGGGCGGATGGTGGACAGATATGCTGCCTGCATCATCACGGTTTGGATTAACGATACAGCCAGACAGGTCACATTGGGAACGGCATGTGCCACGGTTGTACGCCCATGGACTCGTTCTATTAGCGTCATGTTTACCACGTGGGTCACTCATTCAACCGTAAACGATATTCTCGCACAAAATTCGGGGAGGATGAGGAACGCCACTTTTCAGGTTTTTTTCAATGTGGCAAAGCAACACAGATGAGCCATCCCGTGTCCAGGATATTTTGAGCAAGATTGCACTTCATTTTGAGAACAACACTATTTTCAAAGCATTTTCTGCATGGAGTGAAAGTGGGAATGCGGATGCTTGCCTTCCGCTGGCAGGAATGCGTGTTATGCACAAGTGGTCATAAAAGCTGCCAGAAAGATACTTTGGTCGTGGGCGGGGAAAACACGGTACTCGCACTTGTTGGTGGCAAGTGCGAAGAAGGTCATCATGCCAATGATCCATGCTGGTCTGTATGTTGCGTTCTTGTCTTGGCAGCAGAATTGCGCGGCGGTGAGTCGGCATATTAACATGCTGCGCCGCGCTGCTCTGAGATTGACCAAGTCGGCACTTGTCAAGGCGCTATCGAGATGGCATGACAGTTTTGCTGAGAAGCAGCAAGACACGATTATGCAGTGTGTCGGAGCCAAGTTGCAATATCTTGAGATCGCGAGTGGATGCTGCAATCATCAACTAGGTGCAGTACACGTACCGAAAGTGTCAATTCCGTCATGCTGCATTTCTGATTCGCAGGACGCGCAATCTGCTTCTCATCAGACATGCATGGGATGGCATAAGTCATTTCAGCTCGTCAATCAAGCTACGCAGGGTCGATGCAATGAAACGTCTCGACGCGCTGCTTTCGCAACTTGACAAGCAGCGGAGCGTGAAGGAAAGGGTTGCTCATGTCCTTTGGGAATTTTTTGCCAAAGGGAGCAATACACAAGAAAATTATGCGTGTGATTGCTATGAACTGGAGACCCACTTCGCATTCGCGCTTGAACCTTGTATTTCAAGATTGGGTCACGTTCTGATTCTGATAGGCCAAGATGCAGGAAATCTCTTGTATAATGAAGGCGATGCGCATTGTCACATAAATCTCTACACACACGCTTGCGCAAAGAAGCATGTACACACACCCATACACGCACGCTCACATACAAGCGCCGGAAGCACACACGCACACGACACACGCACGCACGCATATACATGCACACACGTTCTTGCAGCATGGTAACAAACTAAATTCAAAGTGATCGGGAGAAGACACGCCGATAAAGAGAAGAAATTAAGTATAGTCAGATCTGAAATGCTTTTTTTCATTATGTACCAAATCCATCTCAGACTCATTTCAAGACTTTGTCTAAGCATTTTTTTGAGCCTAAATACTATCTTGAAAGGCTAAACTAACTTATCTGTACCAGTAATGTAAGTAAATTTACTTTAAAGGGATCGTTAGTACTATAACATTAACAAACCCTTCAAGATGTGTTCGTGGCGTTTGGAGTGCAATTTTTACATTCTTTGAGTGGCTTTTTTGGAATACCACTCTTTAGTCCTGAAATCTTCACAGCGGTGCTTGCGCAGGGACCTCAAATGCACTGTTAGAAGGAACATGTAGCGCGGCAGTGTGCGACTTACCAGCATCGACCTCAACCTCGTCACTCCCCTTCATCGCAAATTCCTTGGAACCCTCCCAAGAAAATTGTTCGTGTCCAAATGGAAAAATTTGGAAATCAAAAAAAATTCCCACACGTCCAAGAAAAGTCCTTTTTTCCTTTTTTTCTTTCTTTCTTGGGTGGCAAACACCCAACCTAATCACTGGAGTAAGTGGGTAGTGTGCACCCAATTAGTCGTGTGGGACCGAAGAAACTGTCCCGGACCGTTGCCGATCTATTTATGGCTGACCCGCCCATTTTCTTTCAGAAAATGGGGTTGTTTTTCATGGGGCGTCTTCTTTGTCCGGGTTCTGGGTGAGGAAAACACTCAACAAAGAAACCACCCCGGGGGGGTTCTTACGATCAAAGCGGGTTGTGCGCACTCAATTAATCGTGCAGGACCCAAGCAAATACTGTCCCGGGCTTCTTGGACGTTGCCGAACATATGGCCCATCGCGTTTCGGTCCCATGCCAGGGATCTTGGCCTGTAATCCCATGCCAAGGATTTCAACCCTGGCCTTGGATTCTCCAAATTCCAATACGCGCTCATCAAAATGGGCATGGGACCGGCCGGAGGGCGGGGTGCCACAGACCCATCTTTGAATTCCGGACTCTGTGCTTGCACAAGGGTCTTGTGCGCACCACTATTGGCTCGCTCCTTGAGCCTCCTGTCACGGAGATCAAGGACTGGTCTGTGGCACTCGCCCTCCGGCCGGTCCCATGCCCATTTTGCTGAGCACGAACTGGAATTTGGAGAATCCCAGGCCGGGGTTGACATCCTTGCATTGGCATGGGATCACAAGCCAAGATCCCTGGCATTCGAAATGCGAATATATATATGGACTCACTAGGGTCTGGACAAAAAAAATTGTCCGCAGTCAAATCGATTCAAAAATTCTGATCAGTCTCAACGGGCATTTTTTTATACTGAGCTGATTGTCATGTTGAACCTTGAATTTTTGTTTCACAGATGTTCAAATTGGAAAATCCTCCCACAAAATAAGACCTTTCATACACAGCAATCATTCTGAAGCATATTTCATGTGGAAAAGTAGGCAATTTGTTCACACTTTGAGGCTGCCCCGGTAGCGACTTGTATCTGTCAAGGAGAATGAAATTGATGTGTGATAGACCTTTACCTATAACATTGACAATTTTTTTTCAAGGTGCGTCGAATGCGGGTATTTTTTTGCCATGTTACAACATTTCACGGGCCTGATACAGTTAAAATGGTGTTTTTGGAAGTTATTACATAGAAAAAGGAAAAAGTTCGAAGTCTTTTGGTTTTCATGTTGATGTCAGTAAACGTCACAGAAAAGTAGATTATAATTTGAAAAGTCAAAATTGCGGACAGACCTCACAAAAAAATGTCATGCGTGGTTCTTTTCTTGTTCATACTCTTATCGATGCTAATTTTGCTCGTTGGCCACGGCCCCTCACTTGTACTAAAAATCTAATAATAAAGCTTACAGGGGCTGTGTATCAAAATCTCAAAAGAAAATTTTCCCCCGTGATGGGCCGATAGGTTGTCACTGAAATTAAGGTTCTTGTCCAGACCCCAGCAGCCCGCCGCCCTGCCCCGGCCTGGCCCGGTGCGTGTGTTGCTTTGTTTTGTTAAACCGACATTGGGGAATCGTGTATTGCTTTGTTTTATTACGTGTTGCTTTGTTTTCTTAACCCAATATTGGGGAATCGTTACGGTCCCGGGGTTTTCTCGTGTCAACAGAACTCAGATAATAATCTGGGGTGGCCGGATCCTCACCCTGCACCTTAACGACGTCGCTGGCTATACCGGTCCCTTCCTCTTCCTCTTCGATCGGACCCACAACTACTACATTGACAACCAGGAGCTTGTGCCCTGGCGGCTCCGTCGTCTCACGGGTCTCAAACTGTAGCTGTCAATCTCCTCGATCAGGCCTCAAAGTCGCAAAAACGAGATTTCAGAGATTTCTCCGATGCAAAAATGTGTTATTCAAATAGAAATGTCAATTTCGAGAATGATGATGTGTAAGATGTTTATTAATAACAGAAAGTCCCAAAACCCCCAGTCACTATAGGTACCAAATTTAGGTCCTCAGCTACATCCCTTATACGGGATTGGCGGTGTTCAGTTTGCGATTTCTCGTGGTCCTGTGTATACTGCGATTTCGATTTTTAAGT
>Ga0105054_10011650_pt1 | contig 10910 bp, 3 predicted proteins | sample BON02_FD_78091 | JGI IMG/M metagenome (GOLD analysis project Ga0105054, IMG submission 78091) | Freshwater microbial communities from Lake Bonney liftoff mats and glacier meltwater in Antarctica - BON-02 (megahit assembly) | ecosystem: Environmental > Aquatic > Freshwater > Ice > Glacier... | reverse complement strand
ACTAAGATGGCAACTTGCAACCATTGTCAAGCAGAGGTCACCTTAAATGCTCAGATCTGATGCTCGAAGTCAGTATACCTTAGAAGTTTTCTATTCCACCAGTTTGATTGAGAGAAACCCGCTTCAAGTACAAGAAGAGGCCGAGGAGGACGACGCCGATGAAGAAAAAAATCCTATGGAAGTTGAAGTTGTTGACCTGCCTCGCCAGGACCTAATTCATGAAGCTTCTGAGTTAGATCTACATTAGGACATGGGATATAACTCAATCAAAATAGTTGAATTACTTTATATTATTTTAGTGCTGGCCTTTTTGAGAGCTTAACTTCATTATTTAACCATTTACTCAGACATCTAGTGGTCTTTCCTGATTAAATAACACTAAAGAAAACTAAAAAACATTAAATAACATTAAATAACAGTTAAATAACAGTTAAATAACAAACCTCAAAATGTTTTGTTTCATATCAAAACATTACTTTTATAAAATAAATTCAAAATCAGTTCCTCTCATAAAATAGCCCCCCGATTGGCATGTTTCGAGAACATTCGAACAAAAAGGTGGCCTGAAAAATACAAAGTAAAATGAGTGATGAGAGATTGATGTTAGAGAAGATGGATGAGATCGGTCGAGTGATGCACCTGGCCGAACCAGTTCATGAAGCAGTAGCGCAGCGATATGAAAAGCTTTTGAAGTTGCGGAGAAGCGTAATAGAGACAAAAAGTCAGAATACGCTGAAAGAGTTTTTTGACCTTTCTGGTGAAACAGTGGAGTTTGCTAACAATATGCTTGATAGTAAGTTTGAAGGCCTCTTGTCGAATCCGGATGCTGCAGAACTTTTTGATGATAATACCTCTTTGGGAAGTCTGTCAGACGATGAAGAACCTAAATTAAACGTCAATGCGGAAGAATGGAAACCTACCCCCAAAGCAACTCTCAATGTCAAGAATGAGCCGAAAAACAAAAGCGCTACAAAAACTAATCAACCTAAACCGAAAGTGGTTGAATCGAAAAAAGTGAAATCTGGGCCAAAACGCAATAGCAAATCGAAAAAGAAATGGTGGCATTCATTAAATGATTCGGATCCGATTACCATGGAAGCTTTATCAGAACTTAAATACCCACCGTTTTCTGTTCCTGTTGACGGGCAATATCCGCACTACTTTGATGGACAGAGTCTTGCGCAATACTTGGTAAGCACTGCGAATTTTATCAACCCGAACAACAGACAGCTACTAAAGCGGGATACTTGCGTAAAACTGGATTCATATCTGAAGAACAATCAGTTGACAAATTACCAAGTGACTAATTCATTTGACTTAAGTAAAAATGTCAGAGTGGAGAACCCTGATCACAGACGAGACGCTGCAGTGATTGCGAGAAATATGTTTTCGAGTGATCGATTTGGGAGTTCTAGATTGACCAATAGGCAAGTCTTTCAAGAAGATAATCTTCGAGTTGTGGATGTGAATGAATGGAACGAAGTCCATATATCTACACTTGAGGACGAGTCGGAGTTCCCTGCCATGCCCACCAGTCAATTTCCCACTCAGCCTGCTGCTTCACAACCATCATGGGTTATGAGAGCCCAGACAGAGGCGAGTCCTGTTGCTGAAAGACCTAGAATAGTGTCTTCTTCATTGGCTGCGCGGTTGCGTGATAGTTTAGCTCAAGGTGATGCTGGAGCTAGATCATCTTGTATTTTTGGAGCGGGAAAGCCACGAGAGGAAGGTGTGTCTTCTCACGTGCGACCTCCTCCCATGATAGACAATAAGGGCTTTTTGTGTCCATACCAACCATCGTTTCTATCCGACTTCCGTAAAATGGGTGTGTCATTTGTCTCTAGAGTGGAGCGTGATCTGATAGAGTTCTGCAACTCGGCCGCCACTATTCGTACAAAGTCACTTCCAGTGATGAACATTAAGCAACGGTCTCTGGTTCATTGCCTCGCTCAAAACTATTATGGATTGGAATCTAGGTCGGTGGACCCTGAAGGTAGCAGGCATTTAGTGTTATCAAAACTGCCTGGATATTCTATTCCAGAATGCTCCGTGCTTGATTCTTTGCTGTTGTTTGAGCATTTGTTGGATGATGACGACGCCTATGCAGCTTCGAAGTTTGAGGACAAGGCAAATTTTTCAATCCTGCTGCTGGAAGCCCAAGAAAAAGTTACTAGTTCGATGATTGACTCCGTGATGGAAGAGTTTACTCGATCAAGTTGCTATTTTGCTAGGCATATAGACGCTGAGAGTATCATTGTCGAATTCCACGATAAAAATGTGGCAAGAAAAGTGTACTCCAAGATGACAGAGTATCATGGTGCCTTCTGGAAACTCTTGCAATGGTGGCCTGCTTCAGAGCGATGGGCTTCCTACCAAATTCACCGCAACAAATCTGCCGCACGTCTTGACCGTGATCAGAAAAGAGAACAACGTAAACACGAAAATAAGGTTCTTAAACCGCGGGTGATGCTGGTTTCTGGTACAGGCTGGGACGAACCCACTGACAGCAAGCTGCCTGTTACCAAGAAACCCCCTGTAAAAAAGATAAATAAGGAAAGATCAAGTATTTGGGCCACATTAATGTCTGAATCATCAGACGATGAAGAAATGTAGTGTCATAAAAAATATATTCATTTCAGTAGCACCATTGTTGTATCGTATGTATACAAATAGATCGATGCAAGCCACGAGCCCGATAAATTCTGGCCGACGTCCGTTGCACAATTATTCTTCTGATGATGAATACGACCTCGCACGAAAGATTGCTGAGGACATGCGTCGACAACCGGAACTCATTCGCAATCAACGGCATTTGACACGGAAATATTGGTCTTGTTTTCGTGGGGATGAAGCTGTTTCATTTCTGATATCTGCAGGGTATGCAAAGGATGCGAAAGATGCAGTTCGAATTGGCAATGAAATGTTTGAACAAGGGATTTTCGCGCACGTATTTGGTGACCATGTTTTCAAAAATGAGAAACTGTTCTACCGGTTCACTGTTGACGGAGGGAGCTCCGGACGACGCTCGATTTATTCGGATAATGATTCTAGAACCGTTGGCGGTAATGATGATGAATTTGCCTGGAATGGAAGAATAGAACAACTTAACCAAGAAGTATATTACAAAGTCGAGTCATTAGGAGACATGATTCACGAGCAGCAAGCGGAGACATTGGCGGAATTACGAAATGTGAAATTGAAAATTGATTTAATGATGCATCTAGTTGGTGTGAGTGTGTTGTATTTCGTTTCAATATTATTCCCAGAATCCCAACGGTTGAACTATTGCATGGCGGTGACGATAGGGGCTACGTATTTGATTTTTCATAAATTCCATCAAGGTTCAGATGCAGATCAGATAAATCAACTAAAAAGACTCCCGGTAAAGATAAACGAGGACAAGCCTGCAACGCACAACGCTCATCGGTTAGAAGACCTTCGGAAGCAATTGGAGGAAGATAAGAATTTCGATTCGGAAATATTCACCGACGCTTACTTGCTCATAGTATTGAACCAACCTAGTGCTAATGAGCCAGGAGGTATGCGAACTTTTAACTATGCATTAGAAAAAATGCAGAAATGCATGTCTTGGAGGGCCAACTTCGGATGCCGAGAATTACCTTGCAGTGCGGATGAACTCGAAAGTGTTCCTCGTTTGAAACACATTACAGAGCATGAGAGTTATCTATACTGGTATGGATTTGATTATCTTCGTAGACCGATTCTTTGGGTGAAGCCAGCCCAAAAGGACTGGAACCGAATGTCGGAGGCCGATGTGAAATGTGACCTGGAGTATCATGCGATGATGTTCGAATGCGGGTTACGAAAAATGCTAAGTGGCGGTCAGTCCCAATTTACCATCATCGCCGACTGTAATGGTTTAGGTCCTTCTCATTTTAATTTGGCGATTATCAAGCAATTAACAAGTATGATGAGTGAAGGGTACCCAGATAGAGTTGCCAATATAGTTATTTTGCCAGCACCAATTATTGCAAGAGGTTTTTTCAAAATTGTGAAGCCTTTCCTTCCTGCTAACTTATTGCCCAAGATTTCCATTTGTAATCTCCGGGCAGGTAAGGTTCATATAACCACTCTTATGGATGTGTCACTCTTACCTATAGAACTTGGAGGGAACAATCATGGCCATCTAGAAGTTGCTTGTAGTCTAGGGGAACAACTTAAATTTCAAAATCAGTTGAAGAAAAAATGGGATTAATATTAGTTAGGCGAAAGGACTCCACCCAACGTAGTGAGTCGTTAGCACAGCAGGATTTGTTGCAATTTCAATCAATCGCTCAACCTGTTCAGACGTGTCTAGAAGTTGATCTGTCACTGGTCCAAGCAACGATTCATATTTCTTTAAAGCTGGCATCGCGAATTTATTCGTCTTCAATTGCTTCATTAGAACAGAAACAGGATGAACTCCGTCAAGTTTCATCTTTGTAATCTCCAATCGAGTGTCGGTGTCGGAACTCACAAATTCATTTCCTTTCGTGGCCTCTGTTACCAATTCCCAATCAACTGTAGGCTCGTGAATAAAAACCTCCATCACTGCCATAAGGTTGTCCTTGTGAGCTCGTAATGTCGCTAATGGAGGCGTCATACAAGGCAGAAATGTGGATGTGATATCTAATGGTTTAACAATTCCTTGCATTTGCCGCGTGAGCCGAAATGGAGACAGTTCGGGAACAGCTAGTGACACAACACTAGTGCCGAACACCATACCAAAATCAATGTGAAACATTTCTCCGGTTGCTTTGCAGAGCATCAAGTTCTCAAGATGCCGATCGCCTATTCCGAGTACATATCCGCATACGCTATTGACACTGATGGAGTTTAGCATTACTTTCCTGATAGCCAAGAAACCTTCCGGACTGGTGCTGAGGTTTACAATGAAATTCTTGAGTAAATCATCACTTTGAAATAAGTCCGGGAGTACTCGATCTACTGGCTTCGTAGCTGCTGCAGTTGCATATTGTTCCGCATGCCAATCACCTTTCGAACCTAGTTTATTACAATATTGCAACCACGAGTCGTTAAAAGGACTCCGGGATTGGGAAGACCTCTTTGATAATGATTTCGCAGGCATTGAACTTTCTATAGCTGATTTTAGGGGCACAACATCATCCACCCATTCTACCAGTCCGATGTCGATAGATAGAGGAATTACCTGATATGTTTTTAATCGAAGTTGCCTTTGACTGCATTGAAGACACTGGTCGAACAGAGTATTCATGACCGCGAATAGTTGCTGGATACGTTGATCCAACCGAAGATCGTCGCCTCCTTTCACAAGGAAAGAATATTCCTTCTCGTCATCGCCTCTCATGGTGATCTTCTTTGGTTTCTCTTTGCTACTCATCACCGTAACTTGGGGTTCAAATGAACGTATTATTGGTGGATGCAATCCTTCCTGACCTGGAATTTGAATTTGAATCTCTCCTTTGTATTCTGCAAGGTATTTTGAATAATCTTCTAAGAATGGTTTTCTTTGCTTCGAAATATATTTCGTAAATGACAAACCGTTCGGACCATAAACCTTCTTTCGGTATTCTGCTATCTTGCGGATCATTTGATTCACATCAGTATCCGATTCCAAATCAAGACTTGTGATTTCTTTTTTGTTTTCAGCCACAAACTTGCGAACACTCGATCCTTTCCAAGGACAATCCACCAGTTCCTCCACAATTCTTTTCTTCCAGAAATCCCGCAACGCTTGCGGGGTCATTCGCGTACCAAATCTTTGAAGGTATTTGCATATTTGCACAACACGCCTATCAGGATCGTTTAGATGCCTGAATGCAGCGATGAACTCATGCGGGATAACAATCGCCCGAGCGACTGTTGACAATTTTTTATTTCCAGCTTCCAATATAGACTCATTGGTCGTATTGAAACTGAATATCACCGATTGTGGAAAGTCTTTGCATAGTCGCAGTACAAGTACTTCGGCGTATTTTCCAGCCGTAGGATGTACTAGCAATGCTAATAGCTGAGGGACCCAAAATACTAACGAACGTGTTGGGATGTTTTGGAATTGCTCGAAGAAGCTATCGATATCGATATTTGTATCAGTGAGCAACGAGAATATTCTAGGAAGCTTCGCCGCAGCCTCCAAAGACCCGAATCGAATAGCTTTCAAAATGCATTCGGCAAACTCTTCAGGATTGTTGCTCAAAAATTTCGCAAGTTCTAAATACGCAGTTCCATCATTGGGAGCTATTTTCACACAAGACCTCAGTTTCGATTCCGCCATGGGTTTCTTACTGCTGTCTTCATCGGCTAGTAGACAATAGATAGCTGCTTGCTCCCGAACATAAAGCAACGTTTCTTCTGGAGGAATGTCAAGAATATTTCTCCCCTTTGCGACGACACTTGATGATACAGCACCAATTCCAAGTACACCACGCATCAGTTCCATCTTACTCAGCCATAGTAACTTATTGTCAACGTCCTGCTTCTCTGCCACCTTAATGTATCGTTGCGCGATTGAAAATTTGCCATGGTGACAAGCGGCAGAGGCAGCCTTTAGATATATTCTAGAAAAGAAAGATTTTATCAAACCATTGTGTTCCTGATTCATTGTTTCCCTTTGAAATGCGTAAATACAAGCATAGCGGGTGAAAATAGTTTGATCCCACGTCTCTACAGAATCAAAATGCACGTCTGGCAATGAATTTTCCCAATTGGAAAGTAGAGTCGACAGGGCAGAGCGAACCGCCTTTGGATCTAACAATTGATTTCTATGCTGAAAGAATTGATGTACATCCACGAAGTTTGCGAGAGATTTCAATAGTGAACGTTTTTCACCGGCATCAGTCCATTGTTCGAGGAACATTGTAAAGTAACGCTGGACATCAACTCGAGCATCTTCAGTTTTAGTGTCAAAGAGTTTCGCCATGACCATTTCCAGCGGTACCCATCTATTCAACCATGAAGCGTGACGTTCACCGCTGTTCGTAATGAACTGAATCATTCTAGGGCGTTCTGTTGCGGTTCTCATCCCGGCAACAATATACGGTCGTACGAAGGCATCTTCAGATTCCCAAAGAGCCATAGGTATTGATATCGTGCGATCATTCACAATTTGAACATCTTCCAAGGTTTGTTCAGTGACCGGCTGCCACTCTGTGAGAAGCGAGGCCGATTGCAGCAGCATGTCTTCCACCAATGTTCCCCATTCTTGTTGCTCTACCAAACACTGCAGGGTATTCTTAAATATATAGAGACGTTCTGAACTGGTAATGTCGGACAAAAACCTACCGCTCATATTAGATTTGTGTTTCTTCATGTCGATCAAGTAGCTCCCTGTGAGTTGGGCCTTGAGTGCAAGCAAAGTGTCATCGTCATGAGCATACAGTCGCCTCAATATTCCAATTACAACATCTGGATCCTGCCCCTGCCCATCGTAGACTCTTAAAAGGTTTAGCCATGCTTGGTTATCATCCGGATACTTGACCAGATAATTTTCAAGAGCCACAATACCAGAAAACAAGTTCCTTGATCGAATCGCCGATTCTGCGATTGGATCAGTGCACAGCTTTTTGTCATAGGATTTGAGAACATGATGTAAACATTTGACAACACCAGCATCTTCACTCGAAAGTAAATCCAGAACTTCTTGGTTGGATATGATCTCAGGAATAGATAGAGCCACTAGGACGTCCCTAGATACACTGGGTTCCATTTGACAGACACTGATGAGTGGATTAATCAATTCCTCCAACAGAATTTGAATATCTGGCAGATCGCCTTTTCGATATTTTCGTAGAAGTGATACATTTAGTTTCAAGTCATGTTGTTTTCGCTTTGTTCCGGCTTGCATTTTCCTTTGGTCTGTCATTGCCTTCAATCTAAAAAAACCTCTGGAATCATCTTCAGAAGCAAGTTTCGAGAAATTTCTTTTTACCAGATGAGAAGGTAATCCGTCTCCAACAGATGAAGATGCAGGTGGAGGCATATCCATATCTACTTCCATATCATCCAGTCTCGACCCTATAGAGGATGGAACGATTTTACGGCGCTTTTTCTGTACTGGAAGTACTCCTCGACCTATGGCTTGGGTCCCCATAAACCCTGAGGACATATCATGCTCCTGTGTCTGCGAAAACAACAAGCCTGCATGCTGAGTTGCAAGGACAATGTTGCTGTCAGCTTGAGACGATGCAAACAAAGGCATTTGTGAGAGTGAAGAAGCGTTGGATTCCTTCCACGAGGAATTGATTTCGAACTCATCGAAGCTACTGTTGCTTTCGAGTGGCTTTCTAAATATTGGTTTGTTGGTAAATTCTGTCAACGATAACAGCAACACTGACCATTGATCCACAAACTGTTTACAGAGTTGAATTCTGGGACCTATTTCTTTCGGAAGTTGCTCATTCAAGAAAGATAACAAGTCTTGCTTCAGAGTCAAGTTGTTTCTCTTGTTTGAAAGAGCTTGAAGAATGGCCTCAAGGAGGATTGGTTTCGGGTCATCAAGGTAAAGAACCTTGATAAAATCCAAAGCCGCTATTCGGCATGTATCAGCCCTGTGATTGTTCGCTACGGATATGACTAGGTTGATACTTTCTGGACCAACTTGCTGGGCGAAATTCTTCAGTACTTTAATCAGCAAGGTCACTGTTTTGATGTCCTGGCTTTCGAATTTCAGCAGTCGTTGTGCGCAAGGTTGAAAATTTTCAAAGGACTCCATTGTGAAACATTTCGAGTATATGTTTAACGCTTGTAGGAAAAGACCAGGAGGCAATTTAAGGAATAGCTTCATGAGGCGATCCATATTTTCTTGGTCCATGACAATGGATGTAAATTCTTGATTGGCTTTTGAAAGAAACGAGTTTACGACACCCAACCAATGGTCCTGCTTAGAGTCATACATTCTCACTAGTATATCTTTCAACTCATCCACCAAACGCTCATCGCGACAATATTGGGATAGATTCCCAGTCACTTCGGCAGCAACAACCTTGAGTCGTTTATCATTGAATTCCAGACAGCTCAAAATAGATTTAAAAGCTTTTTCCAGGTTTTTCATCTGACTAGCAGCTAACAATTCATAATGGTTGTCCAGGAATATTCCCACCAGATTAAGCCCTGCCAATTTATGCATCTTTTCCCCTTGAAGAAACTTGAGCATTGGAATCCGAGAGAGCGGCATTCCTTGCGGAACAAAAGAAATGAGCATATGAATCAATTGCAAATTGAAGTTCATAATTCGGGTGGTTTTATGTGGGCAAACATTCATTAGGTGGTTGAGAAATGTTGGTAAAATTTCAATTTGCGGACACATTCCTGGAACCAGTCGCTCCCACCTACCAATCGTTTGACAGAAATCTCGAGTGAAGTAGTCAAACACTGTTGGCTTGTAGGCTAGGATGGCCTCAATGCAAGGTCCTACTAGATCACCGGCATGTACAGAAAACAGCGTGGGTCGATTCACAACGAGTCTAACAATAAAAAGACGCACTTTAATATTGGGGCTCCGCAACGCATCCAGACAATACGTTTTAATGTTTTTTCTGTAGGACAATGAATCCAAAACAGCCAAGGTGCTGGTCATGCATGGAAGTAAGTTGACGCAGTCTAATTCAAGTGGTTCCATCGCATCCTCCTCGCATTCTCTTTCAAACGGATTGGAATTCTCTGCGGCAGGTTGTTCTTCAAGAGGCCGTTTTGAAGACGAGGTGTACGTACTGGTGTCAAACGAGAATTGAGTAGGAGTCCTCAAGGTTTCAATCATTCGGATGGATCGAATAGGCAAAGCTGGATTATTGAATTTTTCCATGGATAACGACTCAAAGTCGGTTTCTACTGAAAAATCTTCCCATGGTTGCTCGTCAATTAAACTGTTCAGTATAGTGGCATCAGTGAAAATAAAGTTGCTATCAGATGGACTCATCTTGCATGTCATTAAACAGAGCAATCGGTAACAATTAGAAACGTTGGCTTTACAATGCTGGATCATTAAATCATAATCTGGAAAAAAACTTTTGATTTCGTCTTTTGCCAACATGGGCGACGAGAAAATGGCCTCAAAGAAATCGTTTTTCCGATACATCCACTGATCTCGATACTTTGGAAATAAATCTTCCCATGTTTTGAAATCGAGGGATTGCAAAAGGGGAACAATTATCTGACTCGATATCACCTGATGATCGCTGTAGTTGTTGAGACAATGTTGGATGAGATGCGTGTGGTTCACGTTGATATTGATTTTGATATTTTCAACTAAACGAGGTTGCAACAAATCCAGGAGAAACGAAGAACCACTACATTCGAATGCAAGTATGAGGGCCATAAACAATCGCTGGTTTTCAATAGGTAGGTGATTCTTGACTAGATGCATAGCCAGTTTATCAAGCCATGATTTCGTTTCCGCACGCGTGAGAAGCACTGGTAACAATGTGCACACATCTTCCAAGACGGATATCGACTTGCTTTCAAATAGCTTTTGTAATGCAGGTTTAATCATCTTGACCAAGGAAATATCTTGATGGAAGTCTTTTTTCAATTTGACCAGGTTGGCGATGAGGGAACCACACAAGCGGTAATCAAAATTATTGAGTGGTATGCCCCCCGCCTCACTTAATACAGTCAGGAATCTCTCTGGTGTTGGCATTTCAACAGAAGAAACGATAAGATTCGCTTGAAGCATTTCTTCGCACACGGCATGCAATATCGGAAAATAGATTGTTTCAGCCATTTTTACTTTCCAATTATGCAACACATGGACGCATATTGTTTTTTTGAAATGAATGAAGAATATCGGGTCCGATAGGATTTGAGGATTTGACTGAATGCCAAATTCCACAGCTACTTTGGCGACACGTAACTCATATGGCTTCATTTCTTTTCGAACGGAAGCAATAAGATCATTGCATAGTGGATGATGTGGTTCCAACAAATTAGCTCGT
>Ga0105054_10011641_pt1 | contig 10917 bp, 9 predicted proteins | sample BON02_FD_78091 | JGI IMG/M metagenome (GOLD analysis project Ga0105054, IMG submission 78091) | Freshwater microbial communities from Lake Bonney liftoff mats and glacier meltwater in Antarctica - BON-02 (megahit assembly) | ecosystem: Environmental > Aquatic > Freshwater > Ice > Glacier... | reverse complement strand
GCGCTCTTCGCCCTCCCAAGGTCCCGGGTCCTTAGGAGTGTCCGAGCCAAGGCCCCACACCTTGCCCACCTTGTCGGCCACTTCCTGACTAATCAGATCAGCCGCCCATCCGTTCATTGATCCATAGCCTGTCGCGTAGACAACAACGTCGGCGGGAACCTCAGTGCCGTCGTCCATGACAATGGCGTTCTCGGTCAGCTCTCGAAGCTGTCCGGTAACCAATTTGATATCTCCACTGGCAATTAATTCGCTGGCTCCTACGTCAATGTAATAGCCGGATCCACGACGCAAATACTTCACAAAAAGACCCGAGCCGTCTGTGCCCCAATCGAGCAGGAATCCCGCCTTTTCCAAACGCGCATAATAATCTGCATCCATCTCGCGCATCTTGTCGTACAACGGAATTTGGAAATCTGGAAGCAGCCGGTATGGAATCGACGCAAAAATAGTGTCGGCTTTCTCGGTGGTCATACCGCTTGCAATTGCACGCTCAGAGTAGAGATCTCCCAGGCCCACGTCCATTAAAGTTTCTGATTTAACAATGTGGGTCGAAGAACGCTGAATCATCGTGACGTCGACTCCACTTTCCCACAACGCACCACAAATATCGTGCGCAGAGTTGTTGGAACCAATGACCACCACCTTCTTGCCCACAAACGGAACAGGTCCCGGGTGCTGTGAACTGTGGTGTTGGTCTCCGGCGAATACATCTTGCCCAGCAAACACCGGAGTACTTGGCTTTCCCGACATGCCTGTCGCCAGTACTAAATGGGTTGGATGGAGGGTGATCGGTTCACCGTCTCTGACAACCTCGACCGTCCACTTCTGCGTCGCCTGGTCGTAAGCCGCTCGCGTGCAAGTCGTAGAGGACCAGTACGGAATTTCCATGACCTTGGTGTACGACTCGAGCCAATCACCTAATTTGTCTTTGGGTGAAAAGACGGGCCAATTTTCAGGAAATTTAATGTACGGCATGTGGTCATACCACACCGGGTCGTGCAGGCATAACGACTTGTACCGACTTCGCCATTGATCTCCCGGGCGTAGGTGCTTATCGATCACCACGAACGGAATATTCAGTTGTCGCAGTCGGGCTCCGAGACCGATGCCTCCTTGGCCACCTCCGACAACCAAAACAAAAGGTTGCTCACTCCCGCCCATTTCTTGAGATTCCCGTTCGAGAGTTTCCTTCCAACTCAAGCGATTACGGACAGCGCCATGGTCGGCACCCCGAGGGCGGCGATTCCCCCGATTCTCTTCAAATCCTTTCAATTCGTCCAATGCCGTCAAGAGGGTCCACCCCTTGCCATCTTTAATTCGCATGAGACCTGATCCGCGACCCACCACTGTTTCAAATGTGAACCAGACGTCGGTAACTCCATCCGTCGTTGACGAGTCTGTCACCACAAAATTTTGGGGCTGCACGTGTGAACAGGTTGCGTCAACTAACTTGGCAATTTCCTCGCGGCCTTCAACCGTCGTCATATTCCACGTGAAGGAAACCAAATCCCGCCAATAACAATCCACGACGAATAGCTCCGCTACCTGAGCTCCATCTCCTCGCTCCAATGCCAAAGCGAAAGATTCCATCCAAGTGACGGCTGGATCCTGAGTTTCAATGTGCCCATCAAGGACATTTGTCACGACAACTCCCCATAGTTTGATAGGAGATAAGTCAAGCACACAAAAACCTAGTCTCGCAATCACTTTGATAGGATCCACCGGGGCTACAACGCAGGGAATCCTCCGATGCACGCAACCCATGGTGCCTACTACGAAACGAGAACCCAAACCTCAACAGCAAGAATGTGAGAGCAACTCTGTAATTCTTTGTGGTCACTCAGCGCGGCGTAGTTCCATCGAATCATGTGCAGTGGACTGAATGCTCGTGATATGCGATATTAGTGTCATTTGAGAGAGGCCGGACTAGATTCACGCACAACTAATTCAGGGCTAAAGAGCTTGCGCGGTTGGACCTGATCACTCTGTGAATGTGCGATCATAAACGAGAAAATTGAGTCAGCCATGTCGCTCAGCGGCTGACTAACAGTAGTTAACGTCGGATGGGCGAGGTATGCCACTCCCACGTCATCAAAACCGACCACCCGAAAATCTCCAGGAACAGACTTCCCCGCGGAGATCAACGCAGAAGTCAAGCCCAGTGCGATGACGTCTGCGGTCGACACAATCGTGCCACGCTTGATTCCCTGAGCCAAGATCTGACCCGCCGCTTGCTTGCCCCACTCAAAACTAAACTGACCGTCGAATACCAAACTATTAGGCCGATGCCGGGTGAACTCCTGTAAACGCTCGCGCCCGGATGATGTTGATCCTCCTCCCCCAACAATAATCACTGGTTGATTGCTCTCGTCAACAAATGTTTCGATGTGATGCATAACAAGATCGATGCCTGCCGTGTTATCGCATCCCACAAAAGGTAAGTCAACGCCGTGCACTAGTCGATCGAGTTGAATCGTTAATACGCGAGCACTGGCAAGCTGAACAGCCTCACCGCTATTGGTCTCATCGCAGGGGATCATAACTAGACCATCTACTTGCCGTCCGAGAAATGAGCGGACCGCACGAAGTTCTAATTCCAACGTGTTATCGGCACTAATGATCAGGACATCGGTGCCAGATTCAGAAAATCGGCGGCTTACTTGTTGAGCTAGTGCGGAAAAGAATGGATTCTCCAAATCAGGAATGATCAATCCCAATGATGACGTCTTTTTTTTGCGCAAAGCACGACCCACGAGATTCGGGTGGTACCCCAGAACGACCACCGAGGCTAAGACCTTCTCACGAAGTTGGTGTGACATAGGGCGGCTTCCTGAAAGTGCCCGAGATACCGTGGCGATGGAAACTCCAGCATGGGCCGCCACATTGCGAATAGTGACGCCGCTTGTTCCTACGGTGCCGCTTGTCATTTTTTCTCCGTTTCCAAAATGTTATATAAAATCCATTTTTTCACCTTATATTCTTGTGATTTTAAGATACTTTATCCATGTTCGGAAAACGTTTTCCGATGAATGTTATCTAACATAGTCAGGAGAAACACATGAAAGCAACAAATACGCGAGCCAGGAAGGGCGCTGCGGTATTTGCTACCGCAATTGCTCTAACCCTGACTTTAGCCGCGTGTAGTAGCAGTTCCGACAGTGCTGCTGGTTCGGGCGATTGCACCATTGGCATGGTGCAGATTAATCAAACTGCGGCGTTTTTCACTCAGATGAACGAAGGTGCCCAAGAAGCTGCAGCAGAAGTTGGTTGTGAACTTTCGATTGCAAATGCAAACAACGATCCTGCAAAGCAAAACAGTGACATCGAGAACTTTGTTACTCAGGGCGTTACTGGTCTGATTGTTGTTGCAATCGATGTCAACGGCGTGCTTCCTGCGGTTCAGGCCGCTATGGCCGATGGCATAAAGGTTATTGCAATTGATGCAAAACTTGATGAAGGAAATTATGACACCTTTGTTGGTGTCGACAATGAAAAAGCTGGTGCTGAGATAGGCCAATGGGTTGTCGACCAAGGTCTCGCTGACGGAACCTCTTACGGCGTAATCGGTGCCAAGAACTCTTTCATTCAGAATCAGCGTGAGGATTCTTTCCGCGCGCTCGTTGACGGCAATGGAATGATCTTCACCCAGAGCGTATCCGGAGACAACGTACAAGAGCAGGCAGCTGACGCAGCTCAGAACCTTGTGACCGCACAGCCAGATCTTGACTACATCTACACAACAGGTGAACCAGCAACAGTTGGAGCAGTATCTGCACTCGATGCAGCTTCCAAAACAAAGATCATCGGTTGGGATCTGACTCGTGAAGTTATCTCTGGTCTCGACTCAGGTTCAGTGATCGCAATCGTGCAGCAGGACCCGCGTAAGGAGGGTTTTGAGGCAGTTAAGGAAATCAAATCACTACTTGACGGTGGAACCGCAGCCGGATTCATCGATGTTCCAATTGCCATTGTCACACCAGGAGATGTCGAGCCATATCGGGCAGTCTTTCCCTAACAACTAGTAACTCCTTGTATTAAAACTCATCAATAACAGCAAGCGAGAGGTTCCCCGTGACTGTCGAATCCCCCAGCACAGCACGTGTCGAAATGACCGATATTCGTAAGAGTTTCGGCGCCATTGAGGCACTGCGCGGTGTGAACCTCTCAATTGCTCCCGGTGAGATCGTGGGACTTGTCGGCGACAATGGCGCCGGCAAGTCCACCCTCATGAAAATGCTGGCTGGTGCTGAAATTCCCGACTCTGGTTCGATGAAAATCGATGGAATCCCGATAACGAAAAGTGGTCCACGCGAGGCACGCCAACTTGGAATCGAAATGGTGTATCAGGATCTTGCCCTGTGTAATGACCTCGATGTTGCCAGCAATCTGTTTCTCGGACGCGAGATCTACCACCCGCTTACCCGAAAACTTGATCACAAACGGATGCACGCTGAAGCACTCGAGCATCTTGAAAGGCTGCACATTCGAGTAAAGCGCACCAACCAAATGGTCGGTACCCTCTCAGGCGGCCAACGTCAAGCGATCGCGATCGCACGCGCTGTCACTTTTGATCCTAAAGTCCTCGTCCTCGACGAACCCACTGCGGCGCTCGCGGCAAAAGAAGTCGAAACCGTTCTCCAACTCGTACGAGATATTTCCCGACGCGGCGTGAGCGTCATTCTGATTACCCACCGACTTCAAGACCTTTTCGAGGTAACCGATCGACTGGTTGTGATCTATGAGGGAACTGTGTGGAAAGAACTTGATCCAGATGAAACTGACCTTAGTACTCTCGTCGACGCAATGATGGGAAAGTAACGTGAGCTCAGAAGCCTTAGATCAAACTCCGAAAGACTCCCAGCGCCGAACCCATGGGTCCCCCATGTACGAATTTTTCGCAAAGAATTTTAATATCATTTCCATTATTGGAGTATTTCTAATCCTCTTTGCTTTTTTTAGCATTCAGGCCGACGCATTCTTCACCGCAGAAAACCTCGTCAACGTTGGTCGGCAAATCTCACCTACGATCATCGTCGCGGTCATGATGACTCTTGTTATCACTACCGGACAAATTGATCTTTCGGTTGGGTCCATCATTGGCCTCTCAACTTCCGCCTTGGCTCTAATGATCGCGACTGGCAACCCTCTTCTTGGTTTGATTGGCACAATTGCCATCGCAGCGTTCGCTGGGCTAGTTAATGGCGTGCTTGCCGCTTACGGCCGACTACCCGCGTTCATCGTGACCCTTGCGTCGCTGATTGCACTCCGCGGGGTCGCGCTACTTATTACCCAGGGATACAGCACTCCGATAACGGTTGACTGGATCCTGTGGCTCGGCCAAGGAAAGATTCTCGGGATCTTCGTTCCTTTCTGGATCGCACTGCTCACCGTGGCGGGTGGGTGGTACCTGTTCACCCAGACACGCTTCGGCCGTTATGTCGTCGCCGTAGGATCAAACGCAGAGGCCCTTCGTCGCTCCGGGGTAAACATCAAGCGAATCCAAATGGGTACCCTCATTCTTTCCGGAACCTTCGCCGGCATTGCCAGTGTGCTGATTGCCGGTCGCTTGGCGAGTGGTTCATCAAACTCGGGGACCCTGTTTGAACTTGAAGTAATTACGGCTGTCGTGCTTGGTGGAACCAGCCTGATGGGCGGGCGTGGCTCGGTCACGGGAACGTTCGTTGGCGCACTCACACTGGGCATCATCGCTAACGGGCTGGTCCTACTGCGGGTTGACGTATTCTGGGTCCCAATCACTCAGGGCCTAATCCTCATTATTGCCATGTTGCTCAATCAGAACGCAATAGATCGTTTTTCCAGGCGCAAAGCATGATTTCTACTCCTGCAGTCGAGATCACGTCTGTCACTGGAAAAATCTGGTCAGACCAACTGGGCGTCTGTCTACCCCATGAACACATTCTCAATGACGTTCTTTCTTGGTGGCAGACTTCCACTCTCATTGGTCTCGACCCGGATTCCTACCGCGACGCTCCAGTGTCAGCTGAAATCCTGTGGGAGTTACGAAATGACCCCTTTGGCAATCTCGATAACTGCCAAATACAAGACATGCGAGTTGCCGAATCTGAGTTGCGGCTTTTTCAAGATCTCGGCGGCGTGAGCATCGTAGAAACAACCTCGATCAGTATTGGGCGTGATCTGACCCGCCTGCGTAAACTCAGCGTCGCTACCGGTCTTAACGTGATTGCAGGCACAGGGTTTTACTTGGATTCCTCTCAGCCCCCAGCGATCAGGGCAAGCTCTGAAGAAGAGCTTGTTCAACTCATGTTGACGGACTTAGAACAGGGAACTGATGGCGTTCTCCCAGGAATTATTGGTGAAATTGGTGTCAGTAGTGAATTCACTCCAGCGGAACACAAATCACTCCGGGCAGCAGGTCTCGTTCAGACCCAAACGCAGTTGCCTATCCAAATTCATCTCCCTGGCTGGTTCCGGCTCGGCCACCGCGTATTGGACACCCTTGAGGAAGTGGGGGTTAACCCTGCCCACGTGGTGTTGTGTCATATGGGTCCCTCGGGCAATGACACCGAGTATCAAACGAGTTTGGCGCAAAGAGGCGCTTGGCTGCAATACGACATGATCGGCATGGAGGTTTTCTATGCCGATCAGGGTGTGCAGTGCCCAAGTGATACCGAAAATGCCACAAACATTTTGCGACTTGTCGATCTTGGTTTTGCCGAACAAATCCTGATTTCTCAGGACATCTTTCTTAAATCACTCTTGCGCGCGAATGGTGGTCCCGGCTACGGCCACATTCTGCAGTTCTTTGTTCCGCGATTACAACGCATGGGCGCAGATCAACACTTAATTGATCAACTGTTGAAGACCAACCCTCGTCGAATGTTTGAGTTACCTAAGGAGAAAAATGTCCGTTAAAGTTCTACTCGCCGGAGAAACCTGGATTTCGCAATCGACACACTTCAAGGGTTTCGATAGTTTTTCCAGCGTTACCTACCACTCCGGAGCCGACGCCTACATTGCAGCACTCACTGACGCGGGAATCTCGGTAACCCACATGCCAGCACATGACGTGCCGCAAAACTTTCCCAAGACCATTACGGAGTGCGGTCAGTACGACGTCATTGTGCTCAGCGATATTGGGGCAAACTCCCTACAGCTCCCCCCGGAAACCTGGCTCCACGGTCAATCCAGTCCGAGCCGACTCGATGCTTTAAACGAGTGGGTGTATTCCGGAGGTGGACTGATGATGGCTGGCGGATACCTCAGTTTTCAGGGTTTCCAGGCTCGAGCCAATTTTGCTCGCTCACCACTGGCGCGATCATTGCCGGTCACCATGAGCGACTTCGATGATCGCGTGGAATGCTCCGCCGGCGAGAAAGCGCACCGAGTCAGCCCAACACACGAACTCGCTTCGCTTATCACCCCTGAGACGCCCGTCCTGTTGGGGTACAACCGGGTGTTCGTCAAGGACGAAGCAGAGGTCGTCGCTACCGTCGGCGAAGACGTACTAATAGCGACAGGCACCTACGGATCGGGCCGTACACTGGTGTGGACTTCCGACATCGGACCACATTGGTGCCCTCAAGAATTCCTCGACTGGAATGGTTTCGCTCCGCTGATGGCCGGAATGATCAATCATCTCGCCAAAAATGGCGGGAAATAACGGTGGCTAACAACGCCCTCCCCATAATCATTGACTGCGACCCCGGGCATGACGACGCAATTGCACTTCTGCTGGCAGTGGCGTCGCCCAAAGTGGATCTGCTAGGCGTAACAACTTGTTTTGGAAACTGTGCGGTCGAAGACAGTACCCGTAATGCTTTACGAATTTTGACTCTCGTGGGTGAAACTTCGATCCCGGTGGCCCAAGGAGCATCTGGTCCCTTGGTGGGGAGTACCGCGTTAGGTAACTATGTGCACGGTAAATCGGGGCTTGATGGTCCCGATATTCCGGAACCGGCATTCTCGGCAAATGAAATGCCCGCTGTGGAACTCATGAAAACTCTCATTGAACAATCCAATGAGCCGGTAACCCTGGTAGTGACCGGACCCATGACCAATGCAGCAGAACTCCTGCGAGACCACCCCGAGGTCGCTGGCAATATTCGCGAGGTCATTTTTATGGGAGGCTCAACTAACGGAGGGAATCACACCCCTTCGGCCGAGTTCAATACCTATGCTGATCCAGAAGCATTACAACAAGTCATTGACTCGGGACTGCCACTCCGTATGGTTGGCCTTAATCTGACGCACCAGGCGCTCGCTACTCCAGACGTTGTGGAACGAATGCGCGTTATGAATCACCGACTCGGTCAGGTATGCGCTGAGTGGATGGGGTTTTTTGGTGCCTCATACGAATCCGTTTGGAGTTTCCAATCCCCACCGGTCCACGACCCCTGCACAGTCGCCGCTCTCATTAATCCCACGGTTATCCAGTGGCAAAAGAGTTTCCTTGCCGTTGAACTTGAAGGAAAGTGGTCACGCGGGGAAACAATCATTGATCTTCACAACAGATACACCTTCGAGGCCAATGCCGAAATCGCACTTACCTTAGATCGTGACTCCTATTGGGATCTCGTGCTTGAATCAATTGATCAGTTAGGGCTAAAGAGTCAATGACGTCAGCGCAGCTTTCTTCAATCGTGGTAGTTGGCTCGGTAAATTCCGATGTCACCTACCGCATGCAAGACCTTCCCCGCGCAGGTGAAACCGTTCTTGCGGCCGAAAGACACGATGCACCAGGAGGCAAGGGCGCCAATCAGGCCGTTGCGATTGCAAGTTTTGGAATACCCGTGTCGTTTGTTTTTTGCGTGGGAGAAGACGATCAAGGTGCAGAACTCGTTGACTTACTCAGAGCGCGTGGTGTCAACACGGACCATGTTTCCCGGGTCAGCAATCAGCGCACAGGCAGCGCGATTATCATGGTTGACGAACACGGCGAGAATTCCATCGTGGTTCATCCTGGAGCTAATCACCGTTTGACACCCAGCTCAGTGTGTAGCGTCATGGCTGAGTTGAAGCCTGACATAGTCCTCGCCCAACTTGAGATCCCTGCCGACACCCTCATTGCAGCCGCCAAGGCGCATTCGGGCACATTTGTGCTCAACCCTGCACCGATTCCCAGAGAACTGTCCACCGATCAGATTAGATCACTGCTGGAATACTGTGACATTCTCATTCCTAACCGCTCAGAATTGGCAAGTCTCACCGGCATGCCGGTACCCCAAGACTTAGACCAGATCCGGGAGTGTGCAACCAAGCTCGAGTTCATCGGTACTTTGATTGTCACATTGGGTGCAGACGGCGCACTGTTTTTCCCTGATACTCCGCAGGGTGAACCAGTCCAGATTCCCGCCCCTGTGGTGACCTCTCTGGACACTAGCGGCGCCGGCGATGCTTTCTGCGCCTCGCTGGTGAGTTCACTGCACCGCGGTCACTCATTGATCGAGGCAGTCACACACGCCTGCAAGTTTGCGAGTTGGTCAACAACCCAACTCGGCGCTCAGGTTTCACCCGGTCACGGATTTACGTTGTAAAAACACGTGGGTCAGCATCAACAATGGTTCTAAACAAAGTAAAACCTGTGTCCATAGCGTCTTCGTGGAAACGGGCATCGGCCGAATGATTAAAAGAAGGATTCAGTTCGGCTTGCGCGCCCACATAGACCATAGCGCCGGGCCATTTTTGCAAAAAGTAGGAGTAGTCCTCAATCACCATTGAAGGCTCGGGCATCTGAACTAGCGATTCCGCTAGTTGTCCTTGCGCCAGGACTGAAATCAAGGTTTGTAGTGCGCGATCGTCTGCGACGACTGCCGGGTAACCCTGCATTATTTCGAGGTGCGCCTGCATGTCGCGATGCTCAAGCCCGATGATCTCGCGCATGCCATCAATGAGTTCCGTGCGCACCTCCTCACTGGTGGCACGAATGGTCCCCCTCAATCTGCCGGCAGCTGGAATAACATTGACCGTGTTCCCGGACTGGAATTCAGTGACCGTAGCAACGGCTTTCTCGCCATCGCGCGAAAGCCCTATGGCTAGTTCAATCATTCCCGCGAAGAATTGTGAGCCGAGTCGAATAGGGTTCCCTACCCGCTCCGGCGCACTCGCGTGCCCGCCAACACCGTTAATGTCAATGGAAAACCAGTCCCCAAATGCCATGAAGGTTCCGAACCGGTAGTTCACCGTCCCCAGTGTTAGTGCTGAGTTGACATGGATCGCATAGGTGTCAGCTTCAATGATCTGAAGATTCTGGTGTTCAAGAGTCGGAACAGCTCCACGATCGGTTTCCTCACCGGGTTGAAAAACAACAATCACATCGCGCAAGGGTGGATTTGCCACCAGATCACGCGCCAGCCCCAATAGCGTTGCCATATGTAGATCGTGACCACACGCGTGCGAGACTCCCTCGTTCTCCGATGAAAACGGCTCGCCCGTCTTTTCTTGCACGGGTAATGCGTCCATGTCTGCCCGTAGAATCACCGGACGAACTGTCGAATCAGTTCCAGCAACGCGCGCAGTTACGCCCGATGAGGGTCGGTGTTCAACATCTAGCCCCAATTGTTCTAGCGCCTTCGCGATATGAGCGTGCGTGTTGGGTAGTTCCAATCCAACCTCAGGAGAGCGGTGCAATGTGCGGCGGTGATCTCGCATATATAAACGAATTTCCTCATTTGGATGAGGTTGGGAACCAGACTGGGCGAGCTTCACATCGAACCTTTCTCGCAAAGGAGACACTTATCTTCTGGTTCACTAGTTACTAAACAATGTTCAACGTCAAAACCCAATGGGGTTCAATGGATTTCCCTTAGATGCCAGTCTGTCAACGCTCACTGAAAAATGTACCAATTTTGCTCGGTGAAAACTAGTCCACGGTTGATGTGGTTATTGTGCCTTGTTCTCGTTCTTTTCGCTGGGAAGTGTCGTGTTTGTGTTTTTGAG